>Ga0105107_10002597_pt1 | contig 11906 bp, 11 predicted proteins | sample PPLLaktember2015_6_FD_79335 | JGI IMG/M metagenome (GOLD analysis project Ga0105107, IMG submission 79335) | Freshwater sediment microbial communities from Prairie Pothole Lake near Jamestown, North Dakota, USA - PPLs Lake P8 Core (1) Depth... | ecosystem: Environmental > Aquatic > Freshwater >... | reverse complement strand
CGGTCTTGGTGTTGCGACTGTGCGCGCAGAGCTTCTCTTCGTATTGCACATAACGCGGCTTCTCGTATTCCCCCACCATTTGCGCCAGACGCATTGCCGCCTGCGCCTGTTCCAGCGGATCAGCGCCCGGCGCCAGGTAGCCGAACGGCTTTTCGGGCATGCGCATCAACGGCTGCGCTGAAAGGTCGAACACCAGATCAAACTGCTCGGTGCGTGTCGACGCGGCGCGGCCAAAATCGATCGCACCGATCGCTCCGCAGGCCTTCACACAGGCGCGGTGCGACTTGCATCGCGTGAGGTCGACCTGGTAGGTGAAGTCGATCGCCTGCTCCGGGCAGGCCCTGATGCAGGCATTGCAGCGGGTGCAGGTCTCCAGATCGATCGGGTTGATCTGCTCCCACTGGCTTTCGAATTTGCCCAGATACCCCTGCACCGAGCGCGGCATCCCCGACCAAACCGGGTAGCGACGGGTTGCCGGCAGTTCCGCACCCCGGGCCGTCGTGATCAGGACACTGACCGACAGGCTGTCGGCGAGTTGCTCGGCCCAGGCGACTGCTGCCTCGGCCGGCCCGATGATCAGCACTTCGCCCTTCGACGCATAGGACGAGACCGCGACCGGCTGTGGCTCAGGCAGATCCGCCAGCGCCAGCAGGGCGGCGATCTTCGCGGTCGCCGCAGCACCCTCAGCCGACCATCCGGCCGCCTCGCGAATGTTGACGAACTTCAGCTCCGCCGAGGCGCCAGCGCCTGCGGCCAGTTCCGTGAACAGCGGGGCTTCCTGCGTGCATGCGACCGTACAGGATGCGGTGCCCAGCGCCGAGGTGAAGCCGTCTACTTCCTTGCGGCACAGCTCGGTGTAGATCGGGATCGCCTCACGCCCGAGCGCGCGGCCGAGCGCCGCCCCGTCCAGCGACATCGTGCGATTGCAGTTGCAGACTTTCAGCGTGTTACCTGGTGTGGCCATGCGGGTTCAGGTGGAAGAGGGATCGGATGCAGCGGCCTTGCCCGGGATGACAGACGATGACGAGAGGTCCGCGGGTTTCTCCGGGTCGTCCGCCGACGGTGCATTCGGGGGCGCTGCGTCCGGCGCTGTCGTCAGCGCGGCAGTCGATTCGACACTCGCTTCATCGGTGCTGAGACCGAGCACCTCACCGCCAGCGTCCGGACTCGCCGCAAGTTCATGTTCTCCGCCAGCGGCAGCGACCGAAGCGTCTGGTGTATCGCCCGCCGCGCCTGCCGGTGCTTCCGCTGCTTCCAGCGCATCGCATTCGGAATCGAGCAGGAAAGCGCGCGCGCTCGGCAGGCGCATTCGCATCGCGGCCGGCAGCGGCTCGAACTGCGTGTAGTCGTCGACGTACACATCCAGCATGTCCATCTGGTTGAAATGCGGGTCGGCGAAGAGCTTCTTAAGCGCGGCACGGCGCAGGTCGTCAGCGACGGGCTGCTGGAAGAACGCCTGGTAATCCGAACGCAGGCCATCGAGCGATTCGATCGGCGGCAGCGGCACCTCCGTCGTTGCATCCGGGTCGCGCACCGGTGCAGGTGCCGAGACTGGGCCACCCTCCGCAACTCCTTCGCCGCCAATCGGCGCCGGGGGATTCGCGGAGACCTCGGGCGCCGCTCCCTCAACAGGACGCTCTGCCTCGCGCTCGGCTGCAAGCTTGCGCCGCGACCAACGGACGAGGAACGATTCCGGTTCAGCGCTCATTCAGATACCCATCGTCGCGTACGCTTTGCGCACATCGGGATGCAGACTTAATGGAGCCGCGCGGATTCATCGATTGTCGCGCTTGGCGCCGAGAAACGATGCCGGTGCCGGGCGGCGCTTCTTCTCCGGAATCTTCAGATGCTGCTGCGTGAAAGCCGCAAGCCACGGCAGCCAGTCGCTGGGAATCGGCACCGCCTCGACCTGGGCACCGCCGTCCAGGCGCCGCGCCGCCTCGTGATAACTGAGCGTGACCCAGCGCGGTTCGGCGCCCATCTCGGTGAGTTCCCACTCCACGAAGGCGACTGGCTGATCGGTCGTCAGGTTCAGATAGTAGCCCTCGGCCTCGGTGCGATTCAGTTCGACCTCAAAACCGAGATGCAGCCACTGCTCGCCCGCTGCACTGCGTTCGAGCAGGATCGGCGCTTCAGCGCGCGCGCCATCGCGCTCGATGACGGCGACCGGCACCCAGATCTCGGACGCCCACGGATTGTCAATGATGTGCTTGGCCGTCACGACCGCGGCCGGCTTTCGCAATGGGTCTGCCATGCGTTCGATGTTATCTTCCTTCGGGCTGCGGAGATTATTCCTGCTTGCGATCACCGTGCGCAAACCGGAATACGCGCGAAGGGTCTTTTGCGAGCCGCGCGTGCCGATGCGCGACGCGCTCGAAGCGCGGCGCAAGGCCGGAACCCGACCAACGATGCAACCACTGCTGACCAACGCGACTCGCCCGCTGATCTTTCCTGTCGATGCAATCGACGAACGTGGCGCGGTCGTGCCGACGCCGATCGCCGGCGAGCACCCACTGACACTCTACGTGGACAAGTGCGAAGTCGTCACGCTGATGACCCTGGGTCAGGCACCCGAGGCGCTTGCCATCGGCTATCTGCGCAATCAACGCCTGGTGTCGTCGCTGAACGAACTCGCCGCGGTGCAGGTGGACTGGGAAACCGACGCCGTGGCGGTCACCACGCGACGAGGTGTCAAGTCTCTCTCAAAGAAGCTCGCGAAGCGGACGGTGACCACAGGTTGCGGCCAGGGCACGATGTTCGGCGACCTGATGGAGGAAGTCGATTCGATCCGCCTGCGCGACGACGTGCGGTTGTCGGAAGCGTCGCTGTTCGCCGTGCTCGAAGCCGTGCGCCAGCACGAGACTATCTACAACGCCGCCGGCGCCGTACACGGTTGCGCGCTGGCCTCGAACGAGGGTGCCGACAGCCGGATCCTGGTGTTCATCGAGGATGTCGGGCGGCATAACGCCGTCGATGCGATCGCAGGCCGCATGTGGCTCGACAACATCGACGGCTCGGACAAGATCTTCTACACCACGGGTCGGTTGACGTCCGAGATGGTGATCAAGACCGCGCAGATGGGCATTCCGTTCCTGGTGTCACGCTCAGGCTTGACCGAAATGGCGTGGCGCATCGCGAGCCAAGTCGGCCTGACGATGATCGGCCGCGCGGCCCGCAAGCACTATCTGCTCTTCACCGGACAGCACCGCTTCGAGGGAGAGCGCGTGCCATGAAGGCAGAGATCTGCGGGCTGGTGCTGGCTGGCGGGCAGGGGCGGCGCATGGGGAGCGTGGACAAGGGCCTGCAGCCGCTGCAGGGTCGGCCGCTGATACAGCATGTGATCGAACGCCTGCGTCCGCAGGTCGACAGCGTGCTGATCAATGCCAACCAGAACCTCGAGCACTATGCAGAGTTCGGCTGCCCCGTCGTGCCCGACCGGGTCGGCGGATTTGCGGGGCCCCTTGCCGGGCTGGACGCGGGCCTGCACGCGACCAGTGCCCCGCTGATCGCCACCGTGCCTTGCGACTCGCCGTTTCTGCCGCACGACCTCGTCACCCGGCTCGCGACGGCGCGCAGTGCGATCGACGCCGATGTCGCGGTGGCGCGCACGGGCACTCAGCCGCATCCGGTGTTCGCGCTGGTCTGCGCCCGCGTGCGGACCCACCTGGCCGACTTCCTGGCTCGCGGTGAGCGCAAGATCGACCTGTGGTACGCCAGTCTCAGTGTGGTCGAGGTCGCCTTCGACGACGAAGCCGACGCCTTCGCCAATATCAACACTCGCGCCGAACTGGCACAGCACGACCACCGATGAATTCGCGAGCGCGCGCGATCCGCACGCTCGATGTCAAAGGAAATTGCCCGCTCATACTTGAGCACGGGCGCCGAGACATGGCTGCGAACGTGCCGGTCAGCGTTCTGCTCTTCAAGCGCCTCGCTTACGCCGTCCGGCAGCGCGCTCGCCCCACCACGGCAGAACCTCGCGCAACGACAGCGCCTCGCCGCTGCGCGCCGGCGCGTAGCCGGCCAGCGTCGAGAGCCGGCGCGACCAGGACTCGCTGCGCAGCACCGCCTGCAAGGCGCGGATCGCGGGCTGCGCCAACGCCGCCTTGTCGCAAATGAGGAAATACTCTTCCCACAGAAGCGGCACGAAGTCGAGATCACGCGAGCGCGCCGCCGCCTCGATGCACAGGCCGGTGTCCGCCTGCCCGGCGGCCACGGCCTGGGCCACCGCAGCGTGCGAAGGCTCCTCGTTTTCGTAGCCGACAAGTGCGGATCGATCCACGCCGTGCTGCTCGCACAGCGCATCGAGCAGCAGCCGCGTGCCGGTGCCGGTCGGCCGATTGACGAAGCGCGCACCGCGCGTCATCACATCGGCGACCGTGTGCAGATCGAGCGGGTTCCCGCGTGCCACCGCCAGGCCTTGAACGCGCCGCGCGAACCCGATCAACTGGTGGCGTTCGGGATGCAGCAGAGGCTTGTAGGTTCGAGCGATAAGACTGTTCGCGGTCGTGCGGGGCGGCAGGTGAAAGCCGGCGATCGCACAGCGTCCGGCGTTCAGTTCGTGCAGCGCGTCCACGCTGCCCGTAAAGCGGATGTCGAGATGCAGGCGAGCCGGCAGACAGTGTTCACCCAACAAAGCCAGGGCGCTGTCATGGCTGGCGCGCAGCACGAGTACGCTGGCGGACGCGTCGAAGGCCAGCGCAAAGGCTCGATCGAGGTCGAAGTGCAGCGCGGCGATCTGCGGTGCCAGCCGCGCCTGCGCCTGCCGTTCGGCCCACAGCAGCTTGTCAGCGAACTCGGTCAGCCGCGCCGGCTGACCCCGCTCCCAGACGATCAAGCAGTGTCCGAGCTCCTTTTCCCATCGCTTGAGCTCGCCCCAGACGTGCCGGTACGAATGACCCATCGCACGCGCAGCCGCTGAGATCGAACCCTGTGCGCGCACAGCAGCCAGCAGATCCATCAACGGATTGCGGATCAGCGCCTCCGGCGCACGTCCGCTCGTCAGTACATACGACAGTTCGACCTTGTGCACCTCGCGAGTTTGCCGCAAAGCTCGCCGTTCGCCGACGCCACATATGCAGCCGATTGCCTAAGGGGGACCGGCCCGACGCGGCCTGAACACCTGCACGCGTGCCTACGATCTGTCCCGCAATGGACACGATCCCCCAGGCGACCGCCGCCGCGCTGCACCTGTTTGCCTCGCTCGACCCGGCGTTGCTGACGGTGGTCGGGCGTTCGCTGGCGGTCAGCACGAGCGCGTGCCTGCTCGCTTTCGGCTTCGGCGTGCTGGCCGGGGTCTGGCTCGCCGTCTCTCGCTTTTCCGGACGCGGCGCTGTGCTCGCCCTAATCAACACACTGCTCGCGCTGCCCTCGGTTGTCGTTGGCCTGCTCGTCTACCTGCTGCTGTCGCGCTCAGGTCCGCTGGGCTTTCTGGGTTGGCTGTTTTCCTTCCAGGCGATGGTGCTGGCGCAGACGATCCTGGTGGTGCCGATTGTCACGGCGCTCACGCGCCAGGCGATCGACGACGCCGACCGTGTCCAGGGAGAACAGCTGGCGTCGCTTGGCGCCACGCCGCTCATGCGCGGCCTTCTGTTGGCCTGGGACGAACGCTACGCGCTGCTGACGGTACTGCTCGCCGCCTTCGGGCGCGCGATTTCCGAAGTGGGTGCAGTGATGATCGTCGGCGGCAATATCGAAGGCTTCACCCGCGTCATGACGACGGCGATCGCGCTGGAAACCAGCAAGGGCGACCTGCCGCTCGCGATCGCGCTGAGCATCGTGCTGCTGTTGGTGGTGCTGGCATTGAACGCGCTGATCGCCGCGCTGCGCAGCTGGCGCGAGCGCGTTGACGGAGCGGCCACCCAGGTCGCGCGGGTCGTTGTCGCATGAACCTGGCCGACAAACCACAGGGTGCGCTTTCGAACACCCAGCGCGAGAACGTCGCCAAGCCAACCATGTTCAGGCTTGAACAAGTCGGCGTGCGCTACGGCTCGACGTGGGCGCTCCAATCCGCGAGCTTGTCGATCGGTGCCGGTGAACGCGTCGCGCTGGTCGGCCCCAATGGCAGCGGCAAGACCACGCTGCTGCGGGTGCTGAACGGCCTGATCGAGCCCAGCACGGGGACAGTGCAGCGACCCGCGACGACGCGCCAGACGTTGTTGTTTCAGCGTCCCTACATGCTTCGCATGACCGCGCTGTGGAACGTCGCGCTGGGTCTGTGGCTGCGCGGCGCGCGATGGCGCGACGCCTGCAAGCAGGCGAACGAAGCGTTGGCGCGCGTCGGCCTGGCTGCGTTCGCCCAACGCAACGCGCGCACGCTGTCCGCTGGCCAGCAGCAGCGGCTGGCGCTCGCACGCGCGTGGGTGCTGGCCTCCGATGTGATGCTGCTCGACGAGCCCACCGCCAGCATGGACCCGGATGCGCGTCTTGAGGTCGAGACACTCCTCGGCGAGTTCACAAGCGGGCACTTGCAGACGCTCGTCTTCAGCAGTCACACCCTCGGACAGGTCAGGCGGCTTGCGAGCCGCGTCATATGCCTGCAAGACGGCCGCATACGCGCCGATCTTCCGTTACAGGAATTCCTGGAGCGCACTGCTTCTGTCGAGTCGAAGCTCTCATTTGAAGGGGAACTGGGATGACGTTGATCGGGCAGGCAAAACTCTTCTGCATGGCGATCTTGTCTATCGTGAGCGGCGCGGCCGGAGCACAGAGCATCACGCTGGCATCGACCACGTCCACCGAGCAGTCGGGGCTGTTCGCGCATCTGCTGCCGCTGTTCAAGCAGGCGAGCGGGCTGGACGTGAAGGTGGTCGCGGTCGGCACCGGGCAGGCGCTGGACATCGCGCGCCGCGGCGACGCCGATGCGCTCCTCGTCCACGACCAGGCTGCCGAGGAGAAGTTCGTCGCGGAAGGCTTTGGGCTCAAGCGTTATGCAGTCATGTACAACGACTTCGTGCTGATCGGGCCGAAGACTGATCCGGCCGCGACACGCGGTTCGGACATCGTCGCCGCGCTCAGGAAGATCAGCGCCAAGAATGCCGAATTCATTTCGCGCGGCGACAAGAGCGGTACGCACAGCGCCGAGAACCGGTACTGGACCGCCGCGGAACTGGCGAGCCAGCGCGGTAGCGGCTACAAGGAATGTGGGTGCGGCATGGGACCGGCGTTGAACATCGCCGCCGCCTCCGAGGCCTACGTGCTGGCCGATCGCGGCACCTGGCTCGCGTTCAAGAACCGCGGCGACCTGACGGTGCTGGTCGAAGGCGACAAGCGACTGTTCAACCAGTACGGCGTCATTGTGGTGAATCCCGCCCGGCATCCGCATGTCAAAGCCGCGCAGGCGCAAAAGTTTGCCGACTGGATCATCTCGCCCGCGGGACAGGCGGCGATCGCCGCCTACAAGATCGGCGGAGAACGGCTCTTCTTCCCGAACGCAGGCGAGTAGCGCAAGGCAAGGATTGCGAAGCTAGGCTCTCTGTTCCGCAGACGCCGCGAAGGGATCCGAACGGAATCCCGACTTTGACCGCAGCCCGGACGCTCGTCGTTGACCTTGCCGCGAGCGCGGGAAGGGTTGCGCAATAATGGATGCGCGCCGCTTGTGGTGCAGCGCTTCGCGTACCGTCGATCGCCGTCCCGCGTCTCCCACGAGCCTGCCTGATGGCCTTGCATCGTGCACAAAAGTCGTTCCTGCCTTCGGAGTGTTGAATGAGAGCCGCGACCGCTCCGATCCCCGACGTGCGCATGCACGGATTCCGGAAGCGCAGCGAAGTGTCGGCGGTACTCGACTGGATTGATCAGAACGCGAGGCCGCTGGGCGCAGAGTCGGTTCCGCTCGAGCAGGCCTGTGGCCGCACGCTGGCGGCTGAAGTGATTGCGCCGCTCGACGTCCCCGGCTTCGATCGGGCCGCCATGGACGGCTTTGCACTGCGCGGAGCGGAAACAGCCGGAGCCAGCGAGTACAACCCCCTCGAGTTTCGCGTGCAGGGCCAGGCCATGCCCGGCCAGCCGTTCGCAGGAGAACTGCCGCCCCGCACGGCAGTGAGGATCATGACCGGCGCGCCCATGCCCGACGGCGTCGACTCGGTCGTTCCGGCCGAGTACGCGACGGAGACCGCCGGACAGATCGTGGTGACTCGACCGGTAGCCCCAGGCCAGCACGTCGGCCATCGCGGCGAGGACCTGCAGGCAGGATCCGCAACCCTTGGCGTCGGTCGACGCCTGCGCCCGCAGGATCTGGGGCTCGTGGCGTCCCTGGGCCTGGACCACGTGACCGTCGTCCGGCAGCCGCGCGTGCGCGTGCTCGTCACCGGCAACGAAGTGAGGACCCCCGGAACTCCGAAGGGCACGTACGACGTTTACGACGCGAACTCGTACATGCTGCGCGGACTCATTGCCCGTGACGGCGGCGTGCTCGAAGCATTTCAGCGACTGGGTGACGATCCGGACACGATCCGCACAGCACTGCTCACGCCCGGTGCGGACGTGATCCTCGTATCCGGCGGCTCCAGCGTCGGCCGCGAGGACTATGCGCCGCGATTGATTGCCGAGATCGGCGAACTGGCGATACATGGCGTTGCAATGCGGCCGTCGAGTCCCGCAGGCCTGGGTCGCATCGGTGAGACGCTGGTGTTTCTGCTGCCCGGCAACCCTGTGTCCTGTCTGTGCGCCTACGACTTCTTTGCAGGTCGCGCGCTTCGCCTTCGCGGCGGGCGGTCGCCGGACTGGCCGCACCGGACACTGCAGGCAGTTGTCGCACGCAAGATCGTTTCCGCCATCGGTCGCGTGGACTACTGCCGTGTCCGTCTCGTCGATGGCCGGGTCGAGCCGATCGCGCTCAGCGGGGCCTCGATCCTTTCCTCGACGACCCGGGCCGATGGCTTTGTCATCGTGCCGGCGGAATGCGAGGGCTACGGGCCCGACGCGGACGTCACCGTGTTCCTCTACGACTGAGCGCCTTCATAGATGTCGACCTCTGCCAAACCTAGCGCGAACGGCGCGGAACCCCTCGCCGGGCAGACCCAGTTCCTGAACGTGGTCTCGCGGGACGAGGCCACCGTGAAATTTCGCGAACACCTGCGGCTCGCGCCGCTCGGTGAAGAGATCGTGCCCCTTGCAGACGCCCTCGGCCGCGTGCTCGCCAGAGATATCGTGGCGGACATCGACGTCCCGGGCTTCGATCGCGCCAACGTCGATGGGTTCGCCGTGCAGGCGCAGGACACGTTCGGCGCGATGGAGGAAACGCCGCGCGCGCTGCGACTGAACGACGAGGTGCTCGCGCCCGGCATCGTGCCGGCCCGGCCCGTGATTCCCGGCAATGCGACGCCTATCGCCACCGGCGGCATGTTGCCGCGCGGCGCCGATGCGGTCCTGATGGTTGAACATTCCGAACTTATGGGCCCCGCGGACGGACGGCTGGTTGAAGTCCGTCGACCTCTCACAGGCGGCGAGAACGTGAGTTACGCCGCCACCGACATCGCTCGTGGCGAGACGGTGCTGCGCGTCGGGCAACGCGTCACATCCCGCGAGATCGGCGTGCTTGCCGCGCTGGGACTGTCCGAGTGCACGGTTTTTCGGCGGCCGAGGGTGGCCATCTTTTCCACCGGCAACGAGATCGTTGCGCCAGGCGAATCCTTGCGGCCAGGCGCCGTCTATGACTCGAACGCCGCCATCATCGGTGCTGCTGTCGAAGAACTCGGCGGCATTGCCGTGCATCTCGGCGTGATCGCCGACAACGAAAGGGCGCTGGCGGCCGCACTCGCCCGCGGCCTGGAGTCAGACGTCGTCGTGTTCTCCGGCGGGACATCGAAGGGCGCAGGGGACATCTCGTACCGGATCGCGTACGCATTGCGCAACCCGGGTGTGGTCGCCCACGGCGTTGCGCTGAAGCCCGGCAAGCCCATCTGCCTCGCAGTCACCGAGGGCAAGCCCGTCGTCATCCTGCCCGGGTTTCCCACCTCCGCCATCTTCACCTTCCACGAGTTCCTCGCTCCGGTGATCCGCGCGTTCGCCGGCGAGCCTCCTGAACGCCGTCATACCGTGCCAGCAACGCTTCCGATGCGCGTGAACTCCGAGCGGGGACGCACGGAATATCTGCTGGTCGGGCTGGTGCAGGGGCCGGACGGGCACTTCGCCTATCCAATGGGCAAGGGCTCGGGTTCCGTGACCACCTTCAGCGGCGCCGACGGCTTCATCACCATCGATCAGCACACGGAAATCCTGGACTCCGGCAGCACCGTCGCAGTGACACTCCTCGGCGAGCAGCTGGAGCCCGCCGATCTCGTGATCATCGGCAGTCACTGTGTTGGCCTCGACTTGCTGGTGGGCAAGCTGATGCGCCAAGGCGTCCGTGCCAAGCTGATGATCGTCGGCAGCATGGGAGGCCTCGCCGCGGCCAGGCGCGGCGAGTGCGACATCGCCGGCATCCACCTGATGGATCCCGCAACGGGTGAGTACAACCGCCCCATGCTGACCGACACCCTGACTCTTGTGGCCGGCTACGGCCGCATGCAAGGTTTCGTGTTCCGGCACGGGGATGTTCGGTTCGAGGGAAAGTCGCTCGACGAGGCCATCGCGGCCGCACTGGGCGAAGCAGGCTGCGTGATGGTCAATCGCAACGCCGGAAGCGGCACGCGCATCATCATCGACAAATGGTTGGGCGACCGAAGGCCCGCCGGATACGGCACGCAAACGAAGTCCCACAACGCGGTTGCAGTGGCGATCGCGCAGCAGCGGGCAGATTGGGGAATCGCGATCGATACCGTGGCCCGACAATACGGGCTCGGCTTCATCCCCATGCAGGAAGAGCAATACGACTTCATCGTGCCGACGGCACGACTCGGGCGCCCCGCGGTACGGGCTTTCTGCGATTTGCTGAATGATCCCGAAGTGCGCGGTGAGCTCGCGTCGTTGGGCTTCCGGCTGCCGCAGAATTCGCAGTCGTCGTCGGCCTGATCAGTTTCCGTATCGCTTCCGGCAGGCGACGAACGACCGGGTTTCGGCACTGCGACACAGCGAGCCGAGTGCTCCGGGTACGATTGGGCCAACCTGGGATCCACGACGATGAACTTCGCGCTCAATCAAGTCCGCGATCGCGCAGGCCTCGCGGTCAGCGCGGCGCTTCTGTCTGCCTGTGCGTCAGTCGGCCCTGGCCCAGGGGCCACCGCGGTTCCGGGCAAGGCCGTGGTCACGACGCCGAGCCTTGGTTTTTTCTCCAGTATCAAGGTGCCATCCGATCGCGAACCGGTGCTGCAACTGTCCGCGCGGGGCGTGCAGATTTTCCGGTGCGAGAAGCGCGATTCCGAGTTGCACTGGATGTTCCGGCAGCCGGAAGCAGAGCTCTTAGATGCAAGCGGCAAGCTCGTAGCCCGCCACGGAGCGAGCTTTTCGTTCGAACATGTCGACGGAAGCCGACTGTTGTCGACCGTTGCGGCGTATGACGAAGCTCCGAAGGCATCCGACCTGCGTTGGCTTCTCCTGACAACTCGGAGTTTCGGCAAGGGAGCATTCGAAGGCGTCACTGATGTGCAGCGCGTAAGCACCCAGGGCGGCATGCCGCCGTTGAAGTGCGAAACCAGGCAATTGGGTCAGTTGCTACGCGTGGACTTCACTGCCGAGTTCGTCTTCTATCGCCCCCGCGCCGCCGCATCCGGTTAACCGAGGCAGGTGCCGCAGCGGCGGTGGGGAATCGGCGCGGTCTCAAGGCCACAACGCGCTTTCGACCGTCCCTCGGAGGCCTCCGAGCTATCCATTCGCGAAAGCGGTAAAATTGCTCGTTTGCGAGTTGGACGCCGGAGGAAATTGAAATGAACCCGACTGCCTCGACGGTGGGCGCCTACTTGCGCGATCTGCCGCCGGACCGTCGCGTGGCCATGGCGCGGCTGTGCAGCATGATCCGCCGCTCCGCGCGT
>Ga0105107_10002595_pt1 | contig 11909 bp, 10 predicted proteins | sample PPLLaktember2015_6_FD_79335 | JGI IMG/M metagenome (GOLD analysis project Ga0105107, IMG submission 79335) | Freshwater sediment microbial communities from Prairie Pothole Lake near Jamestown, North Dakota, USA - PPLs Lake P8 Core (1) Depth... | ecosystem: Environmental > Aquatic > Freshwater >... | reverse complement strand
CGGAAATATGCCCGGGCTGGTGACAGACCCGTAAGCGATATAGGTTCAGGCCTCATTTAATCCCAATATTGACCTGATAAAAGAATACTAAAGATAGGTGGCTGTCTCAAAAGTTGTTCAACCTCTCAACCCCCCATTTGTAGTACCAACCCCCCAACCCTGAAGCTGCCTTGTGGAGATTACCGGAATCGAACCGGTGACCTTTTGACTGCCAGTCAAATGCTCTAGCCAACTGAGCTAAACCCCCATACGGGTTTCGCAAATGTAAAGAAAAATATCAATACAATAAAACACAAGGAATAGCTTACCACTGCATTTTGTCAGTATTATGCTATTTTGTATTTTTGCCCGACATTGAAAATCAGTAATGAATCGGTTAAAAGAGATTCCCGATTTTAATGATCTTATATTCGAACACAGGAATAAGGATTATGGCGCTTATCAGATAAGGAAGAAATATAACTCCGCACTGATTACTGGTATCATAATTGCCATATTCATTGTATGCTGCGTGGTAATTATCCCGTTTATATCAAATAAACCCGATGACCGTGTCCTGGCAGGCGGATCCAGATATTTCAATATTGAGATGGAAAGTCTTGAACCTCCTAAGGATGTGTTCTATGTGCCTCCCGCTCCGCCGCCTCCCGAATCAAAAGAGATACAGAAAATTGTGGAATATGTACCACCGGAAGTTGTCGATACAATAATCCCGCTTGAAGAAACACAGGATGCGACTGATGAGATACTGGCTCATGCCGGAGATAATCCGGTCGAGAATAATGTCAGTGGTTTTGGAGATGAGATACTTGGCGGGGAAGAAGGGATGCCTGTTGATGAACCATTTTTCCTTGTCGAGGTAATGCCATCCTTCAGGGGAGGCGATATCAACAGATTTCGTGAATGGGTTCAGAAAAGAATCAACTACCCGCAGGAGGCCCTCGATAAAAAGATACAGGGAAGGATATTCCTTACATTCATAATCGAACCCGACGGATCGGTAAGTAGTGTTACTGTTGTGAAAGGGGTGGACCCCCTAATCGATAACGAAGCCATCAAAGGAATCCAGGGATCTCCAAAGTGGAGCCCGGGTCTCCAGCGGGGTCAGCCTGTTCGCGTAAGATATTCTCTCTGGTTAAGTTTCGTGATATGATGTTCATAACATATATTGTTGTTCATAACAATCAAAAATGGGGGCTGGATGTCTAACAATTTTTTTTTTATATTTATCCACAACAAAACCAATGGCATATGAAGAAGAATATACTCCTTATTTTCGCATTATCGGTCATCCTCTCAGGATGCGGTTCTTCAAAAAAGCAACTCGAAAGAGGCAATTATGATTCTGCAATCGCCGCGGCAGTGAAACAGCTGCGTAAGGATCCCGATGATGCCAAACAGATAGCCACTCTCGAGAGATCATATAAAATTGCGAATGACCAGGATATTGAAAGGATTCGTTTTTTGAAAATGGAAGGAAGACCCCAAAACTATGATGAAATTTTCCTCACCTATAAGAGGCTCAGCGACAGGCAGGCTATGGTAAGAACAGTTCTCCCACTCGAATCAGGCAGCAGATCGGTCGATTTTCCGTTTGTGGATTACATCCCCGAAATGATCGCCGCGAAAAAGAAATCGGCTGATTTTTACTATGGTCACGGAATTGAGCTGATGAAGAGCGGCCTTAAGGATTCTTACCGGCAGGCATTTGCCGAATTCATAAGAGCCAAGGAATATGTCGGCGATTATGAAGGTATCGACAATAAGATCCAGGAAGCAAAATACCTTGGAACCAGCAGAGTATTTGTTTCATTGCAAAATACCACAATGGTAAAATTTCCTCAGGAATTTGAGGAAGACCTTCTTTCAGTTGATCTTCAGGCACTTAACAGTGAATGGGTTGAGTTCCACACTATCAGCCTTGATAAAAATACCGAGTACGATTATTTTATAAATGTGAATGTCAGGAACATCCTGGTCAGCCCCGATCAGACCGCGCAGCTGGATTCAGTTATAAAAAGGGATGTTGAGGATGGATTCTCTTACCGTCTCGACAGTAAGGGTAATGTTATGAAAGATACCCTGGGGAATGACATAAAAGTTAAAAAATATAAGACGCTTCAGTGTGCCATGATATCCACACTTCAAACCAAATCATGCCGGATTGAAGGTGATATTGAGGTTATACAGACAAATCCCAATAAACTCCTGAAAAAGGATCCGATGGGAGCCCAGGCAACCTTCGAGAATATTTCCGCCAGAGCACTTGGTGACATCGGGGCGCTTAATTCTTCGCAGCTGGCAAGGACCAGAACTCAGGTGGTCCCTTTCCCTTCCGACATTGAAATGGTGTTGCGTTGCTCCGAATCACTCAAGCAGGCAATCAGGGGTTCTATACAATCAAACAGGAGGTTGATTATCTGACAGATGATTGAGACTGGACGACCGGCAGAAAGGGCTGTGCTTGTTGGAATAAATTACCCCGGTCAGGAGGAACGTGAGACAGAAGAATTCATAGATGAGCTCTCCTTTCTGGCAGAGACTGCCGGAGCCGTGCCTGTGAAAAGATTTATCCAGAAACTTGATATTCCAAATCCGATAACATTTGTCGGCTCAGGTAAGATAAATGATATAGCACATTATGTCGGAGAAAACAAAATTGACATTGCTGTCTTCGACGATGAACTATCTCCTGTTCAGTTGAGGAATATTGAGAAAATCCTGCAATGCCGGATCCTTGACCGTACAAACCTTATCCTTGATATTTTTGCAAAACGTGCCCGTACTTCTCATGCCAGAACGCAGGTTGAACTGGCACAGTACCAGTATCTTTTGCCAAGGCTTAAAAGAATGTGGACACACCTTGAAAGACAAAAAGGCGGAATCGGTCTGAGAGGTCCGGGTGAAACTGAGATTGAGACAGACCGCAGGATTATCAGGGATAAGATCACTTTGCTTAAGGAACAGCTTAAGAAGATCGATGTACAGATGTCTACCCAGCGAAAGAACCGTGGTAAGATGGTAAGGGTGTCCCTTGTCGGCTATACAAATGTCGGAAAATCTACTTTAATGAACCTTCTCAGTAAATCGGATCTCTTTGCCGAAAATAAGCTCTTTGCAACTCTCGACACAACTGTCCGGAAGGTTGTTATCGGGAATCTCCCGTTTCTGCTTTCTGACACTGTGGGATTTATACGAAAACTTCCGCACGATCTTGTCAAATCGTTCAAATCGACTCTTGATGAGGTTCGGGAAGCCGATCTGCTGCTGCATATTGTGGACATCTCTCACCCTGGTTTCGAGGAGCAGATAGGAGTAGTAAATGAAACACTCCGCGAGCTGGGCACAGTCAATAAGCCTTTGGTTATGATCTTCAATAAAACAGATGTATTCACATATGAGGCTAAGGATGACGATGATCTGACTCCTGCAGGGAAAGAGAACTTTTCACTCTCCGACCTTAAAAAAACCTGGATGGCAAATGACCGGAGTCATCCGACAGTCTTCATTTCTGCAAAAAAAAAGGAAAATATCAATGAATTGCGCAAGGTGCTCTATGAAGAGGTGAAGAAGATACATATAACCAGGTATCCGTATAATGATTTTCTGTTTATAGACCCGCCACCCAGCCTTATTTAAATCTCACGAACTCATCCCCTGCCCCCGTAGGGGCATACTCTAATAATCAGTACAATTTCTTCTCCACCATATACTCTGCAATCTGGATTGCATTCGTTGCTGCACCTTTACGTATATTGTCAGAAACGATCCAAATATTCAGACATTTCTCCCTCGACAGATCCCTTCTGATCCTGCCGACAAACACCTCATCCCTGTTATGTGACATGATTGGCATCGGGTATTTGTTCTGCGACGGATCGTCATAAATAACTACACCGGGAAATTCGCTGATAAGCGATCTTACTTCCTCTATATCGAAATCCTTTTCAAATTCAATGTTTACAGCCTCTGAATGTCCGCCGACAACAGGAATTCTGACAACCGTTGCGGTGACCTGAATGGTCTGATCTTCAAGTATTTTACGAGTCTCATCAATAAGCTTCTGTTCTTCAGTGGTGTACCCGTCTGCCTGAAAAGTGCCACCATGAGGGAAACAGTTCATGTCGATCGGGTAGGGATATGCCATCTCTCCTTTGATCCCTTTCCTTTCATTCTCCATTTGGGTGACTGCTTTCACTCCGGTACCTGTTACTGACTGGTAAGTAGCCACGACCAGCCGTTTGATCCTGTATTTCCTGTGAAGAGGGGCAAGAGCCATTACCATCTGGATTGTAGAACAGTTCGGATTTGCAATTATCCTGTCGCCTTTTTTGAGTACATGACTGTTTATCTCGGGAACAATCAATGGTACTTCTTTATACATGCGCCATGCTGAGGAATTATCTATTACCACTGTTCCGTTCTTTGCAAAAACCGGAGCCCATTCCTTTGATATTGATGCCCCGGCAGAAAAAATTGCGAATTCCGGTTTAGCATTGACAGCGTCCATCACACTTACAACTTTAATGGGGAAACCTCTGAATATAACCTCCTTACCAACCGATTTCTCGGATGCAACAGGAATTAACTGTGAAACAGGAAAGTTTCTCTCCTCAAGTACATTCATCATTGTCCTTCCCACCATACCGGTAGCTCCAACAACAGCTGTCTTCATAATTTCGGGATTTGAATTTTTCAATTTCTTTATTATATTTACCTTAAGTTAAAAACGGTCAAAATTAACTTTTTTCTGATTCCGTCCCGCTGCATGAAAAAAGTTTTTTTAGTGATTTTGTGTTTGCCCGTATTGGTATGCGGACAAATCACTGAGATATTTGGATCCGGTGCTGTAAATAACTTGCTCCGGGCACAAACGGGAGATGTCGTATTTACCGAAATAATGGCTGATCCGCTGCCGGAGGTTTCATTGCCCGGAGAAGAGTATCTGGAAATTTACAACCGGTCTCCAAACACATACAATCTTGAAGGCTGGAAACTTGTTGCAGATGACCAGCAGGCAATATTCCCCCCGATAGAAATTGATCCGGGTGAATATATGATATTATGCTCATATTCAGACACATCATTATTCTCTCCCTTTGGGAAAACACTAGGATTGAAACCATTCCCTGCCCTGATCAATGATGGCAGGATCTTAACCTTAATGGATAGTCCCGGGAACCTTATCGCCGGTGTCGAATATTCATCTGCCTGGTACGGAAATGCTTTGAAAGCGGAAGGAGGATGGTCGCTTGAAATGATAGATACCGGCTTCCCGTTCTGTTTTGAAGGAAACTGGGAAGCATCAACTTCACGGAAAGGCGGAACTCCCGGCAATGTGAATTCATCATCACGGAGTAATCCTGATAATTTATTTTCAGGAGCCATTAATCTGTTCCTGATCGATTCTCTTACTATCACTGTAGTCTTCAATGAGCCCGTGTTCAGCCTTTCCGGTAACATCCCTGAAATCACTCCCGGGGGAATCCGGATTATTTCTGCATCACCTTGTGATCCTTTGTGTCGCCGCTTCAATCTGATTCTGGATAAAGCTATAAAAAGGGGAGAGGTATATACCCTTAATATCCCGGAAAGTGTCACTGATTTTGCAGGGAACCGGGCATCCGGGGATGGTTTGCGATTCGGGATCCCCGAGCCGGTTGAAAGAAGAGATATAGTTTTTAACGAGCTGTTATTTAATCCATTGCCGGAAGATCCGGACTATATTGAATTATTTAATCTGTCTGAAAAAGTAATTGATGCTTCAGAGTTGTTTTTAGCTTCCGTCGATGATGAAACCGGGAAAACATCAATTGCAAAACAGGTAACCGCTGAACAAAGATGTATTCTTCCCGGAGCCTTTTTTGTGGTAACTAATGATCCGGAGAAAGTTACTTCAGGATATCCGGCTTCTGTCAGGGAGAATATCTTTAAATCCGCCTCGCTGCCATCAATGCCTGATGACAGAGGACACCTGCTGCTTTTAAACAGGCAGATGGATTTAATTGATATCGTTATATATAACGAGAAAATGCACTATTCACTTCTCGCAGAAGATGAGGGAATATCACTTGAAAAAATCAGGCCTGATTTGTCATCGGATGAAAGCATGAACTGGCATTCCGCATCGGAGAGTTCAGGGTGGGGCACACCGGGGGCTGAAAATTCAGTTTCGGGGGGTGAATTATCCGTTACTGATGAGGTTGTTTTTTCTTCGGCAAAGATTTCTCCGGATAATGACGGATTCGAAGATGTGCTGGTTATTGATATTAATGGCAATGGTTTGGGAAATACTGTTTCAGTTACAGTTTTTGGCGAAACCGGAAGCCTGGTGAGAAAGGTTGCTGAAAATTATTTTGCTGGCAGCAGTGCATCTCTGGTCTGGGATGGAACTGAAGATGATGGATCACTTGTTCCTTCCGGAATTTATATTGTGTTGATCGAATTGTTTGATGACAGGGGTAAAACAAAAAGATGGAAGAAAGTATGTACGGTGATAAGGTGAATACTAAAAATCCCCTTTTCGGAGGAATTCCCAAAAAATCCCCTCCGGGGAGGGGAGTTTAAGAACCCGGCCCCGGGAAGGGGAGTTAAAGGACTATAACGACGAAATCATTTCCGTCATGATAGCAGTCATCCGCTCCTCGGTTTTGGCGGCTTCCTCAAGAACAGACTGATGGGTCGTATACGCTATCTTGCCCTCAACACCGAGATCTGTGATTATGCTGACTGCAAAACATGGGAGGTTCATATGCCTCGCAACAATTACCTCCTGAGTCGTTGACATTCCCACGGCATCGGCACCTATTATGCGGAAATATTTATATTCCGAGGGTGTTTCAAATGTAGGTCCCGAAGTAGAAAGATAAATTCCTTTCTGGACTTTTATCTTATGATCCTGTGCAATCAGAAGCGCTTTTTTAACCAGGTACTTGTCGTAAGCCTCTCCCATATCCGGGAAACGGGCTCCAACCCGGTCATCGTTTGGTCCAATAAGCGGATTGGGCAGCAGGTTAATATGATCTGTTATTATCATAATATCACCGATCCGGAAAGTAGGATTCAATCCTCCTGCTGCGTTGGAGAGGAAGAGGCATTTTATCCCGAGATATTTCAGGACCCGTACGGGGAATGAGACCTCTTCGGGTTTATAACCCTCATAGTAATGAAACCTGCCCTTCATGACTACGATTTTCTTCCTGCCAAAATCACCGAAAACAAGCTTTCCTTCATGGCCCTCAACCGTCGGAACCGGGAAGTTCGGGATCTCTTTATAGTCAATCTCGATACAGTTCTCTATTTTAGCTGTGAGTCCTCCGAGACCGGTCCCCAGGATTATCCCTGCATCAGGATTAATGAATCCCCTGGCTTTCAGAAATTCTGTTGTTTCGTTTATTTTTTCTAACATAATCAATTATCAGATTATCAAACTCTTCCCTGGCACTATTTAAAAACCGGATAACAACCGGAATGTAATAGAATGAAGAACGGAACGGTTCAGCAATATTAGTGAATTCCCTTATCCTGACAGCATCCTTTTCGGTTGTTATTAAATATCTCAAAGGAGACCTGAGTCTGTTCCATGAATCCCTGATCTTATTGATATCCTTCAATGTGAATCTGTGATGATCACCGAATTGCAACATGATAATTTCACTGAATGCTTTTTGCAGATACTCACGTAATGGTTCCGGATCAGCAATTCCTGTGACAATTACAATGCCCTTATCAGGATCTTTAATGGCTGTATTTATTTCAAATTCAGTGGCAGTTCCTTCAAACACTGGTACAGGATCTGCATGTCTTACAGATGTAAAGTAAAGATTCTGATATGGTGCTTTGGCGATTTCCCTGGCTATAATTCTCCGTTGAATCGGAGGCAGTTCCTCATTTGACTTTGTTATCAGAATTATGTCAGCCCTTGCCATATTGTGAGCGCTTTCCCTTAGATTTCCATAGGGAAGAAGGTGATCTCTTGTCATAAGCCGGTTCTGTGTCGATAGCAATATGGAAAGTCCGGGAGTGATCCTCCTGTGCTGAAATCCGTCATCCAGGATTATTATTCCTGTTCCGGGTTCCAGATTCAGGATATTTTTTACACCGCGAACACGGTTACTATCGACAGCCACAGTGATATCAGGGTGCTTTCTGAAGATCTGCATCGGTTCATCGCCAATATCGCTGACCTTCGATGCCGGACCGGCAAGTAAGAAGCCTCTTGTTTTTCTTTTATATCCCCTGCTGAGAAAAGCAACATTGAATTCTGACTTCAGCAGTTCGATAAGATATTCCGCATGAGGTGTTTTGCCTGTGCCGCCGGCGACCAGGTTTCCCACACATATCAACGGGATTTTGAAATCATGGGATTGCAGGATTTCGGTATCATAAAGAAAATTCCTGACGCCTGTTATAAATCTCCAGATAAGAGAAAACGGGTAAAGAATAATGCTCCGTTTTTCTACCATAAATCAATGGATCTCAATAAAATATGGTAACCTGGCTTGTATTCCCGACAGCTCTTTTATCTCAGTAAGCTCTCTGTAAAACCTGAATGAATCACCGAGTTCTTTTTTTAGTAGGTTCATTTTTAACTCACCACCAAGCTGACTCAGCAGCTTCATGTAAGGATCCTCAATTGCCGGGAGTTCTCTTATAGAGTAAGTTTCAATACCTGCCAGCGAGGCCGCTCCCTTGATCGCATCCTTCAATCCTCCAATTTCATCTATAAGTCCCAGTCTCAGAGCGCTGGTTCCGCTCCATACACGCCCTTCAGCTATGCTGTCAACCGATTCAAATGGCATTTCCCGTCCGGAAGATACTTTACTTACAAAATCGCTGTAGACTTTTTCGATGCTCATCTGCATAACCTCTTTCTCGTAGGTATCCATTGGACGGAATACCGAAGGGAAGTCCGAATACTTGTTTGTGTTGACAACATCAGTGGTTATACCAAGCTTCTGTTCCAATAGTTTTCCTGCGTTCGGCACCAGTCCGAACACACCTATGGAACCTGAGATCGTTGTCGGATCAGCATAGATCTTCGTCCCGGGAGCAGAGATGTAATATCCTCCTGATGCTGCGTAATTTCCCATCGAGACCACAACCGGTTTTACCTGGGCAGCCAGTTCCAGCTCTCTCCAGATCAGGTCGGATGCTACTGCATTCCCGCCGGGGGAGTTCACTCTCAGAACAATAGCCTTAACCGAACTGTCCTTCCTCTCTTTCCTGATTATGTCAGAAAAGCGGTTACCGCCGATATTGTAGTCGTTGCCTTTCCCCATGACAATGGTACCGGAAGCGTATACTACTGCTATCCGGGTTTTGGTTGAATAAACTTTTTTAGGATTGGGCACCCTTGTATACTTTGACATTGACACAAGATTGATCTTGTCGTCGCTGGTCAATCCGGACAGAATTTTCAGGGTGTCATACAACTCATCGCGGAACAGAACACCGTCAACCAGCTTGCTTTCCAATGCTCCCCGGGCAGTAAATCCTGCAAGCCTGTCGGCAAGCAGATTAAGCTGTTCCTCCGTGATACCCCTGGATTCCGACATCATTTTAACAGCATGGTTCCATATTGAGCCGACATAGTCCTTTATCTGCATCCTGTTCTCCTCACTGAGCTTCTCAAGAATATAAGGTTCCACAGCACCCTTAAATTTCCCGTGACGGGTAACCTGTACCTCAACTCCCAGCTTTTCCAGAGCTTTTTTATAGAACATAACTTCCCCGCTTAAACCCTTGAAATCCAGCATTGATGAGGGATTAATATAGATCCTGTCAGCTGATGTCGACAGGTAGTAGCCCTCCTGCTGAAGCATGTAGTCGGAATAGGAAATGACAAATTTGCCGCTCTCTTCGCGGAACTTTTTCAGGGCATTGCGGATCTCTTCCGTTGTTCCCCATCCTGAAGGAAAGATTCCGTTTTCGATAAGAACTCCTTTAATCTTATCGTCTGATTCAGCTTTTTCAAGGTTCTGCAGAATATCATTTAGTCCGGGTGCGGAAGTTATGGTCATATTTATAATATCCAGACCTGCAAACGGATTGTGATTGGTTCTGTCAGGGATCGGAACGCCGGCCTTAAGTACCAGTACCGAGTTTCCGGTTATCGATGTGCTTTTATCGCCCGAAGCGACTATAATGCTCAGGCTACTGAGCATTATCAGGAACATAAGAAGAGATGCTATTATGATACCTGTTATTGTTGCCAGAGTATAAATCAGGAAATTTTTCATTGTAATAACATGTTTTAGAAATAAGAGCTAAATATAATTAAAAAACCGGGTAATTTTGTTGATTGTATGGTGATTTAATACATTTGAACAGAGGATAATTCATAAATGAAAACAGTTTATTTAGGCATTGGTACTAATTTGGGTGACAGGGAGGAGAATCTGAAAAAAGCGATTGGAATGATTGAGGAACATATCGGTACCATTAAGCTTTCCTCATCGGTTTATGAAACTGAGCCGTGGGGTTTTCAGAGCGGGAACTATTTTCTGAATATGGTCGTTGAGGTCGAAACCAGCCTCAGATCCTCAGGGTTACTGGGAAGACTGCTGATGATCGAGTCGCTTCTCGGGAGGCTGAGGCAAGGGAAGGAATACCAATCGAGGATTATTGATATTGACATTTTGTTCTATAACAACCGGGTAATCAAAAAGAAAGTTCTTACCGTACCTCACCCCGGGATTCAGAACAGGAGATTTGTTCTGGTCCCGTTAAATGAAATCGCCGGTGACCTGATACATCCGGAACTCGGAAAGAGCATCCGGCAATTGCTTGAAGAGTGCCCTGATAAAAGTAAAATTGCTAAAGTATAGTTTTTTACCACGGAGTCACACAAAGTAAATTCGGAGTTACACTGTTGGAATACAGAGGTTTACTCCGTGTTCCTCCGTGAAGACACTGTGTAACTCCGTGGTTAAGAAGAGGTTAAGAATTACAATAATCCGTTGTCCGCAAAGCTATAATAGTCCTTTTCCGAGATGATCAGATGATCCAGCAGCTGAATATCCATCAGGTTTCCTGCTTCCTTTATCTTTTGAGTGATCTTTGAATCCGATTCACTGGGATTAAGGTTGCCTGAAGGATGGTTATGGCACAGTATGATCCCTGAGGCGAGGCACTCAACGGCTTTTTTCATAACGATCCTTACATCGGTGACTGTTCCGCTTATCCCGCCCTGACTAAGCTTCATCCTGTTGATCACTCTGTTGGATCTGTTCAGGAAGAGTATCCAGAACTCTTCGTGTGAAAGATCGGAGAGCAGAGGCTGGAAGATCTCAGCAACATCTTTTGAGCATTTGATCTGTATAACATCCTGGACTTCAGCCAATTTTCGTCTCCGGCCAAGTTCAAGGGCAGCCGCAATTGTAACCGCACGTGCCGGGCCGATACCGTGAAGTTTCCTGAGATCGCCAATAGAAAGTTTTCCAAGGCTGTTAAGGTTGTTATTTACCATGCTTAAGAGCTCGCGTCCCAGATCGACAGCCGATTTATCCCTGGTGCCCGAGCAGATCAGGATAGCCAGCAATTCGGCATCACTCAGGCTTGAGGTGCCATTCTGAATGAGTTTTTCCCTGGGTCTGTCCTCAGCGGCCCAGTCAGTAATTTTTAGTGACATACAGCGAAAGTTTTTATTCCATATGCAAGATATGAAATAGGAACAAAATAAAAAAGGCCGTCATTTGAGACGGCCCGGGAAATATTGTAGAATGATTTATTTCAGGCTGCTAATGTGTTTTACGATTGATGATTTCAGATTTGCAGCTTTATTCTGATGAATAATATGCTTCTTTGCCAGCTTATCGAGGATTGCTGTCATTTTGGGAAGCATCTCTTCGGCTTCTTTTCTGTTGGTTGTGGAACGGATCTCCTTCAGAGCATTACGCATTGTTTTT
>Ga0105107_10002593_pt1 | contig 11915 bp, 9 predicted proteins | sample PPLLaktember2015_6_FD_79335 | JGI IMG/M metagenome (GOLD analysis project Ga0105107, IMG submission 79335) | Freshwater sediment microbial communities from Prairie Pothole Lake near Jamestown, North Dakota, USA - PPLs Lake P8 Core (1) Depth... | ecosystem: Environmental > Aquatic > Freshwater >... | reverse complement strand
CTGATGTTTTCCGACGTCAATCCCCTGATGAACGTGATCAAGAGCTGGGCCGATCTCGCGCGCGCAAACCGCAAGCCGATGTCCAAGGACAACTACCTGTTGGCCCAGGAGCGCCGCGCTTCAGAGCAGATCGAGCACGCCCTGACGGCCTATGGCCACAGCCGCGACGACGCGATCGTCAGGTGGGTCGAGTTCGTCTACGGGCCGATGGGGCTGGGTGCGCTTTTCCCGCCGGATGAACCGGCCGAGGTCGCGGCGCGGGCACGCGCCACTGCAGATGTGACGAAGGCGCGCCGGCAAATCGTACCTTTGATCCATGCCGGCGGATTCCCGGAAGCGCTTGCGCGTATCCTGATCGGCACGGTCAGGGCCCGCGGCAAGCTCGAACGGCGCAGCGATCATATTGGCCAGCGTATCCGCAGTTACCTGAAGGAACACCGCAAAGAGATAGGCCCGCTGATCGGCGCCGAACCGATCGACTGGCCGGCCGTTTTAAGGGCCCAGACGCGCATTGTGATGCTTGAGCCGGAACAAGCGATCGAGGCAATCCCGGCGCTCATTCCCAAGCAGGCGCAACGCGAACTTGCCGTCGTCATCGCCGCCAAGATGCTGATGCTCGAGCCCGAACTGGGTGACGCAGACTCCAGGGCTGCACGCCGGGTTTATGAAGTTCTCGGCGTGGACTTTAACGCCGCCGCGGAAAAGCTCGGGGTTGCCACGCCTAACCGCACGCAAACCAGGACGGGTCGCGCAGCTTAATCAAACGAGGAGCAAAGCCATGGGCAACAATCACGAAAAGTACCATCGTCTGATCGAGCGCTGCAAGGATCTGCCGTCAACGCCGACCGCGGTGGCGCATCCGTGCGACGAGAGTTCGCTGCAGGGCGTAGTCGATGCGGCAAAGGCCGGATTAATCGCACCCATACTCGTGGGTCCGGTCGCGCGCATCAAGGCAGTCGCGGCAAAAGCCGGGCTCGATATCTCCGGCTATCCGCTGGTCGATGCCGGATTCAGCCAGGAGTCGGCCGACAAGGCGGTGGCGGAAGTGCGCGCTGGCCGCGCCGAGGCGCTGATGAAAGGCAGCCTGCACACAGACGAACTGATGAGCGCGGTGATCAAGCGCGACACCGGCCTGCGCACCGCAAGGCGCCTCAGCCACTGCTTCATCATGGACGTGCCGGGACGTGCCGATGCGCTCATCATCACCGATGCCGCCGTGAATATTGCCCCCACCCTCAAGGAAAAAGTCGATATCGTGCAGAACGCGATCGACCTCGCGCACGATCTGGGTGTGACGGACGTACGGGTAGCGATCCTGTCGGCGATGGAAACGGTCAATCCCGACGTACCTTCCACGCTCGAGGCGGCCGCGCTGTGCAAGATGGCCGATCGCAAGCAGATCACCGGCGCCCACCTTGACGGACCGCTCGCGCTCGACAACGCGATCAGCCCCGAGGCGGCCAAAATCAAGAAAATCGAATCGCCGGTGGCGGGACGCGCCAACGTGCTGGTGGTGCCGGACCTCGAGGCCGGCAACATGCTCGCCAAGAGCCTGACTTTTCTCGCTGGTGCGGATGCCGCCGGCATCGTGCTGGGCGCGCGCGTGCCGATCATTCTGACGAGCCGCGCCGATTCGCTGATTGCGCGACTGGCCTCATGCGCGGTGGCGACGCTGGTCGCCAACGCGCGGCGCGCGAGTGGCGGCAAGGTGCTCGGGTAATGCCATGACCAACGCGATCCTCGTCCTCAACGCGGGGTCATCCAGCATCAAGTTTTCGCTGTTTGCCGACGATGCCGCCGAACCCGAACTGAAGCTGCGCGGCCAGATCGAAGGGCTCTACACCAAGCCGCACTTTGTCGCCAAAGATGATGCCAGCACACAGCTCAGTGAACACGCTTGGGAAAGCGGCACTCGCCTCGGGCACGACGGCGCCATTGCCCATCTGGTCGAGTTTCTGCAGGGTTACCGCGATCAATACCGGTTGAGTGCAGTGGGCCACCGGGTCGTCCACGGCGGCATGGAATTCTCCGCACCGGTGCGCGTCGACGCGCAGACCGTTGCCCGGCTCGAGCAGTACATACCGCTGGCGCCGCTGCACCAGCCGCATAACCTGTCGCCGATCCGCTTCATTGCCGGGAAGTCCCCGGATCTGCCGCAGGTCGCCTGTTTCGACACCGCCTTCCATCGCCAGCAGCCCGAAGTCGCGCAATCCTTCGCGCTACCGGCGACGATCACCGACCGCGGTGTGCGCCGCTACGGGTTCCACGGATTGTCCTACGAATTCATCGCCAGTATCCTGCCCGGCCTTCAGGGCAGCACTGAACGCGTGATCGTGGCACACCTCGGCAACGGCGCCAGCATGTGCGCAATCAAGACGGGCAAAAGCGTGGCCAGCACCATGGGGTTCACTGCGGTGGACGGCCTGCCGATGGGCACGCGCTGCGGCGCCATCGATCCCGGCGTCATCCTCTACCTGATGGACGAGATGGGCATGGATGCCCGCGCCATCGAAAAACTCATCTATCAGCAGTCCGGGTTGCTCGGCGTGTCAGGCATTTCGAGCGACATGCGCACGCTGCTGGCCAGCAGCGAACCGCGCGCCCGTCTCGCCGTCGACCTGTTCATCTATCGCATCGGACGCGAGCTGGGATCACTGGCCGCAGCCCTCGGCGGCCTCGACGCATTGGTATTTACCGGCGGCATCGGCGAACGCGCCGCGACGATACGCCAGCGCGTCTGTGAAGATGCGAGCTGGCTGGGCGTGGCGCTCGACGGTGCGGCGAACAACGCCGACGGGCCACGGATCAGCGCGCACAGCAGCCGTGTTTCGGCGTGGGTGATTCCGACGAACGAGGAACTGATGATCGCACGCCATACCCGGCGCCTGATCGCAGGCAAATGGCAGGCTGCGGCAACTACCGATGCCTGACCAAACAACAGGAGCAACGCAATGGAAGTGAAATCAGTCGCGGTTATCGGCGCCGGCACCATGGGCAACGGCATTGCCCAAGTCATCGCCGCGAGTGGCATCGGCGTGGTCATGACCGATATCAATGACGCCGGCCTGAAGCGCGGACTTGATGCGATTGACAAAAGCCTGCAACGGCTGGTGAGCAAGCAGAAACTCAATGCGGGTGACAAGGACGCCCTGCTCGCGCGCATCCGCACCACCACGCGGCTGGAGGATATCGCTGACTGCGAAGTGGTGGTGGAAGCGGCCACTGAAAACGTTGACCTGAAGCTGAAAATCTTCGCCGACCTGGATCGCATTGCCAAAACCACCGCCGTCCTTGCATCGAATACTTCATCCATCTCCCTCACCCGGATCGCGGGCAGCACCAAGCGCCCCGCCCAGGTGATCGGCATGCATTTTTTCAACCCGGTGCCGGTAATGCCGCTGGTGGAACTGATCCGTGCGCTGCAGACTTCCGACGCCACCTACCAGACGATCCGCACGCTGACCGAGAAGCTGGGCAAATCGCCGGTCGAAGTGAAGAACAGTCCGGGCTTTGTCGGCAACCGCATCCTGCTGCCGATGATCAACGAGGCGGTCTACTGCCTGCACGAAGGTCTCGCCACGGCGGAGGACATCGACAGTGTCATGAAGCTGGGCATGGGCCACCCGATGGGACCGCTGGCGCTGGCGGACCTGATCGGGCTCGACACCTGCCTCGCGATCCTGCAGGTCCTGTATGAAGGCTTCAAGGATCCGAAGTACCGCCCCTGCCTGTTATGGCAGGAAAAGGTGGACGCCGGCGAGCTGGGCCGCAAAAGCGGACGCGGTTTTTTCGTCTACGATAATAAATAAGTTATTGATTGATAATAATAATTTTGTTCAACCCAAAACCTACTATTTGCGAGACATAGAACATGGCCATCGACATACCCCGGCCCGTGTTGAAGGGCAAAAAAGCCTTGGTCGTTGGCGTTGCCAACGACCAGTCGATCGCCTATGGCTGCGCTGCCGCGTTTCGCGAACTGGGCGCCGACTTGGCGATCACTTACCTGAACGAGAAGTCACGACCGTATGTCGAACCCCTCGCCAAGGCTCTCGATGCGCCAATCTTCATGCCGCTGGACGTAGCCAAGCCCGGTGAGCTCGAAGCGGTGTTCGACAAAATCACGCAGCAATGGGGGCAACTCGACATGCTGGTGCACTCGATTGCGTGGGCACCGAAGGACGACCTGCAGGGCGGGCTGCTCAATTGCTCGGCAGAAGGCTTTGCCAAGGCGATGGACATTTCCTGCCATTCCTTCATCCGCATGGCGCGGCTTGCCGCACCGCTGATGAAAAACGGTGGAACGATGTTTGCGATGAGCTATTACGGCGCCAACAAGGTAGTGACCAACTACAACGTGATGGGGCCGATCAAGGCGGCGCTCGAAGCTTCATGCCGCTACCTCGCCTACGAGCTCGGCGGCCAGGGCATCCGCGTCCATGCCATCTCGCCGGGCCCTCTGAAGACCCGCGCGTCATCCGGCCTCAAGGATTTCGACCTGCTGCTGACGGAAGCCGCGCAGCGCGCGCCTCTCGGCGAACTGGTCGACATCATGGATGTCGGCTTTACCTGCGCCTACCTGGCTACCCCCTATGCACGACGGCTATCCGGCGAAACGCTGTACATCGACGGCGGCGTGAACATCATGGCCTAGAGCTGCGCAGCGATACCCGGAATCAGCCCGGATTCAGGCGGCAGGGCCCGTGCTTCTTGGATATGACGACAGCGGTGGAGTAAAGCACCTAATATGAATTCCGCGCACTCATTTGGAGAAATTTACATGCCCCGCAAATCCCGCGTATTCGCTTCGGGTCTTCTAGTCTGCTGCACCACGCTTGCCCTGGCGTCCGGCAGCTTTGCGGCAGACTGCGCGCCCCGTGACCTTGATTTTGGCCAGAAGGCCATCGGCTGGGTACATCAGCCGCTGTCCAAACTCAAGCGCGATACGGTCTACACCCTGGTGCAGGAGGATGGCCGCACCGTGTTGCGCGGCGCTGCAGACCGTGCAGCCTCGCTTTATGTGGCCAGCCTCAAGCCGCCGCAGGCCATGTCCGCGATCCTGAGCTGGCGCTGGAAAACCGACGCACTGGTGCCGGGTGCCGACAACCGCAAGAAGGAACTGGAAGACGCTCCGTTGCGCGTGCTCATCGCCTTTGACGGCGACCGCTCAAAACTGCCGGAAGTCGAACAAAAGCGTTTCAACAGGGCCAAGACGCTGTCCGGACGCGAGCCCCCCTATGCCGTGCTGATGTACATCTGGAGCGAACAGGTCGCCGTGGGCACAGTGATCCCGTCCGTCCATACCAGCCAGGTGAAAATGCTGGTAGTTGCCTCAGGCAGCGGCGGCCTGGGGCAATGGCAATCGTTAAGCCGCAACGTCGCCGAAGATTACCGGCGCGCGTATGGCGCCGATCCGGGCCGGCTGCTGGGTGTCGCGGTGATGACTGACACCGACAATACCGGTGCGGCTGCGACGGGTTTGTACGCCGACATCCGGCTGGAATGCCCGGGCAAGTGAAATCATTCCGCGGATTGGCTACAGCAGCACTGCTGCTGATTGGCGGCTGCGCGGGCCTGCCCGCCAACATCGAACGCACCGAATCACGCGCGTTTTCGGACACTGCGGCAACCCGGCTTGGTCAGGCCAGCCAGGCGATGCTCAAGGCACGCCCCGGCGACAGCGGCTTCCGCCCGCTGCGCAGCGGCGTCGACGCGCTGCTTGCGCGCATCGTGCTGGCGGAGGCGGCCGAGCGCTCGCTGGATGTCCAGTACTACATCTGGCATGACGATCTGACTGGCCGGCATTTCGCCAATGCACTGCTGCGCGCAGCCGACCGCGGCGTACGGGTGCGCGTGCTGCTTGACGACCTGGGCGTAAAGGCCAATGACGAGAACCTGCTGGCGCTCGACAGCCATGCCAACATCGAGATCCGGCTGTTCAACCCGGTTGCTTCCCGCACCTTCCGCGGACTCAGCATGCTGACGGATTTTTCCCGGGTCAACCGGCGCATGCACAACAAGGCGTTCATCGCCGACAACCAAGCCGCCATCCTCGGCGGACGCAATATCGGCGACGAATACTTCGAAGCCGACAGCGAGGTGGCCTTCGGTGATCTCGACGTATTGATGACGGGGCCGGGCGTGAATGACGCCTCCACGGCATTCGACCGCTTCTGGAACGCGCCGATGTCGATACCGGTGCCGGCGCTGCTCGGTCGCAGCCATGACATGCCGGCTCTGGATGCCCTCCGCGCCGAACTCGCTGCCTTCATCACGGCACAGCGCGACAGCCCTTATGTCAAAAACGCAGGCTTCGAACTGGCGGAAAAACTGACCGGTGTTGCGGCTGGCATATTCTGGGGCAAAGCCCACCTGCTCTATGACGACCCGGCCAAGATCGACCGTGCACCTGACGACCCCTCCGGGCACCTGCTGCCGCAGTTTGCCAATATCGGATCGAAGGTGCAGAAAGAATTGCTGATCGTGTCGCCCTATTTCATCCCGGGCGAGGCAGGTGTCACGTGGCTGGCGAACCTGGTGAAGCGCGGCGTGCGGGTCACGGTATTGACCAACTCGCTTGCCGCCACCGATGTCGGCGCGGTGCATGCGGGCTACAGCCGCTACCGGATGGCCCTGCTCGAAGGCGGTGTAAAGCTACATGAGCTGAAGCCGGATGCGATCGAACAGGCTCGCGCATCCAATGAGAAGCGCCGTATCAGCGGTTCGCGTGCCTCCCTGCATGCCAAGACCTTCGTCTTCGACCGGCAAGCGGTATTCATCGGTTCGCTCAACCTGGATCCGCGGTCCGTCCAGCTCAACACCGAGATCGGTGTCGTCTGCGAAAGTCCGCCGCTTGCCCGGGAGCTGGCTGATTCAGTTGAACAGAATCTGGGCAAGATTGCCTGGCGGCTGGAGCGCGTGGTCGATACTTCAGGCAATGCGCGTATAGCCTGGAACGAAACAGGTGCCGGAGGCATGCGACAGCAATTGCAGGAGCCGGAAGTGAGCGGCTGGCGCAAATTCTCGGTATGGTTCCTCAGCCTGCTGCCGATCGAATCCCAGCTCTAGCAAATCCTGCAGCACATCACCCGCTCAGTTCGCCAGCGACCACGCACCCGAAGCCTGTTTGCAGAAATTGTATTCCATCACGCCGGAACGCTCTTTGGCCTTGTTGGCGATGTGGGCGGTGCGGCAGGCTACGCCATTACGATCGAAGGATTTCAGCGGCTTGATCTCGCCGCTGGCCTTGGATTTCGGATTGGACCAGGCACGGGTTTGACCATCTGCGCCCTTGTCGAGAACCTCGGTCAGCACCCCGCTGAAGATCTTGTGATCTTCGGCGATGAAGTGCGTGAACGGCGCGTCATTGAGGAAACTCAAATTGGTTGCCAGGGCCGGCAAAGCAGTGGCCAGAACGGCTGCCAGCAACCCGCGGCAAATACAGGTCTTCAGTTTCATGCGCTCTCCCCCTCGCCGTTGACCCAGTTATCAATCAGCGTGTAAGCCACCGCCAGCACCACCGGCCCGACGAAAATGCCCACCAGGCCAAAAGACAGCAAACCGCCGATGACGCCGGCAAAAATCAGCAGCAGCGGCAGGTCGGCGCCCTGCTTGATCAGGATGGGACGCAGGAAATTGTCGATGGTGCCGACGAACAATGTCCACACCAGCAGGAAGGTGCCCCAGCCGGTGCTGTCGCTCCAGTACAGCCAGCCCACCGCGGGAAGCAGGACCAGAACCGGGCCGAGCTGGGCGATGCACAGCATGAACATGATGGCTGTCAGAACGGTAGCGAAGGGCACGCCGGCGACCGCCAGACCGATGCCGCCGAGGACGGACTGTGCAAGTGCGGTGATCACCACACCCATTGCCACGCCGCGTATCGCCTGTCCAGCGAGGATCACCGACTGTTCGCCGCGCGCGCTGGCCAGGCGTTTGCCGAAACGGACCATCCAGCCGGCCCACGCCTCGCCGCCGCTGTACAGAACGGCGGACAGGATCAGGGTCAGCAGAAACTGTGCAAAGACCAGACCAAAGCTGCCGACCTCGGACAGGAACCAGCGCGTGACCACGCCGACATAGGGTTCGGCCTGGGCGGCGATATCGCGGGCGCCTTTAGCGGCAATTTGCTGCCATGCAGCCACCGCGTGATCGCCGACCAGCGGCAGGCTGCCCAGCCAAGCCGGCGGCGGCGGCAATTGGAACGTGGACAGATTTTTTCCAAAGGCGACGATGTCGTCGGCATGCTCGACGATGGTGCCTATGGCCAGTGTCAGCGGTACCACGAACACCAGCAGTAAAGCCAGCATCATCGCGGTCACCGCAAGGGCGCGACTGTTCCAGAGACGCGCTTGGAACCGGCGCAGCAGCGGCCAGGTGGCGACAACAATCATGGTGGCCCAGATCAGCGGGGCGAGGAATGGGCGGATGACCCAGAACGAGGCAAAAATAAGGCCTGCTATGAACAGCACGCCCAGTGTAGTGCGCGCAAGATCGCGACGCGGTTCGCTCATGATTGCCTCAGTGGCGTATCAGGGGAAAATCGACGGCAAATGCCTGCTGAGTCTAACCCGGGGAGTGCAGGCATGGGAACGCTGCAACAGGGTTTGGTGATCACGCCGTATCCCCACATGCGTTCGCCACCGTCAACCGGCTCAGTTGCACGGAAATGACATCCTCATGCCGGAATTCCGCATTTTTTATAACACGGCAACTTATAAAAATTCAGGCTGCATATGGAATCATTCCGCGGCGATAGCCGGTGTGGTGACTGTTGATCCAAATCAACCCTTTCGCCATGCCGGCAGATAGACTGTTCCACTTTCTGCCCGGCAGGACCTGGCGCATCAGGCATTGAAAATCGCCCGGGCAAGCTGATCCGGTCGTGCGTGGCCGCGATATTTGATGACTGGTCCGTGGCCTCGCAACACCTGCCGCCTGTCCGCAATTATTGCAGTGCAGGCTTTGCCGGCATGACTGTTTGCAGAAACATTTGTTCATGGGTACGCTGACTGCCATGCCATTGCCAATCATGAAAATGACGTCACGATGATCCGGATTGTCAGCGTGACCGGCTTGTTATTACTCGGACTGCTGGTAACGGCATCCGGCATCTGGGGTTCACTCGCCCTGCTGTATGCCGGTCCGCATACCGGCGGCCTGAATGTCGGACTGGCTGCAGCATTCGGCCTGGCGCTGTTGCTGACCATCGTTGCCCTCTGCACTCGCCGCTGGCGCTGGCGCGCCGTTGCGGCTTATCTGGCGCTGTTCGGCGTGTTGATGGTGTGGTGGAGCGGGATCGAGCCGTCCAACGACCGCGACTGGCACGTCGACATGTCCAGGCTGCCGCATGTCACCCGCGAAGGCGACAGCATCAAGGTGCACAACATCCGCAACTTCGACTATCGCAGCGAATTCGACTACACGCCGGGCTGGTACGACAAGAGCTTCGATCTGCACAAGCTGGAGGGCGTCGATCTCGTCGCGGTCTACTGGATGGGCCCGGCCATCGCGCACATCTTCGTCAGCTTTGCCTTTGCCGGCGGCGACCATCTCGCCGTGTCCATCGAAGCGCGGAAAGAAAAGGGCGAGGGCTATTCGACCCTCAAAGGGTTCTTCCGCCAATACGAGCTCTTTTATGTGGTGGCCGACGAACGCGATGTCATCCGCCTGCGCACCAACTATCGCCGCGACCCTCATGAGGATGTTTACATCTACCGGCTGAGTGGCCGTTCGCTCGAAAATGGTCGCCGAGTGCTGGATGAATATATAAATAAAATCAACAACTTGAATAAATCCCCCGAGTTCTACAACACCCTCACTACCAACTGCACCACCAACATCTGGTTCCATTCGAAGGCCAACTCGGACCATCTACCGTTTAGCTGGAAAATCCTCGCCAGCGGCTACGTGCCGGAGTACCTCTACGAATCCGGAATGCTCGATAACGGTTTGCCGTTCCCCAATCTGCAACGCAGCGTCCATGTCAATGCCCGCGCGAAGGCCGCAGACAAAGCCACCGATTTTTCGCGGCGCATTCGCACACCGCCTGACACCGCGAAATAACCTACCGGTCAACAAGTACAACCCAGCAAACGCAGGGATCGCAGAATGAAGATCAAATCGTGTCTCCGCAACATCATGGTCGCAGGCTCGCTGGGGGTCGCCACCCTGCTCGCCGCACCTGATCTGCACGCCCAGGCCAAAGAGCCGGCTGCAGCGCCAGGCGCCCCGAAACGGCCAAAAATCTGCCTGGTGCTATCCGGCGGCGGCGCACGCGGCGCGGCTCACGTCGGCGTATTGAAGGTGCTGGAGGAATTGCGGGTGCCGATCCACTGCATTACCGGCACCAGCATGGGGGCGCTGGTCGGCGCCGGTTACGCAACCGGCACGACCGTTCCGGAAATGGAGGAGCTTCTCCGGGAGATCACCACCGAGCTGTTGTACAAGGAAAAACCGCCACGCGCAGAGCTGTCCATGCGGCGCAAGCAGGATGACTACAGGCCTTACATCGGTCCCGAGATCGGCGTCGGCCACGGAGGAATCGGCCTGCCCAAGGGTGTGGTCAGTGGCGTACAACTCGAAACCGTACTGCGCCGTCTCGCCAAGACGCCGGGCTATTACCAATTCGACAAACTGCCGATCCCGTACCGCGCTGTGGCGACCGACCTGGTAACCGGCAAGGCGGTGATCTTCAAAGATGGTGAACTGGCCAACGTGATGCGCGCCAGCATGTCGGTGCCCGGGGCGGTGGCGCCCGCGGAATTCGGTGGCATGATGCTGGTCGACGGCATGCTCACCAGCAATCTGCCGGTGGAGGCCGCGCGCGCAATGGGCGCCGACATCATCATCGCCGTCAACGTCGGCACGCCGTTGCTGAAACGCGAAGAACTGACTTCGATTCTCGGCGTCACCGGACAGATGCTCAGCATACTCACCGAGCAGAATGTGCAGGCATCTCTCGCCTCGCTGAAACCCACCGACATTCTGATCTCGCCGGAACTGGGCGACTTTTCGACCGGCGATTTCGACAATCTGCCGAAGATCGCCCCACTCGGCGAAGCCGCGGCGCGCAAGGCGGCAGAACGGCTGGCACAGCTCGCCATACCCGAAAATGAGTACATCGCACTGCGTCAGCGCCAGCAAGTCAGCGTGGCGCCCGACCTGCGGCCGGTCGATGAAATCCGCTTCGAGAACCTGCAGCGCGTCAATCCGCAAACCGCCCAGGCGGCCATGGAGACGCAGGTAGGCCAGCCGATCGACCAGCAGGTGCTCGACCGTGACATGCGCCGCATCTACGGCACGGGGGACTTCGAACACGTCAACTACCGTTTCCTCGAAGAGCCGGGCCGGCGGGTACTCGCGGTGGATGCAGTCGAAAAATCCTGGGGCCCGGACTACATGCGCTTTGGCCTGGGACTGTCCAGCGATTTCACCGGCGATGCCTACTTCAATCTCCTCGCGAGTCATCGCCGGACCTGGCTCAACTCGTTGGGTGCAGAATGGCGTACCGACGTGCAAGTCGGCCGCACCTCCAACCTGGTGACCGAGTTTTACCAGCCGCTGAACGCCGAGGGCGAATTCTTCGTGGCGCCGTATGCGGGCGTCGAGCGACGCTCAGCTACCCTCTACCAGGTTGATCAGCGCATCGCCAGGTATGACATTCTCGCTAATACGTTGGGTGTGGATGCCGGCATACAGTTCGGTCAGTATGGCGCGTTCAGGCTGGGTGTGCAGCGCGGAACGCTCGACCCGAAGCTGGATACCGGGCCGCAATACCTGTCACCGGGTTCATCCAAAATCGACGCCGGGGGTTACCGGTTGCGCCTGGTTTTAGACCGGCTTGATAGTGTGACTTTCCCGCGGAATGGCTGGAGGAGCGGACTGCATGTGTACGACTCGAACACCGCGCTCGG
>Ga0105107_10002590_pt1 | contig 11923 bp, 7 predicted proteins | sample PPLLaktember2015_6_FD_79335 | JGI IMG/M metagenome (GOLD analysis project Ga0105107, IMG submission 79335) | Freshwater sediment microbial communities from Prairie Pothole Lake near Jamestown, North Dakota, USA - PPLs Lake P8 Core (1) Depth... | ecosystem: Environmental > Aquatic > Freshwater >... | reverse complement strand
TGATCGACGACCCGCTTACTCAGCTTCAGGCTCATACCTCGTTGGAAACACGGCCCCCGACTCAGGCTCATACCATGTTGGATAAGACTAAGCGTTGCGCCCCTCAGGGCAGCGTGCTAGTGTGCCAACCTCCCGGGTCTGTGCAGACTTGGGCGGAAGCGGCACCGCGGGGATCGGCCCAGGGAGGGCGATGGTGCAGACGGTCGTCGTGCTCGGCGGCGTTGTTGCCGAACTGAGCGCTGCCAACGAGCTCATCGAGCGCGGGTTCGAGGTGGAGGTCTACGAAGCCCTCTCGATCCCCGGCGGTCGGCGCAATGTTGCCTTGGGTGGCAGCGGAAACCCCGGGCCGATCGGCATGCGCAAAAACCCGCCGGACGAGCACGGGTTGCGTTTCTTTGCGCGAATCCACCGTTCTTTCGGCCGCTCCGCCCTTCCCGGGCGCCCGCGTCTGCGCAGACCGTCGCTCACCCCATGCGGGCGGCGTTCAGTCGAGTCTCCTTCTGCCCTAGGGGCACAATCCCACCGCCATCCAGAGGCTCAGGATGGCAACTTCGTTCGCACATCGTTTTGGCATTCTGGATCTGTGAGGGAGGCTCACGATGGCTGAGTTGAATTGGACCGACGCCCAGTGGCAGAACGTGAATGCCGCCGTCGCCAATGCATTCCGCGAGGCCAGCGTGGCGAACGCATTCCTTCCGATGTACGGGCCGCTTGCGGACAGCACGGAGGTAGTGCGAAATGAACGTCTCCAACAAGACGACACGTCGACACCACCCACCATAAGGCTCGATCGTGATTACCCTGGCGTCAACCTCAAACTCGTGAACGTTACGGTGATGGTTGAACTGTCGAGCGAACAGGTGGTTGAGGAGACGCTTACAAATGCCCTGCTCACGTTTCGCCGGGCGGCCAACATACTAGCATTGGGGCAAGACCAAATCGTCTTCGAGGGCTTACGCCAACGTCCTCAGGCGCAGGACTCGAAGCTAGTCGCGAACGATAGGATTGAGCCACAGCAGGGGCTTGCGGATCTGCCGAAACGAATGTTGTCATTTCGTCCGTTGAATATGGGCAATGATCGGACCATAGGCCAAGCCGTCGTATCAGCGGTAGTGGATGCGACTCAAACCCTCGAAGGCAGGTTCAATCCTGGCCCCTTCGCTTGTGTGCTAGGCAGCGAGCTTTTTACTGGGGTGCATGATCCCTCTCAGTCTCTTGTGCTTCCCGCTGACCGGATTGCGCCGCTGCTGAAAGGTGGACCGTTATTGCCCGCGACCACGATGAATCCCAAAGCAGGCATCGTGGTCTCTCTCGCTGGCAACGCCGTGGACATCGTCGTCGGCACGCCGCCAACCACTCAGTTCCTTCAGCGCACGGCAAATGCGAAGTTCCTGTTTCGTGTCTACGAGCGGTTCGCCTTGAGAATCAGGGATGCAGTTAATCTTCCGGTGGCTGGCTTCAGACTCCGCCCGACGCAAGACGAGATCGACAAAGAAGCACTCGATCAACAGATCGCTGAAGCAGAGAGAGGATAATGGATAGTCACTTCGTATGAAGGAGCGCGCGAAATGACAAAGACCAGGGAGACGGGCCCGACAGGTTCTGAGGCCGAGAAGGCTCCAGCGGCGGCGGACGCCAAAGCTAAGAAAGCGGCCGCGGACGCCAAAGCTAAGAAAGCGGAGGAGGCAGCTGTGGAAGCGGCTGAGGTAGCGACCAATGAAGCTACCAGTGCGGAGAAGGCTCACGAAAGGGCGCAGCAGGCGACGAACGCCGAGGACGCTCGCAAAGCCGCGAATGAGGCAGATACAGCTGCGAGCGCGGCCGAAGCCAAGGACAAGGAAGCGCAGAAGACCAAGGAAGCGGCCAATACGGGGATAGCGGACATGGCTGCCGTCAAAGCCCACGATGCAGCGGTTCGTGCTCGCACAGCGGCCGATAAGGCGAAGAGGATTGCCGATCTGAAGGAGCAACGAGAGAAGTTGGAGAAGAAGAAACCTGGCGTGAGTTAGCAGGCTGATGCAATAGTGGTCTCGGCGCGCCTCCGGGCTTATCGCTGGCACACCCGCGCAACAACTGCTTGATTGAGCGTGCCCATACATGCGTCTAGCGGTACGGTCGGAGTGCGATGTCGCGTTTTGCATCACGTTGTTAGAGGCGAGTGATTTGACCCGTGAACCCCAAGGTCATCATCCTCGGCGGCGGCATCGCGGGCCTCAGCGCCGCCCATGAGCTGATCGAGCGCAACTTCGACGTCGAAGTCTATGAGCTGCTGCCCATCCCCGGTGGCAAAGCCCGCAGCTTTCCGGTGCCGGGCTCGGGCAAGGACGGCCGCAAGGACCTGCCTGGCGAACACGGGTTCCGGTTCTTCCCCCGCTTCTACCGTCACATCACCGACACGATGGCCCGGATCCCGTACGGTCCAACCGGAACCGTCGTGGACAACCTTGTCGACACGACACGCTGCCAGCTGAACCGGTACGGGCGTTTCCCGGTCGATCTGATCGCCCGCTCGCCCCGCACGATGAGCGACGTGCGCGTCGCATTGGATGACGTCAGCCGCTTTCTGAACGGCGACCTCGACCTGACCCACGACGACCTGCGATTCTTCGGCTCGAAGGTCTGGCAGATCGTTACCTCGTGCCGCGAGCGGCGCGACGAAGAGTACGAGAAGATCGGATGGTGGGACTTCATCGGCGCCGAGCACCGCTCGCTCGCCTATCAGAAGCTGCTTGGCCACGGGATCACGCGCTCGCTCGTCGCCGCGAAAGCCCGCACTGCGAGCACGAAGACCATCGGCGACATCTTCGTGCAGCTGCTGTTCGACATCATCACGCCCGGGCCGAGCACCGACCGGGTGCTGAACGGCCCGACGAACGACGTCTGGATCGATCCCTGGCGGCGCTATCTGGAGTCGCGCGGGGTCGCCTATCATCTCGACTCGAAGGCGGTCGCGGTGTCGTTCGATGGCCAGCGCGTCCGCTCGGCCACCGTCAAGCAAGGCGGATCGACGCTCACGGTCCGGGGCGACTACTTCATCTTCGCGCTGCCGGTGGAGGACGTCATCGACCTGATCACGCCCGAGATGATCCGGGCGGATCCGGCACTGGGCCACCTGTTCACGCTCGACGACATCACGGAGTGGATGAACGGCATCCAGATCTACCTGAAGCAGGACGTTCCGCTCGCACACGGCCACAGCATCTACGTCGATTCTCCCTGGGCGCTCACGTCGATTTCGCAGGTGCAGTTCTGGCGGCACGTGAGCCTGTCGCAGTACGGGGATGGCACGGTGAGGGGCATCATCTCCGTCGATATCTCCGAATGGGGAGAGCCGGGCTTGCACGGGAAGGCCGCCAAGGACTGCACGCCTGCGGAGATCGAGGCGGAGGTCTGGGAGCAGATCAAGCGGAGCGTGAACTATGGGGACTTCACCAAGCTGAAGGATGAGCAGCTCCACAGCTTCAGCCTGGACCCGAGCCTGAGCCGGCACCAGGGCACCACGGCGAACGAGGAGCCGTTGCTGGTCAATCTCGTCGACACCTGGAAGCTGCGGCCGGAAGCTGTTTCGAAGATCCCCAACCTGTTCCTGGCCTCCGACTACGTCCGGACCTACACCGACCTCGCGACGATGGAGGCGGCCAACGAAGCCGCTCGCCGAGCGGTGAACGGAATCCTCGACGCGGCTGGCTCCGGTGCCACCCGCTGCGGTGTGTGGGACCTGCACGAGCCCGAGATCTTCGCACCGTGGCGCGAGCTCGATCTCATCCGGTTCACTCAGGGGCTGCCCTGGGATGACACGCTCGTGCGCCTCGGCCTTTCGTTCACCGAGCTGGTGGAGAAATCGATACAAGCCCTGGAACAGGGCACCGCGGAGGGTGGGCTCTCGAAAGCGTACGGAGCCGATTCGCCGCTACCCTATCAGCCCATCCTGTCGTTCCTCGACCGTCAAGCGCAGCCGGGCGTGACGTCCGACCTCAGGCGCGAAGCGACGGCGCTCGTCGAGCGGCTGGTTCGTCTGCTTGCGATTCGTCTCGTCGAGGCGCGGGGCTCGAGGCAAGGGGTCTCCACGACATACGGCAACGGCAGCGGTTCCGGCAGAGTTGAGATCATCCCGAACTAAGGTCTTGGAGAGATGGCGCTCGACCCGTTTCACGCTCGGCTCTCGAACTATCGCGAAACGACGCTTGCCGGCTTGCTGTCGGCCGTGCCGCAGCGAGAGCCGCAGCGCTATCTCTACGCGCCCCTGACGTCGTACCTGTCACGCACGGGCAAGAGCATTCGACCCGCGCTGTGCATGGCCACGTGCCAGGCGTTCGGCGGCGACCCGTCCGACGCGCTCGCGTCCGCCACCGCCATCGAGATGCTGCACAACGCCTTCCTGGTGCACGACGACGTCGAGGACGACAGCGAGCTGCGCCGCGGTCTTCCCACGCTGCACGCCGAGCACGGCGTGCCCATCGCCATCAATGCCGGCGACATGCTGACGGTGCTCAGCGTGCGCATCCTCCGAGAGAATCTGCCCGCCCTCGGCCCAACGTTGACGGGGCGCGTGTACGACGAGTTCGAGCATATGATGCAGGAGTCGCTCGAGGGCCAGGCCATGGAGCTAGGCTGGGTGCGCGACAACCGCCGCGACATCACCGACGAAGACTACCTGCGGATGGTGCTCAAGAAGACCTGCTGGTACAGCTTCATCCATCCCTGCCGCATCGGCGCGCTCATCGGCACCAGGGACGGCGTCGACCTCGATCGCTTCAATCGCTTCGGATCCTACCTCGGCACGGCGTTCCAGATACAGGACGACCTTCTCAACCTCACGGGCGACGAACGGCGCTACGGAAAGGAGATCGGCGGAGACCTGCTCGAGGGGAAGCGCACGCTGATGCTGATCCATCTGCTGCGCCGGCTGGACGCCCGGGAAGCCGCTCGCGTGACCGACCACCTCGAGCGGCCCCGCGCGGCGCGCTCCATGCGAGACACACGCTGGATTCTGGATCTGATGCGATCGCGAGGGAGCCTGGACCATGCACGGAAGGCGACGAAGCAGCTCGCGGGCGCTGCGCTCTACGAGTTCACGCAAGCGTTCGGGGACATCCCGGAGTCGGATGAAAAGAGATTTCTGAACCAGGTCATTTCCTATATGGTAAGCAGGGACGTCTGATCTGGTCGAAGGGAGGCTTGTGGAAGGCTATCGACGATCACCCGAACCTCCGCGCGTAAGCGGCATGCCAGACGCCGGCCAGGTTCTCGACGAAGCAACCGCGTTTCTGCGGCGGCTGATCCCGTTTCCCAGTTCTGAAACGGTAGGGCCCTTGTCGCTGCTGCCAGTTCCTGCGCAGGATGGCGCGGCGCAGTCGAACGCTGTCGACAATGCAACCGCCGAGGTCAGCAAACCGGCAGCGTCGATAGTGTCGCAGGCGGCGTCGGTCCTCGATGAAGAGATGGCGAGGGGCGTGCTCGCCGCTCGCAGCGGTGCTGGCACTGCTCCGCTGGGCTATTCGAACTCGAGTCACCCCGTGCTGCGCCAGATGCACGAGTTCGTGGATAACCTCGCGGCGCTCTGGCCCAACCTGCAAGCCGGGGCGACCAAAGCTCCCTCGACGTATCCATCGGCGAGCAGCGGCGCAGGGCCGCTGGCCGAAGTGAGGCCACGCGCGACGGTCAAACCTGGCGAGCGGGCCACCATCTCAATGACGCTGCGCAACAGCGAGAGCCAGCCTGTGCGTGTGGCGCCCACGGCGACCGACTTGCTCGGCAGCCGGGGAGGCCGGATTCCGAGCTCGCTGCTCGAGTTCACGCCTTCGGAGATCGCTCTGGAACCGCAGGAGCAGAAGGCTCTGGCTATATCGGCAACCGTTCCGGTCGACGCCGCATCGGGCTGTTATTCCGGCCTTCTCGTGGTGCGCGGCCTGGACTACCTGCGTGCGCTCGTCACGATCGAAGTTGCCGGCACGACGGCCGCACCCGGGAGTGTGCCAACCCTCTCGCCACCAAGCACCGCCCCCAGGCTTACACCAAGCTCGATGAGCTCGGCCACGGTGCCTCGTGTCCACAACCCAATGTCTAACCCGTATCGGCGCGGCGATGGGGCTGGTCCGGAGCCCCGGGAGCAGTGGACTGGGATGCTACCTGCGCCTCGCTACAACAGCGTGATGCAGGAGGCCATCAAACTCGCCGAGGACGGAGAACTGGGAAACTCGGACGCTATTTGCCTCCTGCAGATCCCGCACCGCCCGGAGGAGATCAAGGAGGTGCTCGCCAAGTTCGACAAGCAACTGACCCGCGAAGCGAGAAGCAAGCTGACCTTGGCGGCGTTCGTGCCGCTGCCGGACGGTGTCGACAATCAACGGTACGAGCCGATCTTCGACAGGTATCCAATCACCGGCAAGACTTATACGACCGCGAGCGGTACGGTCGTGCTGAACGAAGTCCAGTACTACAACGGAGAGATGGTGCAGCTCTACGGTGAGTGCCCCAACGTCGCACAGGTACGTGAAGCCCTGGCCGGCAGTGGCTACAAGCCGCTCATGCTAAGGCACGCGGACGGGCGGGAATCGGCAATCGCTCAGTTCTGGTCGCACCAGCTCACTGATACCTCGCTCCGGCCGTACAACGCCATGTTCATAATCGTGGCCGCCGTTCGCGACGATACACCGGTGTCCCAGGCGTGCATCCAAGCCGACCCGAACGGGGCGTCGAGCGTGCTGTCGATGGTCGATGGCGGCTTCGATCCGACCAGACGCGCGTACGAGAACAAGGCGCGGCTTTACTTCGCTCGCCTCCTGGATTCGACTCGAGTCGCGATCGAGGTAGGACGCGAGCGGATGGGCACGGACAAACGCCCCGGAACGATCGAGCTGATGCACGACGGACGGCAGCGCACGTTCTCGATCAAGGACGGCGCGGGACGCCCGGTAGCGCGAATCAAGTTCGTCCCGGCCGACGATGCATTGACGTACCTTCCCCAGGTGGCGAAGGCAGCGGCGACTGCCGGGATTTCATATGGCGAGCTTCCTCGCGGAACCGAATACGTCTACCCGGGCATAGCACGCATCGGCAACGGGCCGATCGTGAACTGGCAGTGGCGAACCGATCTCACGCCACGCCTTCAACCCGTGGAGCCCGATATGGTGGTCTTCGACCCAAGCTCCGAGGAGGGACACACGTTGATCAAATGGGGCTTCCAGCCGAAGGTACTTGGGTACATTCCCAATGTTCGTGGAGCGGTGACCGGTATGCCGGAGGAAGCCCCGCCACGACAGCCGAGAGTGCGGTTTGCTGATGCGGCAGCACCGGTGGCACTGCTTCCGATGCGTCGGTAGGTGCGCAACGAGCGACGTTCGATGATGTCGCGACCAGATGATCCTGCCACGACAACGGGCTCGACCGGTCTCTCTCCGCCATGACTGGGACCGGGCTCAGAAGCGCGATGTCGCCGGCAGCCGGCGGGCCGCTGCATGACTCACACTACGACGGTGGAGGGCTAATCGTGGAGCCCGCGCCGCTGGTGTCCGCAGCCGGGCCGGTTGCCCCAGGCGAAGCCGCTGAAGCCACAGTGTCGCTGGTCAACGATGACGAGCACCTGGCACAGATCGAGTTCTTCGGCACGGATCTGGTTAGCCAGGACGGGAAGCAGATCCGGGCCGACAATGTCGTTTTCCAGCCTCGAGTGCTGATGCTTGAACCCGGTAAGCGCGGCGACATCAAGGTCCACGTCGCCGTTCCAGCGCATACCCCGGCCGGAACCTACTCCGGGTTGATCCGCGCGTCAAAGCTGGACTGCTTGCATGCCGTGCTGATCGTACAGGTGGAACGAGCCGCGGATGTCTCGCGGGACGACGTCCGGAAGGAGAATGCCCAGGCCACAATCAACGAGGCGCGCCAGGCAGCCCGGATCAGGCTTGTAGACGAGCACGTCAGAGTGGAGAATACCCGTGACATCGAAGCGACCCTGGGAACATTCGGAAAGCACCCGCACTGCGTCGTGAACGGTGAGAATCTGTATGGTCACGACAGCATTCGTAGATTCTACGAGAGCTTCTTCCAGGCCTTCCCCGACCTCAAAGTCACTGTCGACCAACGGCATGTGAGCGCGGAGGCCATCACTCTGGAGGTCACGCTTACCGGCACGCATCTAGGCACGTTCGGCGGGGTCCCCGCCTCAGGTCGTCGGATCGCGATCCCACTCTGCGCGATATTCAAGTTCGACGAAGACGAGCGCATCTTGGGCGAATGGGTGTATTTCGACAATGCGCTCGTGATGGAGCAGCTGAGGCAGCGCTCCGGACAGAATCCCCAGCGATGAGAGAACCGGATGGCGAAAGGTTTCCACTCGTCTGGCTTCGGTTGAACCGCGAGCCGTCATGCGGCGTTCAGTGTCGGGATCTCTGATACGCACCGATCGAGTGGACAAGCGCTCGCATGGAGAGGCACCATGACAGGTGAGTGGATGACGTGCCCTTTGTTTCGTCCCGGGACGGATGATCTACACCGCATCGCTGCCGACGTTGCAGAGGTGAGCGCTATTCAACATCAACTTCGCGACCGCCATTCCGGACTCAAGTGTCTTGACCGAGCGGCCCATGAGTACCAGGTCGCTGGTAGCAACGTATTGCTGCGCGTCGCTGACAGACTGCCGGACGGATTCTCTGGCGTAGGGCTGTTCGTCCCCGGTACCGAGCATATCGGCGTCGGCCGGATCTCCACTAGCTTGGGCACGCCTCATGTCGAGAGCATTCCGGACTTTCTTGGCCTGCGCGCCTCGTTTCTCACCGCACGCGGCCAACCAGTGGATTTCCTCGGGGTTAGCAGCCCCGTGTTGCCTGTAGACAATCGCCTGGACGGGATGCATTTTCTGCGCGCCACCGCAGATGCGGCGGGCCCGAGATCTGTCGGCTCGGCCCCACTGGCCGTTGATCACGCGCTCATGAGAGCGAGCTTGACCAGGAGCATGGGCGCCGGCAAAGCCGAAAAGACGCTCGCGCTCATCGCCCAGCTATCTGCGCGCACGGCGCTGCCGGGTACCGCATATCAGTCCTACTGGACCGGTGTCGTGGAGGTGAGCGGCACGCTGGGCAGGTTCACGCTGACGCCACTTCCCTCCTCGAATTCAGTTCATTCTTGGGGATCCAGGGAGCACTATCTGACAATCGACTGGGCGGAACGTCAGGCGTCCGGAGATGTCGTTTTCGAGATCTATTGGATTCGCTATCTGGATGAGATTCGCACTTCGCTCGAACACTTTACCCAGCCGTGGTCGGAAGGTCACAAAAGCATTGTGGGGCATCTGGTCTTTCCTCAAACGGCCCCGAGGACTGCAGAGGCCGGGTTATGGGCGGCCCTGGCCGCGGAGATGGCAGCCAATCCGGGCAACTGGGTTTGTGACGCGGCAGACTCGGTGCGCGAGCCTTCCACCGAATTCGGGCTGACCCGCAAGCTGGCCTACGAGCGCAGCGCGCGCGGACGCGATGCGCTTTCACTCGACGCCTACAGGGCGGCGCTCCAGGCGGGGCGGATCGACGATCGACTCGCGGCAGAACTCGAGAGACGAACGGAGCGAAAGCGCCGCCTCGGCCATATCGACCGGGCGACCGGGTGTTTCTTCGCCGGGTCCTGACCTCGTCGCCCGCCTCTTCAGTCCAGAGCACGCGCCCGGTCCTCAAGAGATTTCGTCCAGCAACGCCTTGGCTTCTATGAGATCTCTCGTAGCGAAGCCCTCCGTGAACCAGCCGTGAACGGATGTGAGAAGCTCGCGGGCCTCCTGTCTCTTGCCTTGGCTTCGCCAGAGCCGCGCGAGACTCGTGGCCGTGCGTAACTCCCAAGACTTGGCCTGCTGTTCACGCGCGACGTCTAGGGAAGCGAGATAGCTCTCTTCCGCCGCGGCGCGCTCTCCTCGTTCCTGCAGCATCCATCCTTTGAGCCGTAGCACCTCGGCCTGGTGTGAACGTTCCTCCCAGCCCGGCCGCGAAATCTGGTTGAGACTCTCCTCGACCAAGGTCAATCCGCCTTCGAGGTCTCCGCGGAGCGCCAGGCCTTCGGCGAGAACTGCCCGCAAGTAGGGCATCCAAAGCAGCGCGCCACCTGCCGTCCACTTATCGAGAGCACCGCGCAGCTGTGGGATGCATTCCTCGAGTCGCCCTGCCCGCAGATAGGCGATACCTCTGAGCATCTGCGCCAGCACTTCGGAGATGAACGGCAGGCTATGCGCTCGCCCGAGCCGATCCGATTCCTCGACGCTCGCAAGAAGGGCTTCGGGTTCGCGGCAGAGGTCCCAAACCTGGCCGCCGAAGGTCAGTGCATAACCGATGTCGAAGGGGTGCTGGCGCCGGCGCGCATGCGTATCCATAGCTTCACGCAGCTGCAAGGCCTGATCCGGATAGCCGAGGATCCAGGTTCCTATCGAGAGATAGATCTCGACCACCGTTCTCGGGTCGACGTTGGTGAGATCCGCGAGGTGCCGATGCGCGTCCTCGTTGTACAGCTCCAGCACCCTGTGCCCATGCTCGCGCGAGCGGCTGAAATCTCCTAGCCAGAAGTACGTAGTGCACGCCGACCGATGCCCCATGATCGACAGGTCGCGATCTCCGGTGGCTTCTGCAGAAGCCAGCATCTCATTCACCCAGTCGAGACCTTCCGCGAGCCGACCGCGCAGTACCAGGTTGGAGGCCAGACCGAAGTAGATCGGCAACAGTGCCTCGTGCCGGTTCAAGGTCTTTGCCAACTCCAGCGCCCTGTGGAAACCGGACCACGCTTCCGGCGCCGCGAATCCACGCAATGCCACCCAGGCCGTGCCCAGCAGGGTACAGAGCCCCAGCTCTCCGTCGTCGCGCTCGGGTGACGGAGGCAGCGAGCCGATGAGCTGCATGCCGTGATCCAGGTGCGAAATCGCCTCCCGGAACGCTACTCTTCGTACGGACAGTTCTCCCGCCTCGCGCCAGCGCGGGATTGCCATTGCCGGTTTGCCGGCTTGAGTGTAGTGATGCGCAAGCAGTTCCGGCGCCAAGGCAACCCGGTCCGCAAAGTGCTCCTGGAGCACTTGCGCGATCCGGGCATGCAGCTGCTGCCGTTTGCTCTTTAGCAGGGAATCATAGGCGGCGTCCTGCACCAAAGCGTGTTTGAACGTGTAAGTGGCGTTCGGGGGCAAGCCGCGACGGTATACCAGTCCCGTCCCCGTCAGCTTGCGCAGGACCTCCTCGAGCTGTTCGTCGGGGAGCATAGAAACCCGCGCGAGCAGCTCGTAGGAGAACTCCCTTCCGATACAGGCACCGATCTGGAGGATGTGCTTCATCGGCGCGAAACGGTCCAGACGCGCCAGCAGCGAGTCGCGCAGCGACGTCGGGATGGTGGGCGCGAGGAGCGGGCTCTGCAACTTGTACTGATCGCTGGCCTCGCGCAGCAGCCCCGACTCCAGCACCGACTTGGTCAGCTCCTCCATGAACAGAGGCACACCGTCGGCTTGTACCACGATCTGCGCCAAGACCTCCGTCGGCAACCCCCTGCCGCGAGCCACCTCCGTCACCAGCTCCGTGCCTTGGCGCCGCGCGAGGCGGCCCAGGCCCAGGCGGGTGACGTGCGGTTGCTCGGGCCAATGCGGCGTGTACTCGGGCCGGTGGGTGATCACCAGCATGATGGGCAGCGCCTGGAGCCGGGGAACCAGCGCATCGAGCGCCTCCTGGCTGGTGGGGTCGATCCAGTGCACGTCCTCGAACACCATCAGCACCGGCTGGCGCTGGCAGAGCGTTTCGAGCTGGCCGGCCAGCGCTTCGAGCGTCTTCTCCTTCTGCTTCTGCGGCGAGAGGGCGAGCGGCGGGTAACGCTCCACTGGCAGCAATAGCAGGGCTGCAATCAGCGGCGCCGCCTCAGCGCGTTCCTCGGGGCTGCCCACCAGCATGGCCTCCATCTTATTCAGCTTCTGCTCCGGCGC
>Ga0105107_10002589_pt1 | contig 11925 bp, 11 predicted proteins | sample PPLLaktember2015_6_FD_79335 | JGI IMG/M metagenome (GOLD analysis project Ga0105107, IMG submission 79335) | Freshwater sediment microbial communities from Prairie Pothole Lake near Jamestown, North Dakota, USA - PPLs Lake P8 Core (1) Depth... | ecosystem: Environmental > Aquatic > Freshwater >... | reverse complement strand
CGTCCCGACCGTCTCGGGCGAGAGGTTGAAGCGCACCATGATGCTCGGGTACATGGCGCTGAAATCGAGCTCGGCCACATGCTCGTGCAGGCCGGCGATCGGGTTGTAGACCAGCCCGCCCTTGTCGGCCGCCAGCAGCTGCAGGCCGGTCTTAAGCGCCTCGGGTTGGCGCTTCTGCCAGGGGACGAGCACGCCGCGGCGCAGGGCAGTATTGACCTCCATGGCGCTGATGCCGGTGCCGGTCGAGACGCGCGCGACGGTCTGCACCGGCAGGTTGGTCAGGCGGGCGATCTCGAGCGTCCCATCCAGGCCGTAATCGTCGGCCAGGAAGGCGTTCTGGCGGTCGATGTGCCAGCGCCCGAAGAGCGTGTGCTGTTCGTCGCGGAAGACGATCCGCCCGTAGGAGAAGTAGGAGTGCGCCGGCTTATGCGCCACCTGTTGGCCGGGGTCGCGGTTGAGCGCCAGCGGGATGCCGTAATGGCGCGAGAGGTCGAGCAGGCGGGGCAGGAGGTACGAGTCGCCGTAGGCGCTGATGAGCAGGTCGGGGTCATGCTGCTCGAGCAGATGGCGAACGCCCAGCACCAGCCGGCGCGAGTTCCGGCGCGGGAAGACGTGTTCGCGGCCGTTGATCTCGACCCGCAGGTCGCCGCGATGACCGCGGGCCGGGTCGCGCAGCTCGCCGTCCAGGCGCAACGTCATCACCCGCAGCGGCGGCAGGCGGTAGTCGACCTCCCAGGGCGTGTCCAGCGCCTGGATGGCCGTGATGCGGCCGTCCTCCTGCTCGATGGCGCAGTAGGCCAGGGGGAAGACGTTCCGCCACAGGGCGTAGCGCTGCGGGATGGGGATGTCGGTGTCGTAGTAGGTCAGGTTCGGCCGGAATTCGGACGTCTGGCGGAAGACGCCGCCGAAGGCGGCCGGCGGGCGCACGCCGACCTCGAGCACCTCGATCTCGCGGTCGAGGAACAGGTCGCGCCGCTCGGTGCGGCGGAAGGCCACCGGCGCGCGCCGGGCCTGCAGCATGCGGCAGACGGCGCGCAGCTCGTCCGGCGGGCCGCCGACGTAGAAGGCCGGGGTGAGGGCATCGCGCAGGGCGTGGGCGCGGCCCTGCGGGTCGATCACCCACACCGTCAGGCCCTCCCCGGCCGGGTAGACGTCGAAGAGCCAACCGTACAGGGTGGACACCGGTCGATCTGCGCTCACGCCGCCTCGCTCTCGTCGACGGGGGGCGTCTCAGCCTCCAGGCGTTGGCGCAGCCGCATGACCTCTTTGTGCTCTTCGACCAGCATGGCCAGCAGCATGATCTCGAAGGGCAGCAGGTGCGAGGCGTAGGCGGCGGCGGCCAGGTGGCGGCGCGAGGCGGCCAGCAGGTCGTCCAGGGCGCGCTGATCCTCCAGGCGCAGTGCCCGCCGGAAGCGCAGGAGCGAGCCCTGCTCCTGCAGGAAGGCGTTGGTGATCGACGGCAGGGTACGGCCCATGTTGACCTCGCAGGGTGGTGCGGTTTTAGAACAACCTCGGCTGGAGCGGCTCGGCCGGCGCCGGAGCGCGCAGCATCCAGGCGCTGTCGGCGGCGGTCTGCAGGCGGTCGAGCAGCGTCCAGCGCTCTTTCACCAGCGTCTGCGGCTCGCGCGCCCCGACGATGACCGGCCCGGCGGCGGCCAGACGTTTGAGGTGGGTCAGGGTGACGGCCAGCAGGCGCTCGCTGTCGCGCAGCGGCACGCTCTCGTCGTAGAAGGTGGAGAGCAGATCGAGCACGAAGAGCGGGTCGGGGCCGGCCGGGCTGGTCTCGATCAGCTCGGCCAGCTGGAAACAGGTGAAGGCGCGCGACAGGCGCAACCGATCCAGGACCGCGTGGGTGTCAACCGTCAGGCGCCGCGCCAGGCGGGCAACGAAGTAGCCGTCAAAGCTGTTGCCGCCGTCAAACAAATGCACGGCTGCGCCGCCGGCGGCCATGACCGTGGCCGCCGCCAGCAGCGTCCGGCTGGGGGTATGCGCCCCCCAGAACAGCGCCAGCCGCGGCTGGCTCAGCGCCTCCAGCAGCGCCGGATCGGAAGCCGGAATCGGGAGGTCCGAGAGGACCTGAGGAAGCAGCGCAAGCGGCATGGGGCCTCCTGCTTGAGATATAGAACGTCTGTTCTATTTATACTGGGGAACGGGCGGGAAGGCTATCCCACCGGAGGGGGAGCCGGGGGAGGACTCTGGACATCCCCCTGGCGGGGGAGGTCGGGACCCGGCGGACTCCGGCCGGGAACGGCGGGGCGGGCTGCCGGGCCTCAGGGCTGCTGGGCGTCTTCGAGCAGTTCCTTCAGGCGCGGATGGTCGGTGTACACCCCACGATAGGCGGGCGGGAGCAGCGCGGCGATGCGGCACATGATCTCGTCGGTATTGCGGCGCAGCCCGGCGGCGCGTTCGCCCTCGCCCAGCGCTGGCAGCGTGAACCCCCGGCCGAAGCGCACCGCCACCTGCGGCCGCCGCAGGCGCAGCAGCTGGCCGACGGCCGTCTCGGTCCCCCACACCCCGGCCGGGATGACCGGCGCGCCGGTCTCGTTCACCAGGTAGGCGACGCCGGTCTTGGCGCGGGTCATCGCCCCGGTCTGGCTGCGCGTCCCCTCCGGCGACATGCCGAATGCCTTGCCGGCCCGCAGCCACTCGACCGCCGCTTGCAGCGCGCCGCGATCGACCTCGCCGCGGCGGATGAAGATCCCACCCCCCAGGCGCATGATCGTCCCGAAAAGCCAGTGGCGCTCGTACTTCTCCGCCGCCCAGCCGGTGATGTGTTCCCCGCCGACCAGCCCATAGATCAGCGGCGCATCCAGCCGGCTGAGGTGGTTGGAGACGAGCACATACGGCCCCTGCCGGGGGACATGCTCCAAACCCTGTACGCTGCGCCGGGAGAGAAGGCGGAAAAGGAAGTCGAAGATGCGCCGAAGGAGGGCGGGCATGGGCCTCCAACCGCTGAGGCGAAGATGGCCGAATTGTAGGCGCGTTGTCACGGTGCTACAATCGCCGGGCGCGATCAGGGAGGTGGGCATGATCACCGTCCAACAGGTCGAACTTTCCGACGCGGCCGACGTGCGGCGCTTCCTGAACCTGCCGTTCGAGCTGTACCGGGACCATCCGTTGTGGGTGCCGCCGATCCGAGTCGACGCGGCGGCGATGCTCAACCCGAAGAAGCACCCGTTCTACGAACATTCGGAGGCCGAATTCTTCGTTGCGCTGCATGACGGCAAAGTCACTGGCCGCATCGCCCTGTTGGAGAACAAGCCCTACAACCGCTATCACGACAAGCGCACCGCACAGTTCTATCTGTTTGAGTGCGAGGAGGACCTGGACGTGGCGCGGGCGCTGTTTGATCGCGCCGCCGAGCGGGCGCGCTCCCGCGGCCTGACACAGCTGGTCGGCCCCAAGGGTTTTGGCCCCCTCGACGGCTACGGCATGCTCGTACAGGGATTCGAATTCCGTCCGGCGATGACGATGATGAACTACAATCCGCCGTACTACCCACACTTTGCCGAGGCGCTTGGCTTTCGCAAGGAAGTCGACTTCGTCTCCTGCTACCTCAATCCGGACAAGTTCAAGCTCGATGAGAGGTTCCACCGCATCGCGCAGCGCGCGGCCGAGCGGACTGGGCTGCGCGTCGTCCGCTTCAACACCAAGAAGGAATTGCGGGCGTGGGCGCCGCGCATCGGCCAGGCCTACAACCAGGCGTTCATCCGGAACTGGGAATACTTCCCACTGAGCGATCGGGAGATCCAGTTCGTCCTCGACAACGTGCTGACGGTCGCCGATCCGAAGCTGATCAAGCTGATCGCCCACGGCGATCGCGTCGTCGGCTTCCTGTTCGCCTTCCCAGATCTCTCGGCTGCCATCCAGCGCAGCCGCGGCCGGCTGCTGCCCTTCGGCATTATCGATCTGCTCATCGAGTTCAAGCGGACGAAGTGGGTGGCGATCAATGGGGCGGGCATTCTGGAGGAATTCCAGGGCCGGGGGGGGAACGCGCTGCTGTATTCGGAGATGGAGAAGACCGTCCGCGAGTCCGGCTACCGCCACGCCGACCTGACTCAGGTGGCCGAGACGGCGGTGCAGATGCGCCATGACCTAGAGAACATCGGCGGGGTGGCCTACAAGAACCACCGGGTGTTCATCCGCGACCTGTAGCGCCGCCGAAACGCCTGGACCTGCCAGCCAGAGCTCGGCCTCGCCGAGCTCTTCTCGTGCACGCCTGTCATGCGCAGGCTAGTGCGCGGGCGTATGCGCGCGCAGCATCTCGATCACCGAGAGATGCCCGGCCCGATCGGCCAGGCTCAGGGGCGTCTGCCCATCCTGCGCCTCGGCCTCAGGTTGGGCGCCGAACCCCAGTAGCAGGCGCACCATCTCGACCTCGCCGTTCTGCGCGGCGATATGCAGGGCGGTATGCCCCTCCGAGTCGGTCGCCTGCGGGTCGGCGCCGGCCACGAGCAGCAGCTCGAGCGCCCGCCGGCGGCGGCCGGCCGCGGCGGCGTGCAAGGGCATGTTGGCCAGGCCATTGGTCGAACGAGCCTCCGTCGGCGCGCCGTGCCGCAACAACCAGTCGATCGCAGCCACCTGGCCGAAGTGAGCCGCCAGATGAAGCGGCGTCCAGCCGTCGTGACTGTAGGTGTACACCATGTCCGGTCGATCCTGCAGGATTTCGCGCAGGCGCCCGGTATCCCCCAACGCCGCCGCCTCGAACGGATCGGGCCGTGCGCCATATTCCAGCAACAGCGAGATGATCTCCTTGGCCCCGTAGTAGACGGCGATCAGGAGCGGCGTCTCGCCGCCGGGCCCGCGGCCATCCGCCAGGGAGCGATCGGCCCGCAGCATCTCCCGGACCCGCCCCGCCTCTCCGGCCTTGATCGCAGTCAACAGATCCTCGGTCGTACTCATCCGGCCTACCTCCGCTACCTGCCACAGGATCTCGCCCCTGCCCCGCGTCTACTCCGGCGCCTCGAGCCTGCGCAGCAAGCGTAGGACCACGAAGGTGAGCCACGCCGAGGGCAGGCGCTTCTGTCCGAAGTCCCAACCGGCCCAGGCCTTCCAGATCGACTCGGGCGTGAAGCGGCTGTCTCGGTCACGCCGATCGAGGATCGCCTGGAGCATGGCCCCCAGGCGGGGGTCACCGCGCGCGGCAGGAAGGCGCGTCAGAACCTCCGCACTGTGTAGGATGTCATACCACACAAACGGGTACTTCAGCTTGCGGAAGCCTGAACCGGCGCCGAACAGGTAGTGTCGGCGGCCGCTGGCGTGTTCCCAGTGGGCCAGAAGCATCTCGATCCCCGGCCGCAGCGTTGCCTCACCCGCCAGGTCGGGGAACAGGGAGAGCGCCTTGAGAGCCAGCAGGTTGGACAGCGGGCACGGGTCGTTCTTGCTTCCCGGCCCGCGGAACCGACCCAGTTCCGCTCCGGCCGCACACGGCCAGCCGTTGTCGCGCACCAGGCCGGCCAGCGACCGGGCACTGCGCTGCACCTTTTCGTCCGCGGCCCGGCCGTAGGCCGCCAGTGCGTAGAGCAGGCTGGGCGCATCGCACAGCACCCAGGTCCACGCCGCCTGGCCGGAGCCGCCGAAGGCGCGCGGCAGGCGCACAAGCGTCTGGAAGGCGCCTTGCGGTGCTTGATGGCGCATGACCTTGCGGACCAGGGCACGCATACCGGGATCGTCGGCCCGCAAGCCGAAATCGGCCAGAACGGTCAGGCTGTGCAGCGGGTGCCGGGCATCGTTGTGCCTTTCCAGGGCTTGCCCGGGCCATTGGCCGGCATGGGCGATCAGGCCGCGAACATGTGGATGCGTGAGCATCGCCTGCCGAGCTTCACGCACGCGCGGGTCGTGCTCGGCACAGCCAAGAAGGTCAGTCAGTGTCCGGTAGCGCACCCATGGGGGGCCTTCCTCCAGCAGCCACGGGATTGGATCGGGGACCAGCGGGCACGTCCAGTCTGCCACGGCTCGCCCTCCACTCCTCACAGACCTCTCCAAACGACATCCGGCTTCGCCCGCCGGCCACGTTCGACCCTGAAGCAGTCAGCCCGGCCTCGGCCCTCCCACAGCGCTGGGCCCCCGCGGTCCACCCAGATCGAGGAGCAGCACGCGCAGCTCGACTTTGCTGCGCAGGCGCAGTTTCTCCAGGACGTGGGCCATGTGCGTCTTGACGGTCTCCGGAGAGACGTACAGCGCCTCGGCGATGCGGCGGTTGGTCCAGCCGCGGGCGGCCAGCCAGACGACCTGACGCTCGCGCGGCGTCAACGCGGCCAGGGCGCTCTCAACCCGAACGCGTACAGCTTCCCGCTCCAACCCCCACACCAGCAGGTCGGCCGCCAGCGTCTCGGGCGCCTGGCCGAGGGCGCGCGCCGCTTGCTGGAGCTCTTCGCCCAACTCGGGATCTGCTTCGAGAACCAGCCGCTCCGGCGGGCGGACCCCCTGGTCACACCCCTCCACTTCCGGGCGGCGCCGGCGGCCGAACCACATAGGACCCTTCCAGTTGATCCATGGAGCCGGCGGTTCCGGGGTCGGCAGGCGGCGCAGGCTGTGCGCCGATCAGGGTCACGTTCCCGCTGGCAGCCCTGATTATATAGAACATATTTTCTAATGTCAAATCCGACTGGGCAGTTTAGACTACCTTCAGACACAAGGAGGCCCACCCATGGTCTTCCGGCACACCCTCCCTGCCCTGGTCCTGCTCCTGGCCTTGGCCGGGTGCAGCTTCCCCGGACTGGAAGCCAGCCCGACCGCACTACTCGAGGACACCCCCGTGACGCTTCCCAGCGCCACGCCCGAGCCGACCGGCGGCATCACGCCGGCCAGCCCTCCGGCTATCCCCGAGGAAGCGATCCTGATCCTCGAACCCGGGCCCGGATCACGCCTGGTCGGCACCATCCACATCGCCGGGTTCGCCGATCCGACCTTCGAACAAAACCTGGGCGTGCGGGTCATCCTGGACGATGGGACGGTCATCGTCCACACCTCGACGCTGATCCAATCCGAGTTGGGCACGCGCGGCCCATTCACGGCCGATGTCCCCTTCACCGCCAGCGGTGAGCGCAACGCCTTCATCCAGGTCTTCGACTCCAGCGCTCGCGATGGCGGGATCACGCATTTGAACTCGGTCGGCGTCATCCTGGCCGAGTCGGGAGAGGTGACGATCACCCCCGGCAGCCCGCACCCGGAGGACATCTACATCACCTCCCCCGCCCGCAACCAGGCCATCAGCGGCGGGAGCGTCCACGTCGAGGGCATCGGCATCGCCTCCTTTGAGCAGACGCTGGTCGTCTCGGTGCTCAATCAGGAGGGGACCACGATCGCCAGCCTGCCGATCATCGTCAACGCGGCCGACTACGGCCTGCCGGGAACGTTCTCCATCGACCTGCCCTATGTGGTGGCGGAGGAGCAGGCCGGCAGGATTGTCGTTTCCGATCCGAGCGTCGTCTACGCCGGCGATGTGCACGTCTCCAGCGTCGAGGTGACGCTGGCGCCCTGACCCTGCCGGTCCGCGCCGATTGTGCCCATGACGGAGCCTGTGCGCAGCGCTGAACCCGACTCCGGGGCCGCACCCGTCCGCCCGGCGCAGGCCGAGGCGACCTCCCCGGCCGTCCGCTGGGCCGCCAAGCTGGTCCTGATCCCCAGCGTGCCCCTGCTCCTCGGGTCGGTGGCCGCGCTGGGACTGTTCTACGCCGCGCCCACACGATTCTCCAGGCTGCTTGCGCGACTGCCGGGCGAGGACCTTTTGCGCACGATCCTGTTCTTCGCCCCGGTGACGCTCTTCGCCATCGTCGTCCTGGCGGCGCTGTATGCGTTCGAGAAGCCAGGTGCGCCCGCCCCCGTGCCGCAGCGGCGTCCGCTGGCCGCCAGCCCGCTGCTCGTCACCGGCCCGCTCCTGCTGGTGGCGGTCACCGCCTGGGTCGCCCGCTTCCTGGCACCCGGCCGCTTCGCCGCCCTGCTCGATCCGCTCCCCGGCACGGCGTTGCTGCAATCGGTGGTGACCTTCGCAGTGCCGGCGTTGCTGGCGCTCAACCTGGTCCTGCTGGTCTCGAGCGGGCCGCGGCCGTCGCGGGCCGCGCCGCCGGGCGGGCCGGCGCCACACCCGGCGCCCCCCTCGACCCGACTGGCTCGGCTGGTCGCCGGCCTGCTCTTGGTCCCCACCCTGCCGCTGCTGCTCGCTTCGATCGTCGCCCTGGCGCTGTACTCGTTCTCGCCTGCGCGCTTGGAGGCGTTGCTGGCGCAGCTCTCCCAGGCCACGGTCGTGCGCCTGGGTCTCTTGTTCGGGCCCGCCACCCTCACGGCCATTGTCTTCCTGGCCGCGCTCTACCTGCTCTCCTCGGCGCGACCCCTACCCACCCCCTCGGCGGCGGCCCCCGGCGCGAGTCCTCCCTCGAGGGATGCCCGACAGCGCCTGGCCGTAGGCGTGCTGGTCACCGGCCTGTCGGTCACTGCGCTCATCGCTGTGGGGCTCATCGGCGCGTTGGCCTGGCTGCTTCTGCGTTAGCCTCTTCGCCGCCCGTCCCCACTCGTCTCGCGCCGGAGCGGCCAGCGCGAGGCTGCAAGCGCCGGACCGCTCCGCTGGCTCCCGCTTACTGATCAGCGCACGGGCTCGAGGCGATAGATCGCCCCGTCATGATCGGCGACATACACATCCCCATTCGGGTCCTGGCCGAACGTGCTGATGGTCATTCCAGACTCGAACAGCACCGCCGACTGCCACGCCCCCGCCGCGTCTCGTATCAATCCCCAGATGGTTCCCGTGCAGTAGTCTGCATATAGGTAGACCCCCTGCCATTCCGGCAGGGAAGGGGTGCGCACCACCACCCCGCCGGTCACCGAACAGCCCAGGTTATGGGAGTACTCGGCGATCGGATCGGTCAGGCCCACGGCCTCGCCTCCGCCGTATTCGTGCAGGCCCTCGCGGATGTTCCAGCCGAAGTTGAGGCCTCCGCGCTGGTCCGCCGGCTGGAAGTCGATCTCCTCCCACGTGTTTTGGCCGACATCCCCGATGTAAAGGTCACCGGTCGACCGGTCGAAGCTGAAGCGCCACGGGTTGCGCAGTCCGTGGGCCCAGATCTCACCCCGCCCGCCGCCGGCTGCAAAGGGGTTATCGGCCGGGATCGCATACGGTTCGCCGCCATCCACGTCGATGCGCAGGATCTTCCCCAGGAGCGTGTCGACTCGTTGTCCGTTTCCCTGCGGGTCGCCGGCTGAACCCCCATCACCGGTGCCGATGTAGAGGGTGCCGTCCGGGCCGAAGGCCAGGCCGCCGCCGTTGTGATTGGCGAAGGGCTGATCGATCCGCAACAGCGCGGCCTCGCTGCCCGGGTCGGCCCGGGCGGGGTCCTGACTCACCTGGTAGCGGGCAATGACCGTGTCGCCGCGCGAATCCGTGTAGTTGACGAAGAAGCGCCCGTTCGCGGCGTACTCCGGGTGGAAGGCCAGCCCGAGCAGGCCCTGCTCGTTGGCGCTGATGCCGACCCGATCGGTGATGTCCAGGAACGGCTCGGGGCGAACCTGGCTGCCCTCCACCATCCGGATCACGCCGTGCTGCTCCACCACGAACAGCCGGCCGTCGCCGGCACTCTGGATGTCCACCGGCCGCCGGAACCCGCCGGCGACCATGGCCCAGACGGCGCTGGCCGGATCGGGCAGCGCACTGACCGAGGCCGGCGATGACGGGACAGTCGTCTCTGTCGCCGCCGGCCCGGCGCCGGGGCTGCTCGTCTCCGTCGGCGCTGACGAGGTGAACACGGGCAGCGGATGTGGAGCCTGCGTGGCTTGCCCGAGCAGGTTGCACGCGAACAGCAAAGGCACGAGTGCCATCCACCAACGTCTCATCCCTGTACCTCTCCGATCTCCATCGTCACGCCGGCTTGTGTGCAACGATCATCATCTCGATCTCGTCCAGTTCGACCGGCCGCCGCCCCCAGGCGCCAGCCGTTCCGCCCCAGACATGTTCGACGACAAAGCCGGCCTCCTGGATCCGTTCCGCCAGCTGCGCCGGGAGGTAGCCTCGCTCGCGCACGCGCAGGGAGCGCTTCCCCTGCGGGCTCTCCCACTCGACCTCGAATGTCTCGACCAGCGTGGTCGGGTCGAACCGGCCGGCCTTGACGTCCTCCGGCGTGAACTGGCGGATCTTCGCCAGGCCATTCAGAGCCGTCAGGATCAGGCTCCCGCCGGGGCGCAGGGCGAGTAGAGCGCTGCGCAGGATGGCCCGGTCGTGCTCGTCGACGTCGTCATCCGAGCCAAGCAGGCACAGTGCGCCCTCGCACAGGCAGACGGCCGCGTCGAAGGGGGCCGGCCCCAGGAACCGGGTCGCGTCGGCCTTGATCCACTCGACCGTCACGCCGGCCTGGGCAGCCGCCTGCCGCGCCTCGGCCAGCATACCGGCCGACAGGTCGATGCCGGTGACGGCATAGCCGCGCCGCGCCATCTCGATCGCATGCCGGCCGGTCCCGCAGCCGATGTCCAGCAGGCGCGCGCCGGGCGGCAGCGCCAGCAATTCTTCCAGGAATGCCGCCTCCCGGGCCGTGTCCCGGGTGAAGACGTTCTGCATGTATTCCGGCGCGTGGCCGTCGAAGAACTCTTCCCACTCGTTGGTAATCATGACCGCTGCGGACCCTCCGATTGGGAACGGACCCCAATGCGCTTACAATTGTAACGGCTCGAGTCCGCCATGAACCCACGTCGAATCGATCTTCTTGCCCTGGCAGTGGCGGTCGTGGCGGTCCTGGCCTCGATCGCGATCGGGGTGCGCGTCTTCGAGCGCCTGCCGCACCTCGAAGACGAGATTGCCTTCCTGTGGGAAGCCGAAGTGATGGCCGATGGGCATAGCAGCCTGCCCTCCCCGCTCCAACCCCGCTCGTTCCTGGTCCCGTTCGTCGTCGACTACGAAGGGCAGCGATTCGGCAAATACCCGCCCGGTTGGCCGGCGGCGTTGTCGTTGGGCGCCCGCGCCGGCGCCCCCTGGCTGGTCAACCCGCTGCTTGCCGGACTGGCCGCCTGGCTGGTCTACCGCCTGGGCGCGCGCCTGGCCGGCCGGGGGGTCGGGCTCCTGGCGGAAGCGTTGACCGTTCTCTCGCCCATGTTCTTGATGGTCTCCGGCTCGCTCATGGGCCATACCCTGAGCCTGTTCCTTTCGGCCGCCTTCTGGCTGGCATGGCTCGATCTGTTTGCGGCGCGCCCGAGAAGCGGATCCGACCGCGGCGCGCCTCCAGCGCTGCTTGTCGCCGTCGCTGGCCTCTCGCTAGGACTGTTGGCGCTGACGCGTCCGCTGACCGCCTTTGCGGTCGCCCTGCCGGCCGCACTGCACGGCCTGACGCTTCTTTGGCGCGGCGGCAACCGCCAGCGTGTGCTGCTGGTCGCCGCGCTGGCGCTGGCTGTGACTTCACTGCTTCTCGTCTGGCAGGCCGCTCTGACCGGCGATCCACTGCGCAACCCGTATGCGCTGTGGTGGGACTACGACCGGATCGGCTTCGGCCCCGGACACGGCCACACCGCCTCCGGGCACAATCTACATTGGGCCTGGGTCAATACCCGTCACAGCCTGCGGGCGGGGATGCACGACTTGTTTGGCTGGCCGTTCCTGTCATGGATCTTCTTGCCGGCCGGGCTGTGGGCGCTGCGGCGCAATCGCGACAGCTGGCTCGTCTTCAGCGTCTTCCCGGCGCTGGTCGCCGTCTACTGCCTGTATTGGATCGGGTCGTGGCTGCTGGGGCCGCGCTACTATGTTGAGAGTCTGCCCGGCCTGGCAGTCGTCAGCGCGGCCGGTGCGGCCTGGCTGGCCGGCTGGATCGGCGCACCCACCCGCTTCCTGCGCCTCCGCCGTTGGGCGGTGAGCACTCTGTTGATTCTGCTCATCTCCGGCGACATCCTCCTCTACCTTCCCACCCGCCTGGGCGGCCTGCAGGGGCTGTATGGGATCTCGCGCGCCCGGCT
>Ga0105107_10002585_pt1 | contig 11936 bp, 8 predicted proteins | sample PPLLaktember2015_6_FD_79335 | JGI IMG/M metagenome (GOLD analysis project Ga0105107, IMG submission 79335) | Freshwater sediment microbial communities from Prairie Pothole Lake near Jamestown, North Dakota, USA - PPLs Lake P8 Core (1) Depth... | ecosystem: Environmental > Aquatic > Freshwater >... | reverse complement strand
CTTCGTTTCCGCGTTGTCGACGACGACGTTGACGCGAAACTCCCGGAACGGATCCTCGCGCTCGCTCGGCTCGCCCCCGGCGCCGGCCGGCTGCGGCGAGCTCTCTTCCTCGGCCGGACGGAAAAGATCGAGCTTCCGCATGAGCGCCTCTTCGACCTCCTCGAGCTCGCGGGAGAGAGATTCCGTCATGTACTTTTTCTCTATTTCCTGGATGAGGTCCTGGATGACGGGGCGCACCGTGTCGACGTCGAGATCCTCGAGGAGCCGGTTGGCCTCGCGTTCGAGATCCTTCACCTTCGCGTAGACGACCTGCATCTTCTCGGAGAGCTTCACCGCGGATTCCTCGTAGGTCTTGATCTTCTCCTTCGGAATCTTCCCCTCGTCGGCGAGCTTCTCGAGCTGCGGAAGATTGACGGGAGCGCCGTCCACGACGGGAACGATCTCGGGCTTGATGATGGGCCCGACCTGCATGCGCACCATCGTGAATCCCTCGCTCGCGATATCCTTCTCGAACCGGGTGATGATCTCCTTCTGCTTCGTCTGGAATTCCTCGATGAGCTTCTTGCGGCGATCCTTGTAGTAGTCGCTCTGGAACACGGAGGCGATCTTCGTCTTGAGCTCGGCGATGAGCCGGTTCATATCGGCCTGGAGGTGAATGCCGCCCCCCGCCTCGAGCTCGATGCACCGGGGCATGCTCAGATTCTTGAAGTTGTTCATGTAGCAGATATCGGGCGGGATCGGCCCCTTCTTCTCGAGCCGCTCGAGGAGGTGCTTGATCGTCGTCGTGCGGCCCGTTCCCGCGAGCCCCGTGATGAAGATGTTGTATCCCCGGTGCTCGAGTTTGAGCCCCATCTTGATTGCCGCGAGCGCGCGATCCTGGCCGATGATGTCCTGGCACGGCCTGATGTCGTCCGTCGTTTTGAAATCGAAGAGACTGACGGGACAGCGCCACCTGAGTTTCGCTGGGGGGAGCTCGCGTGAGCGCGCCGTTTTCTTCATGTCGCTGCCTCCCTGTCTCGTTGCGCCGGATCGACCGGCGCCGCCGCGCGCGGCTACTTGATCCTCTTCACGATGATGACGGTGGCGTCATCGCGCCACTTCTCGTTCCCGCCGAAATGGTAGAGCTCCTTGAACAGCTCGTCGACGATGCGTATCGCCGTCTCGTGGGCGTTCTTTCTCGCGACCTCGATGAGGCGCGCCTTGCCGAAGGGCTCCCCCTTCTGATCCTCCCGCTCGATGGTGCCGTCGGTGAACATCACCATGGTATCTCCCGGATCAATGAAGGCGAAACCGCGGCGAAAGGTCATATCGGCGATCGGGCCGAGTATCGTCCCGCCGACGTTCAGCTCCTGCACCTCGTCCTTCTTGAGGAGGAGCGGGGGATTGTGCCCCGCGTTGACGTAGACGAAGGTGCCGTTTCGCTCGAGCTCCCCGTAGACGAGCGATATGAAGCGCGAGGACAGCGAGCTCCCGTTGATCACGCGGTTGAGCTTCGTCACGAGCCCCGATATCTTGAACTCGCGCTCCCCTCCCATCCGGAGACCGGTGAGAACGTCGCGGGCGAGCAGCGCCGCCGGAAGCCCGTGCCCGCTCGCGTCTCCGATCGCGAGCCCGAGAACGTCCTTGTCGTAGAAATGGTAATCGTAGAGATCGCCCCCGACGATCTCCGCCGCGAGCGAGCGTCCCGCGATGTCGTAGCCTTCGAAGAAGGGATCGCTCTTGGGAAGAAGGCTCTTCTGAATCTCCTGCGCCTCCTGGAAGACCACGCCGACCCTGCGCGCCGAGCGGATGTAGTTGAGCGTGTTCCGGATCGCGTTGAGGGAGAGCTCCAGGAGCTCCCGCTCCCACCCCAGATCGAGCTTGAAAGCCATGAGGAACTGGCTCTCCTCGCCGAGAACGACGGCGACACTGTTTCCCCCCCACGGGGGGAGCGATGTATCGCCGAAGATATAGCTCTTGTGCTGGAGAAGAAGCAGAACCGCCTCGTTCGACTTCATGAAAGACACCGGCCAGTCATCGTTCTGGCCGCCGACGGGGCCTTTTACCTTGTGGTAAACGCCCCCCTTGGCGCGGTAGAGACAGCCGCTCCGTATCTTGAGATCGGCTCCGAAGCCCTGCGTGAGCTCCTCGAGCACCATGATATTGAGATCCTTCGCGCTCGCCTTGCCGATCTGGGCAAGCAGCGAGTCGAATTTCCGGTAGAACGCTTTCGGCTGGAATTCTTTCGCTTCCATGGAGCACATCCCTCGTTTCTGGAAATTGCCCGTAGGGGGAAGATAAGGCATGACGGGCGATTCGCGCAATCCCTCTTTGGCGCCGCGGATACCGCTGCCCGGCCGTGCGCGAATTTGCCTGGTCACGGCGGCCGCGCCGGGGTATAATCCGCCGCGGGACGGGAACCAATACCCCGTGCCTTAACCGGACGCCCCCGGCGCGAAAGGACGGTGCGAAGATGCTCGACAGACGGAGATTCATCATCACCCTCGCGGCGGGCGCCGCGGGGCTGCTGCTTCCCAAGGGCAAACTCGCGTCATTTCCCCAGCAGAGCGGCGAGGCGAAGGATCCCCCCGCCGGCGCGCCGCCAAAGGCCGGGAAGGCCTCGCTCGCCGTCGTACGGGGCGCCGACCCCGGCCTCGCGACGCGGAAAGCGATCGAGCTCATCGGCGGGATGGGCGCGTTCGTCTCGCGGGGAGACGTTGTTCTCGTGAAGCCGAATATCGGGTGGGACCGGACGATGGAACAGGCCGCCACCACGAATCCATTCGTCGTCTCCGCCCTCGTCGCCATGGCGCTCGAAGCGGGAGCGAAAAAGGTCATTGTCGCCGACAACCCATGCAACGATGCGCGCCGTACCTACGTGCGGAGCGGGATCGGCGAGGCGGCGAAAGAGGCCGGCGCGGAGATCCCCTTCATGGAGAGCCGCCACTTCGTGAAGACGAATCTCGGCGGCGAGGTGCTCAAGGACTGGCTCGCCTACCGGGGCGCCCTCGACGCGGACAAAATCATCAACGTGCCTATCGCGAAGCACCACGGCCTCGGCGGTCTCACGCTCTCGATGAAAAACCTCATGGGCGTCGTCGGAGGCGCGCGCAACCTCATGCACCAGAGGCTCTCCGAGAGCGTCGTCGATCTCACCGCGTTCTTCAAGCCCGCGCTCTCCGTCCTCGATGCGGTCCGCATTCTCAAAGCGAACGGACCCCAGGGAGGGAGCATGAAGGACGTCGAGAAGCTCGATACGGTCGCCGCGAGCGCCGACCCCATCGCGATCGACGCATTCGGCATCACCCTGTTCGGCAAGAAGCCGGAGGATTACCCGATGATCGCCCTCGGCGAGAAGAGGGGTCTCGGCACCGGCGATTTCCGGGGCGCGGGATTCGTCGAGGTGAAGCTCGGCTGAGAGGCGCTCCGCGGATGGGCGGACGATGAAAAATCTGCGGCGGACATCCCAGGTTCTCATCTTTCTCTTCTTCGTCTATCTTTTCATACAGACGGAGTACAAAGGACGGAACGAGCTGGGGCTCCCCGTGCGCCTCTTCCTCGATTTCGATCCCCTCATCGCTCTGAGCTCGCTCATGGCTTCGCACGCCGTTCGCACCGTGTTTCTCCTCTCGCTCATCACCGTGGGCCTCACAGTATTTCTCGGCCGTTTCTTCTGCGGCTGGGTCTGCCCGCTCGGAACCATTCACTCGGCCATCAGCTATTTCCGGATGCGGACGCTCAAGCCGAACCGCTCCGAGGGACGTCTTCCGGCGCTGCGTCCGGTGAAATACTACATCCTCGTGTTCATCCTCGTCGCGGCGCTCTTCCGGTGGAACGCGGCGGGATTCCTCGATCCGATCTCGCTCACGATCCGGTCGCTCGCGATCGGCTACAACCCCGCGATCAATAAGATGATCCGCGCGGCGCTCGACGCGGGCGCATCGCTCGATATTCCGGCTCTGAGCCCGGCGCTGGATGCGCTCCATACAAAGATGACGGGGACCGTCCTCGCGTTCGAGCAGCCGATGTTCCAGCAGGCGCTCCTCATCGGGCTCATCTTCACGGTGATACTGGGGCTCAATCTCATCGCGCCGCGATTCTGGTGCCGCTACCTCTGCCCGCTCGGCGCGCTGCTGGGTCTCATCGGCTGGAAGCAGGTCGCCGCGCGCGTCGAGAACAACAGGGACAAATGCATCTCGTGCCGGAAGTGCGTCGTCGCGTGCCAGGGAGATGCGACTCCTTTCCCGCCCGGCGAATGGGCGAGCAGGGAGTGCCTCGTCTGCTACAACTGCCGCGAGGTCTGCCCCGCGAGCGCCATCTCAATCCGGCCCACGGCGCGCCGCACCGGGGAGGGGAACGTCGATCTCGGCCGCCGGTGGCTGCTGGCGAGCGGGGTCGGAGCGCTCCTCGTCGTGCCGGCGGTGGCATCGGGGATTCAGCGCAAGCGCACCGATCCGCTCCTCATCCGGCCGCCCGGCGCGCTCGCCGAGCGCGAGTTCCTCCGGCGGTGCGTGAAATGCGGCGAATGCATGAAGGTATGCCTCACGAACGGGCTCCATCCGACGCTCGCCCAGGCGGGCTTCGAAGGGCTCTGGACCCCGCTCCTCGTGCCGAAGCTCGGCTACTGCGAGTACAACTGCAACCTCTGCTCGCAGGTTTGCCCCACCGGAGCGATCCGCTCCGTGACGGTAGAGGAAAAGCAGAAGATCCACATCGGGCTCGCATTCGTCGACAAGAACCGATGTCTCCCGTATGCCTTCGGGCGCAACTGCATCGTGTGCGAGGAGCACTGTCCGACGCCGGAGAAAGCGATCGTCTTCGTCGAGGAGGAAGCGGTCGACGCGCAGGGCGCGAAGATCATTCTCAAGAAGCCGGTCGTGAAACCCGAGCTCTGCATCGGCTGCGGGATCTGCGAGAACAAATGCCCCGTCCTCGACCGTCCCGCGATTTACGTAACCGCGGTGAACGAGAGCCGCGCGGAAGAGAACCGGCTGTTCTTGGAATTTTAGAGCGGCAGCTGCGTCACTTCGAATCCATTTGGGGCCCGGCAAGTGCCGGCGTCAGGCGAGTATTGTCAATCCCTTTTTGGTGCGACATCATCCAGCGTCGCCTTACATCGCAAGCACCGCAATATGCTCCTCGACCGACTCGGCGAGCGCCGGGATGTCGTATCCCCCCTCGAGCATCGAAACAATTCTGCCTCTGCAGTGCTTTTCCGCGCTCGCCTTGAGGAGCAGCGTCATCGCGCGAAACGCCGAGGTCGTGAGCGTCGTACCGGACAGGGGATCCTCGCCGTGCGCGTCGAAACCGGCCGAGATCAGAATGAACTCGGGCTTGAAACCGTCGAGTGCGGGCATGATGCGTTCGCGGAAGGCCGCGAGGTACTCGCGATCCCCCGCCCCCGAACGCATCGGGATGTTGAGCGTGAAACCGCGCCCCCTGCCCGTTCCGGTCGTTTCCGCGTCCCCCGTGCCCGGGTAGTGCGGGTACTGGTGGGTGCTGATGTAGAGCACGCGGTCGTCCTCGATGAACATGCTCTCGGTGCCGTTTCCATGGTGGACGTCCCAATCGATGATCGCGACGCGCGCGAGCCCTTCCGCTTCGATGAGGTGCGCGGCCGCGACGGCAATGTTATTGAAGATGCAGAAACCCATCGCGCGGTTCCGCTCGGCGTGATGTCCGGGAGGCCGCACGCAGCAGAAGGCCGAGGAGATTTTGCCCTCGAGGACGAGACGCGCCGCCTGCACTCCTGCGCCGGCTGCGTGGAGCGCCGCCTGCGGCGTAGCCGCGGTCGCGACCGTATCCCCCCAATCGAGTATGACCGCCTCGTCGATCTCGAGAGAAAGGATCGATTTCACGTACGCTCGGTCATGCACGCGCTCGAGCCATTCGATCTTCGCGGGCTCGGCATCGAGAAACGACACGGAGGGCGCGATGGGGCTCCTCTTGATCTTTCTGAGAATCGCCTCGACGCGCTGCGGGCACTCGACGTGGGTGTAACCCTCGAGATGTCTCATGAAGAGCTCGTGGCAGACGAATCCGATCATAGATCGCCTTTCTGCGCCCGGCCCGTCATCGGCACGAAACGCACGCCGAGGAGGGTCCGGCGTTCGATTCGTTCCCCGGCGCGCGTTATGAGCTCGAGATACTGATTGAAGTTTCCGACCGGCACGATCATCCGCCCGCCGTCTGCGAGCTGCTCGACGATGCGTCCCGGGGCCCGGTCGGGCGCCGCCGTGATCATGATCGCGTCGAAGGGGGCCGCTTCGGGCCAGCCGGATGAGCCGTCGCCCGCGCGGAACTTGATATTCGTATACCCTTGCGCCCGGAGCAGCTCCTGCGCCTTGAGCGAGAGCGGCTCGACGATTTCGATGGTGTAGACTTCGGCGGCGAGCTCGGCGAGCACCGCCGTCTGGTAGCCGGAACCCGTTCCAATTTCGAGCACCCGGTCCGCGCTCCCGATCGCGAGCTGCTCGGTCATGTACGCGACGATGTACGGCTGGGAAATTGTCTGCCCGTATCCGATTGAGAGCGGCCCATCGTGGTAGGCGTATTCGAGATCGCTCTCTTCGACGAAGAGCTCGCGCGGCACCGTGCGCATGGCGGCGAGCACCCGCTCATCGCGGACACCTCTCCGTGCGATCTGATTTTTCACCATCTCGTCCCGCATGCGTCTCGCGTCGCTGTGAGAGTTGCCGAACATTCGGGCGTTCCCCCGTTTCTCCCGCCCGGTTCCCGCGCGTTATCCGAGCGCCGCCCGTATGCGGCGCTCCGCCTCGTCGAGCGCTTCGCCGACCCGCGCGGCGTCTCCGCCGCCTCCCTGCGCGAAGTCCTTTCCGCCGCCCCCCCTCGCGCCCATGAGCGCGGCGCACGCCTTCATGAGCTCTCCCATGTTGAGCGGAACATCCTGCGAGCACGCGAAGATGAGCGCCGGCGCGGCGCCCGCGAGGCCGAAGAGAACGATCTTCCCTCCCGCCTCCCGGATCCTCGCCGCCGTCTCCCGAAGTGAAGTTGCATCGCCCGCATCGAAGGCTTTCTTTATCAGATCGAAGCCGCCGGCCGCGCCCGTCGGCCGGGAGAGCTCGATCGCCCGATAGCGGGTGAGCTCCGCGCCGAGCTCTTCGATCCTCTTTCGCTGCTCTCGTCCTTCCTCGGCGAGCTTCCCGACGATCCGCGGAATCTCCCGCCAATCGGTGCTGATGCCCGATGCCACGGAGACGAGGAGCGCATGCTTGGCCGCATAGTCTCTCGCGGCGCGGACGCCGCAGATGAAGTGCACCCGCGCGTTTCCCTTGGTCTTCTCCATGCCGAGAATCTTGATCAGTCCGATCTCCCCCGTCGACCGGACATGTGTGCCGCAGCAGGTCGAGCTGTCGAAGCCCTCGATCTCCACGATCCGCGCCCGGTTCACGCCTTCAGGCAGCCTCGATCGCAGCGTGCCCGACGTCTCGATCTCGTCCGCCGCGACCACGCGGCAGCTGAGCGGAATATTCTTGAACACGATTTCGTTCGCCCGCGTCTCGGCCGAAAGGAGCTTCTCCTCGTTCGGCGCGCTGCCCTCGAGATCGATCGTGCAGATTTCCGGCCCCAGATGGAAGGAAACAGTCGTGAGCCGCCAGCCGGCGAGGAACACGCGCGACAGGAGGTGCTGCCCCGAATGCTGCTGCATGTGATCGAAACGCCGCGGCCAGTCGATACGCCCTTCCACATCGGCGCCCGCCCGGAGGGCGCCGCGCACGAGATGCCGCACGCCCTTCTCGCCCTCGGCGACTCCCGCGACCGGCATGCCGCCGAGCGTTCCCCGGTCATCCGGCTGCCCGCCGGAATCGGGATAGAAGCAGGTTCGATCGAGGTAGACGGCGCAGAGATCCTCTCCGGCGGCTTCCGCCTCCTTCACCCGAGCCGTGAATTCGACACGGTACGGATCTTCGAGGTAGCACTGTTCGTTGAAGTCCATCGAAATTCTCCCGCGCTCGCCTCGAGCCCCGCGGCATCAGCGGTAGAAGAAGAGCCCGACGAGCCCGGCGGCGATGATCGCATAGATCGGATGCACGTTGAGGTAGTACACGACGGCGAAGCTCGCGATCGCGATGAGGAAGGTGTCCCAGGTCAAAACCGATTTCGGGGCGATATGCGCGACGGTGACGAGGAGGAGCGCCACCACGACCGGCCGTACGCCGCGCGTGATCCCCTGAACGGACGGCACGCTGCGATATTTGAAATACAGGGAGGTGAAGATCACGATGAGAATGGTCGAGGGGAGCAGATGCGCGGTGAAGGCTGCCACCGCGCCGAGCGGGCCGCCGACTCTGAGGCCGATGCAGATCGCCATCTTGGTCGCGATCGGGCCGGGGAGCGCATTCGCCATTGCGAGAACGTCGATGAATTCCTCGGGGGTGAGCCAATGGTAGTTGGAGACGACCTCCTTTTCAACGAGCGGAATGATGGAGGGTCCGCCTCCGTACCCGAAGAGGCCGGTCTTGAAGAATGAGACGATGAGCGACCAGTAGATTCCCATAGGCACGCGCCGTCCTGAATACCCCGCGCGCCGATCAGTTTCCGTCAGGCCCGCGCGCACAGGAGCGCCAATGAATGCTCATCACACACGCGCGGCGCCGCAGACGAATACCTGCGCATCACACACGCGCGGAAGAGCATAGAAGATTCGCGCGGGGGGTGCAATTCATATTATGCGGGAAGCTTCCCCCGCCGGGAGCGTCGGATCGCGGGCGGCACACAGACGAGAACGAGATTCGCCAGCACCATGCCGAAATAGATAACGTTGCCATGGCGCGTGTAGAGCGGACGTTCCGCGGCGCGCTCGACGACGCCTGCTATCATCCCCTCCCGGAGGAGCCCGAGGCGTTCGCGCACCCTTCCCACTGGATCGACGACCATGGAAACGCCCGTATAGGCCGATCGGAAAAGGGTGACCCTGTTTTCGACCGAGCGTAAGATAGCCATCTCGGCATGCTGGATCGGACCCCGGCTCGAGCCGAACCAGCCGTCATTCGTGATATTCACGAGAAAATCAGCGCCGTCGCGGACAGCACGGCTCGTGTAATCGGAGAAGGTCGACTCGAAGCAGATGAGCACGCCGAATTTTCCAGCGCTCGATGCGAAGAGCGTTTGCTCGTGCCCCGCGATGAAGTTGGCCTGCCCGAAATCGGCCTTGCTCAGGAAGGGGAAATACTGGCTCCAGGGCATCTTCTCGCCGAAGGGGAGAAGATTGACCTTGTGATAATTCCCGGCGAACGTTCCGTCGCTCCGGATGAGCGCGGCGGCGTTGTGGGCGAGCCACGTGTCCCCCACGATCGTGTGATCGACATAGCCGGTGAGGATATCGATGCCGTTGCTTTTGGCGATATATTCGAGGAGCCCCAGATATGCGGGTGAAGCCTTGAACGAGACCGGCGCAGCCGTCTCGGGGAAGACGATGAGGCGCGCGCCCCCGTGCGAGGCTTGGACCGTGAATTTTCCCATCTGCCGGAAGAGGGAATCCCGGTACGCCACATCCCACTTGACGCCGGGATCGACGTTCGGCTGCGCGACCGCGACCGTATCCGCGCGGCCCGTTCGGCTCGCGGCCCTATCGAAGCGCGCGATCTCCCATCCACCCCAGAGGAGATGACCGAGCGCGATGACGACGAATGCGAGCGCCGCCGCGAGGCGCGCCCCGCGCGAGGCGCCATAGATAACGTACGCGCAGAGCAGATTGAGAAGAACGAGAACGAGCGAGAGACCAAACGGCCCGTACACGGAGAGCCCCTGGATAGCGGTGGGATGAATTGCGAGCGCATTGGCGAGAACGCCCCACGAGAAGCCGAGCTCCCCGTGCGAGCGGGCGAACTCCGCGAGCGACCAGAGGGCGGGAGCGGCGAAGAGGGCGCCCGTGCCCCACCGATTCCTGAAAAAAGAGAGAGCGACCGTAAAGAGCGCCGTGTAGCACGACAGGTACGCGACAAGAATAACGAGCGCAGGGACGAGCACCCAGGGCATCGTGGCCCCCGACTCGGGTATGAGCTTCACGATCCAGAAGAGGAGCGTCGCGAAGAAGGCCGCGCCGAGTATGAATCCGAGCGCGAGCGAGCGCTTCCATGGGAAGCCTCCGGCGCGCATATAGTAACGGAAGACCGGAACGAGGGCAAAGGCGGCGAGGAACCTCGTCGGAAAGGGCGGAAACGAGAGCGCGAGAAGAAGACCGCTCGCCGTGCCGGCAAGAAGCTCCGCCCGCCATCCCCCGATCCAGCTCATACGGGCCGCCATTCGCTCCCCCGTTTCGAGTTCCGCACCATCCAGTTTGCCGCTCGACGACCGCAAGCTCAGCCTGCGCCGCCTCCGCGCATCCCGCACCCGAAATTTCCGAGGCAGTATAGTGAAGGAACGCACCTCGGACAAGGGAGAATTAGCCCGGGGCCGGTTTGGGCTTGGGTTTACTCCAGGCTCGACCCGGCGGCGACTTCGGATCGATGCAAAATCAAACGGGTTCGCCGTACCGCTTGAGCTTCTTGAGGAGCCCCTGCCGAGTGATGCCGAGGGCCTCTGCCGCCCGCGTGCGGTTTCCCGCGAAGCGTGCGAGCGCCTCGCGGATCATCGCCCGTTCGAGCCTCTGCACCGCTCCGGGGATCGTGCCGCCGTCGCGCGCGTCGGCCGCGCCGGAACCCTCGACGGGCTCTCCGATCTGCGGCGAGAGCATGTCGGACGTGATGATCGCCGCCTCGCTGTAGAGCGCGACGACGCGCTCCATCTCGTTTTTGAGCTCCCGGACGTTCCCCGGCCACCGGTGCTTCACGAGTCTCTTGATCACCCCCGGGGAGAGGGCCGCCGGACGGCGCTTTGCCGGCTCGGCGCACGCGTCCAGAAAGAAACGCGCAAGAGGCGCCACATCCTCCCTGCGCATCCGGAGTGGAGGGATCTGGAGCCGTACGCCGGCGATCCTGAAATAGAGATCCTTTCTGAATCTCCCCTTCCGTACGAGATCTCCCAGATCGCGGTTCGTCGCGAACACGAATCTGACGTCGACGGGACGGCGCCTGCTCTCTCCGAGCCGCCGCACCTCCTTCTCCTGGAGAACGCGGAGCAGCGCGGCCTGGAGCGAGAGAGGCATTTCGCCGATCTCGTCGAGGAAGAAGGTCCCGCCCCCCGCATTCTCGATGAGCCCTGTCCGGTCCCGGCTCGCCCCGGTGAAGGCTCCCTCGGCGTGGCCGAAGAGCTCGCTCTGGAGGAGCGAGTGGGGCATCTCCATGGAGCTCGTGACGACGAACGGCTTCGCGCGGCGGCGGCTCAGCCGGTGCACGTTGCGGGCGATTACTTCCTTTCCCGTGCCGCTCTCCCCCTCGACGAGGAGCGAAATGTCCGCGAGGGAGACAGCGGCGATCTTGCGTTTGAGATCGATCATCGCGGGCGAATCGCCGAGAAGCGGCGGGTCGAAAACGATCCCGGCGGTCTCGTCGCGAAACCGCCGCGGCGCGTCGCACCGTCCGTCGAGCATCGCCTCGAAGAGATCGAGGATGGCTGCCGCGTTCCAGAGACGTTCATTCACGAAGCCCGGGGAGCGCTCGCGGAGGACGAGCGTGAGCTCGAGCCGCAGTCCATCGACCGTGCGGGCAAGCCGCCACTGCCCGGGGCCGTCCCCTTCGAAAGGCTCTCCGCAGCGCGTCGGAATCGCGCCGCATTCGAAATGGGAAGGGGGCCTGGGCGGAACGAACGAACCCCCCAGACCGGAGTCCATGCTGAGCAGGGGAAGCTGGATGCCGCCGGCCGCGGCGGGGAGCGGCCGTTCGATCGGCGCGAGCGCACTCTCCTCGCATACGAGAATGGTCCGATCATCCTCGGTAAGCGTGACGCGGAGCCGCGCGCGCTCCGCCCCGCACATATCGCAGAGGAGATTGAGGAACGAGCCCATGATGCGTTTCATACGCGAGGATGAGTCGCAAATCCCGTTCCTTCGCCCCCGG
>Ga0105107_10002584_pt1 | contig 11936 bp, 5 predicted proteins | sample PPLLaktember2015_6_FD_79335 | JGI IMG/M metagenome (GOLD analysis project Ga0105107, IMG submission 79335) | Freshwater sediment microbial communities from Prairie Pothole Lake near Jamestown, North Dakota, USA - PPLs Lake P8 Core (1) Depth... | ecosystem: Environmental > Aquatic > Freshwater >... | reverse complement strand
GGCCACGAGCAGCAGCGTGCGATTGGCGATCGACGCCCGGGCCTCGTCCGTGATCTCGGCCAGGATGTGCCGCGGTCCGTCGTCGGCGATCGCGTGCGTGGCGTCGAACCGCAGGCCGTCGAGGTGGTACTCGTGCAGCCAGTGCAGGGCGTTCTCGCGAACGAACGCCCGGACGTGCTCGCTGCCTTCCGCGTCGAAGTTGACCGCGGCGCCCCACGGGCTTTCGTGCGCCGGCGACGCGTAGCGCGGACTGAACGCGAACGCCACCGCGCCGTCCGGGCCGAAGTGGTTGTAGACCACGTCGAGCAGCACCATCAGGCCATGGCCGTGGGCCGCGTCCACCAGCGCCTTCAGCTCGTTCGGCGTGCCGTAGCTCGCGTCCGGCGCGAACGGCAGCACGCCGTCGTAGCCCCAGTTGCGCGCGCCCGGGAAGTCGGCCACCGGCATCAGCTCGATCGCGGTGATGCCGAGCGCCGCGAGCCCGGCGAGGCGCTCGCGGGCCGCGGCGAACGTGCCCTGCGGCGTGAACGCGCCGACGTGCAGCTCGTAGATCACGGCCTCCTCCCAGGGCCGGCCGCGCCAGCCGGAATGGCGCCACAGGTACTCGCGCGGGTCCACCAGCACGCTCGCGCCGTGCACGTCCTCGGGATTGAAGCGCGAAGCGGGGTCGGGCACGGCGACGCCATCCGCCAACCGGTAGCGGTAGCGCGCGCCGGCGCTCGCCTCGAGCGTGATCTCGTGCCAGCCGTCGTCGCTGCGCGCCATGGGCGCGAGGGCCTCGCCGACCTCGAGCAGGACGCGCGGCTCGCGGGGCGCCCACAGGCGGAAGGCGAATTGGCCGTCGCCCCGCGGCGCGGCGCCGAAGGGCATGTCGTGCGCGCGCCTCACGGGGCTGGCGCGGCGGCGGCGCGCGAAAGCAGCGCGAGCCCGCGCGCGCCGAGGACGTACGGCTTCTCGGGCGTGAAGCGCTCGGTGGAGGTCTGCAGCAGGTCGAACCAGGTGTCGAACACCGCGTGCCAGGGGCCGTCCCCAAGCGCCGGGATGCGGAACTCGACCGGTTCCTGGTGGGCGTTGAACAGGATCAGGAAATCGTCGTCGCGGGCCGGCATGCCGAAGCGGTCGAGCTCGCCCAAGTCGCCGCCGGTCAGGTGGACGGCGAGCGAGCGGGCGTGCTCGTGCTCCCACTCATCGTCGGTCATCTCGGTGCCGTCTGGCTTCAGCCAGTGGATGTCCTTCGCCTCGTGCCCGTGCAGCTCGCGCTCGGCGAAGAAGTCGCGGCGGCGGAAGATGCGGTGCGAGCGGCGCAGCGCGATCAACAGGCGCGTGAATTCGGCGAGGCTGTCGCGTTCCGGCGTCGCGCTCCAGTCGATCCAGCCAATGGGGTTGTCCTGGCAATAGGCGTTGTTGTTGCCTTGCTGCGTGTGCCCGCGCTCGTCGCCCGCGAGCAGCATGGGCACGCCCTGGGAGAGCAGCAACGTGGCGAGGAAGTTGCGCTTCTGCCGTTCGCGCAGGCGCCGGATCTCCGGGTCGTCGGTGGGCCCTTCGACGCCGCAATTCCACGACAGGTTGTCGTTGTGGCCGTCGCGGTTGTCCTCGCCGTTCGCCTCGTTGTGCTTGTCGTTGTAGGACACCAGGTCGTGCAGGGTGAAGCCGTCGTGCGCGGTGACGAAATTGATGCTGGCGAACGGCCGGCGGCCGCTGCGGCCGTAGAGGTCGGACGAGCCCGTGAGGCGCCGCGCGAACTCGCCGATCAGGCCGCCGTCGCCTTTCCAGTAGGCGCGCATGCCGTTGCGGTAGCGGTCGTTCCACTCCGCCCAGCCGAGCGGGAAGTTGCCCACCTGGTAGCCGCCTTCACCGATGTCCCAGGGCTCGGCGATCAGCTTGACGCGGCTGAGCACCGGGTCCTGGCGCACCACCGAGAAGAAGCCGCCGAGCGGCTCGACGCCGCGCCCCTCGCGCGCCAGCGCCGGCGCGAGATCGAAGCGAAAGCCGTCCACGTGCATCTCCTCGACCCAGTAGCGCAGCGAGTCCATCACCATCTGCAGCACGCGCGGATGCTCGAGGTTGAGCGTGTTGCCGCAGCCCGTGTAATCCAGGTAGTGGCGCCGGTCGTCCTCGGCCAGGCGGTAGTACGAGGCGTTGTCCACGCCGCGGAAGGCGAGCGTCGGCCCGAGGTGATTGCCCTCGCAGGTATGGTTGTAGACCACGTCGATCAGCACTTCGATGCCCGCCGAGTGCAGGCGCTTCACCATGGTTTTGAACTCCTTCGAACTGCCGGAAGCGGAGTAACGCGGCTCCGGCGCGAAGAATCCGAGCGTGTTGTAGCCCCAGTAATTGCGCAAGCCCCGCTCGACGAGGGGGCGGTCGTCGATGAAGGCGTGCACCGGCATCAGCTCCACGGTCGTGACGCCGAGCTTGCGCAGGTACTCGATGACCGGCGCCGAGGACAGGGCGGCGTAAGTGCCGCGCTGGCCTTGCGCTATGGCGGGATGCTGCTGGGTGAAGCCGCGCACGTGCAGCTCGTAGACGACCATGTCGTGCCACGGCACTTTCGGATGCCGGTCGCCGTCCCAGGTAAAGGCGGAGTCGACGACGCGGCATTTGGGAAGGTAGGCGGCGCTGTCGCGGCGATCGAGCCCGAGGTCCTCGCGCTTGCCGTCCACCGGATAGCCGAACAGCGCGTCGTGCCAGCGCAGTTCGCCGACGATCTCGCGCGCGTAGGGATCGACGAGGAGCTTCGACGGATTGAAGCGATGTCCGTCTTGCGGACGGTGCGGACCGTGGACGCGATATCCGTAGGCGAGGCTGGGGCGCGCCTCGGGCAGGTAGCAGTGCCAGACGTTGTCGGTGCGCTCGCGAATCTCGATCCTCTGGAGCTCGAGCCGGCCGGCCGCGTCGAACAGGCACAGCTCGACTTTTTCGGCGTGCTCCGAGAACAGCGCGAAATTGACGCCTTCGCCGTCCCAGGTCGCCCCCAGCGGGTAGGGCGAGCCGCGCCAGACCGCCTCAACGAGCTGCGGCCCGCTCACTCGCCGCGGCCCCGCGGCCACCAGCGCTCGAGCAGCTGCGCGGCCCATTTCTGGCCGCCCAGGCCGAAGGCGAGCGCGAGGCCCAGCACCACGCCGCCCAGCAGGATGAGGAAGCTGTGGCGGACGATGTCGCCGCCGATGCTGACCTGGTCGAGCGCCATCAGCACGACGAAAGCGATGATGGCGTACTGCGCGAGCCTGCCGAGGAGCTCGCCGTCCTTCATGCCGATGTTGCGGCAGTAAGCGCCGACGGTATTGCCGATGAACAGCGCGAAGTAGCCGCCGAAAGCGATGATCAGCAGCGCCACGATCACCTTGGGTACGAACAGCACCACCTGGCCGAGCAGGTCGGTGATGTAGGTGAGCCCGAGGCCGTTGAAGGCGATCACCAGCGCGATGAAAATCACCAGCCAGTACACCAGCACGGCGAAGATGTCGGTGGTGTCGCTTTGCAGGCCGCCCTGCTTGAGAAAGCCGTCCATGCCGGCGCGCTCGGTGAGCACGTTGAAGTTGATGGCGCGCAGGCCCCGGGCCACGGCGAAGCGCGCCAGGCGCGCCAGCAGCCACCCGGCGATGAGCACCACCAGCGCGAGCGCGAGCTTGGGCAGGAACACGCCGACCTGCGTGAGGGTGGCGCGGATCGGTTCCAGCAGCATGTTGAAGTCCATGGGATTCTCCAGTCGTGGCTATCGGGCGAGCGCGAGGATGCCCTCCAGGGGGATGTCGACCCACCCGGGGCGGTTGCCGAGCTCGTAGCGCAACTCGTAGAGCGCCTTCTCCAGCTCGAACATCTCCAGCACCTCCTGCAGGTCGTCGAACGAGGCGTACAGGCCGCTGCCGTGCACGGCCTGCGCGTAGGCGCCGAGGAAGCTGCGGCGCACGCGAGCCTCCCAATCCTCGGCGAAAGGCGCGAGGCGCTCGTAGTCGTCGTGCCCTTCGAGCGCCTGGCGCAGCGCCGTACAGCGCGCGTAGTTGAAGGAGCGCAGCATGCCCGCGACGTCCTTCAGCGGCGAATGCTTGGCGCGGCGCTCCTCCATCGAGCGCGCGGGCTCGCCCTCGAAATCGGTGATGACGAAATCGAGTTTTTGCAGCAGCACCTGGCCGAGGTGGTAGTCGCCGTGGAAGCGCGTTTTCCGCGTCGCGTCCTTGGGCAGGCGGTAGCCTTCGATGCGGCGCAGCAGCCGCTCGCGCATCTCGAGCAGCTCGGCGGCGTCGTCGCGCGCCGGCGAGGTGAGCTGGCCGCGGCGCGTGGCGAGCAGGTCGAGCGTCTTCACCGCCTCGGCGCGGATGCCCGCTTTCCATTGCGCGAAATCGCGCTCGGTCACGGGCTCCGGATCGAACGCGGCGTCGCCGGTCGGCGTGGCGAGCGCGCAGTGCAGCTCGCCCGTGCGCGCACCCAGCGTCTGCATGAGGGGCAGGTAGATGCCGTGGGCGTTGGCGGGAGCGCCGCTGGCGCGCTGCTGTTCCAGGAACCGCTCCAGGTATTCCACGGTGTGGCTCCAGCCGTCGCCCTGGTTGGGGACATAGGCCTGCAGCAGCGCGAGCGTCATCTGCGTGCCGTCGGCGGCCGTGTACTCCACGGCGCCCGCCACCGGCACGCAGTTGGCGAAGCGCACCTTCTCGGTTAGAAATCGCCCGACCTCGAACTCCGGATTCACCCCCGGGCGCACGCGGCGGTAGCCCTTCAGGAACAGACGCTCGCCCAGCGTCACCACGGTATTGCTGCTTTGCGCCTTGGGCCGGCCCACCGGCAGCAGGTTGACGTCCTCATAGGCGATCTCGGCAAAGGCGCGCGTCGGCGTAAAACGCACCTTGCCCTGGCCGCCGGCGAGCTCGCGCCCGGCGCCGATCCCCACCACCACCGCGCGGCAGAAGGCCTCGTCGGCAAAGGCGTCGGCCATGATGCCGACGCTCGCCTGCTGGCGCACCTTGGCGACGGCGGACCCGCCGAGCGCCTTCACGCGCTCCTCCTCGCGGTCTTCCCAGGCGAGCGTGAGCGGCGCGAAGTAGCGCGCGGGCTCGGCGCCGCCCTCGACCTCGATGAACGCCAGCATGGTGCTGGCGCGGCCCGCTTCTTCCCACAGCGCCCAGTCGCCGAGCCGCACGCGCGCGCCGGCTTCGCCCTTCGACGCGTACCAGCGCTGCACCTCGAGCCAGGCGGGCAGCACCTGCGTCTCGAAGTGCTCGCGCGTCGTCACCGCCATGTTGATGCGCCACGGCACTACGCGGTCGCGAAAGAAGCTGGTCCAGCCGTCGAACATCACCAGCATCGGCAGGTCCTCGCGCGCCAGCACCTCGGCGTGCCACACCGGCGCGGTGGCGTCCGTGGCGAGACGAAACCAGTAGAAGCCGCAGCCCGGCAGCGTGAGCAGGTAGGGCAGCTCGCCGATCGGCGGAAATACAGTGCGCCCCATCAGCTCCACCGGCACGCGGCCCTTGAAGCGCCGCAGGTCGAGCTCCACCGGCTGCGCCGTGCGCCCGACGTTGGCGACGCACAGGATCACCTCGTCGCCCAGCTCGCGCACGTAGGCGAGCACCTTGCGGTTGCCGGCGCGCAGGAACGAGAGCTTGCCCCGGCCGAAAGCCTGGCTGGTCTTTCTCACCGCGAGCAGGCGCCGCATCCAGTTGAGGAGCGAGTTAGGCTCCCTCGACTGCGCCTCGACGTTCACCGCCTCGAAGCCGTAGATCGGGTCCATGATCGGCGGCAGGTACAGGCGCTGCGGGTCGGCACGCGAGAAGCCCGCGTTGCGGTCGGGGGCCCATTGCATGGGCGTGCGCACGCCGTTGCGGTCGCCAAGATAAATGTTGTCGCCCATGCCGATCTCGTCGCCGTAGTAGATGATCGGCGAGCCCGGCATGCTGAGCAGCAGGCTGTTCATCAGCTTGATGCGGTCGATGTCGTTCTCCAGCAGCGGCGCGAGGCGCCGGCGGATGCCGAGGTTGATGCGCGCCCGCGTGTCCGCCGCGTAGGTGCGGTACATGTAGTCGCGCTCCTTGCTGGTCACCATCTCGAGCGTCAGCTCGTCGTGGTTCCTGAGGAAGATCGCCCACTGGCAGGTGTCGGGGATCTCGGGCGTCTGCTGCATGATCTCCACCACCGGGTGGCGGTCTTCCTGCGCGATGGCCATGTACATGCGCGGCATCAGCGGGAAGTGGTAGGCCATCTGGCATTCGTCGGCCTCGCCGAAGTACTCGCGCACGTCCTCGGGCCACTGGTTGGCCTCCGCCAGCAGCAGCTTCGCCGGGTAGCGCGCGTCGAGCGCGGCGCGGATCTTCTTGATCACCGTGTGCGTCTCGGGCAGGTTCTCGTTCGAGGTGCCTTCGCGCTCCACGAGGTAGGGAATGGCGTCCAGGCGGAAGCCGTCCACGCCGAGCTCGCACCAGTAGGCCATCACCTCGAGCAGCGCCTCCAGCACCTTCGGGTTGTCGAAGTTGAGGTCGGGCTGGTGGCTGAAGAAGCGATGCCAGAAATACTGCTTGGCCATCGGGTCCCAGGTCCAGTTGGAGGTCTCGGTGTCGGTGAAGATGATGCGCGTGCCCTGATACTTCGCCTCCTCGTCGCTCCAGACGTAGAAGTCGCGCTCGGGCGAGCCCTTGGGCGCGCGCCGCGCCGCCTGGAACCAGGGGTGTGCGTCCGAGGTATGGTTCACGATCAACTCGGTGATGACGCGCAGATTGCGCTTGTGCGCCTCCTCGACGAAGCGGCGGAAGTCTTCGACGCTGCCGTAGTGCGGATGCACCTCGCGGTAGTCGGCGACGTCGTAGCCGTCGTCCTTCTGCGGCGAAGGGTAGAACGGCAGCAGCCAGATGGTGTTGACGCCGAGGTCGCGCACGTAGTCGAGCTTTTCGGTGAGGCCACGAAAGTCGCCCAGGCCGTCGCCGTTGGAGTCGTAGAACGCCTTGACGTGCAGTTGATAGATGACCGCGTCCTTGTACCAGAGCGGGTCGTCGGCGGGCGCGGCCTCCTGGCCGGCGGGCAGCGGCGTGGCGGCGGGAGCGTTCACGGCCTCACAGGAAGTAGTCGAAGTCCTGCTCGCGGTGCAGGTGCCGCCGTACGCGGAACACATGCGCGGGCGAGCGCTGCGGGTCGAGCTGCACGAAATTGCGCGGGCCGTTCCACAGATAGCGCGCGCCGGAGAGCAGGTCGTGCATCTGGTAGGGGCGGTCGGGCTCGATGCCCAGCGCCGCGAGGTCCAGTTCCACCCAGCCGCCGTGCGTGTGATGCGGGCTCAGGTTCACCACGCAGACGATCTGGTTCGCGCCGTCCGGCGTCTGCTTGACGTAGGCGATGAGCTGGTCGTTGTCGGCGCGCAGGAACCGAAGGCTGGCATCGGCCTGCAGCGCCGGATTCTCCCGCCGGATGCGGTTGAACGCCGCGATGTAGGCGCGCAAGCTGTCGGCGCGCTCGAGGTCCCAATGACGCAGCTGGTATTTCTCCGAGTCGAGGTACTCCTCGCTGCCGGGCTCGCGCGGCCGGTGCTCCATCAGCTCGTAGGCCGGGCCGTAGATGCCGTAGTTCGCCGACAGCGTCGCCGCGAGCGCGAGGCGCTGCATGAATGCCGCGCGGCCGCCCACCTGCAGCGCTTCGGTGAGGATGTCGGGCGTGTTGGGCCAGACGTTGGGGCGGAAATACTCGCGGCCCGGGCCCTGCGCGAGCTCCGTGAAGTACTCGGTGAGCTCCTGCTTGGTATTGCGCCAGGCAAAATAGGTATACGACTGCGTGTAGCCGAGCTTGGCGAGGCGGTGCATGACTTTCGGGCGCGTGAAGGCCTCGGCGAGGAAGATCACGTCCGGGTGCGCGCGCTGCAGCTCGGCGATCGCCCATTCCCAGAACGCAAACGCCTTGGTGTGCGGGTTGTCGACGCGGAAGATCTTAACGCCTTCGCCGATCCAGTGGTCGAACACGCTCTTCAACTCCGCCCACAGCGCTTGCCAGTCCTCGCACTCGAAGTCGAACGGATAGATGTCCTCGTACTTCTTCGGCGGATTCTCGGCGTACTGAATGGAGCCGTCGGCGCGCTTGCGGAACCAGTCGGGGTGTTGCTTCACGTAAGGGTGGTCGGGCGCGCACTGGTAGGCGATGTCGAGCGCGATCTCGAGGCCGTGCTCTGCCGCCGCCTGCACCAGGCGGCGGAAATCCTCCTGCGTGCCCAGTTGCGGGTGGATCGACTTGTGGCCGCCTTCCCTGGCGCCGATGGCCCAAGGGCTGCCGACCTCATCGGGCGCGGCACTGACCGCGTTGTTCTTGCCCTTCCTGCGTTCGCGGCCCACGGGATGGATCGGTGGCAGGTAGAGCACGTCGAAGCCGAGTTCGGCGACATAGGCCAGCCGCTGTTCCACGTCCTTGAAGGTGCCGTGCCGGCCCGGCTCGGCGGCCGCCGAGCGCGGGAACAGTTCATACCAGGTGGAAAAGCGCGCGCGCGCGCGCTCCACCGTGAGCGGCATTTCCAGCGGCCAGCGCGCCTCGTGCGAGCGGTCCGGGTGGCGCGCCGCGATCGCCGCCATCTCTTCGTCGAGCGCAGCCTCGGTGCTGTGGCGCAGGCGCTTCGCCCAGTCGGCGAGCGCCTTCGCGTCTGCGCCTGTCGCGCGCGCGGCGGCCTGGCCGGCAAGCTCGGCGCCGGCGAGTACGGCGAGCGCTCGGTCGGCGGGATCGTCGCGCCGCGCGAAGTCGTGGCGCCAGGTCGCGAAGCGATCGACCCAGGCCGCGACCGTGTAGCGGTAGCGCCCGATGCTCTCCGGAGTGAACCCCGCGCGCCAGACATCGTTGCCGAGCGGCTGCATCTCGATTTCCTGCCAGTCCTTCGCATCCTCGCCACGCCAGGCGAGCACCGCCCGCAGCACGTCGTGGCCGTCGGCGAAGCAGTGCGCCTCGACCTCGAGCGCCTCGCCCACGGTGCGCTTCACCGCGAAGCGCCCGCCGTCCACGGCGGGCCGCACCGCGTCGATCACTGCGCGCACGCGCCCGTCGTTGTGCGTCATGTCTCGCTCCGCAGGTAGAGCGTCGACAGCGGCGGCAGCGTGAGCGTGAGCGAATGCGGGCGGCCGTGCGCGGCGAGCGGTGCTGCCTGCACCGCGCCCAGGTTGCCCCAGCCCGCGCCGCCGTACTCCTTCGCATCGCTGTTCAGGATCTCGCGCCAGGCGCCCGCGCGCGGCACGCCGAGCACATAGTTCTCGCGCGGCAGGGGCGTGAGGTTGCACACCACCGCCACGAGCGCGCCGCCCCCGCGCGGCTTGCGCAGGAACGAGATCACGCTGTGCTGGGCGTCATTGGCGTCGATCCACTCGAAGCCCTCATGCGAGAAGTCTACCTGCCACAGGGCGGGCTCGGTGCGGTAGGCGCGGTTGAGTTGCGCCACCCAGCGTTGCAGGCCCGCGTGCTCGGGCCGCTCGCACACCCACCATTCGAGCTCGCCGTCGTGCGTCCATTCGCGCCGCTGGCCGAATTCGCCGCCCATGAACAGGAGCTTCTTCCCGGGGTGCGCCCACATGTAGCCGTAAAGCGCGCGCAGGTTGGCGAACTGCTGCCAGGCATCGCCGGGCATCTTGCCCACCAGCGAGCCCTTGCCGTGCACCACCTCGTCGTGCGAGAGCGGCAGGGTGAAATTCTCGTTGAAGGCGTAAATGAGCGAGAACGTGAGCCGGCCATGGTGGTACTTGCGGTGGATCGGATCTTCCTTGAAGTAAGCGAGCGTGTCGTGCATCCAGCCCATGTTCCACTTCAGGCCGAAGCCCAGGCCCCCGAGGTAAGTGGGCCGCGACACCATCGGCCAGGCGGTGGACTCCTCGGCCGCCGTGAAGCAATCGGGATGGTCGCGGTACACGGCTTCGTTCAGCGTGCGCAGGAACGAGATCGCCTCGAGGTTCTCCCGGCCGCCGTAGCGGTTGGGGATCCACTCGCCGTCCTTCCTCGCGTAATCGAGGTACAGCATCGAGGCCACCGCGTCCACGCGCAGGCCGTCGATGTGGTACTTGTCCAGCCAATACAGCGCCGAGGACAGCAGGAACGAGCGCACTTCGTTCCGGCCGTAATTGAAGATGCTCGACTTCCATTCCGGGTGGAAGCCCTGGCGGGGATCGGCGTGCTCGTACAGGTGCGTGCCATCGAAAAAGGCGAGCCCGTGCGCGTCGGCGGGAAAGTGCGAGGGAACCCAGTCGAGGATCACGCCGATGCCGGCCTGGTGCAGGTGGTCCACCAGGTACATGAAATCCTGTGGCGTGCCATAGCGCGCGGTGGGCGCGAAATAGCCCGTGGTCTGGTAGCCCCAGGAACCGTAGAACGGATGCTCGGTGATCGGCATCAGCTCCACGTGCGTGAAGCCCGTCTCGCGCACGTAGTCGGCGAGCGCGTGCGCCAGCTCGCGGTAGCCGAGGAACGCGCCGTCCTTCCTCTTCCAGGAGCCCGCGTGCACTTCATACACCGACATCGGCGCCGCCAGCGCGTTCTTCGGCCCGCGCGTCTTCATCCACTCGGCGTCGCCCCACTCGTACTCCAGCGTCCAGGCGCGCGAGCCCGTCGCCGGCGGCAGCTCGCACGCCGCGGCGAACGGATCGGCCTTCTCCGCGACATGGCCGCCGGCGTTCGACTCGATGCGGAACTTGTAGGCCTGGCCACGCTCGGCGCCGCGCACGCTGCCTTCCCACAGGCCGCTGCCGTCGCCGCGCGGCGCGAGCTTGTCGGCGCCCGCGCGCCAGCCGTTCCAGTCTCCGATCACCGAGACCGCGCGCGCATTGGGCGCCCACACGCCGAAGCGCGCGCCCTTGTTCTTCGCATCGAGATGACAGCCCAGGCGCTCGTACAGCCGCGCGTGGGTGCCTTCGCGAAACAGATAGGCGTCGTGCTCGGTCAACGGCAATCCCATAGGGCCTTATTAGCACAGGCTCACGCGCATCACAAACCCGGAACCGCACAGAAAGTCCGGCGGAACTTGACGGCGCATCGGTGTCAAAATCGGCTCAAGGGGGAGGCTGCATGAAGCTGTGGCAACAACTGCTGAAAGCAAACACGTGGGAGGACTTCTTCGTCGCCGCGGGGATCGCGCTGCTCGCGTTCTTCGTCGCCTGGCTGGTGCGCAACCTGATGGCGCGCTACATCACGCGGCCGGCGCTTGCCGCCGACGTGGTGCGCGCCACGCGGCTGTGGCTGCTCGCGCCGCTGGCGCTGTATGTCGGCGCGACGACGATGGAGCTGCCGGCGCGCCTCGACCGACTTCTGGAGAGCATCGCGCTGGTGGCGCTGGTGATGCAGTTCGCGTTGTGGGCCACGCGGCTGCTGTCGCGCTGGCTGTCGATGCGCGCCGACGCGGCGCGCGGCACCGATCCGGAAGTCGCGACCACCGTCACGCTGCTCGGCTTCGTCGGTCGCGTCGTGGTGTGGTCGTTCGCGCTGCTGCTCGGCCTGGACCAGCTCGGTCTCGATGTCACGGCGCTGGTGGCGGGCCTGGGCATCGGCGGCATCGCCGTGGCGCTCGCGTTGCAGAACATCCTCGGCGACCTGTTCGCGTCCGCCGCCATCGTGCTCGACAAGCCGTTCATGGTGGGCGACTTCATCATCGTCGGCACGCACGCCGGCACGGTGGAGAGGGTGGGCCTGAAGACCACGCGCGTGAGGAGCCTCTCGGGCGAGCAGCTGGTGTTCTCCAACACGCAACTCCTGAACAGCGAGATCCGCAACTTCAAGCGCTTGCAGGAACGGCGCATCGCCTTCGGCATCGGCGTCACCTACGAGACGCCGCTGGAGAAGCTGCGCGAGATCCCGGGATGGTTGCAAGCCGCGGTCGAGGCGCAGCCCAAGGCGCGCTTCGATCGCGCGCACTTCAAGGAATACGCCGATTTCTCGCTCAACTTCGAGATCGTGTACTACGTGCTCAGTCCGGAATTCAACGTGTACATGGACACGCAACAGGCGAT
>Ga0105107_10002583_pt1 | contig 11937 bp, 14 predicted proteins | sample PPLLaktember2015_6_FD_79335 | JGI IMG/M metagenome (GOLD analysis project Ga0105107, IMG submission 79335) | Freshwater sediment microbial communities from Prairie Pothole Lake near Jamestown, North Dakota, USA - PPLs Lake P8 Core (1) Depth... | ecosystem: Environmental > Aquatic > Freshwater >... | reverse complement strand
CGCCGCCGCCTGCTCATCGAGCAGCGCTTCATGCTGCAAAACCTTGTCGGCGGCGAGTTGCGTCAGCACGTTGACATTATACGGGAGCCGCACCTTGTCGATATGCGCAAGCCACGCCGATGCACCGGCGAGGATACCCAGTCGCAGCCCGGCCAGCCCGGACTTGGATAACGTGCGCATCACCAGCAGATTCGGGTGCCGCGCCAGCCGGTCCATGAAACTTTGCTGTGCAAAAGCGTGGTAGGCCTCGTCGACGACGACGATCCCCGGCGCCGCAGCAATGATGGCTTCGATCGCCGCCGCATCGAACAGGTTGCCGGTCGGGTTGTTCGGATAGGCGATGAAAATCAGCGCCGGCCGCTCGGCCTCGATCGCCGCAAGCATCGCTGCGGTGTCCAGTGCAAAGTCGGCCCTGAGCGGCACGCCCGAAAAACGCACGCCGCACAGCGTCGCAATCATCCGGAACATCACGAACGCCGGTTCGACGCCGAGCACCACGGCACCCGGCCGCGCCACCGCCATGGTCAGCATCTGGATGATTTCATCGGAACCGTTGCCGAGCAGCAGTTCGGCGCCGGCGGGCACCCGCAATACCGTGCGCAGCCGCGCTTTCAACCGCTGTGCGCCGGGATCGGGATAGCGATTGATCTCCGCATTACCGGCGACGGCCGCCAGTTCGCCGCGTACGGTCTCGGGCAAACGGTACGGATTTTCCATCGCATCGAGCTTGATCAGCCCCGACGCGTCGGGTACGTGGTAGGCCTTCAGCGCGAGGATTTCGCCGCGGATGATGTCTTCGGGGTTTTTCGCCATCGGTCTAAAATTCGCCGGCAACGCCCTCATTTCATCCGGTATCCGGCCGACTTTGCGTGTGCGGTCAGTCCTTCACCACAGGCCAGCTCGGCTGCAATCTTGCCGAGTTTCAGTGCACCCTCGCGCGATACGCGGATCACGCTGGAGCGCTTCTGGAAATCGTAGACTCCCAGCGGTGACGAGAACCGCGCGGTGCGCGAGGTCGGCAGCACATGGTTGGGTCCGGCGCAGTAATCGCCCAGCGCCTCGGAAGTGTAGCGGCCGAGGAAAATTGCCCCGGCGTGGCGAATCCGCGGCAGCAGCCGCTCCGGATGCTCGACCGACAGTTCCAGATGTTCGGGGGCGATCCGGTTGACCAGTTCGCAGGCTTCGTCGAGATCGCGCACGGCGATCAGCGCACCGCGGCCGTTGAGCGAGGCCTCGATCACCGCCCGCCGCGGCATGTCCTGCAGTTGCCGTGCCATGCTCGCCGCGACCGCATCCAGATATTTCGCGTCCGGCGCAAGCAGCATGGCCTGCGCCAGTTCATCGTGCTCGGCCTGCGCAAACAGATCCATCGCCACCCAGTCGGGATCGGTGGAGCCGTCGCCGACGACGAGGATTTCCGAGGGCCCGGCGACCATATCGATACCGACCACGCCGAACACGCGCCGCTTCGCCGCGGCGACATAGGCATTGCCGGGGCCGACGATCTTGTCCACCTGCGGTATGGTGGCCGTGCCGTAGGCCAATGCCGCCACCGCCTGCGCGCCGCCGATGGTGAATACGCGATCAACACCGCAGATCGCCGCGGCCGCCAGCACCAGGTCATTTTTTTCACCGCGCGGCGTCGGCACCACCATGATGACCTCGGCGACCCCGGCAACTTTCGCCGGGACTGCGTTCATGATCACCGATGACGGATAGGCGGCCTTGCCACCGGGCACGTAGAGCCCGGCGCGATCAAGCGCCGTCACCTGCTGGCCGAGTTCAGTGCCGTCGGCGTCGGTATAGCCCCAGGACTGCGCGCGCTGGCGTTCGTGGTAATCGCGCACGCGTGCCGCCGCCATTTCCAGCGCCGCGCGGCGCGCCCCGGGTATGCGGGCGAGGACGGCCTGCAGTTCGGCACCAGGAATTTCCAGTGCAGCGACCGACTGCGCACTGACGCCATCGAACCGCGCGGTATAGTCAAGTACTGCAGCGTCACCGCGCGACCTGACGTCGGCGAGGATCGCCGCGACCGTGACATCAACCTGCGGATCCTGCGCCGCTTCGAACGCCAGCAGCTCGGCGAGCCGCGCGCCGAAATCGGCCTGTGTGGTGGCAAGGCGACGCATGATCAGCCCACGGCGCGCGCAAACGCTTCGATCAGCGGCTGTATCGCCGCACGCTTCAGTTTCAGCGCGGCCTGGTTGACCACCAGCCGCGAACTCACCGGCGCGATTTCCTCGACCGCAATCAGGTTGTTCGCCTTCAGCGTGCCGCCGGTACTGACCAGATCGACGATGGCATCGGCCAATCCGGTCAGCGGTGCCAGTTCCATCGAGCCGTAGAGCTTGATCAGGTCCACATGCACGCCCTTGGCGGCAAAGTGTTCGCGCGCCGTCTGCACGTATTTGGTCGCGACTTTCAGCCGCGCACCCTGGCGCACTGCGCTGGCATAGTCAAAATCCCTGCGCACGGCGACCATCATCCGGCACTTCGCGATTTTCAGGTCGAGCGGCTGGTAGAGACCCGCGCTGCCGTGTTCGTCGAGCACGTCCCTGCCGGCCACGCCGAGGTCGGCGCCGCCGTATTGCACATAAGTGGGTACATCGCTGGCGCGCACGATGATCAGCCGCACGTCACGGCGGTTGGTAGTCAGTATCAACTTGCGCGAAGACTCGGGGTTGTCGCGCGCGACGATCCCCGCCGCTTTCAGCAGTGGCACGGTTTCGTCGAAAATGCGGCCCTTGGAGAGCGCAATGGTGATCATGGCTGGAATCTGACTGTAAACACCGTAAGCAAACAGGCTGCGCGCATGACTTCAAGATCAGCGCGGAGGAGCACGGAAAGTCATGAATTGTAACGTATTTCAGTCCGGCGACGGGCTGCGGCCGGTTCACCAAACTGCCGCCAGCGGTTACACTTCGTCTTCACCTCCTGCCCGCCGCGCCCATGACTGCCGACAACATCGTAGAAATCGAGGATCTCGCGTTTTCGTACGGCTCGCGCGAGATCTTCAAGTCCGTCAATCTGACCATTCCGCGGGGCAAGGTCGTCGGCATCATGGGCGCCAGCGGCTGCGGCAAATCCACTCTGCTGCGGCTGATCGGCGCGCAGTTGCGCCCGTCGCGCGGTACGGTGGAGGTGCTCGGCCAGAACATCCACGCGCTCGATCGTGACGCGCTGTACCGGTTGCGCCGCAAAATGGGCATGCAGTTCCAGCAGGGCGGCCTGTTCACCGACCTCTCGGTGTTCGAGAACATTGCGTTCCAGATGCGCGAGAAGACCCGCCTGCCGGAAGACATGATCAACGACCTCGTGCTGATGAAGCTCAATGCCGTGGGCCTGCGCGGCGCCGCACAGTTGATGCCCGCCGAATGTTCCGGCGGCATGGTGCGTCGCGTAGGCCTCGCGCGCGCGCTCGCCCTCGATCCCGACCTGATCATGTACGACGAACCGTTCGCCGGCCTCGACCCCATTTCCTGCAACGTCGTAGGCGAACTGATCCGCCGGCTCAATGACGCGCTGGGCGTGACCTCGATCGTGGTGTCGTACGACGCCCAGGAATCGCTGAAGGCGATCGACTATGTCTATTTCCTCGCCGACGGTGCAGTGGTTGCGCAGGGCACCACCGAGGACGTGAAAAACTCCGCGGACCCCTTCGTCAAGCAGTTCATCCGCGGCCTGCCCGACGGCCCGGTGCCGTTTCACTACCAGCATAATGCGTATGCGGCAGACCTTGAGCTGCCGGCATGATTATCTGAAAACCGCGGGCCGCGCGCTCCGCCGCGGCGCTCAGCCGTGCGTGCCTAGGTTCCAGGCGGCAAAGCCGCAGCCGACAATAACCTCGGGTACCGCGCTGTAGCCGATCAACTCGAAGCCGCGTCCGCCGGCAACGCCATGCGCTGCAACCCAGTTGCGGATCTCGGAGGCGCCGTTGCCGACAAGCGGCAGGCGCTGCGACAGAAACGCGCACAAGCCCGCGGGATCGCCGCGCTGAAAATGCGCGAGGCATTCGCGGTCGAATTCCTCCTCGATCAACCCCATCGTCGCTTCACCGACGGAATGGCTCAGTCCACCGCTGCCCAGCACGCCAACCCGCATGTCGCCGGGCATCGAGACAATGGCTCGTGCCAGCATCTCGCCCCAGGCATAACAGCGCGCCACGGTCGGAAACGGCGGTTCGATATCGTTGAACACGATGGGCACGATCGGCAGCGGCGCGATCCCCGCCTTCAGCAGCGGGATGCAGAAACCGTGATCGAGAATCATCCGGTGCGACACCGACGGCTCGAAACCCGATTCCAGCGCAGTATCAAGGATATGTCGCGCAAGCTGCGGATGACCCGGCAGCGTCCGGTGCGGAAATTCCTCCATCATCCACGGTTCGTTGGGACCGCCGTGCGTGTCGCCCACGCCAATGCAGATCGTCGGCAGGTTGTCGATGAAAAAATTGACCCAGTGGTCGGGGGAGATGATGACCAGCGCGTCGATTCGCGCCGCGTTGATGCGCCGTCCCAGTTCGGCAAACGCGCTGCCGAGCGCCTGCTGGTGCCCCGGCGTCACGCTGCGCCATTTGCGAATGATCAGCGGACCGTGGCTGGCCGCATAAACGCCCGCGAGTTCAGCCATGGTCTGCTCCGGTTGCGCGGATGCGGCGCAGAAATTCGTCGTCCGGCATGCCGGCGACCAGAAAATAGAACCGCAGCAGATACGGGTTGACGAGCCTGGACAGACTGGCGACATCGTCAGCCTCGACTGCCGCGCGCACCTCCGGTTTCAGCGCGTAGCGGTCGAGCACCGGCGCGCGTGCGGCGCGAAACTCGGCGGCCTTCGCCGGATCCTGCAGATCGAAAAACAGCCTGCTCAACTGGTAGTCACGCATGGCACAGGGTTCTCCGCATCAGCGCACACGACGAATCCGCGCGCCGAGCCTCGACAGCTTTTCCTCGATACGCTCGTAACCGCGGTCGAGATGGTAGATGCGCTCCACGGTCGTCGCACCGCGCGCGATCAGGCCGGCGATCACCAGGCTTGCCGAGGCACGCAGGTCGGTCGCCATCACCGTTGCGCCCTGCAGGTGGTCGACACCCTTGATCATTGCCGTATTGCCCTCGACGGCGATATCAGCGCCGAGGCGCTGCATTTCCTGGACATGCATGAAGCGATTCTCGAAGATGGTTTCGATGATCCGCGAGGTGCCCTGCGCCACGCTGCACAACGCCATGAACTGCGCCTGCATGTCGGTCGGAAACGCCGGATAGGGCGCGGTGCGCAGGTTGACGGCCTTCAGCGCGCCGTTGGCTTTGACGCGCATCCAGTCGACGCCGGTTTCGATATGCACGCCGGTTTCACGCAGCTTGTCGAGCACGGCATCCAGCGTATCGGGGCGCACACCGGTCAGCCGCACGTCGCCGCCGGTGGCCGCCGCCGCCACCAGGAAAGTGCCGGTTTCGATGCGGTCCGGCATGACGCCGTGGTGCGCCCCGTGCAACCGCGCAACGCCCTCGATGGTGATCACGTCGGTGCCGGCGCCGCTGATTTTCGCGCCCATCGCCGTCAGGCAGGCAGCGAGGTCGGGAATCTCCGGCTCGCGCGCGGCATTCTCGATCACCGTCACGCCGTCCGCCAGCGTCGCCGCCATCATCAGGTTCTCGGTGCCGGTGACAGTGACGATATCCATGCGGATGCGCGCCCCGCGCAGACGGCCGGCACGTGCGATCATGTAGCCCTGTGCCATGTCGATGGTCGCCCCCAGCGCCTGTAATCCCTTCAAATGCTGGTCCACCGGGCGCAATCCGATGGCGCACCCCCCGGGCAGCGACACCCGCGCCTCGCCCAGCCGCGCCACCAGCGGCCCCAGCACCAGCACCGAGGCGCGCATGGTTTTCACCAGCTCGTACGGTGCGACCGGCTTGGTGATGCTCGCCGCGCGCAATTCGACGCCGCCCTTTTCGTCGAGCGAGGTCGTGACCCCCATCTGCATCAGCAGATTGAGCATCGTCGATACATCGCGCAGGTGCGGCACGTTGTCGATGAGCAGCGGCTCATCGGTGAGCAGCGCCGCGGTGAGTATCGGCAACGCCGCGTTTTTCGCGCCGGAAATGGCGACGGTGCCGGCAAGCGGCACGCCGCCCTCGATGACGAGCTTATCCATGAAGAAAACTCAGCCCGACCATTGTTCAGGGGTCAGTGTCTTCATTGACAGTGCGTGGATTTCCTCGCGCATGCGGTCGCCCAGCGCCTGGTAAACCAGCTGGTGCTGCTGCACGCGGCTCTTGCCGCGAAACGCCGGACTGACAATGACGGCCTCCCAGTGATGGCCGTCACCGGAAACCTCGACATGCTGACAATCGAGACCGGCGGTTATGGATTGCTTGATGCTGTCCGGCGTAACCATTTTTCAATTCCTCGCTTTGGGGGCCCGGCTCAGGGCCGCAATTTGTAACCCGTGCGCAACAGCCACAGGGTCAGCCATGATAAGGCGATAAAACTCGCGCCGACAATCGCCAGGCTCAGCCAGGGCGGCGCATCGGCCGCACCGAAAAAACCGTAGCGGAAACCGTCGATCATGTAGAACACCGGATTCAGGTGCGAGGCCGCCTGCCAGAACGCCGGCAGCGACTGGATCGAGTAAAACACGCCCGACAGAAAGGTCAGCGGCAGAATGATGAAATTGGTGAACGCCGCCAGCTGGTCGATCTTGTCGGAGTAGATGCCGGCAACGATGCCCAGCGCGCCCATCACCGCACTGCCGGCGATGCCGAACAACATTACCCACAGCGGATGCGCCAGCGGCAGATCGACAAACCACAGCGTCGCCAGCAGCACTCCGGATCCGACCACGATGCCGCGCGCGATGGCCGCCAGCAGATAGGCAAAATAAAACTCGCGATGCGACAGCGGCGGCAGCAGCACGAATACGATATTGCCGGTCATTTTCGACTGCATCAGGCTCGATGAGGCATTGGCGAACGAATTCTGCAGCACCGACATCATCGCCAGCCCCGGGATCAGAAAGGTCGTGTAATCCACGCCAGGAAATACTTCAACACGCCCGCGCAGCGCATGACCGAACACCAGCAGGTAGAGCAGCGCCGTCAACACCGGCGCGAGCACCGTCTGCACGCTGACTTTCCAGAAGCGCAGCCATTCCTTGTAGAACAGGGTGTAGAAGCCGGTCATCGGTTCAGGACTTCTGCATGATCTGCACAAACACTTCCTCGAGGTCGGGCTGCATGATCTCCATCTCCTGGACGGCGACGCGTGCTTCGCGCAGCGCCGCCATCACCCGCTCGACCTCGGTATATTCCGGCAGCGCCAGGCGGATTGCGCCGTCCTCGTGCCGTTCCGCCACCAGCTGCTCCAGCGACGGCGGCAGCGCGCCGCCCAACCGCAGCCCGACGTAGCAGCCGGAATGCAGCCGCAGCAGATTCTCGGTCTTGTCGAGGGCGACGATGCGGCCCTGCTTCAGCATCGCAACCCGGCCGCACAATGCCTCGGCCTCCTCGAGGTAATGCGTCGTCAGCACGATGGTGTGGCCATCCCGGTTCAGCCGGCGGATGAAGCGCCACAAGGCCTGACGCAGTTCGACATCGACGCCGGCCGTGGGCTCATCGAGCACGATCACCGGCGGCTTGTGCACCAGCGCCTGCGCCACCAGCACGCGCCGCTTCATGCCGCCCGACAGTGCCCGCATGTTGGTGTCGGCCTTGTCGGCCAGATCAAGGTTGTCGATGATTTCGTCGATCCAGGCGCGGTTCTCGCGCAATCCGAAATAGCCGGACTGGATGGTCAGTGCCTCGCGCACGGTGAAAAACGGATCGAACACCAGTTCCTGCGGTACCACGCCGAGCGCGCGCCGCGCCGCGCGGTAATCGCTGCCGACATCATGACCCATGATCCGCGCCGTGCCGCTGCTCGCCCGCGTCAATCCCGCAAGGATGCTGATCAGCGTCGTCTTGCCCGCGCCGTTGGGACCGAGCAGGCCGAAGAACTCGCCCGGCGCAACGTGCAGGCTGACACCCGCCAGCGCCTGCAGATCGCCGTAGCACTTAGTGACATCGATGACTTCGATGGCGTATGTCATTCCCGAATCCGGGCGCGCAGCAGGCAGTACCGCTGCAGGCCGCTACTGCGCGCCCACCAGTTCGGTAACGCCGTAGAGCTGCGCCAGGCTTTTCAGATTGTCGGGAAGATTGACAAAGCGGATGCTGCGGTTGGCAGCCTGCGCAGCCCGGCGCCATTCGAACAGCAGGCTGATCGCCGCGGAATCGACTTCGGTGACGCCGGAGAGGTCCAGCGTGACTTCGCTCTGCGTGAACAGCCGCAGGCCGTCCTCGCGCAAGGCCAGCGCATTCTCCAGGTTGACGGCGCCCTTCAGCGTGCAGCGCCCCGCATTGCATTCAATCATGCGCACTCGATCATTTCTGCGCCACCAGCGCGCGGTTCTTGTCGCGCAGTGTTGCGATCAGGCCGTCGATACCGCCCTTGCGGATCTCCGCGTTGAACGTGCTGCGGTAGTTCTCGACCAGACTGATGCCGCCGATCTTGACGTTGTAGACCTTCCACCCGGCGTCGGTTTTTTCCATGCCGTAGTCGACCTGCACCGGCTCGCCGCCGCCGGACTGCCTGACCAGCGAACGCACCACGACGTCGGTGTCCTCCGGTGCCAGCTTCAGCGGCCGGTACTCGATTTTCTGATCCTTGTAGAGCAGCAGCGAAGCGGTATAAGTCTGCACCAGCAGCGCGCGGAATTCGGCCGTCAGCGCCTTGCGCTGCTCGGCGCTGGCGGCGCTCCAGTTCTTGCCCACGGCCAGCCGGGCCATGCTGGCGAAGCTGAAATGCGGCGCGATCTTGCTCTCGATCACCTCCCGCGCCCGTTTCTGGTCGCCGGACTGGATATCCCGGTCACTGCGCAGAGCGGCCAGGACTTCGTCGGTCACGCTGCGCGCCAGCGCATCCGGCGCGACCGCTGCCGTCGCCGGCGCAATACCGATGAATAGTAAAAATATAAATAAAAACAATGACTTAATCATAAAACACCATTGCAATGAGGAATTTCCCATGGGGCTAGTAACTACTTACTACTGTTGGCTGGCCCACCCTCGGCCGCCTTGTCGAACAAGAACTGGCTGATCAGTTTCTCCAGCACCACGGCTGACTGGGTGAGCCGCAGATTATCGCCGGGCTTCAGCATCTGCTCGTCACCGCCGCCTTCGAGGCCGATGTACTGTTCGCCGAGCAGCCCGGAGGTCAGGATCGAGGCCGTGGTGTCCTTCGGAAACTTGTAGCTGTTCTCGACCGCCATGGTCACTTTCGCCGTGAAGCGCTCGTTGTTGAAACTGATCGCGGTCACCCGGCCGACCACCACACCGGCGCTCTTGATCGGCGCGCGCGGCTTCAGCCCGCCGATATTGTCGAAATTGGCGGTGAGCACATAGGTGTCGCCGCCGCCGAAGTTCGACATGTTGCCGACCTTGAACGCGAGTATCACCAGCGCCGCAATGCCGGCGACCACGAAAAGACCCACCCATAAATCGAGCATCGAACGTTCCATTAAACACCTCTGAACATGAAGGAGGTCAGGATGAAATCCAGACCCAGTACCGCCAGCGACGAAGTTACCACGGTGCGCGTCGTCGCGCCGGAGACGCCCTCCGCGGTCGGCGGCGCGTCATAACCCTCGAACAGCGCGATCCAGGTGATGGCGATCCCGAACACAAAACTCTTGATGACGCCGTTGACGATGTCTTCCCGGAAATCGACCGCGCTCTGCATCTGCGACCAGAACGAACCCTCGTCGACGCCGATCAGCACCACGCCGATCACGTAGCCGCCGAATATGCCCATCGCGCTGAACATCGCCGCCAGCAGCGGCATCGAAATCACGCCCGCCCAGAAGCGTGGCGCGACCACCCGCGCGATCGGGTCCACCGCCATCATTTCCATCGCCGACAGCTGCTCGGTGGCCTTCATCAGCCCGATTTCCGCAGTCATTGCCGATCCCGCGCGGCTGGCGAACAGCAGCGCCGCCACGACTGGCCCCAGTTCGCGCACCAGCGACAGCGCGACCAGCACGCCCAGCGCCGATTCCGAGCCGTAGGTCGTCAGCGTCTGATAGCCCTGCAGGCCGAGCACCATGCCGACGAACAGTCCGGACACCAGGATGATGATCAGCGACAGCACACCGGTGTAATACAGTTCGCGCACGATCAGCCGCGGCCGCGCAAAGCTCCTGCCGGAATGGGCGAGCGTCAGGCCGATGAAGCGCGTCGCGTAACCGAGGCGCAGCACCGCATCGATGGTATTGGCCCCGATACTGCGCACGGAGGGCAGGGCTCTATGCGGCACGGCGCGCCCCCAGCTTGAGTTCGGCGGCATAATCCTTGCCGGGATACTGGTAGGCCACCGGGCCTTCGGCCTCGCCGTAGACGAACTGGTGCACCAGCGGATCCTTGTTGGCGCGCAGCTCGTCCGGCGTACCGTGCGCCATCATCTTGCCGTCGGACAGGTAATACACATAGTCCACCACATCAAGCGCCTCCTGCACGTCGTGGGTCACCACCAGCGAGGTCGTGCCCAGCGCATCGTTCAATTCCCGCACCAGATTGGCAATCACGCCCAGGGAAATCGGATCGAGGCCGGTAAACGGTTCGTCGTACATCATGATCATCGGGTCGAGCGCGATCGCGCGCGCCAACGCGACCCGCCGCGCCATGCCGCCCGACAGCTCGGCCGGCATCAGCTTGTGTGCGCCGCGCAGGCCCACCGCGTGCAGCTTCATCATCACTAGGTCGCGGATCATGCTCTCCGGCAGCGCCGTGTGCTCGCGCATCTGAAAGGCCACGTTGTCGAACACCGACAGGTCGGTGAACAGCGCGCCGAACTGGAACAGCATGCCCATGCGGCGGCGCATCCGGTAGATACCCTGCTGATCCAGTGCGCCGGTGCATTTACCGTCGACCCACACTTCGCCGGAGGTCGGCTTCATCACGCCGCCGATCAGCCGCAACAGCGTGGTCTTGCCGGAACCGCTGATACCCATCAGCGCCACGACCTTGCGTCGCGGGATGGTCATGTTGATGCCGGTGAGTACCGGACGCCGCCCGTAGGCGAAATTGACGTCCTTGATTTCAATCAGGGTTTCGGATGCCACGGACGGGGCGCTGTCGCCGGAAATAAAGTGCGGATTCTAAACGAGATCGGCAGACCAACCAAACTGCGGATTTGGCTGTCGCCGCCCGTCACTGGCATCATAGACCGTTGATTTGATGACCCCACCCATGCGCTTCGACCTGTTTTACGAATTCGCGGCACCCCCGCACGCCGGACGCAGCGAAGCGGCCGTATACGCCGATACCCTGGCGGAGATCGCACTCGCCGACCGCCTCGGCTACGGCTGCGCCTGGCTGGTCGAACACCATTTCATGCGCGGCTATTCGCATGTCTCCAAACCCGAGATCCTGCTCGGTGCCGCCGCAGCGCGCACGACGCGCATCCGGCTCGGCCACGCCATCATTCCGCTGCCGCTGCATCACCCGGTGCACGTCGCCGAGCGCGTCGCCACGCTCGACGTGCTGTCCGCCGGGCGGCTCGAGATCGGCATCGGCCGCGGTTTTTCGCCGCTGGAATACACCACCTTTGGCGCCGACATGGCCGCGAGCCGCGCGCTGGTCGACGAAAGCCTCGCCGTGCTGCGTGCGTCTTTCCGACACGGCCTGGTCACGCACCGCGGCGCCCGTTACACACTGCAAGACCTCGATATCGTGCCCCGCGTCGTGCAGCGTCCGCATCCGCCGCTATGGACCGCCGCGGTCAGTCCGGAAACCTTTGACTGGGCGGCGGCGCAACAGCTGGGCGTACTCGCCGGGCCGTTCAAACCGTGGTTCATGGTCGAACAGGACTTGAAACGCTACCGCAAAGCCTGGGCGCATGCGG
>Ga0105107_10002582_pt1 | contig 11939 bp, 13 predicted proteins | sample PPLLaktember2015_6_FD_79335 | JGI IMG/M metagenome (GOLD analysis project Ga0105107, IMG submission 79335) | Freshwater sediment microbial communities from Prairie Pothole Lake near Jamestown, North Dakota, USA - PPLs Lake P8 Core (1) Depth... | ecosystem: Environmental > Aquatic > Freshwater >... | reverse complement strand
GTCAGGCTGTGTACAACAGCGCCGTACAACCGCTCATGGCCGAGCAGATCTCGTATGAAGAGGCATGGAAAAAGGGGAGTGAGCCGGTGCGAGGGTTCATGCTGCGGCAGGTGCGGGACAAGGATCTGGAACTGTTCATCACATTGAGTAAAATACCAAAGCCCGAACGAGTCGAGGATGTGCCGACGCATGCGATCATCCCCGCGTTTATTCTCAGCGAGCTGCGCATTGCATTCCAAATTGGATTTTTGATTTACATTCCATTTCTAATCGTCGATATGGTCGTCGCGAGCATACTCATGTCGATGGGTATGATGCTGTTGCCTCCTGTGGTGATCTCTCTTCCGTTCAAGTTGATTCTCTTTGTCTTGGCCGACGGGTGGTATCTCGTGGTGGGATCGATGGTGCGAAGCTTTCAGTGAGTCGCCTCTTCGGCAGGGGTGTCTGCGAGAGATCCTGGGGGAGCAATCGGTGGCAGCGCAGTCTGTGGTGACAAGCTATCACAAGAGGGGGGAGCATATGACGCCGGAGATGGTGACCGAATTGGGTCGGCAAGCATTGGAAACGACGTTGCTGGTGGCATCCCCGATTCTCGGGCTGAGTCTGTTCATCGGGCTGGCCATCAGTGCGCTGCAGGCCATGACGCAGCTGAACGAAGCCACGCTGACCTTTGTGCCTAAGGTGTTGGCTCTCTTCGGAGCTCTCCTCGTGTTTCTTCCGTGGATGCTGAACGTGATGACGACCTATATGTCGAATCTGCTCATGAATATTCCTAACTACGTGCGCTAAGTAACGAACAATGGCTTCCACGCAGCCGATCCACATTCTGCTCCCTGAATTCCAGACATTCTTGGTCCTTATTTCCCGGATTGGAGGGCTACTGGCTGCGTTCCCTGTCTTGAGCGGACGAGCGGTTCCACTGAAAGTCAAAGTCGCGCTTATTCTGACCTTGGGATTGTTGTTAGCTCCGATGGTCCATCTTCCGGTCGTGCCATATGATCCGCTCTCTCTCGCCGCAGGACTCGTGAGCGAAATGACGATCGGACTGGCGATCGGACTGGCCGTGCGGCTGTTTTTCAGCGCGCTGGAGGTTGCGGGTGAATTGATCGGTATCCAAATGGGGTTTGGTGTCGTCCAGCTTTTTGACCCCGCAACCGCGCACCAAACTCCGATCATCGGTCGATACTTTACCTTGCTGGCGTCGCTCGTGTTTCTCTCTCTCAATGGGCACATGCTTCTCGTTGCCACCATTCTGTCAAGCTACGAGGCTATTCCAGCGTTTGGGGCCTCCCTTCCGAGAGAAGTGGGAGATGATGTCCTACGTCTTTCTCAGAACATGTTCGTGCTTGGCTTGAAGTTGGCCGCACCCGTGCTCGTCGTGATTTTCATGATTAATATTCTTTTGGCCATGCTGGGACGAGCGGTCAGTCAAATTAATGTGTTCGTTATAAGCTTTCCCGTCACGATTGCCGGTGGCTTGGCCGTGTTGGCGCTCTCGATGCCATTTACGGTGAACCTCTTGGCTCGGGAGATGGAACGTCTCCAACTGACGATCCAGGCACTTCTGAAAGCGTTGGGACATGGCTGACGACGATAAGTCGAACAAGACAGAGCCCGCGACTCCGAAACGAAAGGAGGAGGCACGCAAGAAAGGGCAGGTCGCCATGAGTCGCGACGTGTCAACGGCGGCTATTCTCTTAGGCGGCATCGGGCTGTTGGCCGCTATGTTGCCGGTCGGTCTTCAACGAATGACGGAGATGACACGACAAGGTCTGACGCTCTCTTTTCCAGTCGAATTTTACGACGGAATGTCGATTGAACAGGTCTATACGGTTGTGATTCAAGCCGGGCTCACAGTTTTCGCATTAAGTCTACCGATCGTCGTGGGGGTGTTGGTGGTGGGAAGCGCCGCCTCGCTGCTGCAGACAGGCTTGTTATGGAAATCCAACGGACTGCAACTGGAGTTTGCCCGCATCAATCCGATCAAAGGGCTCTCCAAACTGGCCTCCTTCCGCTCCGTGATGGAATTGATCAAAGGCCTGCTGAAGATCGCAATTGTGACGGGTGTCGGTCTCTGGGTCGCACGCTTCGACATCCTGCGAATTCCTGAATTGATCGAGTTCGATATGGGGTCCGTCTTGCAGGTAACCGGTCAATTGTCGCTTAAAGTCGGATTGGCCGTTTCTGGAGCGATCGCAGGGCTCGCAGTGCTCGACCATTTCTATCAGCGCTATGAATGGGACCGTGACCTTCGCATGTCGAAGGAGGAGATTAAGGAAGAACACAAATCCACGGAAGGCGACCCTCTGATCAAGAATCGAGTGCGGACTGTCCAGCGAGAACTCACGAGAAAACGCATGATGGCTGCGGTCAAGACGGCGGATGTGGTGATCACGAACCCGACACATTTGGCAGTCGCTCTGAAATATGACACGTCAAAGATGTCGGCGCCGGTCGTGGTCGCGAAGGGCGCGGGCCTGATTGCCGAGCGTATCCGAGAGCTGGCGCGACATCATGGCGTGCCGGTCGTCGAAAACAAATTCGTTGCAAGAACGCTTTTTAAACTTGTCGATATCGGGAGGGAGATTCCCAATGATCTCTATCGTGCAGTGGCCGAGATCCTGGCGTTCGTGTATCGCGCGAGAAACGTAACACCATGAGCATTGTGTAGGCACGTACAGTTATGGCAACAGCAACAGAACCAGTAGGACCGACCCAGTTCCTTAAACACCCGGACATCATGATGTCCGTCGGGGTTGTGGCCATTATCATGGTGATGTTGCTGCCGTTGCCACGGTTCATGCTCGATTTGTTGTTAAGTTTTGATATTACCCTTTCGGTCCTCATTCTACTCGTCGGACTTCAAGTGAGGCGGCCGATCGAGTTTTCTGTGTTTCCCTCGATTCTTCTCATGATCACCTTGTTCCGGTTGTCTCTCAATATTGCGTCGACCAGGCTGATCTTACTGCATGGCAATGAAGGGGCCGGAGCGGCTGGGGAAGTCATTCGAGCATTCGGAAATTTCATTGTAGGGGGGAATTACACAGTCGGCTTGGTGGTCTTCACCATACTCGTCATCATCAATTTTGTCGTGGTGACGAAAGGGGCAGGGCGCGTGGCCGAGGTGGCTGCTCGGTTCACGTTGGATGCGATGCCCGGGAAACAGATGAGCATTGATGCGGATCTTAACTCCGGTCTGATCAACGAAACGGAGGCGCGCCGCCGAAGGCGGGAGATTACGGAGGAGGCGGATTTTTACGGTGCGATGGACGGAGCCAGCAAATTCGTTCGCGGCGACGCGATCGCGGCTGTGATTATCATTTTGGTCAATATTCTCGGTGGATTGGCCATCGGTATTCTGCAACAAGGGATGAGTCCGGGCCTCGCGGCGCAGACCTATACGGTGCTCACGGTTGGTGAGGGGTTAGTCGCGCAGATTCCCGCGCTGATTGTTTCGACAGCAGCCGGTATTGTCGTGACCCGCGCCGCTTCGGATACGGATCTAGGCGGGGAGATGGCGCGGCAGCTGTTGATGTCCTCGAAAGCAGTGGGAATTGCCGCAGGTATTCTTCTGGCGCTTGGACTTGTGCCTGGCCTTCCCCATGTGGCCTTCCTGCTGTTGGGAAGCGGTGTCGCTTGGATTGCCTACAATCTTTATCAGCAGGAACAGGATCAGGCAGCTCCAACACCAGCTCCTGTCACTGCCAAAGTGGAAGAAGGGGTGACTCGTGTGACACCGCTCGATCTCATGGAGGTCCAGGTAGGGTATGGACTGATCGGACTGGTTGAGGGAACGCAAGGGACTGCGTTGCTCGATAGGATTAAGGCGTTACGTCGACAATTTGCCGAATCGATGGGCTTTGTTGTACCGCCGATTCATATCCGTGACAACTTGCAGCTACGCCCGAACGAATATGCCATTATTTTGAAGGGTGTGGAGATTGCGAAAGCCGACGTTGTGCCTGGCCATCTCTTGGCGATTGATCCTGGCACCGGTCAGCGAGGGTTGGTGCAAGGAATTGAAACCAAAGAGCCTGCGTTTGGCTTACCAGCTCTCTGGGTCCCTGATGATGCTCGAGAGCAAGCTCAAATGGCTGGTTATACGGTGGTTGATGCGAGTTCCGCCATCGCCACACATCTTTCCGAGTTGATCAAGCGTCATGGCCATGAATTACTGGGAAGGCAAGAGGTTCAAGCGTTACTGGATGAAGTTGGGAAGTCGCACCCCAAGTTAGTCGAAGAACTCATCCCAACATTGCTGCCGCTTGGGACGGTCGTGCGTGTCCTCGGAAACCTGCTCAAAGAAGGGATTCCGATTCGAGACATCCGATCCATCCTGGAGGCTGTTTCAGATCAGGCCACGAATACTAAAGATGCGGACATCCTGACGGAATATGCGCGGCAGTCGCTTGCCAGAACTATTACCAAACAGTATCAGGCGCCGGACGGTACGCTCCAGGTCATTACGTTGGATCCACGACTTGATCGGTCTTTAGCGGACCAAGTGGCAGCCTTGCCCCCTGGCGTTGCCTTGAACCTCGATCCAACGGTCTCGCATAAGCTTCTGAGCAACTTGAAACAAGCGGCTGAACGGGTTGCGGCTCGAGGGCAGCAACCGATTGTCCTGTGTTCTCAAGCGGTGCGCCGCCACCTCCGGCGGCACAGTGATCGTCTGCTGCATTCCGTGCCTGTGATAGGGCTGAACGAAGTGGATTCTTTTGTTCGTTTGCAATCCCTCGATACTGTTCGAATCGACTTGGAATTGGCACAGCCATCCTAGGGTAAATCATGAAGGTGAAGATATTTCATGCAGTGACGATGCAGGATGCCATGCGGGCCATTAAGGAAGAACTTGGGCCGGATGCCATCATCCTATCCTCAAAAGAAGTGCGTGAAGGGGGACGATTGCTGCGTGTATTCAATCGACCGGTGTTGGAAATTATGGCGGCCGCTGAACAAGAAGCCCAACAGCCCACTCAACTGAAGGAGAGCCGTCACAACAGCGATCGATCCGTACCTCTTCCCGTTGCTCAATCTCCTTCGCCAGTGGCCGTGCAGACGTTTCAGCAGACGCTGCAAACCATGCTGCAGCCGAATCACGAAGACCTCGCTCCCTCTGTAGATCGGCAGTCTGCTCCGTCGAGACGAACGCGCCCTCAGGCAACGCGACAGCGGCTTCATCACCTACGCAGTGCAATGGTCGAACTGAGTAGTTTGATACAGGACCTCTCTCACGAGAACACTCAGGCGGGGAGTCCTGCCATATCACCCTTCCTCATGACCCTGCACCGCATCCTCATTGCAGGTGGGGTCAATCCGGCAACGGCTACAGTCCTCGTGAATGAGGCCCACACGACTATTCAGCATGAGGGGACGCGCGACGATGTGTCGGCTCAATACGCGCTACAACAAGCGATTGCACGGCGCGTCGCAACGAGCGGCTCTTTCCTTGATGACCGAGCGCATCCCACGGTCGGCATTCTCCTTGGACCAAGTGGAGCCGGAACAACCTCCGCTGTGGCCAAGCTGGCGGCCTATTATCGTCAAGAGCAAGGGAAATCCGTCGCGCTGATCAGTTTTGATACGCATCGCGAGAATGCTGTGGCGCAGTTGCGGCGCTATGCCAGGATTGTGGGAGTGCCGTTCGCATGTGCGCTATCGGCCCGGCAGGTATCTGAAGGGCTCCGTCGTCATACTCGAGTCGATCTGGTGCTCATCGACATGCCTGGCATCGGACCGGACGATCTTACGGTGGCCAAAGAGTTGTGTCGTCTACTACCGGAAGGGACGGTAGCAACACATCTGGTCCTCTCAGCTTTTACCGGAACACATGAAGCTCGTCGTGTCATCAGACGCCTTGACGATTTCCCACGACTGCAGCTTCTTTTTACCAAACTCGATGAGGCGGAATCGTTAGGGACGATCTTTGAAGTGGCGCATCAAGTCGGCATTCCTCTTTCCTATTGGAGTGTCGGGCGGCGAGTTCCCGGGGATATCGAAGTCGCCTCATCGGAAAGTTTGGCAGCTCTTCTCACAACGGAAGGGGCTGCTGGTGTTCCAGTCTTCAGTCGTCAATCGGTTCGAGCATCGGTCGCGACTTCTGCCATGACAGGAGTTGGAATTCACCGCGAATAATTGGTTGGAGGTCACGCTATGCAATTGAGAATAAGAAGATCTGTCCTTGTGTCAGATGAGGTGGATGCGGGAGGTGAGTTGGCCACTCAAGTCATTGCTGTCGCCAGCGGGAAAGGCGGGGTTGGAAAAACTAACGTGGTGGCGAATCTTGCTGTGTCGCTTTCGAAGGCAGGGAAGCGAGTACTTCTTCTCGATGCTGATCTTGGCCTCGGGAATCTTGATGTACTCCTAGGACTTGTTCCACGGCATACCATCGAAGACGTATTGGTCGGCACACATACCCTAGCGGAGATCATGCTGAAGGGTCCGGCAGGGATCAATGTTCTGCCGGCCAGCTCAGGTGTCCCACGCCTGACGTCATTGACGGAATCGCAACAGTTGATGATTCAAGAACAGCTGGCAGATCTCGCGGCAGAGATGGATGTGCTTCTCATCGACACCGGTGCGGGGATTTCGCCGAACGTCACCTTTTTTGCCTCGTCGGCAGATGAGACGATGGTGATCATCTCGCCAGAGCCCACCTCGCTTACGGACGCGTATGCTTTGATCAAGGTCTTGGCTCGCCAATTTCGGGAGCGCCGGTTCAAGGTTCTCGTGAATCAAGCGAAGAGCCCACGGGAAGCGTCAGAGGTGTTTGGGAAGCTTGATGTGGCGGTCGATCGTTTCCTTCATGTATCCGTCGAGTTGGTGGGAGCTATTCCTTACGACGACTACATTCATATGGCGGTGATGCAGCAGAAGGCCGTTTCCGACATGTTTCCTGAAGCGCCGGCTGCTCAAGCATTCAAGCGGCTTGCGCAACAGGTGGTTCAGTGGCCGAAGTCTGGCCTCCCCAAAAGCTCCGTACAACTCGTTTGGCAACGATCAGCCACGCATGCTGGTAGCTGAACCAAGCTCGAATGGAACAAACATGAGAAAGACTGCCGTATCGCACGTGCGTAAATCCTTCATCGCGGAGGGAGCCAGGCGCGAGGAACTCATCAAAGAGTTCGCTCACGTGATTCGCGCGATGGCTCATCGACTGGCCTTTCGGCTCCCGGCCTACTTGGATGCCGAGGATCTCATCTCAGTCGGCACGATTGGGTTGATGGATGCCATGGATAAGTATGATCCCACCCGAGAGGCGAAATTTAAGACTTATGCCGAGTTCCGCATTCGGGGCGCCATGTTGGATGAAATCCGCTCGATGGATTGGATTCCGCGATCCGTTCACGAACGCATCGGGTTGCTCCAAAAAACGCATGTGATGCTCATGAGCCGGTTCGGTCGCCCTCCGCACGATGAGGAGGTAGCGATGGAGCTGAAGATGTCGATGGAGGAGCTGGACGATTTCATCACCCGCGCCCGAGGCGCCGTGCTGATCAGTGTCGACGATTTGAGTCTGCAGGAGCCGGACGGGCATAAAGTGGTCAAGATGCTGGCGGACACACATACTCCTGACCCACTCTCGTCTTTGGTGAACGAACGCGAGCGTGAGGTGATCGCCACGGCCATTCGGCTATTGCCGGAAAAAGAGCAGTTGGTTCTGACGCTGTATTACTATGAAGAGCTCACGATGAAGGAAATTGGAGAGCTCATAAAAGTGACTGAATCACGCGTCTGTCAAATCCACACGAAGGCCATCATTCGCCTCAAAGCGAACTTGCAAGCGACGGGTTGATCGAACCGAAAACGGAAAGCTCGTCGAATGTGGTGGTGTGGATGAAAGCCTCCTCCATTCATATTCCCCCACTGTACGTAGTCAATCCCACTCCCGTAACCGTGAGAGGGCGCTGAGCGATGACGAACAATCATCCAGCTAGGAATATTTTTCACTAGACCTGGTAGGAATAGCCCAGGGCTAATCTTCCTGCCGATGACAGCTGATGCCATCTCTCACCCTCTGATGTTGAAACGCTTCTATCTGTTGAGAAACACGAAATATTTGCCGACTCATGGTGGTGGCGACCTCATGGGAACTGCATTCCTGAAACTGGCATAAGGGTTGCTGTGTAACGTCAGAAATTAAAAGGAGTGAGCAGCATGAATCGAGGCATTTATCCCATTTTGTCTGGCGCTCTGGCTCATGAGCGTCGGATGCAAGTATTTGCCAATAACATGGCGAATGTGAATACCGCCGGTTTCAAACAAGACGAGCAGGCCTTTAAGGCGATTTTTCCGAAGTACCACGCGGTGATGCCGACGGGTGGTCGAACTGTCGGATTGGCGCAACAGATCATGGCCAGGCCATTCGGTCCAACCGAACGCGCATTTGTGGTACCCCACCAGATCAAGACGACGTTTGAAGCCGGGCGGGTACGACTGACCGGCAATCCATTGGATATTGCCATTCAGGGGCGGGGGTTTTTGGAGGTGGAGACGCCCCAAGGACCTCGCTACACGAGGAACGGCATGTTGTCTCTCGATCATGACCGTCGGTTGGTCACTGGATTGGGGCATCCCGTGATGGGGACCAAAGGCGCAATCACCATTCCTCCAGGGAAGCTAGAGATTTCTGAACAGGGGGACATCAAGGTCGACGGAAAACCCGTCGCCACGATCAAGGTCATGGAATTTCCCGATGATGACATGCCAGAGAAGTCGTCGGATGGACTGTTTTTTTCAGAAAAGGGCACCGTGAGTAAGAATCCCCAGATTCAGGTCGGACATATCGAAGAGTCAAACGTGAACTCGATCGGAGAGATGGTCAAGATGATCCAGGGCATGCGCAACTATGAATCTACGCAAAAACTGATTCAGACGCTTGATCGAATGGCCGAGATCGCGATTCAAGATGTAGGTCGAGTGGTGTAATGCCGTGAAACGTATCTTGTAAAAGGTGAAGCGTCCGAAATCGAGGCGAGATCTGCTTCACGAACCACAAGCGACGCAGGAGGAATTTCATGATCAGAGCCATGTGGACAGCGGCAACTGGAATGACGGCTCAACAGATCAATGTCGATACGGTTGCCCATAACCTCGCGAACGTCAACACCAATTCCTTTAAGAGGAGCCGCGCAGAATTCGCGGATCTGCTGTATCAGATTCAGCGGCTTCCCGGCACGAATGCTTCCAACGTCGGGGTGTTTCCTGTCGGTATCCAGGTCGGAGCCGGCGTGCGGCCGACGACGGTGGCCAAGGAATGGATTCAGGGGAATATGCGGCAAACAAACAATGAACTGGATCTTGCCATTGATGGCGCGGGATTCTTTCAAGTGTCGCGTCCGGACGGGACGATCATGTACACCAGAAATGGGTCGTTTAAGCGCGATAATGTGGGCAATGTCGTGACCGGTGATGGAGACCTGCTCAACCCCGTCATTACCATTCCTTCAGGTGCGCTCAAGGTGGATATTGGTCAGGATGGGACTGTCTCAGTCCTCCTTCCCGGAGTTACGCAGGCCTCACAGGTAGGACAAATCCAGCTCACACGATTTGACAATCCTTCCGGCTTAGTCGCCATGGGGAATAACCTTTTTATCGACAGCTTTGCATCCGGGCCACCTACGCAGGGGACGGGCGGATTTACCACTGGGTTCGGCACGATCCAGCAAGGGTTTTTGGAAAGTTCCAATGTCAATCTTGCCGAAGAAATGGTCAATATGATCATCGCCCAGCGCAGTTACGAGATCAATTCGAAGACGATTCAGGCTTCTGATGAAATGATGGCCATTGCCAATAATCTCAGACGATAAGGAGTACTTCGTGCCTAGGATCACGATTATCCTCATTATTGGAACTTTCTTGGCTGTGACGACGGCGATCGGTGGAACCAGTGCCGAGGCTCATTCAACTTCCGTGAAAATGAAACCTCTCATGCACGGGACATCTACCGATGATATTGAGCGCCGGATAAGCAGCGAAGTGACCTCCGATTTATTGACGAAGGCCATTGAGAAATATCTGAAGAGCGTGTGGAGGCAGAAGATAAAGACTGCGCAGGTGACGATCTTGGAGCCTGCTGATCCTGTTACCATCGCTGGAGGATCAGTCGACTTACAGGTCCTTCCCAGCTCGGCTGAAGATAGTCCAGGGCGGCGCATGTTCCGGGTGACTGCGACAAGCGGCAAGTCCAGAAAAACTATCCAAGTGGTCGCAGATGTGACGGCGATGATCGACGCCGTCGTTCCTAATCGATTTCTCAAGGCCGACGAACTGATCGATGTCGGTGATATCAAGACTGTACAGATGCGGGTGCATCAGGTGAATCATCCCTTTATGACGGATGAGAGAGACGTTATAGGGATGAGCGCAGCGCGACCGCTTCCGCCGGACGTTCCGCTGAGGCAAGCATTCGTAAGAGTCCCCTTGGTGGTGAAGAAAGGCGATCGGGTTCTCATCGAAGCGCAACGTGGAGGTCTCTCGATTCGGACCTATGGCATTACGAAATCGAGCGGACAAGTTGGACAGACCATTACGGTTTCCAATTTAGATTCTGGCAGGGAACTGACGGCCAAAGTGGTTGGCCCTAGCCTCGTTCAGGTGGAGTTCTAACGGGATGCTGATGGAGATCCTCAGGTCCAAGACGTGCGGCACGTTTCCAGAAGCGAGCACTCGTGGCCATGACTTGTGCAGCCTCCGCAACAGAATGTGGTTCTCCCGAGGATTGTCTGCGAGTTATCTCTGTGCAGCCATGGTCCTCTTGATTCAAGGATGCGTGAGTCCTCCGGATGTCTCCAGTAAGATCGCTGTACCTCCTCTGCCTCCGCCTAAGACCGTGGGTTCTCTCTGGCAGGAAGAAAACGGACGAGCCTATCTCTATGAAGATCTTCGTGCCATGCGGATCGGCGACATTCTTACCGTCAAGATCGTTGAAAATCACAAAGGGTCAAAGTCTGCCGATACAGAGGCACAACGCGAATCAACGATTAAAAACAGTCTCGTTGGTAGTGCGATGGGCTATATCGGAATACCAGGAATACGGTTCAGCGATGAAACTCGACGCGGAATGGGGATCGACGCGAGCGCCAACAGCAAATTCGGCGGGAAAGGCGCCACCAGCCGAACGGGGACTCTGACCGGGACCATCTCTGCGATCGTGACTGAGGTGCTACCCAATGGGGATCTGCGTATCGAAGGGCGGCGAGAGGTCAGTGTGAACAGTGAAAAGCAGTTGATGAGTATCGGCGGAATCGTGCGTAGAGTAGATGTCGATACCAAGAATACAGTCCTGTCCTCCGCCATCGCTGATGCCAGGATCGAATATTCGGGCCTCGGTGTCCTCGATGATGTGCAACGGCCTGGATGGTTTGTTCGGATTCTTGATTGGATCTATCCATTTTGAGTAAGGATGTCCTATGCCCCCTCCATTGAGATGTCAGCCGGTGAGGAGGAGTACTTCCCCAAAACGACCCCTCAATCTTCATGCTCTACAAATGATGCTGCAAAGCGGAGTAATGCGACGGGCTGATTGCAATCCCCCGGGTGTGAACCACGCACGATTTCACATGGTGGATGACGTTGCCTGTGATCCGACGAATGACACAGTGACGGAGCAGGGATGGCTGGCGCGCGTCATACTTGGTCGAACACAGAAGTCACGAGTCTCGAAACGTTCGCAGATACGATAGGTGTCATACCTCATGATCTTACGACTTTCCTATTTGTTGGGTGTGTTGGTACTGGGATTTACTGTGGTCTCTCCTCCGACTGCCGACGCAGTGAGAATCAAGGATATAGGCGTGATCGAGGGTGTGCGTGAAAACCAGCTGCTAGGCTATGGCCTGGTGGTGGGTCTGGATAGTACCGGAGACCGTGTCATCGGCGGCCAGTTCACGATTCAGGCAATGATGTCCATGTTGAACAAGATGGGGGTGAATCTTGTG
>Ga0105107_10002581_pt1 | contig 11939 bp, 8 predicted proteins | sample PPLLaktember2015_6_FD_79335 | JGI IMG/M metagenome (GOLD analysis project Ga0105107, IMG submission 79335) | Freshwater sediment microbial communities from Prairie Pothole Lake near Jamestown, North Dakota, USA - PPLs Lake P8 Core (1) Depth... | ecosystem: Environmental > Aquatic > Freshwater >... | reverse complement strand
GCCTTGGCCTCCGCTTCCTTGCGCGTGCGCTCTTCCGCTTCGCGCTTGGCCCTGGCCTCGGCTTCCGCCTTGGCCTTCGCCTCGCTCTCCCTGCGCGCACGCTCTTCCGCCTCGCGCTTCGCCCTGGCTTCGGCCTCCGCCTTGGCCTTTGTCTCACTCTCCCTGCGTGCGCGCTCCTCCGCCTCGCGCTTCGCCTTGGCGTCGGCTTCAGCCCGCGCGCGCGCTTCGGCCTCGGCCTTCCCCCGCGCATCCGTGTCCTGCCTGGCGCGCGCCTGCGCGACCTGGCGCGCGACCTCGTCCGCCTCGGCGGAGTTCTGCGCGGTGACCTCGGCCCGGCTCGGCGGCCTGCTGATGAGCGCGGTGAAGTCGAGGTCCGCGTCCTCCTGGACGATCGGCACCTGGGACGGCGGGGAAACGCTCGCCGGCGCCGACACGAACTCGCGCACGAACCCGTCCTTGACGAGTTTGGCCAGCGTGTCGATCAGCTTGGCTTCGGTGAACTTGTCGAGCTTCTGATGCAGGTCGCCGACGGTCGCCTTGCCGTCGACCTGCGAGAGGACGTTGCGCAGATCGCGGGGCAGGAGGCTCGTCTTGCCGGTGACCTCCATGAGGCCCTTCGCGGTCTTGGTGAGAACCGTTCTTCTGTCCATGCTCCGTGAGGATGCCTATGCAATCTCGCCAGGACCTCCCGGCCGGGAGGGCCTGCGCGGTGACTGGGGATTCGCAAATGGGGCTCCGGCCCCTCTTGCACCCTGCCAATATGCCACGGTCATGCCGCCGTGAATCTTGCGAATCCTAGCACCCCGCGGGTGGACCCACCCGTGGAAAAGTGCCAGCGCCGCCCGGTCGCTGCCCGCATCCGGTCGCCATTGCGGGAAAAGGTCAGGTGCGCGGCCGGCCGGGCCGCCGCTACTGCGCGCCTCAGCCGGCGGGCGAGCCGAAGCCGCCGCCGCCGGGCGTCTCGATCACGAACACGTCGCCCGGCGCCATCTCCGCGCGGTCCGCGGGGCCGAGCTCGATCCGCCCCCCGTCGCGCCGCTCGACCCAGTTGCGCCCCACCGCACCCGGCGAGCCGCCCGCCATGCCGTGCGGCGCGATGTGTCGATGGTTGGCAAGGATCGATGCGGTCATGGCCTCCAGGAAACGGATGCGCCGCGTTCCGCCGTCGCCGCCGCGCCAGCGTCCGGCGCCACCCGACCCGCGGCGGATCTCGTAGCTCTCCAGCAGCACCGGGAAGCGCCACTCCAGGACCTCGGGATCGGTGAGCCGCGAGTTGGTCATGTGGGTCTGCACCACGTCGGTCCCGTCGAAGCCGTCCACCGGCGTGCCGTCGGGCGCGAGCGCGGTGGCCCCGGCGCCCGAGCCGCCGGCGATCGTCTCGTAGTACTGGTAGCGATCGTTGCCGAACGTGAAGTTGTTCATCGTCCCCTGGGCGGAGGCCATGATCCCGAGCGCGCCGTAGAGCGCGTCAGTGATGCATTGGGAGGTCTCTACGTTGCCCGCCACCACGGCGGCCGGATAGCGCGGCCGCAGCATCGAGCCCTCGGGGATGATGACGTCGAGCGGCTTCAGGCAGCCGGCGTTGAGCGGGATGTCGTCGTCCACCAGCGTCCGGAAGACGTACAGCACCGCGGCCATGCACACGGCCGACGGGGCGTTGTAGTTGTTCGGCAGCTGCGCCGAGGTGCCGGTGAAGTCGATCGTCGCGCGCCGCGCCGCCCGGTCGATCGCGATGCGCACGCGGATCACGCCGCCGCAGTCCATCTCGTAGGTGAACTCGCCGTGCCATCCCTTGCCCGCGGGGCCCCTCCCCCCCGCTCCGAGCACGCCGATCACGCGCCGGACCGCTTCCTCGGCGTTGTCCTGCACGTGGCGCATGTATGCGTGCACCACGCCCAGGCCGAAGTGCTGGACCATGCGATCCAGCTCCTGCACGCCCTTCGCGTTCGCCGCGATCATCGCGCGCAGGTCGGCCATGTTCTGCGCGACGTTGCGCGCCGGATACCGGCCCGACGAGAGCAGCGCGATCGTCTCCGCCTCGCGCAGGCGGCCGCGCTCGACCAGCAGGAAGTTGTCGATGAGGACGCCCTCCTCCTCCACCGTCCGCGAGTCGGGCGGCATCGACCCGGGGGCGATCCCGCCGACGTCGGCGTGGTGGCCGCGCGAGCCGACGTAGAAGAGCACCCGTGCGCCAGCGTCGTCGAACACCGGCGTGATGACGGTGATGTCGGGAAGGTGCGTGCCGCCGTTGTACGGGGCGTTCAGGACATACACGTCGCCGGCGCCCATCCTGCCCGCGTTCAGCCGGATCACGGTCTTGATCGACTCGCCCATCGAGCCGAGGTGCACCGGCATGTGCGGCGCGTTTGCGATCAGGTTGCCGTCCGCGTCGAACAGCGCGCAGGAGAAGTCGAGCCGCTCCTTGATGTTGACCGAGTACGCGGTGTTTGCGAGCGCGAAGCCCATTTGCTCGGCGATCGACATGAAGAGGTTGTTGAAGATCTCCAGCATTACCGGGTCGACGCTCGTCCCGACCGCCGTGGTGCGCACCGGCGCGGCCACCCGATCGAGCGCCAGGTGGTCGAATCCGGTCACTTCGGCCCGCCAGCCGGGCTCGACCACGGTGGTGGCGTTCGCCTCGGCGATGATCGCCGGCCCGTCGATCCCGTCGCCGGGACGCAGCTGCTCGCGGCGGTAGACCGGGGTGCTGTGGCGCGCGCCGCCGGTGAACATGTCGACGATCGCGGCAGGCCGTGCCGCGCCGACCCGCCCGGCGGTGCCGGCGTCGGTCGCCACGGGCGCGGACGACGGCATCTCGGACCCTGTCGAGCTGGCCTCGACCGAGACCGCCTCGACGACAAGCGCCCGGTCCGGCATCAGGAACGAGAACCGCTGGCGATACGCCGCCTCGAACCGCGCGACCATGTCCGCTGGGGCACCGAACTCCACGATCAACGCGGAATCGGTCCCTTCGTAGCGCAGGTGCGCGCGGCGCGCGACCCGGATCCGCTCGTCGGCCACGCCCTGCTCCCGCACCTCTTCGCGCGCGGCCGCCGCGAGCCGCTCCAGCGCCGCCTCGAGCTGCGGCATCGCTCCGTCGTCGAGGCGGAGCTCGACCGCCTGCTCGCGCATCGCCGTGATGTCCGCGAGGCCCATGCCGTACGCGGACAGCACCCCCGCCAGCGGATGGATGAACACGCGCCGCATGCCGAGCGCGTCGGCGACGGCGCAGGCGTGCTGACCGCCGGCGCCGCCGAACGTGCACAGGGTGTACTCGGTGACGTCGTAGCCGCGCTGCACCGATATTTTCTTGATCGCGTTCGCCATGTTGCCGACCGCGATCGCGACGAAGCCCTCGGCGACCGCTTCGGCGCTGCGCGCGTCGCCAGTCGCCGCGCGGATCGTGTCGGCGAGCGCCGCAAACTTCCTCCGCACGACGTCCGCGTCGAGCGGACGGTCGCCGGTCGGCCCGAACACCGCCGGAAAGAAGGCGGGCTGGATCTTGCCGAGCATCACGTTCGCGTCGGTCACCGCGAGCGGGCCGCCGCGGCGGTAGCACGCGGGCCCCGGATTCGCCCCCGCCGAGTCCGGGCCGACCCGGTAGCGTGCGCCGTCGAAGTGCAGGATCGAGCCGCCGCCCGCCGCGACCGTGTGGATGCTCATCATCGGCGCGCGCAGTCGCACGCCCGCGACCTGCGTCTCGAACGCGCGCTCGAACTCGCCGGCGAAGTGCGACACGTCGGTCGAGGTCCCGCCCATGTCGAAGCCGATGATGCGGTCGAACCCCGCGCCTTGCGCGGTGCGCACGACCCCGACGATCCCGCCGGCCGGTCCGGAGAGGATCGAGTCCTTGCCCTGGAAGCGCCGCGCGTCGGTGAGTCCGCCGCTCGACTGCATGAACAAGACGCGCACGCCCGCGAGCTCACCCGCCACCTGATCGACATAGCGGCGCAGGATCGGGGAGAGGTACGCGTCCACGACGGTCGTGTCGCCGCGCGAGACGAGCTTCATGAGCGGGCTCACCTCGTGCGACACGGACACTTGGGTGAACCCGATCGCGCGCGCGGCCGCGCCGAGCCGCGCCTCGTGCCGTGTATGCCGATAGCCGTGCATCAGCACGATCGCGACCGAGCGGAACCCGTCGTCGTAGGCCGCCTGCAGGTCGCGGCGCGCCGCCGCCTCGTCGAGCGGGACGAGCTCGTTGCCGTGCGCGCCGACGCGCTCGTCGACCTCGATCACGCGCGCATGGAGCAGCTCGGGCAGGACGATATGACGGTCGAACAGGCGCGGACGGTTCTGATAGGCGATCCGGAGCGCGTCGCGGAAACCCCGGGTGATGACGAGCACCGTGCGCTCACCCTTGCGCTCGAGAAGCGCGTTGGTGGCGACCGTGGTGCCCATCTTCACCGCGGCGATCTGGTCGCCCGGAATCGACGCCCCCGGCGGCACGCGAAGCAGGTGCCGGATGCCGGCGATCGCGGCGTCGCGGTAGGCCTCCGGGTTCTCGGAGAGGAGCTTATGCGCGACGAGCGCGCCCCCGGGCGTGCGCGCGACGACGTCGGTGAACGTCCCGCCCCGGTCGATCCAGAACTCCCAGCGCCCGTCCATTACATCGCTACGCTGGGCAGCCACAGCGCGATCTGCGGCGAGATCATCAGCAGCAGGATCGCCAGGATGTAGACGGCGAGGAACGGCAGCACCCCCCAGAACACGTCGGTGATCGACCCTCGATCCGGGCGCATGCCCTGCAGCACGTAGAGGACCGTGCCATCGGGCGGGCTGATGAGCGCGATCTCGACCAGCATCGTGATGATGACGCCGAACCAGATCGGGTCGTAGCCGAGCGCCTTCACGATCGGGAAGATCACCGGGATCGTGGTGATGATCATGGAGAAACCCTCCATGAAGGTCCCCAGCGCGAGGTAGAAGCCGACGATGAGCAGCATGATCGCCCACGGCGGCAGCGGGAGCCCCGCCACCATCGCGGCCAGCTTCTGCGGCACCTGGATGCTCGTGAGGATGTGGTTGAGGAGATACGCGCCGAGCAGGATCAGGCCGATCATCGCCGTGGTCTTCGCCGCCGCCTCGGCCGATTCGCTCAGCATGCGGAAGCTGAACCGCCCGCCGAGGACCGCGAAAGCGACCGCCCCGACGACGCCGAACGCGGCGGACTCGGTCGGGGTCGCGAGCCCCGCGTAGATCGTCCCCAGCACGAGCCCGATGAGCACCACGGTCGGCAGGAGGTCGATCACCACGCGCACGAAGCCCGGGTTCACCGGCCCGTCCCCGCGCTCGCGCTTCCCCTGGCGCAGGCCGTGCCACAGGATCACCGCCAGGAACAGGCCCAGCATGAGCAGGCTCGGCCCGAGCGCGGCGAGATACAGCTTGCCGACCGAGGTGTCGGTCAGCAGCCCGTAAATGATGAACGTGATCCCGGGCGGGATGAGGTTGCCGAGCGCGCCGCCCGCGGCGAGCGAGCCGAGCACCCAGCGCGGGTTGTAGCTCGTGTTGCGGAAGTACGGGAGGGCGACCGAGCCCATGGTGGCGGCTGTGGCGACGCTCGACCCCGACACTGCCGAAAAGACCCCGCATGAAAGGATGTTCGTGTGCAGCAGCCCGCCCGGCAGGCGATGCAGGAACACGTTGAGCGACCGGTACAGCTTCTCCGACAGGCCGGCGCGCAGCATGATCTCGCCCATCAGGAGAAAGAGCGGGATGGCGACCAGCAGGAAGTTCGAGCTCGGGTTCCACAGCATCTGGCCGATGAAGAGCCAGAACGGCCGGTCGGAGAACGCGAAACCGAGAATCAGCGCGAGCACACCGAGCACCGCGGCGATGTAGACCCCCGCACCGAAGAAGAGCAGGAAGAGCGCGACCAGCACCATGAGCTCGGCGATCGGCAGCGGCCCGGCGTGACCGCCGAACGCCGCGACGACGAGCATCACCCCGACGAGCAGGAGAAGGAAGACGACCGCGATCATGCCCTGCGCTCTTCCGCGCCCAGCGCTTCGAGCACCTCGCGCGCCTCGTCCTCGTAGGTGCGCGAGCCGAGCATGCGCTCCACTTCGCCGCCGCGCCCGCGCACGAGCATCACCAGCACCTCGAGCAGCATCACCGCGCACAGCGCCGCGAACACGAATATTCCCGCGCCCCAGAGCCCCTGCGGGATGGCGAGCGGCGTGCGCAGGCCGCTCATGTCCGCGGCGCGGAAGTCGAGCGATTCGCTCGTGATGTACCACGCCCCGTAGGCCATCGCCACTGCCAGCACAAGCAGCAGCGCAAGGGCGACCGCGTGCAGGTAGTACCGCATGCCCGCCGGCAGCTTGTTGACCAGGACGTCGATGCGCACGTGAATGCGTTCGGCGAGCGCGTGCGCGAGGCCCCACGCGATCCCGATCGCGAGCATGTAACCCGACAGCTCGGTGGTCGACTTGGTGGAGAAGCCGAAGAAGTTGCGCGCCAGGACTTCCAGCGTGATGAAGAACGCGCAGAACACGAACAGCCACCCCGCCGCCAGGTTCATCCAACGGGCGAGGCGGTCGAGAAACCGGCGGGCGGCAGCGAGAATCGAGGTCTCCGATGGAGGCTGTCGTGTTCGGGACGACGCGCCCGCCGCCTCCGGAACCACCGCGCGGCGGCAGGGCCTCGGCGTCGGCGTCCAGCCGCGATTCGCCGTTTTCGCATCCCCGGCGCGCAGCGCGCCGGGGCCCCTGCTCAGTGGCGAACGCGGCTACTTCACGTACTTCACGCCGGTGATCGGGCCGAGCACCTCGTTGAACACGTCGCCGCAGCGCGCGCCGCAGCGCTGCACCCAGGCCGGCAGGACCTTCTCGTTGAGCGCCTTGCGGATCTCGGCCTTGTCGGCGTCGGTGGGCATGTTCGCCTTCATCGGCCTGGAGGTCACCGTGCTGCCGATCTTGCAGCCGGCGGCGTTGCCGACGTTGCACTGGACGCCGTCGTCGGTCGCGTCTGCGCCCATCTTCCACAGGCCGTCCTCGACCGCCTTGAACTGCGTCTCGATCGCACCACGCGTGGCCGGATCGAGCTTGTTCCACCACGCGAGGTTCGCGTAGTACGCGCCGGTCGACCAGGCGACCGGCAGCACGTACATCGTGTTCGCGACCTCGAACCACTTCGCCGAGTTGCCGCTGCCCGTGCCGGTGATCGCACAGTCGACCACGCCGCGCTCGAGCGCGCCGTAGACCTCGCCGAACGGCAGGCCGACCGGCTGGGCGCCGACCGCGGCGATGAGATCGTTGAGCGAGCCGCCGAACGAGCGCACCTTCTTCCCCTTCAGGTCGGCCAGGCTCGCCACGTTGCCGCGGCAGAAGAACACCTGAGCGGTGTACGGGAAGGTCGCGATGATGCGCAGCCCCACGCGCTCCAGCTCCTTGTTGGCGGTCGGCACCATCGCCGCGGCGGCCCTGCGGGCCTGCTCGACCGTCGGGTTGAGCCCCGCCATGTCGGCCGCGTCGAGGAACGGCACGTCGCCGGACACCGTGGCGAGCGGCGCCGCGCCGATGTCCACCTGCCCCGAGCGCACCAGGCGAAGAACTTCCGGCCCCGCGACGTTGCGCTCCGACCAGGCGGCGAGGTTGACGTTGATCTTCGCCTTCTTCGGCAGCTCGTCGCGCAGCAGCGGCACGTCGACTTTGGTGTACTGCGGCATGGTCGCGATCGGATGACTGACGATCGTCACCGTGCTCTGGGCGTGAGCACTGCCCACGGCGATGGCGGCCGCAACGGTCGCGAGGCGCAGCGTGATTTTCATCGTTCTCTCCCGGTAGGACATCAGAGGATTGCGAGCTCGGCGTTGCGCAGGTCGGTGACCAGCATCGACCCCGGAAAATGCGTGATGCAGAACGGCACCTTTGCCGCCGCGACGACGGCCTGCGGCGTCACGCCGCAGGCCCAGAACACCGGCAGCTCGTCGGGCTTTACTTCGACGGCGTCGCCCCAGTCGGGCTGCATGAGGTCGCGAATGCCGATCACTTCGGGCAAGCCGATGTGCACCGGCGCGCCGTGCACCGTCGGAAAGCGCGAGGTGATCTGGATCGCGCGGATCGCATCGCGCGCCTTGAACGGGCGCATCGAAACGACGAGCGGCCCGTGGAACCGGCCGGCCGGAGTCGTGGGAATGTTGGTGCGCCACATTGCCACGTTCCTGCGCTGCTCGATGTGCCGAAGCGGCACGCCCGCTTCGAGCAACGCCTGCTCGAACGAGAAGGAGCAGCCAAGGATGAACGCGACGAGATCGTCACGCCACCAGCCCTTGATGTCGTGCGGCTCGTCGACGCACTGGCCGTCCTCGAACACGCGGTAGCGCGGGCAGTCGGTGCGAATGTCGATGTCGGCACCGAGGGTCGGCAGGCGCGGATCGCCCGGGTCGCCGATCGCGAGCACCGGGCAGGGCTTCGGGTTGCGCTGGCAGAAGCGCTCGAACTCGCCCGCGTACTCGCGCGGCAGGATCGCGACGTTGCCCTGGACGTGGCCGTACGCGACGCCGGCGGTGTTGCCGGTCAGCTCGCCCGAGCGCGCCGCCGCCCGCGCGGCACGCGGCGAGGACAAGAGCTCGGTGGGGTGCATGCAGCGACTCCTTCGGCGGAAGGGAGGGAGATTACAGCGGCGCCGGTACAATTCCAAGCCGATACGCGAACAGCGCAATCCGCGATGGAACGAGTAGATGCAGTGGTGGTCGGCGCAGGCGTGGTCGGGCTGGCCGTGGCCCGCGCGCTCGCGCTCGCCGGACGCGAGGTGATAGTCCTCGACGCCGCCGAGGGCATCGGCACCGAGACGAGCTCGCGCAACAGCGAGGTCATCCACGCCGGGATCTACTACCCGCCGGGCTCCCTCAAGGCGCGCTTCTGCGTCGCCGGCAAGCTCGCCCTGTACGCGTACTGCGCTGAACGCGGCATCCCGCATGCCCGCTGCGGCAAGCTCCTCGTCGCGACCGAGGAGAATCAGCTCCCCAAGCTGCACGCGATCAAGGCGCAGGCGGAAGCGAACGGTGTGACCGACCTGCGACGCCTGTCCGCCGACGAAGCCCGGTCGATTGAGCCGGCGCTCCGGTGCATCGCGGCCTACCTATCGCCTTCGACCGGCATCATCGACAGTCACGCGTTCATGCTCGCGCTGCAGGGCGATGCGGAGGCGCACGGCGCGGCGATCGCGTTCAAGAGTCCGCTGGAGCGCGGCCGCGTCCGCGACAACGGGATCATGCTCGAGGTCGGCGGCGCCGAGCCGATGCAGGTGCTCGCCCGGACGGTGGTGAACTCCGCCGGCCTGCACGCGCCGCGCGTCGCCGCATCGATCCAGGGTTTCCCGCCCGCGCAGGTGCCGCCGACCTATTACGCCAAGGGAAACTACTACTCGCTCATCGGCCGCGCGCCGTTCTCGCGCCTCATCTACCCGATGCCGAACGAAGCGGGCCTCGGCGTGCACATCACGATCGACCTCGGCGGGCAGGCACGCTTCGGTCCGGACGTGGAGTGGATCGACCGCATCGACTACGACGTCGACCCGCGCCGCGCGGACAGCTTTTACGGTGCGATTCGCGATTACTGGCCGGGGCTCCAGGACGGACAGCTCGCGCCCGGCTACGCGGGCATCCGGCCGAAGATCGTCGGCCCGGCGGAGAAGGCGGCGGATTTCGTCGTGCAGGGGCCACGCGTGCACGGCGTGCCGGGGCTGGTAAATCTCTTCGGCATCGAATCGCCCGGCCTCACCGCGGCGCTCGCGATCGCAGACTACGTGCAGGTCCTGCTGTCGGCCTGAGCGGCGTACAACCACCGCCCCAGGGTCACCATGTCGTACACGGGCAAGCCGAGGCGCGCGCGTAACGCGGCAGCATAGGGCGGCATGTTGGCGCACTCGAGCACGATGGCGCCCAAGTCCAGATGCTGCGCGACGAGCCGGTCGCCGGCCGCGACGACCTCGCGCTCGGCGGCGGCGACATCGAGCGTCGGCTGGTTCCCCAGGAACGTGCGCGCGAACTCGCCCTCCGGATCGACGCCCACGACCGGCGTCTCGGGATCGGCGCCGACAGCGAGAAGATGCGCGCGCGTCAGCGCGGCCGCGTCGATCGTGAGCACGCCCGGCCGGCGCCCGCCGGCGAGGAGCCGCTCGAGCAAGGGCAGTTGCATCAGGGCGGAGGAGGCAAACGGCACCGGCAGGCGCGCGGCAATGCTGCGCTGATGGAGTGCGAGGAAACCGCAGGTGGTGATGATCGCGGCCGCGCCCTCTCCGGCCAGCGCCCGGCCGGCTTCCACGAAAGCATCCACTAGCCCTTCCGCCCGCCCGCGCACGACGCGCTCCGGCGAGGCGTCGCGCACCACCTTGGTCACCACCGGGAACGGCCAGGTCGCAGGATTGCCGGCGTCGCCCGGAACGCGCGGAAAGCGCGTATCGAGCACGAGGATACCGAGTGCGGAGCGCGCGGAGGCTGCGGTCACAGGTGCGATGCGAGGCGGCGGCGCGGCGATCCTACCCATTTGTGCCGGGGTCTGAATTTCGGTTACCCTAGCCGCCGCATTCTTGAGGAGGAGCTTCCGATGCAATTCCGCCAGATTCTGGTCGCCGCCGCCCTCGCCGCCGCATTCGGCGCGGCCCAGGCGCAGACCAAATGGGACCTGCCGACCGCGTACCCGGCCACCAACTTCCACACCGAGAACATCCAGCAATTCGCCAACGACGTCGACAAGGCGACCGGCGGCAAGCTGAAGATCACGGTTCACCCGAACGCGTCGCTCTTCAAGGCTCCCGAGATCAAGCGCGCGGTACAGGGCGGTCAGGCGCAGGCCGGCGAGATCCTGCTCGTCAATTTCTCGAACGAAGATCCGCTCTACGGCCTCGACGGCGTGCCGTTTCTCGCGACGAGCTTCGCGGACGCGAAGAAGCTCTATGCGGCCTCGCGCAAGTCGCTCGACGCCAAGCTCGGCGCGCAGGGGATGACGGTCCTGTTCGCGGTGCCGTGGCCGCCGCAAGGCGTGTATTCGAAGAAGGCCCTGGCGAGCGTTGCCGACATGAAGGGCCTCAAGTGGCGCTCGTACAGCCCGCAGACCGCACGCATCGGCGAGCTGGTCGGCGCGCAGCCGGTGACGATCCAGGCGGCCGAGGTCGCGCAGGCGCTCGCGACCGGCGCGATGGACTCGATGATCTCCTCGGGCGCGACCGGCTATGACACGAAGATCTTCGAGCACGTGAAGAATTTCTACGACACGCAGGCCTGGCTGCCGAAAAACGCGATCATCGTGAACAAGAAGGCGTTCGACGCCCTCGACAAGGCGACGCAGGACGCGCTGCTCAAGGCGGCGGCGGAGGCCGAGACGCGCGGCTGGAAGCTCTCCGAGGAGAAGACCGGCTGGTACACGGATCAGCTGAAGAAGAACGGCATGAACGTTGCCCCGCCCAGCCCGCAGCTCAAGACCGATCTCGGCAAGGTCGGCGAGACGATGCTCAAGGAGTGGCTCGACAAGGCGGGCAGCGAGGGCAAGGCCGTCGTCGACGCATACCGCAAGATGTGACCCGCGCGTAGCGCGGGGCCTCCGGGCGAACGCCCGGATCCTGCGCGCGTTCGCTGCGGCCGCCCCGCCGGCCGGCCGCTAGCCGCGCAGCACCCGCCGGCGCGCGCCCGTCGTGACTCAGGGGGAGGAAGCGGGCTCATGCGACACTGGCTCGACCGCCTATACGAGGCCGCGGGCTGGCTGGCGGCGCTGTTCATGATCGGCACACTGGTGTTCGTGCTGCTCGGGATCTTCGGCCGCCTATTCGGCTTCCACGTTCGCGGGACCGACGCGTACGCGGGCTACTGCATGGCCGCGTGCGGCTTCCTGGCGCTTGCCTACACACTGCGCCGTAACGAGCACATCCGCGTCACGCTGCTCCTGAGCCACGTGCCGCCCGCCGCCCGCAAGGCGCTCGAGGTCTGGTGCCATGTGCTC
>Ga0105107_10002580_pt1 | contig 11940 bp, 9 predicted proteins | sample PPLLaktember2015_6_FD_79335 | JGI IMG/M metagenome (GOLD analysis project Ga0105107, IMG submission 79335) | Freshwater sediment microbial communities from Prairie Pothole Lake near Jamestown, North Dakota, USA - PPLs Lake P8 Core (1) Depth... | ecosystem: Environmental > Aquatic > Freshwater >... | reverse complement strand
CTCGCACTCTACCCGGTCGTGGCAACGCGCAAGCCCGTCATCGAGAAGCATGGTGGGCTGCCGAACCTGGCGAAGTGGGCCGAACGCATGGCGGCACGGCCGGGAGTCGCGAAAGGGATGCAGGTTTCCGTCTGACCGCCGGGACACCCGGGCGGGCTCGCCGAACCCCAGTGAGACAACGCTAGGCCCGGCGCGACCCATGGCGATGCTCGAACTGGACGGGTTGCGGGTCGAGTACGATCGGACCGGCAGCGGCCCGGATCTGCTGTGCCTCCATTCGCTGCTCACCGAGCTGACCGTGTTCGACCGGGTGCTGCCGCCGCTGGCGGCGACCCGCCGCGTCACCCGCTTCAATCTACCCGGGTTCGGCGCGTCGACGCCGACTGCATTCGACTCGGTGGCCGATCACGCGAACTACGTGGCGCGCGTGATGCAGGCACTCGCGCTGCCCGCGTCGACCGCCGTGTTCGGCAACGGCTTCGGCGCCTTTGTGGCGGCCGAGCTCGCGATCCGTCACGGCTCCCGGTTCGGGCCGCTCGTGCTCGCCGACGCGGTCGCCGCATTTCCGGAGGCGGCGCGCGTGCCGTTCCGCTCGATGGCCGAGAAGGTGCGCGCAGGCGGCATGCCGGCGGTGCTCGACGCAGCGATCGGGCGCATGTTCCCGCCGGAATTCGCAGCGCGCAATGCAAACGTGGTCGCAGCGCGCAAGCAGGCCCTCGCGTCGGTCGCGCCCGATTGTTTCGCGCGCGCCTGCGTGGCGCTCGCGGCGGTCGACCTGACCCCGCGTCTCGGCGGCATCGGGAATCGCACGCTCGTGCTCTGCGGCGCGCTCGATCAGACCACGCCGCCCACGCTCGCACGGGCGCTGGCGGAGCAGATCCCCGGTGCGACGTATCGGGAGATCCCTGGCTCGGGACACTGCCCGATGCTCGAGCAGCCGGAGACGCTGGTGCAGCGCCTCGCGGAGTTCCTCGACTAGGGAATGTCTGAACAAAGGGGGATACCTCCCCCTTTGACCCCCTATCTCAGAGGAAGCTCTGCTTCATTCTTTGAATAAATCAGAGCTTCCCCAGTAACCCGGCCGGCCGTCGCGGCCCCGACACAGGCTGTCGACTTCCCGCGGCTCTTGGCCCGCGCACGGCCGCCCGGCCGAAAACGTACGGACCGCGCCGACCGGCGCTTTTCCCAAGACGCGAACCTGTTTCTTGAAGTTTCGGACGCGGCAATGCGGAAAATTTCCTGGGTCCGTGGCTGCGTAGGGTCGCGGGCGAGCCTCTGGCAGCGGTCTTGCTATCTCTACGTCCGAACGGCCCGAGTGCGGACTTTTCTCTCATCCGCCCGGCCCGCGAGAACCCATGAGTCATCCGCAGCCCGTTCCGACCGCCGATGCGCTGCCGTCGCTTGCGACGTCGCAGCCCGTCCTCACCGTCCTGCTCGACCGCCTGGACGGGATGGTCTATCGGTTGCGCGTCGATCCCGACTGGACGATGGAGTACGTCAGCGACGGCTGCGCGTCGCTGCTCGGCCTGCCGGCCGCCCGGCTGGCCGGACAGGCCCGGATTGTCTACGACCGCATGATCCACCCCGACGACCGCCAGCGCGTGCGCGCCGAGCTCTACCGCGTCCTGATCGAGGGGCGGCCGTTCGAGGTCGAGTACCGGCTCGCCCTGCCCGACGGTGCGTCCAAGTGGGTGCTCGAGCGCGGCGCCGCGTTCCGCGACCGGCATGGCCGCCGGATGCTCGAAGGCTTCGTCGAGGACGTCACCGACCGGCGTCGTGCCGTCGAGGCGCTCGCCAACGCGGAGAGCCGCTTCCGCTCGATCTTCGAGAACACCGTCGAGGGCATCTACCAGACCAGCGTCGAGGGCCGCTACATCAGCGCGAACCCGGCGCTCGCACGCATCTACGGCTACGAGTCGCCCGACGAACTGATGAGCTCGCTCGCGGCGGCGGGCCGCAGCCTCTACGTCGACGCGACCCGCCGCGTGGACTTCGAGCGGCTGATGCGCGAGGTCGGCTCGGTCACGCAGTTCGAGTCCCAGGCGCACCGCCGCGACGGGTCGGTGATCTGGATCTCCGAGAACGCGCGCGTCGTGCGCGCCACGGACGGCCGCGCGCTGTACTACGAGGGGACGGTCGAGGACATCACCGAGCGCAAGCGCTATCAGGCGGAGCTCGAGTTCCAGGCGACTCACGACGCGCTCACCGGGCTGCCGAACCGGGGGCTACTCGAGGATCGGCTGCGGCAGGCGATCGGGTACGCGCACCGCAACGGATCGCTCGTTGCGGTCGCGTTCATCGATCTCGACCGGTTCAAGGTGATCAACGACAGCCTCGGGCACGGCTCCGGCGACGAGGTGCTGATGCGCGTCTCGCGCCGCATCCGCGGCGCGCTGCGCGAGATCGACACCGTCGCGCGCCAGGGCGGCGACGAATTCGTGGTGGTGCTCGCCGAACAGCCGACCGTCGAGTCGGTGGTGGCCGTGGTGGAACGCATCATCGAGGAAGTCGCGCAGCCGGTTACCATCGACGGCCGCGAGCTGTACGTCACCTGCTCGGTCGGCATCGCGCTGTACCCGACCGACGGCGGCGACGTCACGACGCTGCTGCGCAACGCCGACGCCGCGATGTTCAGCGCGAAGGAGCGCGGCCGCAACAGCTTCCAGTTCTACGCACCGAACATGAACGCGCTCGCCCTCGAGCGTCTCGCGATGGAGGGCAGCCTGCGCCGCGCGACCGAGCGCGAGGAGTTCGAGGTCCACTACCAGCCGCGCGTGGACATCCGCTCCAAGCAGATCGTCGGCATGGAGGCGCTGGTGCGCTGGCGCGACGCCGAGCTCGGCTTCGTGCCGCCGGCGAAGTTCATCCCGGTCGCCGAGGAAGCGAACCTGATCAACCAGATCGGCGAGCAGGTGCTGCGCGCCGCGTGCCGGCAGGCGCGTGAATGGGTCGATCTCGGCTTCGACGGGCTGAGCGTGTCGGTGAACCTCTCGGCGCGCCAGTTCCGGCAGGGCCATCTGGTCTCGACCATCGAGTCGGCGCTCGCCGAGAGCGGGCTCGAGGCCGAGCGCCTGGAGCTCGAGCTGACCGAGAGCACGATCATGGGCCACGGGCAGGAATTCGTCGGCATGCTCGCCGACTTGAAGAAGCTCGGCGTGCGCGTCGCGATCGACGACTTCGGCACCGGCTACTCGAACCTCTCGTACCTGTCGCGCTTTCCGATCGACTCGCTCAAGATCGATCGCTCGTTCGTGAGCGAGGTCGCGACCGACCAGCAGCACGCGCTGCTGGCAAAAGCGGTGATCTCGCTCGGGCACAGCCTGCGGCTGAAGGTCGTGGCCGAAGGCGTCGAGACCGCCGAGCAGCTCGACTTCCTGCGCCATCATGGCTGCGACGAGGTGCAGGGTTACTTCTTCTCGAAACCCGTTCCGCCGGAAGAATTCACGCGCATGCTCGCGCGCTGGCCGAAGGCGGCGGCGAACTGATCCGCCGCGCTCGCGCGCGGGTCCCCTCCGAAACGAGTGTCCGCGCCGGCGCGATGTCGTTTCGTCTGGCTCGGGGCCGATCGGAACGCGGTAGCCGGGCGAGGCGTGCTCGTCTAGCATCGCGGGAATGGACCTCAAGGCGCTCATCCGCACCATTCCCGACTACCCGAAGCCGGGGGTGATGTTCCGCGATATCACCACGCTGCTGAAGGACCCGACCGGGTTCGGGCTCGCGATCGGCGCACTCGCGGGGCGGTACCGCGGCCGTCGCGTCGACAAGGTGGCGGGCATCGAGTCGCGCGGGTTCATCGTCGGCGCGCCGCTGGCGCACCAGCTCGGCGCGGGGTTCGTCCCGCTGCGCAAGCGCGGGAAGCTGCCGGCCGAGACTGTGGGCCCCGATTACGCGCTCGAGTACGGGGTCGATCGCATCGAGATGCACGTGGACGCGATCGCCGTGGGCGAGCAAGTCCTGCTCGTCGACGACCTGATCGCCACCGGCGGCACGGCGGAGGCCGCGGTCCGGCTGATCGAGGGTGCGGGGGCCCGCGTCGTCGAGTGCTGCTTCGTGATCGAGCTCCCCGACCTCGGCGGCCGCAAGCGCCTGGAGGGGCTCGGGCACCCGGTTTTCGCGCTGGTCGAGTTCGCGGTCGATTGACCGGATCGCGCGCCCCGTAGAATGCGGGCCTGCCGGGGTCCGTATTGACGCTCGCCGCGATCATTCTCCTCACCGTACTGACGCACACCGCATTCGCCGGGGCGCGGGTCGGCACGTCGCTGTTCGCGCTTTCGCTCGGCGCCAGCACGTTTCAAGTCGGCGTGATCGGCGCGCTGTTCGCGGCGTTGCCGATGTTCTTCTCGGTGAACTTGGGGCGCGCGATCGACCGCGTCGGCACGCGCCTGCCGTTTCTGCTCGGCACCGCGCTCACCGCCACCGGCACCGCGCTCGCATACGCCTGGCCCACCCTGCCCTCCCTCTATCTCGTCGGCACTCTGGTGGGCTCGGGACTCGTGATCGTCCACATCGCGGCCAGCAACGCGGTGGGCGCGATCGGCGCGCCGTCAGACCGCCCGCGTAATTTCAGCCTGCTCGCGCTGGGGTTCTCGGGCTCGGGTTTCCTCGGCCCCCTCGCCGCCGGGTTCATGATCGACGGGCTCGGGCACGCGCGCGCCTTTCTGGTGCTGGCAGTGTTCCCCCTGGTCGCGTTCCTCGCGCTCCTGTTCGGCCGGTTGCGCCTGCCGCGCCCCGCCCCGCCGCCGCAGCAGCGCGTCGAGCGCAGGCTCGGCGACCTGCTCGCCGACCGCAGACTGCGGCACATCCTCGTGGTGAGCGCGCTGTTCAACGTGGCCTGGGACGTGTTCGTCTTCGTCGCGCCGATCTACGGCACGGCGCTCGGCCTGTCGGCGAGCGCGATCGGCGTGCTGCTCGGGGCGTTCGCCGCCGCGACCTTCGTTGTGCGGCTCGTTCTTCCGGCGCTGGTGCGCCGCACGCGCGAATGGACGCTGGTGGCCGTGGCGCTCGGAGTGGCGTGCATCGTGTACGCGGCGTACCCGCTCTTCCGCGACGTCGGAGTGCTGATGGCGCTCGCGTTCGTCCTCGGCCTCGGACTCGGCATGTCGCAGCCGATCGTGATGTCGTTGCTCTTCACGGCCGCGCCGCCGAATCGCGCCGGCGAGGTGGTCGGGCTGCGGACGACGGTCCTCAACTTCATCCAGACGACCATCCCCCTCGCGTTCGGGGCGCTTGGCGTCGCGCTGGGCCTGACGCCGATCTTCTGGGCGATGGCGCTGGTGCTGGCCGCCGGGACGGCGTTCGCGCGGCGGCGAGCCTGATGCAGCGCGCGCTTGCCGCCGTAGGCGTTGCGGTCCCGCCGATCGCCATCCTCGCGGCGGCGTGGTGGCTGGCGCACCGGCCGGGCGCCTTGCCGCCCGCCGCGGTCGCCATGCTTCCCGGCGCGGCGTACGGTGCGCTCGCCGCCGCCTTCCTGCTCGGCCTCGCATTCCACCGCGGGCGCATCGTGTTCGCAGCGCTCGCCGTTGGACTCGGCTATGCGGCGTTCGAGCAGTTCGTCGCCGGCGCGCCGGGAAGCTTCGCGGCGCGCGCCACGTTCGCCGGGCTGTGCGTCCTGGCACCGCCCGTGCTCGCGGCACTCGCGTGGCTGGAGGAGCGCGGAACCTTGAGCGTGCACGCGCTGCCGCGGCTCGGGGTTGTTGCCGCCGCGGCAGTGCTCGTCTGGTGGATCGTCGCCACCGGCCGCGCCGCGACCGTCGACTGGGCCTACGCGCCGCTGACCGCGACCGCAACGCCGTTCGAGACCCCGATTCCGCAAATCGGGCTGGCGTCGATCGCACTCGGCCTCGTCGCGATCGCCGGCGCGGCCGCCGTCAAACGCTCCGCGGCGGTCGGCGGGCTGGCATGGGCGCTCGCGGCGTTCGCGTTCGGCCTGCACCTTTCCGGTGTGCGCGCGGCGCTGCCGCTGCTCGTCGCCGCGTCGGGCCTCGTGCTGGTCGTCGGCGTGCTGCAGGAGACCTATCGACTCGCATTCCACGACGAGCTCACGCGCCTGCCGAGCCGGCGCGCGCTCAACGAGCGCCTCAAGGCGGTCGCGCGGCGCTACGCGATCGCGATGGTCGACGTCGACAATTTCAAGAGCTTCAACGACGCCTACGGGCACGACGTCGGCGACCAGGTGCTGCGGATGGTCGCCGCGCGGCTCGCGCGCGTGGGCGGCGGCGGCGAGGCGTATCGCTACGGCGGCGAAGAATTCACCGTGCTGTTTTCCGGAAAGTCAGTGGACGATGCCCTGCCGCACCTCAAGGCCCTGCGCGCGAACATCGAGGAATACCGTATGGCGATTCGTGCGCCCGACCGCCCCCGGCGCACACGTGCCGGCAAGCGCCGCAGATCCCCGGCCTCCACCGGGCGCACGGTGTCGGTCACTGTGAGCATCGGCGTCGCCGAGCGCAGCGACCACAACGATTACGCGGAGGCGGTGATCAAGGCGGCGGACAAGGCGCTCTATCGCGCCAAGCGCGGGGGCAGGAATCGGGTCGCGACTTGAGCGCGGCTCATTCGCAGACGAACTCGACGACGGAGGCTTCCGGATCGCTCGTCCTGTGCCCAAGCGCGATGTGGCCGCGCAGGCGCAGGATCAGCTCCTCGCGGCGCAGGCCCATCTCGCTTTCGCCGACGATCGCGACGAACGTGCCATTCGAGCTGTGATCGACCAGGACAAACTTGTCGCGGCGGCGTTCGATCTTCGCGTGCTGCCGGGATGCCTTGCGATCGTCGAGCACGATGTCGCAGGCCGCGTCGCGCCCGAGCGTCACCGCCCCCGCGCCGCTGCCGTCGAACCACAGCTCGCGCCCGCCGAACGCGAGCCGCAAGCGCGGCACCCGCTCCTCCGTGAGCCGGGTGCCTAGCATGGTCAGCTCCTCCGAATCCTGCCAGACGAGCTCGTGAATCTCGACCGGCTCGCGCTTGCCTTTCACCGCGACACGGTCGAGCATCCGCGTCTTCTCCTGCAGCGCAGCCTCGAGGCGCGCGATCACGTCCTGCGTGGCGATGATCTGGCCGACCTTCGCAACGCCGGCCACGCGCGCCGCGACGTTCACCGCGTCGCCGTAGAAGTCGCCGCCGCTCTCGATCGTCGAACCGTAGTGGCAGCCGACGTGGATCGCGAGGGTCGGACCGCCCAGCGCGTGCTGCTCGTACACCCGCATGTGCATCGCGCGGGCGGCCTGCAGGGCCGGCGTGGCGTCGTCGAACGCGCACATCAGGCCGTCGCCGGTGGACTTGACCACCTGCCCGCCGAGCTCCTCGGTGACGCGCTGGAGGAGCCGCAGACAGGTTTCGACCCGCGCGAGCGCCTGTGCGTCCCCGAGCTGCTCGTACAGCTGCGTGCTGCCGCTGATGTCCACGAACAGGATCGCGCGGTGTTTCGGATCGGTGGTCATGGCAGCCGGAGGGATCAGTGTGGCAGCGCGCCGATCGGGTGCCGCTCCCTGCCAGCGCGCCGCGCGGGTATGGAATGCGGAGCGCGGTCCACTGGCAGGCGCGCGGTCGATGGGTCCACGAACAGGATGGCGCGGTGCTTCGGGTCGGGGGTCATGACGGGGACATGTACGGATGCCCAGCAGGGCGCGTACCAGTATATGCGACCACACGCGGCCGCCCATTGTCGGGAACCTGCCGTTCGGCCTAGTCGCGGGGCCGATTGACGGGTCCCCGGGCCCCGCCTAGTATCGATGAGCTATCCGCCGCTCGGGCGCCGATGGCGACAAGCAGCCGGATACGGTGCACATCCAGGAGAGGGGAGCGCGTGCGCGCTTTGGGCGCTTTGACGTTGTGGCTCGCCGCCGCGTGCCTCGCGGCGCCGCTCGGCGTCGCTGCCGCGGAGCTGCCGGCGACCGTCACGCTGCTCGAAGGTCCGGCGGCGGTACTGCGCGGCACGACCCGCTACGCGCTCGCCGAGGGCGTGCGCCTGCAGTCGGGGGACATCGTCGAGATGGGCGACAAGGGCGTCGCGCAGATCGAGTTCGTCGACGGTTTGATCCTCAGCCTCGGCCCCGGTGCGCGTCTCTACGCCGCGGCGCTCGTGTCGCGTGCCGCCAAGACCGGCGGGATTTCCGAGCTCTACCTGATGCGCGGCTGGACCAAGTTCGTGAACGGCAAGGCCGCGGCGCCGTTCCGGCTGTCCACCCCCGTCTTCGGCATCGCGACCGCAGAGGTGATCGGCGTCGTGCAGGTCGGCGATGCGGAGGGTGCGATGTTTGTCGAGACCGGGGAGGCGCGCATTGCCGAAGGGTTCGTCAAGGCGGTGCCGAGCAGCCCGATCCGCCTGCGGAGTGGCGAGTTCTACACACGCAAATCCGAGCAGCGGGGTTCAATCCAGCCTCGGCCGTCGAGCGCTTTCGTGAGCGCGATGCCGCGGCCCTACATGGACAACCTGCCGGCGCGCGCCGCCAAGTGGAAAGACCGGGAGATCCAGCCGCGGCTGCTCGGCGCGCTCGCGTACGGCGACGTCGAAATGTGGCTGAAGGCGCCGCCCGAGATCCGCAAGGTCCTGATGCGCCCGTTCATCCCCAAGGCCCACCAGGACGTGGCGTTCCGCTCGGCGCTGATCGCGAACCTCAAGTTCCACATCGAGTGGGACCCTATACTGTTCCCCGAGAAGTACAAGCCGAAGCCGCCGCCCGAGCCGCCGACGGTCGAGGTCCAGCCCGCCGGGAAGGCGGGCCCGTCGCAATGAACGGATGAATCCAGGAGGCAGCAATGAGACTGATCTTGAAGTTCAACCTCGTGTTCCTCATCGTGTTCCTGCTCGGACTCGGCGCGGCGGGCTACGTCTCGCACGAGCTGCTGCAGAAGAACGCGCGCGAGGAGATCCTGCAGAACGCGCGCCTGCTGATGGAGACGTCGCTCTCCACGCGCGCCTACACCTCGGGGCAAGTCGGTCCGCTGCTCCAGACACAGTTGAAGTACACCTTTCTGCCGCAGTCGATACCGTCGTACTCGGCGACCGAGGTGCTGAACGGCCTGCGCAAGAAGTTTCCCGAGTACAGCTACAAGGAGGCGGCGCTCAACCCGACCAATCCGCGCGACCGCGCGGTCGAGTGGGAGAGCGACATCATCAACCAGTTTCGCGCCAACCCCGAGCGGGGCGAGATCATGGGCGAGCGCGACACCCCGACCGGCCGCACGCTGTATGTCGCGCGTCCGTTCCAGATCAAGGATCCCGCGTGCCTCGTCTGCCACAGCACCGTGGAGGCGGCGCCGAAGACGATGGTGGACCGCTACGGGCCGGCGAACGGATTCGGGTGGCAGCTGAACGAGGTCATCGGCGCGCAAGTGGTGGTCGTGCCGACCGCGGTGCCCGTAGAGCGCGCCAACGCCGCGTTCAAGACCTTCATGACCTCGCTGACGGCGGTGTTCGTGGTGATCGGCGTCGCGCTCAACCTCATGCTGCTCGCGATGGTGATCCGGCCGGTGACCCGGCTCTCGAAGCTCGCCGACGAGGTGAGCCTGGGCAACATGGACGTGCCCGACTTCCAGGTGCGCGCGAAGGACGAGATCGGCACGCTCGCCGATTCCTTCAATCGCATGAAGAAGAGCCTCGTCCAGGCGATGAAGATGCTCGAGGAGTAGGGCGCACCGACCCCCCCGGACTGCGCTGATCGATGGCAACCCTCGACAAGCTCGGCAAGTACGACGTCACCGAGGTGCTCGGAAAGGGCGCCATGGGGGTGGTCTACCGCGCGTTCGACCCGAACATCCGCCGCACGGTCGCGCTCAAGACGATCCGCAAGGAGCTGATCGACGACGACGATCGCGCCGCCACGATGCTGGCGCGCTTCAAGAACGAGGCGCAGGCCGCGGGCCGCCTCTCGCATCCGGGCATCGTGTCGGTCTACGAGTACGGCGAGGAAGGCGACCTCGCCTACATCGCGATGGAATACGTGCAGGGCAATCCCCTGCGTGAGTATTTCAACCGCGGCACGCGGTTCGAGGACCGCGACGCGGTCAGCATCATGGCGCAGCTCCTCGACGCGCTGGCCTACGCGCACGAGCAGGGCGTTTATCACCGCGACGTCAAGCCGGCGAACCTCATCGTGATGACCAACGGCCGGCTCAAGGTGGCCGACTTCGGCATCGCGCGCATCGACTCCTCGAACCTGACCCAGATCGGCGCGATCATGGGCACGCCGGGCTACATGGCGCCGGAGCAGTACGCCGGCTCGGACGTGGACTGGCGCGCCGACGTGTTCTCCGCCGGCGTGGTGTTCTACCAGCTCCTCACGGGCGTCAAGCCGTTCGCGGGCAGCGCGGAGTCGATCGCCTACAAGGTGTGCTACGAGACGCCGCCGACACCCTCGGAGGTCGACCCGGAGCGGATCCAGGCGAAGTACGACGCCGTTGTGATGCGCGCGATCGCGAAGAAACCCGAGGCGCGCTTCGCCACCGCGCAGGCGTTCCGCACCGCGCTCCTGACTGCGTACGCCGCCCCGGTGAGCCCGACGGTGTCCGAGGAAACCGTCATCACCGAGATCATTCCGACCACCATCAGGATCGAGCCCACGAGCCCCTCGGGCCACTCGGGGCAGTCGGGGCAGTCGGGGCAGTCGGGCCAATCGAGGCTCTCGAAGTCGCACGGCAGCGGCGGCTCGTCGCCGACCCCCGCGCGCACCACGCAGCCGCCGCCGGGCTGGGACTCGAGCGTCCTCAAGGCGGTGGAGGGTCACCTCGCACGCTTTGTCGGCCCGGTGGCGAAAGTGATGATCAAGCGCGCCGGACTGCAGACGACCGAGCTCGATGCGCTGTACGGCATCCTGGCGGAGAACCTGGCGAACGACGGGGAGCGCAAGCAGTTCCTCGCCACGCGCGCACAGGTGAGCGGCGCACCGGCGCCGAAAGGGCAGCCGGGTGCGCGAACCGGAACGGTCGAGGCGAGCACGCTGCTCGCCGCGCGGCTCGCGGGCGCGCAGCTCACGCCGGAGATGGTGGCCGCGGCGACGAGCAAGCTGACGGCCCGCCTCGGACCGATCGCCAAAGTGGTGGTGAGGAAAGCGGCGCTGCAGGCGACGACCGCACAGCAGTTCTACACGCTGATCGCCGAGAGCCTCCCGACGGAGCCCGAGCGCGTCAGGTTTTTGGAAGAGCTCGGGAAGTCCTGAGCAGCACCTCGATCTCCTCCGCCCGCTCGGGCGTGAGGCCGCCCTTCTCCAGCGCGATCGGGATCACCCGCTCCGCCATCTCGCGGTAGAACGCGAGGGTGCGCTCGTCGAGCGCGCCGAATGCGGCGACGTGTCGCGCCACGGTGCCAGCGTCGCCGCGCGCGAGCGGCCCGGCGAGGCCGCGAACCGTGCCGTCGCGCGCCACCGCGTCGAGCGTGCCGCGGGCGAGCGGCACCAGTGCGGCGAGGGCATCCGCCTCGCTCATCCCGAAGCCCTTCCAGATGCGCACCGCCTCGTGCAGCAGCGCGGTGATGAACGGCGCGGCGAAGCTCCCGGCGCCGTGGTAGAGGGCGCGGGCGCCTGCGGGGAGCCGTATGGGCCGCATCCCGAGCGCCTGCGCGAGCGCATCGAGGCGAGCCGCTAGCGGCTCTTGGGCCTCGATCGCAACGACGCAGCCCGGGAGCCCGGCCAGCGCGACGTCCGGATCGGCAAAGTTCTGCAGCGGATGAAAACCGCCGATCAGCGCCCCTCGTCCCGCCGCCGGCGCGAGCACTTCGATTTCCGCCGCGCCGCTCGCGTGCACCACGCCGACGCCCGCGCGCCACGTGGCCGCGGTCACGACCTGCCCGATCGCATCGTCGGGTACGGTGAGGAAGACCAGATCCGCACGGTCCACCGCCTCCTGCGGCGCGCGCACGGCGCGGCAGCCGGGAATCGCCGCGGCGAGCGCGCCCGCGGATGCCGCGTTGCGGCTCGCCACCGCGACGACCGGATAGCCCGACCG
>Ga0105107_10002579_pt1 | contig 11945 bp, 7 predicted proteins | sample PPLLaktember2015_6_FD_79335 | JGI IMG/M metagenome (GOLD analysis project Ga0105107, IMG submission 79335) | Freshwater sediment microbial communities from Prairie Pothole Lake near Jamestown, North Dakota, USA - PPLs Lake P8 Core (1) Depth... | ecosystem: Environmental > Aquatic > Freshwater >... | reverse complement strand
TGGGCGTGGGCGTGGGCGTGGGCGGTGGCGTTGGCGTTGGCGTTGGCGTGGGCGTGGGCGTCGGCGTCGGCGGTGGCTCGGGCACCTCCCGCAGCGCGACATCCGGATCGATCGCAATCGCGATCACCAGCGCCGTCGTCTCGCTGACCCCCGCACAATCGACCGCATTGCCGATCGTCCGCTCGGAGCGGCCGTCCGCGCTCTGCATCACGAGCGCGACCTCCCAGCGGCCGTCGTCGCGCGTGCGAGCGCTCGCCTCGATCCGCAGCCCGTCGCCGCGCGGGGGCGACAGGGCGGCGCCCAGATGGCGCTCGATCGCCGCCTTCACGTCGCTCTGCCCCGGACACTCGGCCGGCGCGCGCCACTGCAATTCGAACGGCGGTGCGGTCGAGGGGGCGGTCGCCGGCTCGGCGATTCCCTGCAGCGCGAGCACGAGCGCGAGCATCACGCGACGCAGAGCGTAGCAGGCTGGGGGCATACTCGGCCATGGTCGGGCATCGACTCACTGCGTACACCATCGACAGCGAAGCAGCGCTGCGCGACCTCCTCGGCGAGCCGACGGCGATCGTCCGCGCGAAGCTCGGCGATCGCCTGAACCATCTCACGCGGCGGTTCGTCGAGTGCTCGCCGTTCGTCTGCATTGCGACCTGCGACGCCGAGGGGCGGTGTGACGTCAGTCCGCGCGGCGATCCGGCCGGCTTCGTGCGCGTGCTCGACGAGGCGACGCTGCTGATCCCCGAGCGGCCGGGCAATCGCATCGCGGACACGCTGTGCAACATCCTCGCGAACGGGCGCGTCGGGCTGCTCTTCGTCGTGCCCGGCGTCGGCGACACGCTGCGGGTGAACGGTCGCGCGACGCTCGTCACCGATGCCGATCTGCTCGCGCCGTGCGCGGTCGAGGGCAAGGTGCCGAGACTCGGGATCCTCGTCGACATCGAGGCCGCGTTCACGCACTGCTCGAAGGCGTTCCTGCGCTCGCAGCTGTGGGACCCCGCGCGGTTCGTCGATCGCTCCGCGCTGCCGACGAACGGCGAGATCATGAAGGTGCTGAACGGCGACCACTTCGACGCGGCGCAGTACGATGCCGAGCGTGCCGCAAGGTATGCGCGACGCGAGGGGTTCTACTAGGGCCTGCCTGCAGTCGGCTCGGGAGGCTTGACTGGACCCAGGCCCCGTGAAACATCGCGAGGCATGGGCGGCCGCGAGACCGAGGTCCTGGCCGGCGGCGGCGACATGGGCGCGCTGCTCCGCACGGTCGACTGGGCGGCGACCCCTGTCGGCCCGATCGAGTCGTGGCCCCAGAGCCTGCGGACGGCGGTCAGCATCGTCCTCGAATCCAAGTTCGCGATGATGGTCGCGTGGGGTCGCGACTTCACGCAGTTCTACAACGATCCGTTCCGGCCCATCCTCGGTGCGACGAAGCATCCGGCGCTCGGCAAGAGCACGCGAGACACGTTCGCGGAGGCCTGGCACATCGTCGGTCCTCTGTTCGATCGCGTCATGCAAGGAGACGCGGTCGGCTTCGAAGACATGCTGGTGCCGCTCGATCGCAACGGCTATCTCGAGGAGTGCTACTTCGTCTACTCGTACAGTCCGATTCGAGACGAGAGCGGCGGTGTCGGTGGCCTGCTCGTGACCGTCGCCGAGACGACGGCGCGCGTGGTCGCGGAACGGCGCCTCCGGACGTTGCGCGACCTCGCGGCGCGGGCGGCTGCCGCCGACGACGAGACCGACGGGTGGGCACGTGCGCAGGCGGTCCTCGCGGGCAATCCGACCGACATCCCGTTCGCGCTCCTCTATCGCCTCGCCGACGACGGAGAGTCCGCTGAGCTCGTGTGTCCGGCCCCGTCCGAGCTCGCGCCGGGCACGGTCGCGCTCGGCGGATCGGCACCGACGCCATGGCCGCTCGCCGACGCCGCGGCCGCGGGCGGCATCGTGCGGGTCACGGACGTGCGGGCGCGCTTCGGCGATCGTCCGGGTCCGGCGTGGCCCGAGCCCGTCGCCGAGGCCGTCGTGCTCCCCATCGCGCGACCCGGACGATCGCGGCCGTACGGATTCTTGGTCGCGGGCGTCAATCCCCGACGGGCGCTCGACGACGACTATCGCGACTTCTTCGTGCTCGTCGCCGAGCAGATCTCGACGACGATCGCCAACATCCGCACTCTCGAGCAGGAGAAGGCGCGCAGCCGGACGCTCGCCGAGCTGGATCGCGCGAAGACGGTCTTCTTCTCGAACATCAGCCACGAGTTCCGCACGCCGCTCACGCTCATGATCGGCCCGCTGACGGACGTCCTGTCCGGCACGCACGGCGAGCTCGACGACGGGCAGCGCGACTATCTCGAGCTGATCCATCGCAACGCCGTGCGACTGGAGAAGCTCGTCAATGCGTTGCTGGAATTCTCGCGCATCGAAGCCGGCCGCATGCGAGCGTCCTACGAGCCCACGGACCTCGCCACGCTCACGCGCGAGGTGGCGAGCGCGTTCGAGTCGGTGATCGAGCGTGGAGGAGTGCGCCTCGGGATCGATTGCCCCCCGACGTCGCAGCCGGCCTGGGTCGATCGCGGCATGTGGGAGACGATCGTCTCGAACCTGCTGTCGAATGCCTTCAAGTTCACGTTCGAGGGCTCGGTGGGCGTCGAGCTCACCGAGGACGACGACGGCGTGTTGCTCACGGTGCGTGATACCGGTGTCGGTATCCCCGAGCACGAGCTGCCGAAGCTCTTCTCGAGGTTCCACCGCGTCGAGGGCACGCGGTCCCGATCGCAGGAGGGCTCGGGGATCGGGCTCGCTCTCGTGCGCGATCTCGTACGCCTGCACGGCGGCGCGGTGACGGTCACGAGTCGGTTGGGTGCGGGCACCACGTTTTTCGTCCGCTTGCCGCACGGGTGCGCCCATCTGCCTGCCGAGCACGTGCGGGCAGCGAAAGATCCCGCGAAGGTGTCGGAACCCACCGCGTCGTTCGTGGACGAGGCGATGCGGTGGTTGCCGGACGCGGAGGACGACGCTGCGGCCATCGCGGCGGTTCCCGCATCGTCGCAAGGCACATCGGCCGCCGCGCGGGTCCTCGTCGTCGACGACAATGCCGACATGCGCGGCTATCTGCGGCGCATCCTCGAGCAGCGCTGGGCGGTGGATGTCGCGGTCGACGGTGAAGCGGCGTGGCAGCGAATCCGCGCGCATCCGCCCGATCTCGTGCTCACCGACATCATGATGCCTCGACTCGATGGATTCGGTTTGTTGAGCCGGCTCCGAGGCGATCCCGCCACCCGTTCGATTCCGGTCGTGATGCTCTCCGCCCGCGCGGGCGAGGAGCTGCGCGCCGAGGGGATCGAGGCCGGCGCCGACGACTATCTCGTCAAGCCGTTCTCCACCCGCGAGCTGCTCGCGCGCGTGGCGACGCATCTGCAGCTGGCGGCCCTGCGTCGCACGATCGAGAGCGAACGCGAGAACGAGCGAGCGTTGCGCGCAGAGGCCCAGGCGGCGACGCGCGCCAAGGACGAGTTCCTCGCTCTGCTCGGTCACGAGCTGCGCAACCCGCTCGCACCGATCGTCAGCGCGCTGCACCTGATGCGTCTGCGCGGCGACGAATCCCGGGAGCAACACGTCCTCGAGCGACAGGTCGGTCATCTCACGCGGCTGGTCGACGACCTGCTCGACGTCTCGCGCATCGCCCGGGGCAACATCGAGCTGCGGCGGCAGATCGTGGAGCTCGGCACCATCGTCGACACCGCGGTCGAGATGTCGAGCCCGCTCGTCGAGCAACGCGGACACTCGCTCGAGATTCGCGTGCCTCGAACCGGCCTCGCCGTCGATGTCGACCCCGGTCGCATGGCCCAGGTCGTCGGCAACCTGCTGACGAACGCCGCGAAATACAGCGACATCGGCAACGGGATCCTCGTGGAAGCGGAGCGCGAGGGGGAGTGGATCCGGCTGCGGGTCCGCGACTGGGGCGCGGGCATTGCGGCCGACATGATCGACCGCATCTTCGACTTGTTCGTGCAACAACCGCAGACGCTCGACCGCGCCAGCGGGGGCATCGGCCTGGGGCTGACGCTCGTGCGCAGCCTCGTCGAGCTGCACGGCGGACATGTCCAGGCGCGCAGCGAGGGACTGGGGCACGGCAGCGAGTTCACGGTCGCACTGCGGGCCGTCCCGCACGACGCGTTGGCAGGATCGAACCCGCAGGCCGTCGCGCCTTCGTCGGCGGTCGACTCCGGCGAGCTCCGCGTGCTCGTGGTCGACGACAACGAAGACGCAGCGACGATGCTCGCCGCGACGTTGCGTGCGTGCGGCTGTTCGGTCGCGGTGGCACACGACGGTGCAACGGCCGTCGAAATGGCACTGCGCATCCGACCGCAGGTGGCGCTGGTCGACATCGGTCTGCCCGAGATGGACGGCTACGAAGTGGCGCACCGCATCCGCGCGGGACTCGGAGCCTCGATCCGGCTGGTCGCGCTCACGGGATACGGCCAGGCCGACGACCGACGCCGAGCCCTCGGTGCCGGCTTCGACGAGCACCTCGTGAAACCCGCCTCGACCGATGCGGTGCTCACCGCGTTGCGCGGCCCGCAGAACGACGGCGCGGGGTGACCGTCGGCCGGGGCTGCTCCGGCCTCGTGCCTGAAACGGTCACGTCGTGGCCTTCGCCGCTCCCGGCGGCCTGCGCTCCGGCTTCGGCCAGGGCATCGTCGCCATCACACCGCCCGTCGCCCACACCGCGAGGAACACCAGCACGAACGGCAGCCACGTGCCCCAGATGCTCGTGAACATCGCGAGGCTGCGTTGCATCGCGCCCGCGACGATCCCGAGGTCGAGGACCACGAGGATCGCGGTCCACAGCGCCGCGGTCGGCAGCGGATCGCGGGCACCGCGGGCGCGGAAGTAGTGCCACGCGAGCGCGACGAACACGAGCGGGGCGAGCACGGCGTGCACGACGAGTGCCGCGCGGAGATTGCCGATCGCGAGCAGACCCGCCATCGCGGCGGCACACACCGCCCAGCCGGCGACGCCGTGGGCGAGCCAGCGCGGGATGGAGCGCCCCGGATGATCGACCGCGGTGCCCGGCGTCGCCGAGGGCAGCTCGGCGGCGAGCTCGACGGCCCAGCTGCGGATCCGCTGCGGATTGCGCCAGTCGCCCGCATTCGTCTTCGCCATCGCGCTCGCGGGGAACCCCTCGGCATCGGCGGCCAGGTAACCGCCGAAAGTGACGTGACCGCGCGCGCCGATCCGTTCGCCGAGCACGGCGACCTCGCGCGGCGGCGGGATGACCTGGCGGTCGGCGGAGTCGTCGAGCGGACCGCTCGAGAACAGCCACACCGGGAGCTCGCGCAGCCGCGACGTGTGCAGCCGGGCGAACCGTCGCACACTCGCGGGCCAGCGATTCCCGTACAGGGCGCCGCCGGCGATCACCGCATCGATACCAGCGAGCGACCGCACCTCCTCGGCGGGCGCAGCGACCGCGTCGAAGCCCTGCTCCTGCAGCGTCGCCGCGAGGATGCGGCCGATGCCCTCGGTGCCACCGCGCTTCGAGCCCCATGTCACGAGCACACGCATGTCGACGCGCTCCCTTGCCGTTGCGAAGCATGCCGCGCGACCACGGCCTCGACGCGCGCGACGTCGGCGGGCCCGGGCCCCTCGCCGCTGCAATTGCTGCGGCCGGTCACACCCCGCGCGACTCGGACGCCCCGTACAGCCGCCACCACTGCTCCAGCACGATCAGCGACCACAGCCGCAGCGCGTGGTCGCGCTGCCCGTTGCGGTGCTCGTGCACGAAGGCAGCGATCGCCGCGGGCTCGAACCACCCGCGCTCGCGCACCAGATCCGGCGCGAGCCACTCGTTCACCAATCGATCGAGATCGCGTCGCATCCAGACGCCCAGCGGTGCGTTGAAGCCGAGCTTCTTGCGCTCGAGGATCGACTTCGGCAGGAGCTTGCTCGCGATCCGGCGCAGCACGAGCTTGCTCGCGCGCAGGCCCAGGCGGTGCCGTGAAGGGATCTGCATCGCGAGCTCGACGAGTCGGTGATCGCACAGCGGCACGCGCAGCTCGAGGCCGTGCGCCATGCTCATGCGGTCCGAGCCGCGCAGCACGTTCTCCGGCAGGAAGCCGTGCAGATCGGCGTAGGCCGCCCGCTCGACGGCGTCACCCCGCAGCGGCCGCTCGAAGTGCTCCGCCACCGGTGACACACGCCCCGCCGTGCGCACGCGCTCGCGCAGCTCGGCCGTGTACAGCGCATCGCGATCCGCGGGACGCATGTAGCCGACCCACGCCGCGTAGCGCTGCGCCGGCGGCAGCTGGGCGCCGGCGAGGAACTGCCGCGCCCACCTGCGATAGCTGCGGGCGACGGCGGCCTCGCGGCCCTCGACGAATCGATCGCCGAGCCGGAACCACTGCTTCGGCACGCCCTCGAGCCCCTCGGCGATCCGCATGCCGCGATAGCGCGGGTAGCCACCGAACAGCTCGTCGCCGCCGTCTCCGGCGAGCGCGACCGTCACGCTGCCGCGCGTGAACTTCGACAGCGCGGACGACAACAACGCCGTCGGGCTGCCGAACGGCTCGTCGAAGCCGCGCACCATCGCCTCGAGGCCGCCGAGCACGTCGATGTCGAGCAGCACCTCGTGATGCGACGTCGCGAAGTGCCGCGCCACGACGCGCGCCGCGTCGCGCTCGTCGTAGGTCTTGCCCTCCTCGCCGTAGCCGACGCAGAACGTCTCCACCGGTCGACCGCCGGCCTCGGCGAGCACGGCGACGATCGTCGACGAATCCAGCCCGCCGGACAGGAATGCCCCGAGCGGCACGTCGCTGCGCGTCTGCAGGCGGATCGCATCGCGCACGAGCGGTTCGGCCATCTCGACCCAGCTGTCGAGATCGAGCCGCTCGTCGATGGTCGGCACCGCGTCCCAGTAGCGCTCGATGCGGACGGCTCCGTCCTTCCACTCGAGCCAGTGCCCCGGCGGCAGCTGGCGGATGCCGGCGAAGATCGACAAGGGCGGCGGCACGTAGAAGAGATCGACGTACGCATCGAGGGCCGCCGGATCGAGCGAGCGATCGACCCACGGACACGCGAGCAGTCCCTTCGGCTCCGACGCGAATGCCAGCTTGCGACCGGCATGCGCGTAGTACATCGGCTTCACGCCGACGTGATCGCGCACGAGCCACAGCCGCTGCGCACGCTCGTCCCACAGCCCGAACGCGAACATGCCGCACAGGTGCGCGAGCATGCCGTCGCCCCACTGTCGATACGCCGCGAGCAGCACCTCGGTGTCGCTGTGCGTGCGGAACCGATGACCGTGCCGCTCGAGCTGCGCGCGCAGCTCGACGTAGTTGTAGATCTCGCCGTTGAACGTGATCGTGCACAGCCCGTCGGCGCTCGCCATCGGCTGCGCACCCCCGGCGAGCTCGATGATCGCGAGCCGCCGGTGACCGAATCCCCACCGGCCGCCGATCTCCACGCCGCGCCCATCGGGCCCGCGATGCGCCAGCGCATCGGTCATGCGCTCGAGCAGCTTGCGATCCACCTCCCCGACGAGCCCGACGATCCCGCACATGCCGTCAGCCCTCGCGCACGACCAGTCGGAGCTTGCCCGCCGCGCCGCGCGGGAGCTGGTGCTCGAGCGCGAACGTGACCCGCGTGTCGGCGCCGAGTCGCGAGCGCACCTCGTCGCGGAGACGATCCTCGTGGGCCGGCGACCACGGCCCGCGCGGCACGACATGGATCGCGATCTCGCCCGGCACGCGCTGTCGGATCTGCGCCTCGCGCACGAACTCGAGCCCCTTGAACACGTGATCGATGCGTCCGACGACCGCGCCCGACTTCGTCTCGAGCAGATCCTCGCGGCGGCCGTCGATCTCCGCGACGAGCCGACCAGGCCGCCCGCACGCACACGGTCCGGTCTCGTCGAGCGCGACGAGATCGCCGGTGTCGTAGCGGACGAGCGGCTCGTGCCAGTTGTCGAGCGACGTGCCCACGATCCGGTACAGCATGCGTCCCTCGGCGTCGCGCACGTGCGGCAAGAGCTCGACGCAGGCGTGGTCCTCGTCGACGTGCAGCCGCCCGAGCGGACACTCGCTGATATTCGCGACCGACTCGAGCTGGGCGTAGTGCTGGCGCGGCACGACGCCGAAGCCTCGCACGATGCGATCGCGCTGCGCCGGCCCGACCGACTCCGACGCGAGTGTGACCCAGCGCAGCGCCGGGAGCTGCACCTCGTGGTCGTACGCCGCGTCGGCGAGCGCGGCGACCATCGACGGATAGCCGTGGATCCACGGCAGCGCGCGCTGCTTCACCACGCGCAGGTACTCGTGCGCCGTGGTGGGGCCGAGGTGGTAGCTCGACAGCAGCACCTGGCGACCGACGACGTTGATGCGATGGAACGGCCCGCGCGTGTCCTCCGGCGCCACGATCACGCGACCGCCGAGCTGGGCGCACCAGGTGCCGGGCTCGAGGCCGTGCCAGCGTCGATACCGCCAGCACACGGCCCACTGCTCGTGGATCGCGTCGGGCGACAGGTGCAGCCGCAGCCCCGCGCCCGTCGTGCCGCTCGTCTGCAGCACGATCGCATCGCGGTCGATGCCGTGCGGCAGACGCTCGGCGCGCATCCGCTCGGCTTCGCGCACGACGACGTCCTTCGTGAGCAGCGGGAGCGCCTCGAGCTCGTCGACGTGCTGCACTCGCTCGGGCACGAAGCCGAGCGACGCGAACAGTTCGCGCCAATACGGGACGTTGCGACCGGCGTGGACCAGGATGGCCCGCAGGCGCACGAGGCGATGGGCCGCGAGCTGCTCGGCGGTCCACTGCGATCGGGCGCAGGCCTCGGCGAGCCTCGCGGCGAACCCGGGCGGGAACCGTTGCCACCGCAGCCGCAGCCCCTCGAGCGAGCAGAGCACGTGTTGCGCCCACACGGGGGCGTGCCCGTACAGCTCGGCGACGCCGGATCGCACCGCTGGCAAGAGTACCACCTGCCCGGCGCGGGGCAGCCTGCTACGATCCGGGTCTGACATGGCGAGGATCGTCACCACGCTCGCGGTGGTCGCCGGCTTGGTGCTGACGCTGCAGCTGCCGATCTATCCCGACGGGCTGTCGCCGATCATCGCCGCGTTCCTCGGGCTCGCGCTCGTGGGCGCGGTGTTCGGGCTCGCGAAGCGCAGCTCCCGGTACGAGCTCGCCGTGATGACGCCGTGGGCCGTCGCGATCGTCGTCGCGATCCTCGTCGGCAGCATCTACTCCGGCGAGTCGCAGCAGGCGGTCGAGGACGCGCTGCCGTACGGGCTGTTCGCGCTCGGGCTCGTCGCGGGGCGCGGCGTCGGCTCGCCGCGGTTCGTGCTGTGGGTGTTGTTGTGGGTGTGCGTCGTCGACAGCATCGTGTCGCTCGCGCTGATGGACGGCTTCGAGCCCGGCGTGCGCTCGACGTTCAACTACTACAAGATCACGGCCGGCCTGCCGCTCGTCGGGCTGTATGTCGCGAACGTCCTGCGGCACACGCCCGTCGGCGAGCGACGCGAGCGGCCATGGGCCTGGATGCCGCATGTGTTCGCGATCGTCGTGATGATCGCCGGCATCGTGTTCAGCGTCACGCGCGGCATGCTGCTCGGCTGGATCCTCGGCATGATGGTCACGGCCTACGTGCGCAAGCCGTCGCAGGCGCTGCTCGGTGTCACGGTCGTGCTGTTCGGGCTGCTGGCCTGGAGCTCGGCATTCGCGGAGTTCGGCGCGGAGTACTTCCGGCTCGGGCAGGAGGGGACGATCGAGGGCCGCTTCCGCGAGGTCGAGGCGGCGTGGGAGGGATTCGTCGCGTCGCCGATGTTCGGGCAGGGGCTCGGCGCGCTCGTCGAGGTCGACGGGTTCCGCAAGGCCTTCGTCCACAACATGGCGGCGTACCACCTGTGGAAGTTCGGGCTCGTCGGCACGCTGCTGCTCGCGCTGCCGCTCGTCGCGATCGCCCGCGAGCTGCGGTTCACGAACCGGCGCCTGCGGGCGTATGCATTGGGCGGTGCGGCGGCGGTGCTCGCGTACCTCGTCACGTGCGCGGCGTACAAGACCTACTACCTCGTGTGGATCCACGGCGTGACGGTTGGCGCGAGCCTGTCGTGGTTCGCGCTCTGGCGGGCGCGCACGGCTCGTGCGCCGCAGGTCGCGTCGCCCCAATCCCCGAGCCCCGAAGCGGTGCCGTGATGGAGCCGCTCGTCGTCGTCATCCTCAGCCACGACGAGGCGCCGAACATCGCGAAGGCGATCGGCTCGGTCGAGGGGCGCGTGCCGGTCGTCGTCGTCGATTCCGGCTCGCAGGACGACACCCGCGAGATCGCGCGCCGGGCGGGCGCGGAGGTCCACGAGCACGCGTTCACCGATTACGCGAGCCAGCGCAACTGGGCGATCGATCTCGTGAAGCCGCGGTTTCGCTGGATCTTCTTCCTCGACGCGGACGAGGAGATCACGCCGGCGCTGTGGGACGACATCGAGGCGACGATCGGGCGCGACGACGTCGACGGGGCGTACGTCGGCCTGACGTTCTGGGTGCTCGGGCGCGAGCTGAAACACGGCGCGTTCGCGACCGCGTCGATCCTGCGGCTCATGCGATCCGAGCGCGCGCGATTCGAGCGCGGCACGAACGAGCGCGTCGACGATCGCGAGCTGCGGACGATCGTGCTGCGCGGCAAGCTCAAGCACGACGATGCGAAGCCGCTGGCGGCATGGTTCCGCAAGCACGTGCGGTATGCCGAGCGCGAGGCGAGGCACTATCTCGAGGGCGAGGATCACCAGCGCGGGCTCGAGGGGTTCTCGCTGAAGACCAAGGCCGGGCGCACGATCGGGCTGCGCTGGGCGTACAACAAGATGCCGCTGTTCGTGCGGCCGTTCGTGCACTTCGGGCGCAGCGTCGTGTGGCTCGGCGGGTGGAAGGACGGGCTGCCCGGGCTCTTCTACGCGGGCATGCAGTCGCTGTGGTATCCGATGATGATCGATCTGTTCATCTACGAGGGGCGCGCCTCCGGGGAACGGCCCGAGGAGGATCGCGACGATGACTGAGGCGCCCGCGATCCGATCGATCGCGGGCTGCCCGTCGTGCGGCACGCCGGGCGGGCGCGAGATCCTCGGCCGTGGCGGGCAGGGCATCGCGGTCGTGCGCTGCAGCGGGTGCGGGCTCGTGCACGCGACCGGCGTGTACGCGACCGAGTTCCTCGCCGAGGAGTACTACGGCGGACGCGCGCGCGAGCGGGCGGCCGACGCCCCGCGCGACACGCTGCTGCACCACCGCAAGCGCCGGCAGCTCGCGCTGTACGACGAGCTCGCCGACGGCGACGTGCTGCGCGGCGACGGGCGTGCGCTCGACATCGGCTGCGGCACGGGTGCGCTGCTCGACGAGCTCGCGCGCGTCGGGTGGACGACCGACGGCATCGAGCGATCGTCCGCGGCGCGGGCGATCACCGAACAGCGCCACAGCGTGCACGACGTCGACGTCGAGTCCGACGTGGATCTGGGTCGGCGCTACGACCTCGTCACGATGACGCACGTGCTCGAGCACCTGCAGCGGCCGGTTGCGGGGCTGCGGTTCGTGGCGCGCCATCTGCAGACGCGCGGCACCGTGGTGCTCGAGGTGCCGAACTGGGGCGACCCTGGCTGGCGCGTGTGGGGGCGGCGATATCGACCGCTCGAGCTCGGCGATCACGTGTCGTTCTTCGAGCACGAGACGCTGCGCTCGCTCGTCGAGCGCGCCGGTCTGCGTGTGGCTCGGCTGTCGAGCCGTCCGCAGGGCGCGACGACGGTGATGGCGAGCCTGCTGACGGCGACCGACGTGGTGGCGGAGCTCGTGCGCCGCGGCGACACGCAGGGCGTCGCGGCCCCACGCACGCCGACGCAATCAGTGCCGAGCGGGGCGCGGCGCCGGCTGCTCGCGCTGTGCGACCAGCTCGACCCCTGGCTGGCGCGCGTGGCCGGCGACGACGCCCGCTG
>Ga0105107_10002578_pt1 | contig 11950 bp, 9 predicted proteins | sample PPLLaktember2015_6_FD_79335 | JGI IMG/M metagenome (GOLD analysis project Ga0105107, IMG submission 79335) | Freshwater sediment microbial communities from Prairie Pothole Lake near Jamestown, North Dakota, USA - PPLs Lake P8 Core (1) Depth... | ecosystem: Environmental > Aquatic > Freshwater >... | reverse complement strand
CGGCCTCTCGGCCTGCACCGGGACCGCGGGCTCGCCGCCCGGGCCCCGGATTTCCGCCTACCGCGTCGGGCCGCCGGACCAGCTCCACATCACGATCCTGCCCGAGCCGGTCATCGAGCGCGACGTGATCGTCCGCCCCGACGGGATGATCTCGATCGACCTGATCGGCGACATCTCGGCCGGCGGCAGGACCACCGAGGAGATCGCCGCCGACATCGAGACGCGCATCGGGCGCTTCAAGCGCGATGCGCGGGTCACCGTCGCCCTCGGCGCCGCCCTGAGCTCCGAGGTGACCGTGCTCGGAGAGATCTCGCGCCCGAGTACCTTTCCCCTCAGCCGCCAGACCCGCGTCGTCGAAGCGCTCGGCACCGTCGGGGGCACCACGGTGTTCTCCGCCAGGAACCGTATCCGCTTGATCCGCACCCAGGACGGCAAGACCCAGGTCTACAACGTGGACCTCAAGGCGATCGAGCGCGGGGACCTCCGGACCAACTACCTGCTGCAGGGCGGCGACTTCGTGTACGTGCCGCCCGGGGTCATGGCCTCCATCGGCTACGGCGTGCAGGCGGTGCTGTTCCCCTTCCAGCAGATCTTCGGCTTCGGTGCGAGCGTGACGACGAAGGTCTTCACCGGCGGCCTCTAGCGCGGGCTCCTGGCCCCGCTCATCGGGGCGATCTCGCAAAAAAGAGAAGTCGGGACGATGGCTTGTGCGCGTCGTCACAGAATCCGGCTTCCACATCGACGATCTATGCGGCGGGGCGCCCTGGCGCGGGCGCTCCCTTCGGGACCTTCGGGGGGAGGGAAGCCGGTTGGTCGTCACGCGCAGCGGGGCTCAGCGCGCGCTCGCCTGTCTGCTCTTCGTCTTCGCGCTTTCCCTCTCCGGGTGCGAGTACAAGGCGGTCACGGTCCAGCTCCCGAGCTTCTTCAGCGCCGGCGTCGACGAGCTCTGGTTCTGGCGCCTCGAGGGGCGCCGCCGCTCGGGCGAGTACGTGCGCAGCGGCCACATCCGCTTCGAAGGGCTGTTCGGACCGCCGGGCAGGAAGGTGGTCCAGTACACCATGGTGTCGCCGAAGGGCGAGGTGGGGCTGACCCTCACGGCGCCGGCGAAGGTGCGCGGCGACTCGATCGTCGTCGAGCTGAACTACGCGCGCTTTGCGGAGCCGGGCTGGTTCCGCGTCAGCTCCCGCAACCGGGCCGGCGAGTCGCCCCTCTCCGAGGCGGAGATCTTCCTCTAGCGCGGGCCTTGGCTGCCGGGCGGGCGGACGGGCCCCTCCACCTCATGGCTCGGCCGGCATAGGGACGCCCTACCCCGCCATCCGCTTCAGCAGGATTGCCTGTCGAGGCGTACGCAGCCCGTGGCCGGCCTGCGCTTGACTTCGGCTGCGGGGCCCGTCCGCCCGCCCGACGGTCGCGGCGCCGGCGCCGATTTTTTTGGAAGGCGCCGGGCGCGAGTCCACCGCCGGCTCGCGGCTTGGGGGTTGCAGCACCGCTGGATCCTGCAAGGGCGTCGCGCGGAGAAGACGAGCGAGCTGAGCGCCGGAGCTGCCTGCCTTCGCGAGATGGCACCTCGCGGCGAGCCGGAGCCCTGGCGGCGCTCCCGACTCGAGCCCTACGCGCCCGTGCCGAAGAGGACCGCGGGGACGGTTCGCGCCAGGATCTTGACGTCCTGGTAGAGCGACCAGCCGTCGATGTACTCGAGGTCGAGGCGCACCCACTCGTCGAAGCCGATCTCGTTGCGGCCCGAGACCTGCCAGAGACAGGTGAGCCCCGGCCGCATCGACAGCCGGCGGCGCTCGGCGCTCTCGTACTGGGAGACCTCGTGGGGCAATGGAGGGCGCGGGCCGACGAGGCTCATGTCCCCGCGCAGCACGTTCCAGAGCTGGGGGATCTCGTCGAGGCTGTAGCGGCGCAGCAGACGGCCCACCCGCGTGACCCGCGGATCCTCCTTGACCTTGAACACCGGGCCGTCCATCTCGTTGAGGTGCAGGATCTCGTCCAGCCGCTGCTCGGCGTTCGCGCACATGGTGCGGAGCTTCACGATCTCGAAGCGGCGGCCGTTCAGCCCGCAGCGCGTCTGCCGGAACAGCACCGGCCCGCTCGAGGTGAGGCGGATGGCGAGGGCGGCCAGGCCGAGGATCGGCGAGGCCAGCGCGAGGCCGACCGTCGCCCCGGCGATGTCCATGCCGCGCTTCAGCGCCAGGCTCACGCGGTCGTGGTGGATCGGCGCGAAGGAGAGCGTCGTCAGCGTGTCGAAGCGCGAGACGCGGGGCGGAGGCAGGAAGTCGCCGAAGAGGTCGGTGAGGAGCGTGATCGGGACGCCGGCGGCGGCGCACTCGGAGACCAGCGGGCCCAGGGCGCCGAGCATCGAGCGGGGCATCGCCACGATCACCTCGTCGATCACCCGTTCGCGGAGCAGCGTCGGGACCTCGACGAGCTTGTGGACCTGGTCTCCCGGAATCGTCGGGTCGACGGGCAGCGTCTCCTCGTCGACGTAGCCGACGATGCGGAAGCCCCAGCCGGGGTTGCGCTCGATCACGCGGCGCACGTGGCAGGCCCGCGGGCCGGTGCCGACGATCAGCGCGTGGCGGTAGTTGCGCCCCCGGCGCCGCGCCAGGCGCAGCCCGCCGTAGACCCCGAGCCGGAGCGCGCCGAGCACCCCGCCCTGCGCGAGGCCGGCGGTCAGCGCGAGGCTCGGAGCGATCGGGCCGCCGAGGATCAAGGCGGTCGTGTGCAGGGCGCCCGCAGTGAGGAGGCCCGCGAGGGCGTGGCGGCCGACGAAGCCGCCGAAGGAGCGGCGGCGCTGGGACTCGTAGAGCCCGAGGCTTGCGAGGGCGAGCGGCCACACCGTGCAGCCGGCGACCAGCAGCAGCGCGGCGCTCCCGAGGGCGGGGCCGAAAGCCGGCACGGGCACCGCGAAGAACCACGCGACGAAGAGGAGCGTCAAACCTCCGCCGATCGCATCGATCGCAACCAGCGTGCGCCGCAGTCCGACCCAATGATCTCTCAGCATTCCGCTCGCGCTCCGTCCCACAGCTCGGGTCCACCGGTGAGTGGCTCCGGCACCCCTCTGGTGTTGCAGATCCCTGAGGGGACGCATTCCTGCAGCAGCGAGGGCTTCATCTTAAAGGGTTCTCCGGTCGAATTGGGCATTCGACGTGCAGAAACGAAGGCTGTCTTTGTGCAACTTTTCGATCCCGCGGGGACCAAGGAGCCAGGCTCGACCCGCAACTTCCCGTCCAAACCGGCGGCAACGGTAGCGCTTGGGGGGCCCTTCGCGGGGAGCCCCCCGGGCCGTTACGCTTCCGCCAGCGTGACGCGACGGGTACACGGGGCCACTCACCGGAGGGTCGCGTTCCCCCGCGGCCCCGATGGGGATCCCAGCGGCGATGTATGAGAGCTTCTTCGGGCTCCGCGAACCGGCGTTCTCGCTGACGCCGGATCCTCGCTTCCTGTGGCCCTCGGAGACGCACGAGGAGGGCCTCGCCGCCCTCGTCTACGGGATCCTGCGCCGCAAGGGCTTCCTGCTGCTCACGGGCGAGGTCGGGACCGGCAAGACCACGTTGCTGCGCGCGGCCCTCGACCGGCTCCCGCCGGAGACCGAGGTCGCCCTCGTGATGAACACCTCGGACCTGAAGCCCCTCGACCTGCTCAAGCTGATCGCCGCGGAGCTGCGGATCGGCGAGCGGATGGAGACGAAGGTCGACTACGTGATCGCGCTGAACGCGTATCTGCTCGACCGCCTCCGGTCGGGACAGAACACCGTTCTGATCATCGACGAGGCGCAGAACCTCGACCCCGCCCTCCTCGAGGAGGTGCGGCTGCTCTCGAACCTCGAGACCGATACGGAGAAGCTCCTCCAGATCGTCCTCACGGGTCAGCCCGAGCTGAAGCAGAAGCTGGCGAGCGTCCACCTGCGGCAGCTCCGGCAGCGCATCGCCATCGAGCACCACGTGAAGCCCCTGAGCCGCGCCGAGGTGGGCCCCTTCCTCGCCCACCGCATCGCGGTGGCCGGCGGGCGCTACGAGGAGGTCTTCGCGCCGGGGGCCGAGGCCATCTTCTACTCGTTCTCGGGCGGGATCCCGCGCCTGCTCTGCCTGCTCGCCGACCGCGCGCTCCTCGCCGCTTACGCGCGCCAGGTCCGCCCGGTTCCCCTCGCCCTCGTGGAGGCCAAAGCGAAGGAGATGGAAGAGGTGCGCGCCACCCAGGATCTGGGAGAGAGCGGTGGGTGAGATCACCGACGCGCTCCGCCGCGCCCGCGAGGGGGGCACCGACCTCGAGGCCCGCCTCCCGCCCGCGCGTCTCGCCGACGCAGCGCCCGAAGCGCCCCTCGCGCCCCCGGAGCCGTCGGAGCGCGCGGCCAACGTGGAGATCTCCCTCGACCGCGGCGAGGAGTGGCCCGCCCGGGCCATCGTCGTCGAGCCGCGGGGCCAGGTTGCCGAGGCGCTGCGCCATCTCGCCCTGAAGATCCGCGCCGAGCTCGATCGGCGCCGCGCGCGCAGCTTCGCGGTGACGAGCCCGCTGCGGGGCGAGGGCAAGAGCACCCTGTCCTGCGACCTCGCCCTCGCCTTCGCCTCGCTCTCGCGGGGGCGCGCGGTGGCCCTCGTCGACTTCGACCTGCGCCGCCCGAGCGTCGCCCGGGACCTCCGGATCCGCCCCGAGAAGGGGATCGAGAGCTACCTCCTCGGCCAGGCGCGCCTCGAGCAGACCTGCGTGCCGATCGAGAAGCCCGCCCTCGACGTCTACCCCGCCACGACGCCCCAGGAGGCGGCCCACGAGCTGCTCGTGCGTCCCCAGGCCGCGACCCTCGTGCGCGAGCTGGAGCGCCGCTACTCGGTGGTGGTCTTCGACACGCCGCCCACCCTGCTCGTCCCGGACACGCGCATCCTGCTGGGCCTCGTGCCGGCCTTCCTCGTGGTCGCGCGCCACGGGGTGACGCGCAAGCGCGCCCTCGCCCACCTGCTCGACGAGCTACCGCGCCCGCAGCTCCTCGGCGCCGTGCTGAACGGGGGCCCACAGCCCACCCACTCGCGCCACTACGGCTACTACTCGGAGGACCCCGAGAAGGACGACGAGGTCGGGACCGATGGCTGAGCAGGACGATTCCGAGGGCGGCGGCTCCGTCGGGCTGCCCCAGTTCCTCCTCGACCCGGTCGGTGTGGTGCGGCGGCGCTGGCGCTGGCTGCTCGGCGTGCTCGGCGTGAGCTCGATCGTCGCCGCCGCGGCGCTGGCGCTCTGGCCCGACCAGTACGAGGCGACGGCACGGCTCTTGATCTCGAGCCAGCGCATCCCCGACGAGTTCGTGCGCTCGACGATCGCCGAGGGCGTGGCCGAGCAGCTGAACGCCATGGTCGGCGAGGCGCTCTCCCGCGACTCCCTGGTCTCGCTGATCGAGGCCCACGGGCTCCACCACAAGCCCGGCGGCGACGTGGCCCCCGAGACGCTTCTCGCCGACGTCAGCAAGGCGATCGTCGTCGAGCCCGAGAAGGTGCTCGACACCGGCGTGAAGAGCCCGGGCTTCTACATCTTCGCGGTGCGCTTCACCTGGCACGATCCCTCGCAGGCGGCGGGTGTCGCCAACGAGCTGGTGACGCGCCTCATCGACTCGAACCTCGACCGCCGCGCCCGTCAGGCGCGCCTCACCACCGAGTTCCTGCGGCGCGAGGCCGAGCGCGCCGAGGCCGCGCTGAAGGAGCAGTCCGCCAAGGTGTCGGGCTTCAAGGAGGAGCACCGCGGCGAGCTGCCGGCGGAGCTCGCCACGAAGGTCGCCCGCCTGGAGCGGCTCCAGTCCCAGCGCCAGGCCCTCGGGCTGCGCATCTCCGAGGCCGAGAGCCGGCTCGTCACCCTCCAGACCACGGGGGGGGAAGCCGACCCGCGCAGCATGGCGCTCTCGGAGATCGAGTCGCGGCTGCTGCGCGAGCGGACGGTCCACACGGCCGAGCACCCGAACGTGCTGGCCCTCGAGCGCCAGGTGGAGGCGCTGCGCAAGGAGATGGCGAGCCAGCCCATGGGCGGCGGCTGGTCGCCGACCCAGCGCGCCGTCGTGGCCGGCGTCCAGCTCGAGATCGGTTCGCTCCGCCAGCAGCTCGCGCTGATCGAAGGCGAGATGAGCGAGCTCGAGTCCCAGGTGGCGAAGACGCCCTCTCGCGAAGAGGAGCTCAACTCCCTCGCCCAGCGCGAGGAGGTGCTCCGCACGAGCTACACCGACGCGCTCCGCAAGGTGAAGGAGGCGGAGCTCGCCGAGAGCCTCGAGCTCGCCCAGCAGGGCATCCAGATCTCGAAGCTCGAGCCCGCGATGCCCCCGAGCGACCCCAAGATCCCCCTCTGGCAGCTCTGCCTGGGCGCCGTGGGCGGCGTGCTCGGTCTCGTCGCCGCGGCGGGGGTCCTGCTCGAGCTCACCGATCCCGTGGTCCTCGCCCGCAGCGAGCTCGAGGCGCTGACGGGGCTCTCGCTGCTCGGGAACATTCCGAGGGCGCATTGAACGGATCCCTCCTCCGCGGCGAGCCCGCGGCGGCAGCGTCGCCCCGCGAGGCCGCGTGGCTCTGGGCGGGCCTCGTCCTCGCGTTCTCGCCGGCGCTGGCGGAGCTGGCCTCCCACTGGCGCGCGGAGCCCTGGGCCCGCTACAGCGCCCTCGGCCTCTGGCTGCTCCCGCGCAGCGCGACCGCCCTCGATGGGCGCGCGCCCGGCCGGCGCGACGGACTGCTGTGGATCTTCGCCGGCCTCGCCCTCGAGGTGCTCGCCGCCGCGGCGGGCCCGGCGAAGCTCGGGCGCCCGGGCCTCGTCCTCGGCGTCCTCGGGATGGCTCGGACCCTCGGGCATCCGCCCCTGCGCGCCGCCGCTCTCGCCCTCTTCCTCGTGCCGGTGCCGGCGGCCCTCGCGCGCCTGCCGGAGCCGCTGCTCCGCCCCCTGCTGGAGCAGCCCGCCGCCGCCCTCGCGAGGGGCCTCGGAGCGGCGGTGGAGGCCGGGCCCCTCGGCATCGCCCGGGGCGAGGCGCTGCTCCGCGTCTACCCCCAGGACCTCGGCGTGCCCCTTGCCGCGCTCTTCGCCGGCGCCGCCTTCGCGGCGAGCGTGGTGCGCGGAGCGACCGCTCCCCGGGCCCTCGGCAACGCCGCCGCCGCGTCGCTCCTGGCCCTCCCCGCACAGCTCGCGGCGCTCCTCGCCGCCGCGCTGCTCCTCGAGGCCCGGGGCGCCGGTGTCGCGCGGCGCTGGCTCGACGACGGGCCCTGGCTGCTCGGCGCCCTCGCCGCCCTCGCCGCGTTCGAGGCGGCCCGCCGCACGCGGGCCCGCAGCGCGTGATGCGGAGCTCGCTCCAGACCGGCCTCCTGTTCGGCGCCCTCGCCCTCGTCGGTGCCTCCGCCTGGGCCCTGAAGCTCGCCGGGAACCTCGAGGTGGACGCGCGAGAGCTGGCGCAGCTCGCGCCGGCCCTCGGCGCCTGGAGCTCCGAGGACGTCCCCGTGGAGGACGACGTGGCGCGCATGCTGCGCGCCGACTTCAACCTCCAGCGCGCCTATCGCCACCCCCTCGGCGACGTCGTCTTCCTCTACGTCGGCTACTACGGCACCGCCCGCGGCGGCCGCCCGGAGCACACGCCCTGGGTCTGCTACCCGTCGACGGGCTGGGAGATCCTCGCGTCGCGGGTGGTCGCGGTCGACGCCGCGAGCGGCCTCGCCGCCAACGAGCTCGTCGTCGAGAGCGAGGGCGAGCGGCGCCTCGTGCTGTTCTGGTACCGCTCCGGGACGCGCACCGGGATCACGAGCGGCCTCGGCCTGAGCCTCGCCCACCTGCGAGGCCGCCTGCTCGACGGACGCGGCGACACCGCGCTCGTGCGGCTCAGCACCGAGCTCCGGTCGGGCGACGAGACCCGCGCACGCAGCGCGCTCATGGGCTTCGCCGCCGAGATCGACCGCCAGATCGCGGGCCACTGGCCTCGCGAAACGCGCCGCCAGGCCGCGGCCGGGTCCGGGGCGCGGAGCGGCGCGGGGTGAAGGTCTCGGCCGTCGTCACGACCCACGACGTCGCGCCCTGGATCGAGAGCGCACTCCGCAGCATCGCCGGGCAGCAGCGTCCTCCGGACGAGATCGTGCTCCTCGACGACGCCTCCTCCGACGACACCCTCGCGCGCGTCGCGGCCAGCGGGGTGCCCGTGCGCCTGCTCCGGGACAGCTTCCGCAACGCGGCCCGCGCCCGGAACGTCGCGGTGTCCCACTGCTCGGGCGAGTGGATCGCCTTCCTCGACGGCGACGATCTCTGGCAGCCGGAGCACCTCGCCGAGGCCCTCGCCCTCCTCGGCTCCGGGAGCGACGTGGCGCTCCTCGCCAGCTACCAGGAGTACTTCGAGGAGGACGGGCGCTGGGGCGACAAGGCGCCGCTGCCCGTGCGCCCCGGGGCCGGGCTCGACGACCGCGACCTCTATCGCTGCTACGTGGGGCCCAACATCGGCTGGCCGACGAGCGGCTTGGTCGTGCGCCGCGACCGCTTCCTCGAGGTCGGAGGCTTCGACGAGGCGCAGCTCCGCCGCCACGACGCCGACCTGTTCCTGCGCCTCGCGGCGGGCCGTACCTGGGCCTACCAGCCGCGTCCGACCTGGGTCTACCGCAAGCGCGAGAGCGGCAACATCTCCGCCCACCGCGCCGAGTGCGCCTACTACCTGCTGCGCTCGATGCTGAAGCTCCGCGAGCACTACCCGGGTCCCGAGATGGAGGCCCGCATCCGGCGCCAGGCACGCCTCGCCCAGAGCGCGGCGCTGCTCGCGGGCGACGGAGCCCTCGTCCAGCGGGTGTCCGGGCTCGGCAGCGACTACCTCGGGCTCCCGCGCAGGGCCCTCTCGGCCGCCCACCGCGTCGCCCCCCGCGCCGTCGAGGGGCTGTGGCGCTTCGCGCGCTCCGCACCCGCTCTTCGATCCTCCGCTCAGGCCGACGCCGGCGCCCCGTAGGCCGCGAGGGTGTCGCCGGCGACGCGCGGCCAGCTCTGGGCCGCGACCTTCTTCCGATTGAAGGCGCCCATCTCGCGGACCGATCCGGCGGCGCGCAGCGCCTCGGCGAGCGCGTTCCGGAGAGCCTCCGGAGCGCCCGCGTCGTACAGGAAGCCGCCCTGCTCCTCGAGGTAGTCCTCGAGGCAGCCGAGCCGGGGGCCGAGGCACGCGACGCCGAAGGACATGGCGAGGACCAGGGAGCCCGAGGTGAGGACGTCCTCGTAGGGCAGCGCCGCGACGTCGGCGGCGCCGAAGTACACCTGGAGCTCGTCGTCGGGCACGAAGCCCGGCAGCAGCAGGATCCGGCTCTCGCCGGCGCTCGCGCCGCGAAGCTCGCGCTCCACCGCGGCGCTCGAGGCGAGCCCGGCGATCACGAGGCGCGCCCTCCGCTCCTCGAGCTTCCGGAACGCGCGCACCAGCTCGAGCAGCCCCTTGTAGGGCCGGAGCTGTCCGAGGAACAGGAACACGAAGTCCCCGGCGCCGAGCCCGAGGCGCTCCCGCGCCGCCTGCCGACTCGCGCCTTCGGGGTAGACGCCCAGGTAGCTGCCGTGGGGCACCACGACGACCTTCGCAGCCGAGCGCAGCCGCAGCTCGCGCACCAGGATCGTGCGCGCCCGGGGACCGTGGGCGATCACCCGGTGGGCGAGACGCGCCACGAGGGCGGCGCAGAGGCGCTCGATGCCCGGGTCGCGGGCCTCGTGGCCGGCGAGGTTGTGGGCGGTCCAGACGATGCGCACTCCCGCGGCTCGCAGCAGCGCGAGCTGGGCGGCGACCGCGATCGTCTGGAGGAGCCTGCGGAGCCCGCCGGGGCCCCGGGGGCCCCGAAGCAGCGGCGAGAGCCAGTGAAGGTGGAGCACGTCCGCTCGTCGCCGCAGCACGTCGCCGAGGAACAGCGTGCGCTCGGGCGCGCCCTCGACCTCGGCGCCGCGGGCCTCGAGCGCCCGGGCCAGCTCGACTTGATACGGGTTCGAGGCCTTCCAGAACGGCAGGAAGACGACCTTCAAGGGCCCCCGAACCTCGTCACCGCGCTCGCCCCTTCCGCTCAGGCCCGCCGCCGCGCCCTCCGCCAGCGTGCCAGGAGCGGTAGCACCATCACGAGCTCGAAGCCGAGGCCGCAGGCCGGCGGCGGGTTCGGCGTCTCGAGGCGCCGCCAGGGCGCGGTGCACTGGGGGTCCGGCGTGCCTCCGCCGGGTCCGCCGTTCCAGTCGATCTTGCCGTCGCCGTCGTTGTCGACGCCGTCCTGGCAGGCCGGGGACTCGATGTCCCAGAGCGCGTTCCGGCAGCCGAGGTCCGCGGGGTAGTCGATCGCCCCGTCGCCGTCGTTGTCGAGACCGTCCTGGCAGGCCGCCAGCTCCGCGAAGCTCGCGACGAGGGTCGCAGGCGCCGGCGGCGCGACTACGATGTGGCTCTGGGCGCCGCCGTCCGACCAGCTCGTGAAGGCGTAGGACTTCCCGCCGCTCGCCTGGGGCGAGGAGGCCTCCACCGAGTTCTCGGAGCCGACGATCACGGTGCGCGTGAAGGGCGTGATCAGCGCCTCCGAGCCGACGAGCAGCTCGAGGCCCGACGGGACCGACTGGAAGGTGAGATCGACGATCTCGGGCTGGAGGAACAGGCTCGTCGAGGCCGAGAGCGCCGTCGAGCCGTGCTCCCCCTCGAACACCAGCAGCCCGTCGCTCATCGACAGGTACTGGGCCGCCGTCCAGCTCGCCGAGCGCGCGAGGTTCGAGAGGCGCACCTCGTCGAGGGCTCCGATCCAGTAGTCGCCGTCGCCGCTGCGCCGGCCGATGGCGAGGGCCTGGGCGCTCGCGGTCACCGGCGTCACCGTCGAATCGCTGGTCGCGTTGGCGCCGTCGACGTACACGGCGCCGCTGGCGCCGCTCAGCGACACCGCCAGGTGGTGCCAGCTCGTGTCGAGGTCGATCCCCGTCGCGCGCACGAAGCTGTTGTTCGCCCCCACCCCGGTGACGCGGTTCAGCGCCGAGTTGTACTCGAGGTCGAAGCCCGCGGCGTCGGTCCAGAGGTTCTTCTTGTCGAGGATGCGCCCGGCGACGTCGCGGTTCGCGTCGCCGACCTGCACCCAGCCCTCGAGGGAGAGCGTTCCCGCCAGCTCGAGGCTGGGGCTGCTCGGCACCGAGATCCAGGAGAAGCCGTCGAAGGAGCGCGCGCCGCCGAGGGCGCCGGCGGCCGGCAGGGTCCCGTTCTCCGTCCCGTGGTTGCCGAAGCCCGTCGAGTCGGCCGCGCCGTCGCCCAGGTGCCACACGCCGACGTAGCCGTTCGACCAGACCCCGGCGGGATCCTGGTCGTCGAGGGCTCCGGGGTTGTCGTAGTACATCCAGACGTAGCCCTCGGAGGAGGCGGCGTCGACGTGGGGCAGCTTCACCCACACCAGCGACACGCCCGCCGGGTTCCACTCCTCGATCTCGTGGGAGAGGAGCTGCCCCGTGTCGTCGGTGAAGCGCAGGTCCGCGCCCCCCGGCGCCGTGCTCCCGTAGTCGATGCGCGTCCCGTCGAGGCGCACGAGCACGGGGAACTCGTCGAGGGCCTCGGCCTGCGCCGAGTTGTCGACGACGATCTTGCGGCGCTTCGCCCAGTCCGGGTCGAACCAGTCCGCCCCGGTGACGTCCGTCGCCGTCAGCTTCAGCTCGAGGAACGCCGGGTACTCGTGGTCCGGCCCGAAGAAGCTGCCGCCGGCGACGCCTTCGAAGCTCTGCATCGGATGCGCGTGGCAGTTGTCCAGCGTGGCGCAGTGGTGGAGGATGAGATCCCAGGAGAGCTGCGAGGGCGGGAGCGGCCCGGTGTCGGGATCCACCGCCTCGCCCGCGAAGAAGATCTCCTCGTTCACGATCCAGAGGTCCCCGAAGCTCGGCGCCGTGATCGTCGGGATCGGCGCGGCGTCGTCGACGGTGATGGTGACCGAATCGGTGTCGGGCGCGCCGTCGCTGTCGGTGACGCGCAGCGAGACGAGGGTGCTTCCCGACGCGT
>Ga0105107_10002577_pt1 | contig 11952 bp, 8 predicted proteins | sample PPLLaktember2015_6_FD_79335 | JGI IMG/M metagenome (GOLD analysis project Ga0105107, IMG submission 79335) | Freshwater sediment microbial communities from Prairie Pothole Lake near Jamestown, North Dakota, USA - PPLs Lake P8 Core (1) Depth... | ecosystem: Environmental > Aquatic > Freshwater >... | reverse complement strand
CGCCCGTGCGATGATCCTTCACGAGCGTGTACGGCTGGAACACGTAGCTCCGGATCTGGTTGCCCCAGGAGATGTCCTTCTTTTCGCCCGCGATTTTGGCCTGCCGTTCATCCTCTTCCTCGGTGAGCTTCGCGTAGATGCGCGAGCGGAGCACCTTCATCGCCATTTCGCGGTTCTTGTGCTGCGAGCGCTCATTCTGGCATTGTACGACGATCCCCGTGGGAAAGTGCGTGATCCGGATCGCGGAGGAAACCTTGTTCACGTGCTGCCCTCCCGCGCCGCTCGAACGGTAGGTGTCGACACGGATATCCGCGGGCTTGATATCGACCTCGATCTTGTCTCCGATCTCGGGATAGACGAAAACGGAGACGAAGGACGTGTGGCGGCGGTGATTCGAATCGAAGGGGGATATCCGGACGAGACGGTGAATGCCGCTCTCCGCCTTCATCATGCCGTAGGCGTATTCCCCCGTGATTTCGAGAGTCGCGTTCTTGATGCCGGCCTCGTCGCCGGGCTGGTGGTCGAGGAGACGGATCTCGTACCCGTTGCGCTCGAGATACTTCCGGTAGAGCCGGAGCAGCATCTCCGCCCAGTCCTGCGATTCGGTGCCCCCGGCGCCGGGGTGCAGGTTCATGAGAGCGTTGCCGCGGTCATTCTCCCCCGAAAGGAGCACCTTGAGCTCAAAATCGCCGAGCCGCTTGCGGACGCGGGCGGCCTCCGAGGCGAGCTCGTCGAGCATCGACGGATCCGCGACGCTCTCCCCCATCGCGAGGAGATCCTTGAGCTGGGCGATATCGCTCTCGAGGCTCGTGAGCGGATCGAGCTTCCCCTTGAGCTCCTTGAGCCGGGAAACGAACTCCTCCGCGCGCTCCCGGTCGTCCCAGAAGCCGGTCTTCCCCATCTCTTTCTCGATACCGGCGATCTCGGTTTTCATCCCCTCCGGGTCAAAGCCAATCGCGCAGCCCCGAAAGCTGCCGCTCCATCCCGGTCACCCGTTCTTCGATCTCGCGTTGCGTCAGTTTTTCATTCACTGCCGTTTCCTCCCAGCTCTCCGGCACCGATCGAGAAACCGGTCCCGAATCCGCAGGGCGCGCGAGCGCACCCGAGCGAGAGAGCCGTCCGTTCGTATCGATTCGTCGGCGCGCGACCACGCGTCCTCGAGCCCCCGCTGGCGCTCGATCCTGAGCAGCGCCTCCGCTCGGGAGAGACCGTCCCTTCGCATGATTCTCTTCAGGCGAGTCTCGAGGGAAGCCCGGGTTACGACGGCGCGATCGACCTTGAATTTGAATCTATACTGAAAAAGGAGCACCGCATCAAGCACAATGTACTCCGAGCGCGCGCGGCGGCGCATCACCTCGGCGGTTATGATCTTCGCCAGCGCCGGCCGCATGATCCGGTTGAGGCGCGCGATGGAACGGTCATCCGCGAATGCCGCGCGCGCGAGCCTTCGCCGCGACACCTGCCCCGAAGGGGTGAGCACATCCGCCCCGAAGGCGGCGGCGAGCTTCCGCCGGACCGCCGGCGCTTCGAGCACGCGATGGCCGAGCCGATCGCAGTCCACGAGCGCGCCGTCCCTTCCCGCGATGAACCGCGCGACGGTCGACTTGCCCGAGGCGATCGGGCCCGTGACGGCGATCACCGGCGTCCTTTTCACGGGTGGGCCTCCAGCCAGTTCGTGCCGAAACCGATATCGACGCGGAGCGGCACATCGAGCGCGAGCGCACCCTCCATGCGTTCCCGCACGAGCGTTTCCATCGCCGGACGCTCCTCGGGCACGATCTCGAAAACGAGCTCGTCATGGACCTGGAGCACCATCCTGCTCCGGAAGCCCCGATCGAGAATCTCGCGATCGATCCCGACCATCGCGACCTTGATGAGATCGGCCGCCGTTCCCTGGATCGGCATGTTCACGGCGATCCGCTCGGAAAAGCTCCTCACGCGGTTATCCTCGCTCCCGATCTCGGGCAGCAGCCGCCTCCGGCCGAGGAGCGTTTCCGCGTACCGCTTCCCCCGCGCCTCGGCGACCGCCCGATCGATGTACGCCTTGACTCCCGGATACTTCTCGAAGTACTCGTCGATGAATCGCTTCGCCTCATCGAGAGAGATATCGAGTTGACCCGAGAGCCCGCGGGGACCCATGCCGTAGATGACACCGAAGTTGATCGTCTTCGCGCTCGAGCGCATCGCGGGGGTCACCGCGCTCTCGGCGACGTCGTAGATGCGCGCCGCTGTTCGCGCGTGGATGTCTCCCCCCTCCCGGAACGCCTCGATGAAACCGGCGTCCCCCGAACAGTGCGCCATTATCCGGAGCTCGATCTGCGAATAGTCGGCGTCCATGAAGATGCGGCCGGCGCGGGGAATGAAGGCGCTCCGGATCATGCGCCCGAGATCCGTGCGAATAGGGATATTCTGGAGATTCGGATCGCTCGAGGAGAGCCTCCCCGTCGCGGTCACCGTCTGATTGAACGAGGTGTGGATGCGCCCCGTGCGCGGATGGACGAGCCGCGGGAGGGCATCGAGATAGGTGCTCTTCAGCTTCGAGAGCTGACGGTGCCTGAGAATGGCCGCCGCGATCGGGTGTGTGCGCGCGAGCTCGGTGAGCACCTCTTCATCCGTCGAAAATCCCGTCTTCGTTCTCCGCGCCGTTGCGAGCCCGAGCTTCTCAAAGAGAATCTTTTGGAGCTGTTTGCTCGAATTGATGTTGAACTCCTCGCCGGCGAGCCCTTGAATCTCGCCGGTGAGTCGCCCGATTTCGACCGCGGCCTCCCCGGAGAGGCGGCCGAGCGTCGATGCGTCGATCGCGACTCCCTCCTGCTCCATTCTCTTGAGCACGAGGCAGAGCGGCATCTCGATCTCCCGGAAGAGCTTCTCGAAACCGAGTTCGACGAGCTGCGGTTCGAATATCCCCTTGAGCCTCATCGTGTAATCGGCGTCCTCGCACGAGTATTCGGCGAGGCGGCTCAGAGGAACGGTCCTGATGTCCTTCTCCCGATCTCCCGGGGAAAAGAGCTCCGCGTAGGAGATCTTCCGATGACGGGCGAACTCGAGCGAGAGATTGTCCAGAGAATGCGAGCGCCTCTCGGGATCGAGACAATAGGAGGCGATCATCGTATCGAAGGCGACGCCGCCCACCGCCAGAGCGTGCGCCTCGAGCACGAGCACGTCGTACTTGATATTGTGCCCGATCTTCGAAATCGCTCCGTTCGCGAGCAGGGGTCCGAGAATCGAGCGGACTTTCTCGAGGGGGATGCCCTCCTGCGCCGCATGCTCGTCGAAGAGCCCCGTCCCCTCCGCCCGGGATCCCGCGGCGACGGGAACATACCACGCAGTTCCTTTCCCGGCGCAGAGAGATACGCCGACAAGCTCCGCCCGCATCGGATCGATCGAGGTCGTCTCGACATCGAAGACGATCTCACGCTCCTCGCCGAGGCGGCGGGAGAGAGAGGCGAGCGCGCCCTCATCCGGCACGGGGAGGTACTCGCGCGCCGCGGACGCTGCGGTCGTGCCGAGCGAGAGCTCCTTCAGGATCTGGTGGAACTCAAACCGGAGGAGGAGATCGGTGATCCGCTCCTCGTCGGAAGCGCCGATTGAGAGATCGCCGAGGGAAAGATCGAGAGGAACCTCCTGCAGCGTCACGAGCCATCGCGAGAAACGCGCGCTCTCGGCGCCGAGCTTCAGCTTCTCCCGGAGATGCTCCGGTTCCACCTCGTCGATCCGCTCGTAGATCTCGTCGAGGGAGCCGAACTCGTGGAGCAGCTTGAGCGCCGTCTTCTCGCCGATCCCCTTGACGCCGGGAATGTTGTCCGAGCTGTCCCCCATGAGCGCGAGGAGATCGATCATCCGGGCCGGCTCGAGCCCGAAGCGCTCCCGGCAGAACTCGGGGCCGATTTCCTCCTCGAGCGCCGTTCCCTTCTCGGGACGTATGATATGGATCCGGTCGGAGAGGAGCGGATAGAAGTCCTTATCGCCCGTGACGATCGCGACATCGACCCCCTCCGCGCTCGCGCGGCGCGCGAGCGTGGCGATCATGTCATCCGCCTCGATGCCGGACCGCGCGAGAACGGTGACGCCGAGGGCCCGGGTCACCTCAGAAATCCAGGGAAGCTGGCTCGCCATATCGCCGGGCATCTCCGGCCGCTGCGCCTTGTACTGCGGAAACTCCCGGTGGCGCACGGTTTCCTCGCCGCTGTCGAATACCACCGCGAGGTAGCGGGGATCATATTTCTTCATGAGGAGGAGCAGCATGCGCGTAAATCCGAACACGGCGCTCGTGTTCTCCCCCTTCGAATTGATGAGCGGATTCCTGATGAAGGCAAAATAGGACCGGTACGCGAGCGCGTGTCCGTCGACGAGATAGAGCCGCGGGGGCCCCTTATGGTCACTCTTTCGGGACATAGAGGCTGTGCTCGGCGATGAATCGTTCGACCGGCTCCGGCACGAGGTAGCGAATGGATTTCCCCGCCGCCGCGAGCGACCTGATCTCGGTCGATGAAATCGAATTGCTTCCCGCCGTCATGCAGATGAGCGCCGCATCGGGCGGCAGCTGCGGAATCCGCTCGTGCCCGGGCCTCATCATGACGAGTATCGTTGCGCGCGCGAATATCTCTTCGGGGCGCCGCCACCCCCCCATCTCTTCGAGAGAATCGCTTCCGATCAGGAGATGGAGCGAATCCCTTCCCAACCCCCGGTCAGCGAACGCGCGAACCGTACGGTATGTGTAGGAGACCGACCGCTCCGCCTCGATGCGGGAGAGCTCGAACGAGGTGTTCCCGGCGATGGCGAGCGCTACCATGCGGGCGCGGGTCTCGAACGCGGTGAGCGAGCCCGTCGTCTTGTGCGGAGGCACGGCAGTCGGAATGAAATGGATGCGGTCGAGCTCGGCGAGATTCACGGCGGCCTGCGCCATGATGAGGTGTCCCGCATGGATCGGATCGAATGAGCCCCCGAAGAGTCCAACCTTCTCGATCCTAGCCGTCATCGCCCTGCTTTTCCCCTCCCGCGCGGGCTTCCGCGATTCCGAGACGCTTCTGCGCCTTGACCTTTTCCGGAAAAGAGCCCGCCGCCGCGATCGCATCGCGGTAGTCCGCCGCTGCATCTTCGTATTCCCCGCGCATCTCCCTGATGCTTCCCCGATAGTAGCGGCAGCGCGATGCCCAGAGCGTTTCGGGGTAGAGATCGATGACTTTGCCCAGATACACGAGCGCGGCGTCGTACCGTTTGCGGGAGAAGTAGAGCTTCCCGTTCAGAAAGTCCTTTTCGCCGAGCCTGTCATGAATCCGGCGGATCGCGACGCGCGCCTCTTCGATGCGAGGACTCGTCGGGAAGAGCTGGACGAATCGATTGAGACGTTCGAGCGCCTGATGGCTCTTCGTCTGATCGCGCTCGACGCGCTGCGTTTGCTCAAACGAGCAGATCCCCTCGAGAAAGAACGCGTCGTCGACATACTCGCTGTAGATGTAGTCGTTGATGAGAACCCGGTATTCGCTCTCGGCGAGGGGATACTCCTCGTCCATCCGGTACGATTCGGCGAGACGAAACTGGGCATAGTCGTTGCGCTCGTCCCCCGTAAAGGTCACGAGAAAATCCTTGTACTCGAGCGCCGCATGTCCGAACCTGCCCTGCTCGAAGAGCCGGTCCGCAAGGGCGAGCTTGTCTCCGCCGACATTGACTCTCTTCGGCGTATAAGGTCCACCGCAGGATGCGGCACAGACGGCGAGCCCGCACATGATCAGGACAATAGCCCTCTCACGAACGCCGTCTCTTCGGCATTTCAAGTCTTTCAATTCGCTCCTTTGCTTTCTCCACAAGCCTTCCGCTCGAACCGGAGTTCACGACCTCACGATAGTACCGCGCGGCGTTCGCGGCGTCCCCGCGCCTCTCGCAGAGCTCCCCGAGGAGGAAATTGACCCGCTCCTTGACGAGGGGGCTCCCCGCCGTAGGCGCGAGGCCGACGAGAATCGATTCCGCGGCGCTCGTTTCTCCCTCGCGGGAGAGGGTTTCCGCTTCTTTCAGGAGCAGGCTCTCAAGTTCCCAAAGCGCGTTCGACGCGAGCCCGCTCTTCGGATAGCTCTCCTGGAACCGCCGATAGATCGAGATCGCGCGGCCGGTATCCCCCATCCCCTCGTACGCGGCGGCGAGGTCGATCAGCGCCTCCGCCGCGTGCGGCGCGTTCGGATACTTCTCGAGATACCGGTTCAGGTAGCGGATCGCCGTATCAAAGTCGCGCCGTTCGAGATAGAGTTTGCCCGCCGCGAAGTCATACGGACCAAAATCGAGACCGCTCTGAAAACCCGCGGCGGCGAGCATCATGCGCCGGCCTCTCGCCGGATCCCCCGACTCGAGGCTCGCGATCGCCTCGTCCCGGTAAAAAAGCGCTATCTTCGATGCGAACGAGGCGTCCGACTTCCTGCATTCATCGAAGGAGGCCTGCGCCTCAGCCTCGCTCCCCGCCTTGAGCCACGCCTTGCCGGCGAGAAAGAGCATCGCGGGGGTTCGCTCCCCTCCCTTCTTGAAGTGGTGCCGCAGTATGAAGATCGCTTCGCGGTAATCCCCGGCATCGTATTCGCGGGATGCCTTGTCGAGAACCGACTCCCGTCCGCAGGCGAGCGCCGCGCAGAGAAAAAGCGCGAAAACCGCAGCCCGGCTCCTCACGCCGAAACACAGCCGCATCGCGTTAGCCCTTCCGAGCATCCCGTCAATCGCTGCCCTGGTTCGAGAAAAAGAGATACACGAGACCGATAACGATACCCGATACTGCGATGGGCTCGAGCAATCTCGACAGCTTCAACTCATCGCGGGGCGGACGCGTGAATTCGTACTGCTGATCCTCAACCGAAGCAAGCTTCCCGTAGCCGATCGTGTCGCCGTATCCCGTATGGCTCTCCCCCACCCACACGACTTCACCGGTTCTGCGATCGATGAGCCGGGCGGCAATGTCCGCCTGAGCGGACCGCGCGACCTCCTTCGATCCGAGCAGCCATTTCCGCGATATCTTCGGGTACGCGATCTTCAACCGCACGACATGGTACGAGAAGCGGTATCCCCCCGAAGTATCCGCGGCGCTCCCTGCCTGTTTCGGCTCTTCGATCGTGACCCTGATTCCGGCAGAGGTCATGCGCCGCACGAGGGCGTTCTCGAGGAGAAAATCGGCGTCGCCGGCCCCCTTCGTCTTGCTGAGGAGCACGATGCTGTTTGCCGGAATCGAATCGATGCCCGCGGCGAGCTCGTCCGCCGCAGCCGATGATACCCGCTCGATAATTTCGAAGTTCGTGGGCACGCGGTCGCGTTCCCCCTCCGCGGCCGCGAGAAGCGCATCCGCCGCGCCGAAAGCGGCGAGACAGATCAGGCAAACAACCTTCACAAGATATTTCCGAGAGTGAAATAGAGACACTGGGCACAACCTCCCCGTCGCATCGATGGATAGCAATGGGACGCCTCGTGGCCGCAACCCATGGTAACCGTAATAATCATCCGCGATTGCGCAAAAAAGTCAAATGAAATCTCTCAGGGGCCCGATGGGCGAACGAGCCGGGCATCGTTCAACCGGGCTGCGGCGCGTCAGACAGAAGTCACCTCGGCGATGAGATCATATGCCTGCGCCTCGTGGACCCGTCCCCTGACCATCGCTCCCGGTCCCGGCACGGCGCCCCTGAGATAGGTCACGCCGTCGACCTCGAACGCCTGTCCGAAAAACCTCCCCACCCACCCTATCTCCCGTGAAGGCCGCTCCCCCGCCGGCAGCGCCGAATCGACGAGAATTGCGAGCTCACTGCCGAGGCGCGCGTTCAATCGCTCCTGCGATATGTCCATTTGCAGGTCGAGAAGGGCATCCTTCCGTTCGAGCGCAATCCCTTCCGGGATCCTCTTTCTGAGGGCGTATGCTTCGGTCCCCTGCTCGGGCGAAAAGGTGAACACGCCGACATGATCAAATGCGGTTTCCTCGAGAAAATCGGCGAGCTCTCTGAAATCCGCGTCGGTCTCTCCCGGAAAACCGACCATGACCGTCGTTCGGAGCACGAGATCGTCGATCGACGACCGCAGCCGATCGAAGAGGGCGGCGAGATCACGCCTCGCGTAGGGACGCCCCATCCTCTTGAGGATGCGATCCGAAACATGCTGGATCGGAATGTCGAGGTATGGGCAGAGCGCACCTCCCCGGATGAGCGGGACGAGGCGCTCGGCCTCGATATGAGCCGGATGGAGATACATGAGCCTGATCCAATCGAAGCGCGCCGCGTCGGCGAGCGCTTCGATGAGATCGTAGAGGCATTCGCGCCGATCGCGGTCGTATCCCCACGCGCTCGTATCCTGCGCAATGATGCTGAGCTCCTTGACCCCCGAGGCGGCGAGCGCCGCGGCCTCCCGGAGGATATCCTCTCTCGTTCTGCTCACCAGGTCCCCCCTGATGGCGGGGATCATGCAGTAGCCGCACCGGTTCGAGCACCCGTCCGCGATCTTGAGGTACGCGAGGTGGGGCGGCGTGAAAAGCGTGCGCAAGGAGGCGCACGTGCCGCCGCCGCTCACCGCACCTACCCTTTCTTCCCCTCCACGCGCCTCCTCCCGCCCAACGCGCGCACCGATCCTCTCCGCGAGGAATGGCATCTCGGCCACCGTGCAGAAGATATCGACCTCGGGCAGGAGCTTTCGCAGCGCCGTTTCTTCCCGGGAGACGAGACACCCGAGAACGGCGAGCCTTTGCTCCGGCGACTTTGATGCGCCCACGCGCAGAATTTCCTCGACCGACTCCTCCATGGCGCTCGATATGAAAGCGCAGGTGGTAACCACGAGCAGCTCGGCAGCCTCGGGGAACGCCGCCTGCCGCCAGCCCGCATTCTCGAGACGCGCGGCTGCGCTCTCGGCGTCGACGAGGTTCTTGGGGCAACCGAGGTTGAAGAAGAAGTAGGTGCCGGATTGAACCGGGTGATCAGTTCGCATCGTATTTTTCTCGGCTCAGGAGGACGCGCCGCGCCTTGCTTCCCTCGAAGGGCCCGACGACGCCCGCCTGCTCGAGCATATCGATCAAACGGGCGGCACGGGCGTATCCGACGCGCAGGCGCCTCTGGAGGAGGGATATCGAGCCCTGCTGGTGCATGACGACGAGCTCCTTCGCCTTCTGGTAGAGCTCGTCATCGATCGGCGCGTCGTCGTCCGTGGCGACGGGAGCTTCGTCCGAGAGATCGAGCGCCTCATCCGTCCGCGAGAACGCGCGCCAGTACGAGGCGACTCTCTCCGTCTCGGATTCCGAGATGAAGGCGCCCTGGAGCCGGATCGGAAACGGCAGGTTCTTAGGAAGATAGAGCATGTCGCCGTTCCCGAGGAGCTTCTCGCCGCCGTTCGCGTCGAGGATCGTCCGCGAATCGGTCTTTGACGTGACCTGGAAGGCGATGCGGCAGGGGAAATTCGCCTTGATGAGACCGGTGACGACGTCGACGGAGGGGCGCTGCGTCGCGAACACGAGGTGGATGCCCACGGCCCGCGCCATCTGCGAGAGACGGGTGATCGGGGGATAGATCTCGTTTCCCATAAGCACCATGATGTCGGCAAGCTCGTCGATGATCGTCACATAGTAGGGGAGCCGCGAGAGCCTCTCTCCGGTGACGGGGGAGATCACCTCCTCCTCTGCAACCCTGCGGTTGAAACCCGCGATGTTCTTGACCCCGACGGAAGCGAGGAGCTTGTACCGTCGGTCCATCTCGACCGTGAGCCACTGGAGCACGCGGAGCACCGTCTTCGCCTCGGTGATCACCGAGTGGAGGAGGTGCGGGATATCGTTGTAGGCGATGAGCTCGAGCCTCTTCGGATCGACGAGAATGAACCGGCACGAAGCCGGGGTATGGTGGTAGAGGAGCGAGCAAATGATCGTATTGATGCAGACGCTCTTCCCGCTTCCCGTCGCCCCCGCGATGAGGAGGTGCGGCATGTCGGCGAGATCGGCGAAGAAGGGCTCGCCGGTCACCGTCTTGCCGAAGGCGATCATGAGCCCCTCCTTCCCCTGCGGGTAATGATCGAGGAGCTCCTTGAGGGATACGATGCTCGGCTCCGGATTCGGCACCTCGATCCCGACGGCGCCCCTGCCCGGTATCGGCGCCTGGATACGGATCGATCGCGCCGCGAGCGCGAGCGAGATGTCGTCGGCGCGGCTCGCGATCTGGCTCACCTTCACCCCTGGCGCCGGGACGAATTCAAATGTCGTCACGACCGGCCCCGGCCGCACCTCCTGTATCTTCCCATCGAGCCCGTAGTCTTTGAGCTTCTGCTCGATGACTGCGCTCCGCGCGATGAGGTCTTCCTTGCTGTAGGAAACGCCCCGCGCCTCGTAGCTGTCGAGGAGCGCGAGATCGGGGAGCGCCATGTCGCCGCCGCCGGCAAGCCCCGGCGGAGGGGAATCATCGATACCGAGGTCCTCCGCGTCGTCGCCCCGCGCGGCGGGCGGCTCGGGCACCGTGATGCGCGGCGGCTGCGCGGCCCGGCCGCCGGAAGACCCTGCCACCCCCGTTGCGTCCGCTGCCAGCTCCGGCTCGAAGATGACGGGGGGTTCGGAAGCTCCCTTCTTCCGCTTCGCGCGCTTCTTATCCCCTTCGGAACCCTTCCGCTTCGGCAGCGCGATCCGCGGAAGGCGGATGTGCCTCAGCTTCGAGAGTAGCGCCTCGACGGGTCCGGGTAGGAGAATGAACGAAATGACGAGAAGCGCGGCGGCGAGAATGAGGATCGATCCGATGCGTCCCGCCAGCAGCCGCAGGAAATCGAGCGTCTTGAGGCCGACGACCCCCGCGGCGTGCACGCCGCCCACGCTCGCGGTGAGAGCGGATACGACAACAAAGAGCGCGAGCGCGGAGATAATCCCCTTGAGTCGGCTCCGCGCCTCGATGTCCCTGAAGGAGCACAAGGCGAAGTAGAGGATGAAGAGCGGCCAGAACCACGAGAGAACGGGGCCGAACGAATAGTACAGGAAACCAGCGATGGCGGCCCCGATCGGTCCGCACATGTTCTGCGCCCGCCAGAATGCGCCCCAATCCTCCCAGAACGCGCTCACATCCGAGCGCTGATGCGACGCGAGGGCGACCGCGATGAACGCGGCGAATATGACGAAGAGCACGCCTCTCGTAATTCGCATACTGCCTTCCCCGCCGCAGCGGTCCGCCCGGCGGGAGCGCGAACGCAACCGGAACCTTCTGCGCGGTTATCGCTTTCGATCCTCGCCTGGGTGACTATCGCTGAAATCTTGTATCAATGATTCCCCGGAAGGTAAAGCAGTTTTTCCGCACATCCCCCTCGAGGAGGGCTGAAGCGCTCGCTATTCCGTCTGCTCCCGCCGCGATAAGCTCTGCAACATGCGAGGGGCGTATCCCCCCGATTGCGACGATCGGCTTTTCCGTGCGGCCCCGGATGAGGCGCAGGAATTCGATGCCGACGCTCTTCGAATCCGCCTTCGTCGGCGTGGAGAATAGCGCCCCGATGCCGAGGTAATCGACCGCATCGAGCGGGAGACGCTCGAAATCCCCGAGGGATCCGATGCTCGCACCGATGATGCTGCCGGGACCGAGCATGATGCGCGCCGCAGCCGGCGACATATCCGACGTTCCCACATGGGCTCCGTCGGCGCCGGAGTCGCGGGCCAGTTCAACCTCGTCATTGACGATCACCGGAATCGCACGCGTCCCGGCGGCCTCGAGCACGGCGGCAAGATCGCACCGCATATCGGCCGCGCCGATCCCCTTGGCGCGGTACTGTATCATGTCGACGCCGCCCGCGGCCAGGTCCCGGGCGACCGCCGAAACGTGGCGCTGGGCCACGATGCCGCGGTCGAGAACCGCATAGAGAAAAGGAGAGCGCGGCATCGGCGCCGCGGCGGCCGAAAGGCCGAAAAAGCCCTTCTCGATCGTGTAGAGCTCGAACCGGAGCGATTTGAAGACGCTCACGGCGCCCTCGTCGAGGAGCTTTCCGAACTCCTCG
>Ga0105107_10002576_pt1 | contig 11953 bp, 10 predicted proteins | sample PPLLaktember2015_6_FD_79335 | JGI IMG/M metagenome (GOLD analysis project Ga0105107, IMG submission 79335) | Freshwater sediment microbial communities from Prairie Pothole Lake near Jamestown, North Dakota, USA - PPLs Lake P8 Core (1) Depth... | ecosystem: Environmental > Aquatic > Freshwater >... | reverse complement strand
TTATCGCGTTTCCAAAGACCCAGAAGGCTTTCTGCATGATGTCAGGCGCTCCTTCGACTGTGGAGACAAAACAACTAAGAGAGCTTCATATCAAGACTGATATCCCGGTAGAATAAGCAGTTTTCATTCCCTCTGTGAATTGCCGAAGAGATGAGATCAATCAATTTTTCTCCGCGCACGTTGCCTGTCTTTTGATTATGGCAATTGTCTCTATGGATTGAACAGATATCCGATTATGTTAAAATAGGTTTGTTATGAGAATGTTGCTTGTTGAAGACGAAAAGGGCGTTGCTAACTTCATAAAAAAGGGTCTTGAAGAGGAATACTATACTATTGATCATTCGACCGATGCTGAAGGAGGCCTGCTCTTTCTTGAAACCAATACCTATGACCTGATAATCCTTGATGTCATGATGCCGGGCATGAACGGATTCGAGCTTTGTAAAAAGATCCGGCAGCGAGGGGTCCACAGTCCGATATTGATGCTTACTGCCAGGGATTCTGTGAAGGACAAGGTTCATGGACTTGACAGCGGTGCCGATGACTATCTGACAAAACCCTTTTCATTCGATGAGTTCCTGGCACGCGTGAGGGCCCTCCTGAGACGAAAACAGGACAAAGTGACAGAGTTTGTTCATGGCTCATTGAAAATAGATGCCGTATCCCACAGGGTTTATATAGAGGGAAAAGAGATTGTGTTGCGGCCGAAAGAATTCTCGATCCTTACTTATCTGATGAGAAACAAGGGGCGTGTGCTTTCCCGGACCCAGATACTTGAAAATATATGGGGATATGATTTTAATCCCAATACGAATATTGTGGATGTGCATATCAAAGCTCTCAGAGAAAAATTGAAGCAATATTCCCTCCATGAGCTGATTCGCAGTGTCAGGGGGGTAGGGTACATGATCGGTGACTGACCTGAAGCCCGAATGAGTAATGATAAATCCCGCAAAAAGACGTTTGACCAGAATATTTGCCGCCGTAACCCTTTTGTTCAGTGTCCTGATATTGGGCCTCAGTTATTTTGTTGTTCATTATAGTACCATCCGTGAAATGAAAAGGCATATGAACGAGGATATTGATAAAGAATTCCTCCATAAGTTCTATAATTCAGGCCTCGAACCTTTTAAGGATGCATGGAATGAGCGCCGTTTTCAGATACTTAACAGACAGGGTGAAGTTGTCATCTCTACAAGTAATTCTGCGGAGTTCTATCCGACGCTGAACCCTGAACATCTTCAAAAGGCATTTAACGGGAAGCGGGTATTTGAGGAGCATAATGTCTTGAATGAACCCTACCTTATCTCCTATTTCTCGATTGACGGAAAATATATAGGGAGGGCGGCTTCATCGCTCGCTGAAGCAAAAAAATACGAGAGCATTTTTCTGAAACTTATTCTTGGCACCCTTCCGGGGGTTCTCCTGATCTCCTTTTTCATAAGCCGTTATCTCGTTAATCAGGCGATGCAGCAGATATCTGATTTTTTTACCTTTCAGGAAACGTTTTCATCCAATGTTACCCATGAACTTCGCTCTCCGCTGGCTTCCCTGAAGGGGAACCTTGAGGTCACGCTCAGAAAAGAACGGGGGACAGACGAATACAAAGACACGCTTGCCCTGGGTTTAAAGGAAGTCGACCGGATCATAAACCTGCTCAATAACCTGAACCTGCTCGCCTCGTCACAATCAAAGCCCTTGGAATTGTTCACTGATGCCGTGGATGTCAGGGCGTTGATCGATGAGCTGATCAGAACATATAAGCCTGTTCTCCAATCAAAAAAGATACATTTGAACGTCATCAGGAATGAAAAGGCAACGTGCATATGCGATGAAGGCCTTATCAGAAGGACAATCGAAAACCTTATCGATAACGCGGTCAAATACACGCCGGAAGGCGGATCGATTCAACTCGACATGACCAGCAAGTCCGGAAACGTTCTGCTGACCATTACAAATACCTGTATGGTTATGAATAAGGATGATCTGGGACATATTTTTGATCCCTTCTACAGGGGGAAAAATGCCCTGAGCCATAACGCCGAAGGAAAAGGACTCGGCCTTTACATCTCGCGCTATATCATGCGTTCTCATGGCGGTGATATCACGTTGAATAATACGGATGGCAACGTATTTTCCATTACCCTTTCCCTGCCTTTGTGACGGTCTTTTTGATTCAGCCGGTGAGAACAGAAAAGAGAGTTTTTGTTATAGTACGATATGTCTAAAGTGTTGGTCGGAATGAGCGGCGGGGTCGATTCGAGTGTAACTGTCCATCTCTTGCTTCAGCAGGGTTTTGAGGTCGAGGGTCTGAGTTTCATCCTCTGGGAGGCGAGAAATAGGGTCGGTTTCACAGCATGCTGTTCTTACGAAGCGACGGACAGCGCGTCAAAGACCGCAAAAAAACTCGGTGTCAAACATGCTTCCGTGGATGTCCGCGGAGAGTTTGTAGATAAAGTAATAGAGCCTTTTGTCGAGGCGTATGCAAAAGGCATGACGCCGAATCCCTGCATTCTCTGCAACAGATATGTAAAATTCCCTTTTCTCCTCAGGGAGGCTGAAAAAAGAGGTGCTGAATATATTGCAACGGGCCACTATGCCCGGGTTGTAAAGGAGAGCGGTATTGAGAGCAGCACTCGGAAATTCGCCCATTGCAATAACGTTCTCAGGACGGGGATTGATCCGAAGAAGGACCAGTCATATGTGCTCTATGTGCTCGGACAGGATACGCTCGACAGGCTGGTCCTTCCGCTGGGAGATTATCAAAAGGATGAGATAAGAGCGATAGCACGATCACTTGATCTTCCCGCGGCAGACCGGCCGGAGAGTCAGGAGATATGTTTTATCGAGGACAAAAACTATTTCAGGTTTATCGAAAAGTTGTCCCCTCTCGCTGGAGAGCCCGGTCCCATACTTGACGTAAACGGCAAGGTGGTAGGAACACATAAAGGTATGTACTGCTATACGATAGGTCAGAGAAAAGGGCTTGGCATTTCCTCGCTTGAGCCGCATTATGTAATAAAGATCGATCCGCTCAAAAATACTATCTACGTCGGTTCAAAGGAGGAAGCAAAAACCAGGAGCTTTTTTGTCGAAGACGTTAACTGGATTCTCTCCCCTGAAGAGAGTTTTTTCAGGTCAACCGTCAAAGTGCGTTCGATGATGGAAGCCAGACCGGCTTCAGTAGAAATTCGCGGCGATGGGGTGATGGTTATATTCGACGAACCCCAGTGGGCGCCTGCGCCGGGGCAGAGCGCTGTTTTTTATGATGATGACATAGTAATTGGCGGCGGTATTATTGTTGAGGGGACGCGGAAGGCGTGAAGCGTATCTCACCGGCTATATGAACAGTTAAGTGCAAACCAGGTTTGCAGTGAATCTCTTTTTCATTTTTGCTCTCCCCTAAGCTTTTCCGTCTTATGTTTTTTTTAAGTCTTTACTGCTTTAGATGAAAAAGAGATTCAACTGCCCGGTCCTGGGTCAGGTCATTTTGTGATTCATTATGATAGTTACGGTACCACCTGTTTCGAAGACGTGTCAATTTCAAATTGTGAGTTTAATTTGCATGCTATTTGTCAGTTTAAAGACGCTGTGACCTTTTGCGATATTCGTTTTTTTATGAAAGAGGGAGAGGCAGATAATCTTTACAGAACAAGACAGCATGTGCTAATCTTATAATCTTAAAGGCTTTTGTTTGTATGCAATTTATATCGGAAAGGTGGTGACAGTATGGGAATCGACAAGGAGAAAAAACAAACTATTATAAATGAATATAAACAGCACGAGAAAGACACGGGTTCACCCGAGGTGCAGATAGCTATTCTGAGCGACCGGATAGGATATCTTACTGAACACTTCAAAACTCATGCGAAGGACCACCATTCAAGGAGAGGTCTGCTGATGCTTGTTGGTCAGAGAAGAAAATTACTCGACTATCTTAAATCTAAAAATAAAGAGCGATACGATAATGTTATTGGTCGGCTTGGAATCAGGAAATAGAAAATATGATAAAAAGTGTTGTTGATGTGCGTAGTAAGGAACTTAGCCTGTCAACCGGCAAGATGGCCAGACAGGCCGACGGTTCTGTTGTTGCACAGTACGGAGATACTATTGTGCTTGCCACAGCGGTGAGCAGCAAAACTCCAAGAGAGGGAATTGATTTTTTCCCTCTCACCATGGATTACCAGGAAAAGACTTACTCAGCAGGCAAAATACCAGGCGGTTTTTTTAAAAGAGAAGGCAGGCCCACAGAGAAGGAAGTGCTGACTTCGCGTTTGATCGACAGGCCAATCAGGCCTCTATTTCCCAAAGGTTTTAATTGTGAGACCCAGGGGATTGTTAGTGTCCTTTCCTATGGCGATGAAAATATCGCCGATATACTCGGCATTGTAACAATATCCGCAGCGCTCCACATTTCAGATATACCGTTTAACGGACCTGTGGCCGCGGTCAGAATCGGCAGGATTGCAGGGACCTTCGTGATCAATCCGGATTTGCAGGAGACTGAAGAGTGCGACTGCAACCTCGTGGTTGCAGGCACTGAAGATGCCGTGGCGATGGTCGAAGGCAGTGTCCAGGAACTGAGCGAGGCAGACTTGCTGGAGGCTATAGATATAGCACATAATGAGATCAAAAAGTTATGCAAGCTGCAGAATGAATTCAGGGCCGCTGCGGGCAAGGAAAAAAGGGTGGTTGTACCGCCGGTCAAGGATGAGGCACTGAAAGATACTATAAATGGGATCTGTCTTGAAAAGATTAAAACAGCGATTGTAATCCCTGACAAAATGATGAGACAGGCTGCCTTGGATGCAATACTCCGTGAAGCCATAGAGGCCTTAAACACAGGTGAAAAAGATATAACGCGGGACATTGCGGGTGCCTTTAATGATATAGAGAAGAACCTTGTAAGAAATATGATCCTGAATGATAACATCAGGGCCGATGGCAGGACCCCGGAGCAGATACGTCCGATCAGCTCTGAGGTCGGTTTATTGCCAAGGACGCACGGTTCCTCGTTTTTTACCAGGGGAGAGACACAGTGTCTTGCTGTCGTGACCCTCGGCACGTCTGATGATGAACAGAGGATCGACTCTCTCGACGGAGAAACACACAAAACTTTTATGCTTCACTATAATTTCCCGCCGTTTAGCGTGGGAGAGGTAAAACCTCTAAGGTCTCCCGGAAGAAGAGAGATAGGTCACGGGATACTGGCTGAAAGGGCTTTGAGTGCTGTAATGCCCAGCAAGACCGAATTCCCTTACACGGTCAGGATAGTTTCCGATATCCTGGAATCCAATGGTTCTTCTTCCATGGCAACGGTATGCGGCGGTACGCTTGCGCTGATGGACGCGGGAGTTCCGATAAAGGCTCCGGTTGCCGGTATCGCAATGGGTCTCATAAAAGAAGGGGAAAAGGTGGTTGTTCTCACGGATATCCTTGGACTTGAGGATCACCTCGGTGATATGGACTTTAAAGTCACCGGTACGGAAAATGGGATAACCGCATTCCAGATGGACACAAAGATAGGCGGCATATCGCGTGAAATCATGGAAAAAGCTCTTGAGCAGGCGAGACAAGGGAGGCTTTTTATTCTTGGAAAGATCAAGGAGACTCTCGGGGCGCCTCGTGAATCTCTCGCCAAACATGCGCCGAGAATCTATACCATGCAGATCAAACAGGACAAGATACGCGATGTTATCGGGTCCGGCGGCAAGGTGATCAGAGGCATTATAGAGCAGACCGGGGTAAAGATCGACATAGATGATTCAGGACTGATCAATATCGCTGCTGCGGATGGTGAAGCAGCCCAGAAGGCTATAGATATTATCAATAATATTACGGCTGAGGCAGAACTCGGCAAGATATATCTCGGCAAGGTCAAGAGGATAATGGATTTTGGTGCCTTCGTTGAAATCATTCCCGGAACAGAAGGTCTAGTTCATATCTCACAACTGTCCGACAAGAGAGTGGCACAGGTGACAGATGTGGTGAACGAAGGGGATGAGGTCCTTGTCAAGGTGATCGAGATTGATAAGATGGGCCGGATTCGTCTAAGCAGAAAAGAGGCTATGCAGGAGAAAACCTGAGAGCCGGTTGAAAAATATGTATGAGTATGTTCTGAGGGGATCTGCATCCCCTTTTTCATTATTAGGGTCAAATACAGGTCTGAACTAACAAGGAAAAAATAATGTTTGTAAAAGAATATCTTGAAAACGGTATCCCTGTGGTAATGGAGTCTTTTAAGAATGTCCGTTCCGTTGCCCTCGGCGTCTGGGTTAAGGTGGGCTCACGGTATGAGACCCCGGCAGAGAACGGGATATCCCACTTTCTTGAACATATGTTTTTTAAAGGAACGAGGAGACGGTCTCCGAAGGATATTGCTGTGGAGATTGATACCATGGGCGGCGACCTGAACGCCTTTACCTCGAGAGAAAACACCGCTTTTTATGTAAAGGTGCTTGATGAATATCTCGAAAAGGGGGTTGATCTTCTCTCGGATATCTTTGTCCATTCAACATTTCCTGAAGATGAACTGACAAAAGAAAAGAAAATCATCAAAGAAGAGATCAAAATGGTTGAAGACACTCCTGATGATTATATCCATGACCTTTTTAATCAGACGATCTGGGGGCCCGAGGGACTTGGCCAGTCGATTCTCGGACGCAGGGATACTATCGCTGCCTTTACCCGGGAAGATTTAATACGCCATATCAGTAAATATTACGGCACCAGAGATATCATCATCTCCTGTGCAGGAAAGTTCCAGCCTGCCAGACTGATGGGGTTGTTACGTGAACATTTCGGAAGTCTCAGAAGGGGTTCAGAACCCAAGAAAGGTCTTCCCCCTGAGTTCAGGCGTGATGTGAAGGTTTACGCGAAGGATATCTCTGAAGCGCATATCTGTATCGGGGTCCCTTCAGTTTCACAAACAAGCGAAGACAGATACGCTCTTTTTGTTCTCAATACCTTATTGGGCGGCGGTGTCAGTTCGCGTCTGTTTCAGGAGATAAGAGAAAACAGGGGGCTGGCTTATTCGGTATATTCCTATACATCAATGTATATCGACACGGGTTTGTGGGGTATCTACGCCGGGGTAAGCAAAAAGCGGATAAGAGAAGTCGCTGAAGTCATCATTCGGGAGATGCATTCTTTAAAGGACAGCCTCACTGAGGAAGAACTGGATAAGGCGAAGAGACACCTTAAGGGCAATATGATTCTTGGCCTTGAATCAACGAACAGTCGGATGAATAACATTGCTCGTCAGGAAATCTATTTCGGCAGATATATCTCACCGGACGAAATCAGCAGGGCGGTTGAAATGGTCAGCCTGAAGCAGATAAAAGAGCTTTCAGAGAGATTGATTACGAAAAAATTTCTGTCTATTACCGCATACGGTCCTCTTCAGAAAGACGTCCTCGACGGTATTTTTTGATCAAACAATTTCTTTTGTGTCATAATAAAAAAATGAAATCATTACTGTTCGCGATAGTTCTGTTGTTTCTCATTTCTTCGTACACGTTTGGTGAGGTAAAAGCTGAAGAGAGAGAGTCAGCGCCGTCGTCTGACGCATCTTATTACTATATTCTTGGATACCAGGCGTCCCTGACCCATGATTGGGAGGAAGCTCTCGGACATTACAAAAAGGCGCTGGAGCTTGACCCTGATTCGGTTTATCTGAAAATACAGGTTAGCTATTCATTGTACTATAACGGAAAGGTTACAGAAGCTTCCGCTGTAATCGAAGAAGTTCTGAAAGAGCACCCTGATAATATGAACGCTCTGCTCCTGGCAGGGGAAATTTACAAAAGTCAGCGTAAGCTTCAGGATGCGATAGCTGTCTACAAGAAAATTGTGACAATCAACCCCGATAATAGTAATGCTGTTTTTATCCTCGGAGGGCTCTATTACTATAACAACGAAGTCGACAGCGCCGTTAAGACGCTTGAGGACCTTCTTGAAAAGGAGCCGGAGGCCTTTCAGGCCCTTGACCTGCTGGGGGCAATATACATGGACAGGAAAGAGTATGGAAAGGCGACAGAGTATCTGAAGAAGGCGCTTGCAGTTAACCCAAATCTTGAGACTGCGTATTTCAAGCTCGGAATAATCAGTGAACTATCGGATGATTTTACAGGGGCCCTGGAAAATTATAACAAGGCATTGGCCGTCAATCCTCACAATTTTCAGACCAGGGAAAGAATTGTCCAGGTCTATCTGAAACAGAAGGATACCGGCAAGGCTTTAGAAGAATTAAATGTCCTGAGCAAACAGAATCCCGGTAACGCAGAACTGCATGTCAGGATAGGCATGATCTACTTTGAAGAAAAACAGTTTGATAATGCACTAAAAGAGATGAGGACCGCACTTGAAGACGATCCGGAAAGCACGATGGTGCGTTATTATCTTTCTCTTGTCCTGGAAGAAATGGATAAACATGAGGAAGCGATTGTTGAATTGAAAAAGATTCTGGAGAAGGAACCCAAGAACATTAATGCATTTCTGCACCTTGCGTATATATATTCAAAACAGCAAAGGGATGCTGCTGCTGTTAAGGTCTATGAGGAAATACTAGAGTTCGAAAAAGGAAATCCCGATATTTATCTTTATCTTGCGGATGCCTGTGTGAGACTCAAGGACTATGCGAAAGCTGAAGCGGTTCTTTCCAGGGCGCTTGAAAACTTCAGTGAAAATGACGCTCTGCATTTCAGTCTTGCCGTGGTATTTGAAAAGACCGGCAGGTTCGATGACATGGTGAAAGAACTCAAGAAGGCCATTGAAATCAATCCGAAAAATGCGGATGCACTGAACTATCTGGGATATTCTTATGCCGAAAAAAACATACATCTTTCGGAGGCATATGAGCTTGTCATGCGCGCTCTTGAGGTCAGACCCGATAGCGGATATATTATTGACAGCCTTGGTTGGGTATATCACAGACAAGGGAAACACGATCTTGCTCTCAAGGCCCTTCAGAAGGCAGCTGAGATAACAAAAAACGATCCGGTAATTCTGGAACATCTCGGTGATGTTTACAGTGAACTCGGTGAATCAGGGAAAGCTCTTGAATACTGGGAGAAATCTTTATCGCTTTCTGAAAAGGAAGAAGGCTTGAAAGAAAGGGTCGGCCAAAAGATCGAAAGCCTGAAAGCACCCCGGAAAAATTGACCTTGACCGCTTCCCGTTATCAGGACGTTTGCTTAGAATGAAAATCTCTCTCAAGGCTCCCGCGAAGATAAACTGGTTTTTGTCTGTCCTGAACAAGAGGGATGATGGTTATCACAATATCGTCAGTCCCATGCAGTGCGTTGATCTTTTTGACAGGCTTACTTTCGAAAAAGCAGAAGATATCTGTTTGCTGTCTGACCTGAACATTCCTGCTGAAGGGAATCTCGTCTATAGGGCAGCAGCCTTGCTGAAAAAGGTCTCTTCGTATAAGTTTGGAGCGCGGATCGAACTTCAGAAAAATATACCGGTTGCTGCCGGACTCGGCGGTGGAAGCAGTGATGCCGCATTTACACTCATGGGCCTCAACAGGCTGTGGGGGCTGAATTTTGACAGGAAGATGCTCATGAAGCTTGCCGCTGAAATCGGCTCTGATGTGCCTTTTTTTCTTGCAGGAAATTTTTCTCTTATTGAGGGCCGCGGGGAAAAAGTGACGGAATTGAGTACGGAAGGCTCTCTGATTATCCTTTTGGCAAAGCCTGACATCGCTGTCTCAACTGCCTGGGCGTATAATTCTTTTGAAACAGGGTTGACAAAAAAAACTGTTGATATTAAACTTTTCTGTCAAGCTCTTGACAGGAAGAATTTCGCCTTTTTGCACGATGCAGTATTTAATGACCTTGAAGATGTTGTTATCCGAAAATATCCGGTTATCGGTGAACTCAAGGAAACGCTGAACCGGAACGGCGCGGTGCTTTCTCTGATGAGCGGAAGCGGGTCAGTCGTCTTTGGCGTTTTTAATACGGTTGAGGAAGCCGTCAGGGCATCAGCAAACCTGCAGGGGAGATGGTGCAGGGTTGTAAGAACGCTGAACCGCAGCGATGAATTGGGAATGGGAAATGAGGCATGAATGTCCTTTTCGGTTTCCCGGATATAAGTATCTTGGGGCGTCGACAAACGGCAAGTCAGGAGATTTTGGATCTCCCATGTGGAGGTTCGAATCCTCCCGCCCCAGCCATTAAAGAGTAATTTAAGAAGTAAGAGAAAACGAATAGTGCAGTATCTCTATAATAGTATCCTGTTTCTGAATACATATGCAGAGGAGATAAAATGCCACAGAGGTTAAAGCTCTTGACCGGTACCTCAAACAAGGACCTGGCCAAAGAGGTTGCGGCTCTCATGAAACTTGATCTGGTTGATACGACGTTGTCAACGTTCAGTGATGGCGAAATCGCGGTGAGGGTGAATGAGAATGTAAGAGGTTCCGATGCCTTTGTCATCCAGTCAACCTGTATGCCTGTCAACGATAATATTATGCAGTTGCTGCTCATTGTCGATGCCTTGAAAAGGGCCTCTGCCGAACGGATCACCGCTGTTATTCCTTATTACGGCTACGCGAGGCAGGACCGGAAGGTCCAGCCGAGAGTACCGATCTCGGCCAAAATGGTTGCTGATCTCATAACTGCGGTAGGCACGGACAGGGTGCTGACCGTCGATCTGCACGCCGGACAGATACAGGGTTTTTTCAATATCCCTGTTGACAATCTTTACGCCGCACCGGTTCTGGTCGATTACATAAAGAAAAAATATACTTCCGACAATCTCGTAATCGTTTCTCCTGACGCAGGAGGCGTGGAGCGCGCCAGGGCTTTTGCAAAGAGGCTGAACAGTTCTATCGCAATTATTGATAAAAGACGTGAAAAGGCAAACGAGTGCGAAGTGATGAATGTTATCGGCGATGTTGTCGGCAAGGACACGCTTCTCCTTGACGATATGGTGGATACTGCAGGGACCATGACCCAGGCCGCAAAGGCGCTGAGGGACCAGGGCGCAAAACGGGTTTCAGCTGCCTGCACCCACGCCGTACTTTCCGGGGCGGCGATTGAAAGGATCAACAATTCTGTAATGGATGAATTGATCGTGACGAACACGATACCCATGGACAGCAAGATGACGCAGTGCAGGAAGTTGACGGTTTTAAGCATAGCTGCTCTCCTTGGAGATGCTATAAAAAGGATTCATGAAGAATCATCAATCAGTTCATTATTTGTATAGTGAAGAATCATAAAGAGGAGGAAAAATGGAAAGACTCAGTATAAATGCTGAAAAAAGGGAAGAACACGGAAAAGGAACAGCACGTTCATTGCGCAGAGAGGGGATGGTCCCCGCTGTCCTTTATAGAGCAGGAAAATCTCAGTCGATAAAACTCTCGGGAAAGGAACTCGCCAAGCTTATAAACACTATATCGGGAGAGCAGGTCATTGTTGATCTTCTTTTTGCTGATGGAGAGAAGAAACCGGCGCTTCTGAAAGAATACCAGCTTGATCCCGTAAAGGGAGAGTTGCTCCATACGGATTTTTTTGAAGTTTCACTTACTGAAACGGTCAGGGTTACTGTTCACGTGGTAACTGTTGGTGAACCGATAGGGGTCAAGAGGGACGCCGGTATTCTGCAGCACGCGCTCAGAGAGGTGGAAATAGAATGCCTCCCCGACAAGATTCCCGGCAAGATCGAGGTCGACATCGCGAAGCTTGAATTGGGACAGTCCGTGCATGTGAGCGATCTTAAGTTCGAAGAAGGGATAAAGGTTTTGACCGATCCCGGTGATGTTATCGTAATGGTGGTTGCGCCGGTTGAAGAGGCAGCGCCTGCGGCTGAAGCTGCAGCTGTAGCTGCTGAGCCGGAAGTGGTGAAGAAGGGCAAGAAAGAAGAGGGAGCTGCAGAGAAGAAGGGGAAATAGTTTTTGTGGCTCATTGCTGGTCTTGGAAATCCGGGAAGCAGGTACGAGAAGACA
>Ga0105107_10002575_pt1 | contig 11956 bp, 9 predicted proteins | sample PPLLaktember2015_6_FD_79335 | JGI IMG/M metagenome (GOLD analysis project Ga0105107, IMG submission 79335) | Freshwater sediment microbial communities from Prairie Pothole Lake near Jamestown, North Dakota, USA - PPLs Lake P8 Core (1) Depth... | ecosystem: Environmental > Aquatic > Freshwater >... | reverse complement strand
CTGATCCGGGACCTTGGCCAGCAGGGGGTAAAACAGGGTCGGGGAGAGCCGGCGGCTGAATTCTCCCGTCAGGAGGTCCCTGTTCAGGTACAGGCCGGATCCGGCATCCCAGAGGGTTTCGAGCATCACGGAATACTTCGCGGCTCTTTGGACCAGTTCCTGTTCCGCCTCCGTTCTTCCCAGGACCGCCGCGATCTCAGCCAGGCTCCGGCAATCGTTGATGTAGAGGCTCACGAGGCCGACATCGGCCAGCAACATCTGATGGGTCATCCGATCGTAGACGACATCGTCGTACATCGGAGAGTTATCCAGGCCCGACTCCCACTTGGCTCCCTTGAGGTTCCCGATGCCGCTGTAGGACCGGTGATAGGGTTCTCCGTAATCATAAGGGTCGGAACCGTAGGATAAATAACCGTCTATTTCGCGGTTGTCGGCCCACCACCGGTTCCATCTCAGCAACTTGTCGAAGACCTCGTCGAGAAACCACCTGTCTCGATATTTCTTGTAGATCTCCTTGATCACAAAAGCGCCCACCGGCGGCTGGGAGCGGTCCAGGCTTTTGATCCCCGGCTGGCTGTTGTTCGGGACGAAGCCCTTGTCCGTGATCTCGCCGGTGATGGCGATCGCGTTGGCGTAGGCCAGCTCTTTGCAATCCAGGGAGAGCATGTAGGCCGCGAAATAGGTGTCCCACTCGAACAAGACCCAAGCGCCGGCGCTCCAGGTGCGGCTGACCGGCGAAATGACCCGGTCGTTGCCGGGATCATAGATGGTGTTCCAGGCCAACACGGTTCGCAGGGCCTCGTAAGCGTCCGGCGCCTCGGGATACATGGATCTGCGGGCGGCCCATCGAGCCTCGGCCTTGTCGATGATCTCCCCGATCTCCTCCGCCGTCTTGGAGGGATCGGTCGTGACCGCTATGGGTTCAGCCAGCGAAAACTTCAATTCCTTCTCCGTCCCGAGGGACCGGCCCGCCGCGACGGCCAGCTTCGTTGGGCCGGACGGTGTCTCCGCACGGATCGTGCGGCCTGTGATACGTATTTCCCCCGGCCGGCCCCACAGCATTCGCGGGTCCAGCACAAGGCCGTCGCCGGGCGATTGCCGGCTGGGGCTTACCCGCAGGAACAGCTCATTGCCTTCGGCGGCGGTTTGGACACGGATACTTATGCTTTGCCACTCGACAACGACCTCGGTATAGGAACCATCCCAGGCATGAGGCCCGGGAATGACCCGTTCTTTTTTACCGTCATCGCTCCTGCCCGGCAGGGCCTCGCTCAGGATATCCCCTGTTTGATGGCTGACGAGGTGGAGGCTGATCGAAAAACCCTCGGGCAATAGAACATGCGACAGGACGCTCCGGGTATCCCAGGTATTCCAGCCCTCGGCAAGCCGGGTTTTCATCGCGGCCCATTCATTCCCGGACCGATCGTTCGGCCCCGATGGGTTCTTCCCGTGGCAGGAGACAATGAAGAGGACCAAGGACAGGATCAAAAATAGGGACCTCTTTTTTTTCATCGGCCCTATTTCCCAAGCTGCTTGAGGGCCTCCTCGGCCGCGCGCCGGATCATGTTCTGATGGGACGGAGTAGCGGCGGACTCGCGGAGGAACGGGACGAGCGACGCGTCGCCGGTCAGGCCCAGGGCGCGAAGGGCCTCGGCCCGGACGCGGACGCTCCCGTCCTTCCGGAAGACGTCCTGGTAAAAAGCGCCGAGGCTGTACTCCTCGGCGTCGAGGACGCAGCTCTCGAGACCCTCCACGAACGAGGACGCGGTGACCGTGGCAGTCCCCGCGAACGACTTCCGGTCGAGATCGAGCGCGATCTTGACCAGGTAGTGCAGGGCGTCGAAGCTCCCGCTGCCCTCGGACTGGAGCGCCTTCTTTGAATAATCGGCCGTTTGCCCGGGCAGGGCCTGGACGAACGCGAGGATGACGACGGCGATGACCGCAGCTGTTTTTCTCATGTCCGATCTCTCCTTAGATGAGCGCCTTATTCCGGAGCGTTTGGAGGATCCCGTCCTCTTTCATCAGAGCTTCGATCTCGGCGACCGTCCGCGGCGCCCCGAGGGACAGGTTCTCGCAGCCGCTCTCCGTGATGGCGACCGTGTCCTCGATCCGGATCCCGATCTCCTCCTCGAGGCGGAACAGCTGGATATCGCAGGCGAAGACCATCCCCGGCGCCAGGACCTCGTCCGGACCGGCGAACGGGCCGGTGACGTCGTGCGTCGCCAGGCCGATCATATGGTTGTAGCCGCCGTAGCGGACGATCCCGGCGAAATCCTTGGCATACGCGTCCAAGCCTTTCTCTTTGAGCGTTGCCGCGACCTTCTCGCCGACCTGTTTGAACGAGACCCCGGGACGGTAGTTCGCGAGGCACGTGTCATGGACCGCCAGGGCGACCTCGTACAGCTCTTTCTGGCGGGGGGAGAACGACCCGGAGGCCGGGAACGAGGTCGATATGTCGACGTGATAATCGGCGTAGTCGGGCCCGGCGTCGAGGATGAGGGAATCGCCGGCCTTCAGGACGCGGTCGTAGGCGTGGTAGTGGCCGAAGGCGTGGTTCTTCCCGGACATGATGATCGGGCTGTAGGCCTGGCCCGCCGCGCCCTCGAGCCCGCAGACGAACTCGAACACGGCGGCCAGCGGCTTTTCTCCGACGCCGGGTCGGGTCGATCGGATCAGGGCCCTGTGGGCCTTGACGCCGATCCGGGCCGCCCGGCGCATGACCTCGAGCTCGGCGGCCGACTTGATCTTGCGAAGCTCCCAAACGATGGGGGAGCAGTCCCTGATCTCGACCTGGGGGAACCGATCGCGGAGCTGTTTGACGAACTGGAGTTCCCGGGTGAGCCGCCCGTCCCATGGGCTCAAGGTCATCGTCCTCTGGAGAGCGTTGAACTTCTCGTTGGCGTTCTCCGGGCCGATCTCCTCGGGCTTGAACATGGTGTAGAGGATCCTGGTTCGCTGGACCAGGCCCGCCAGGAAGGGGCCGAATTGATCGGCCGGAAGGACCCGTTCGATGCCTGTGACGCCCTTGGGATCCCGGGCGAGCTCCCGCGGGATGCCTTCGCTCTCCGCTTCGGCTTCGGACATGGTGAAGAACAGGACGCTCTCTTTCCTGAGGCCGTCGACGACCAGGAAGGCGTTCGGGACGGGGACCCCGGTGAGATAGGCAAAATCGTGGCCCTGGCGGAAGGCGACATCCGAAGCGGGCGCCGAGGCGCCCAGGAAGACGGCCGCGCCGTCGCCGATCTTCCCCATGAAGCGGGCGCGGCGGGCGGCGTACTCGCCGGGCTCGAACGTCAGCGCGGCCGTCAGGGGGCCGGCCAGCAAAAGCAATCCGGCCGCCCAGCCGGAGAGGCGCATTGGCCGATTCATCGCGACCCCGCTTTGCCGGTCCCGCCGGCCGGAGCGATCGAGATCCGGACGGGCGACGTCCATTCGCCCCGGATCCAGAGGACGAGGTCGTCGCCTTCGAGACCGGGTATCAACCCGGCCCGGACGTCCTTGCCGAGCGGCGCGGGCCGTCCGCCGATATCGACACGGGGCAGCGGCGCGTCCCAGTTCCGGATCCGGAGGGCCGGATTGACCGCGGGCGAATCCTTCGAAGCCTGGAGAATGACCGTCACGCGGCCAGGGCCGTCCTGTCCGCGGCGGGCGACGACGAAGGCCCCTTCCGTGGGGTCGAACCCTTCGCCGCGGAACGCTTCGCCCTCGACGTCCATTTTCGGCGGCGACAACCAGGACTTGGCCAGGGGGACGAGAGCTTCGGCCGTCCTGTCGGTCAGGCCGTTCAGCATCAACATCGTAACGCCGTCAGCCGTCTCCTCGTAGGGTTGCCAGGATTGGATGTGGGCCAGGGAACTGTGCGAGACCCGGTCCGGGGCCAGGGCCCAGCGGCCGCTCGAGCGGATCTGTTGGGAGACGGGCCAATGGTTCCACCACGGGAAGATCGACCGCTCCCGGATGATCTCCCCGGCGTAGCAGTCGATGGCGACGCTCCTCGGGTCGACGATGACGTAGGGGCTGAAGCGGGCCTTCAGGTTGACCCGAAGGATGTTCCCGCCGGCCGGCCGGACCAGCCATTGATGGCCGGGGGTGTCCAGGTCGCTGATCCGATGGAGCGTCGCCAGCGTCTCCGCGTCGAAGGACGCCTTCTCACCGGGAGGCTCATCGGCCCAGGAGTAGGTGTGAGACTCGCCCTTCATGTTAGCGAGCGTCAGCGCGTCGGTTTCGATGTTGTCCTCGGGGCGCGTGCCGGGAGGATTGATGATGATGGCCTCGTGGTACTGCCGGAAATTATTCCATTCCTTGCCTTCGGCCGGATCGACCCGCGGTTTGGACGACCAGACTTTGATCTTGCGGACGCACGAGCCGTCGGGGTAGACGGTGTAGGTCTCCTCGACCCAGTCTCCCCACCCCGTCAGCGGGTCGACGTTGACGAGATCGTAGTGGACGCTGACCGGGGCGTAGCGCCAGAGGACGACCACCCGGGCGTCGTTGCTCTCGAGGATCCGGGGATGCGAGAACCTGGCCTGCTTGTCGGCCATGGGCTCGGCGCTCGTTGGCATCGTCGGGACCTGGGTCTCGTAGAATTCGTTGGTGTACCAGATGCCGTTCTCGGTGACCCAGGCGGGGATGTAGCTCGTGCCGCGCCAGAAGACGAGCCGGTTCGGAGTTTCATCGAAGCGGACCACGACGTCGGCCGCCTCGCCGACGCGCCAGGGATTCTCCCATTCTTCGGCGTAGCGGAGCCGCGTGTAATAGGCCCCGAAACGGCCCGGCCCTTTCGGTCCCGAGGGCAGGACCGGGGGACCGAGCGGCGTCGGGCCGGAGGGCTTCAGCCGCGCCGAGGCCTCTTTGGCCTCGGCGGGAGAGAGGGCGGCGTTGTAGATCCGGACCTCGTCGATAATCCCGTCGAACGAGAAGGCGACCGGCGCGACGACCCGGATCTCCTCGCTGAGATCTAGAGGCGTCTGGTTGCGTCCTATCCAGGCATCGACCTCGGGAGCGAAGAGGGGCGGGCCCGACACGGCCTTCTCGCCGACCAGCTTGCCGTTCAGGTAAAGTTTCAGTCCGGCGGCCGGATCGAAGGTTCCGAGGATATGGTTCCAGGCATAAAGCGGCAAGCCGACGTCCGAACGGCATTCTTGCCATCCTCCGCCCGCGGCGAACTGGAGCCCGAACCGGCCCTCGGGATCGACACCGAAGAAATAGCCGGCTCGGTGCTCCTTCTCTTGGTTGGCGACCGCGCACCAGGTCCAAGGATAGGTTTGCAGGGCGACCCAGGCTTCGACCGCGAACGCCACGCCGATACGGGGCATCTTCGCGGCGGGGCGGACGACGGCCGTGGTCTGCCCGTCGAATCGGAGGGCTTGGCCGGCCACGCCGTCGACGAACTTGTGGAAGCCCTTGACCTCGTCCCCTCCGGCCCCCTGGTCGAACGACCACGACGCGACGGGCGGCCGTTCCGCGGCGAACGCGGCGCTCGCCAACGCGGCTGTCAGGATCAGTGTGCCGAGCCGTTGCATGGTCCCTCCCAGCTAGATATTTTCACAGTATTCCTAAGTACCACAGAAGCGGACCGTACACAAATCAAACCGGAGCCATCCATGGTTTTATGTCAATTTTGCCAAATATTTGTAAAATATTTGACTTATTTGCCGTCAAAGACCAAGATAAAGGCCTTAGTAACAGATGTTTCTTATGTCGCCCTCGCGGATAGCTAAGTTTGATCTCGAGGCCGAAAGGAGTCCCATGAAACCCCTGAAGCTCGCCCTGTTCGTCGTGGCCGCCGGATCCGTTCTCGCCCTGAGCACGAAGCTCTTATCGGGCGGGCGCCAGTATCCCCCGGCCGGCGTGATTACCTCCAACGACCGCGGCTTACATGGCTACATCAGCTTCGACGCGGAACGGCCGCCGGCCCGATCGGAATTCAGCGCCGGCATGGGATTCTATTCGGCGGTCTGGCCGCTCGTCGGAGAACCCATCGCCCATTTCCAGATCGGCCTGCCGAGCGCTTGGATCACGCCCGACAACTCGGACAACAAGGACACGCCGCTCGCCCCTGTCGGGACCTATGCGCGGGATAACTGGCCCAGGCGGGGGCCGACTTATAAGGACGTTTTTCAGACCGTCGAAGGCGGATTGGGGTATTGGGCCGGGAACCATTTCCGGTACGGCCCGCCGAAATTCAGCATGAACGCGACGCCGCAATGCTATGACTACGAGGTCGGGTCCCCCGGATGGTCCTTCTTCTACGACAACGAAGCCCTGCCCGACGACCGGCTAGGCATCGCCCAGCTCAGCAATCGGCTGCTGATCCCTCCGGACGCCCTCCCGTTCGAAGGGAACCCCAATGGGGAGTTCCTGGGCTACGCCTACATGGCGCTGCCGTTCACCGAGCCTGTGGCCGTGGAGCCGCCGACCGGCGACCAGGCCTGGACATGCTTCCTGAGCGCTGCTAATTTCAAAGGACCGATCGCCTATTATATTCCGGAGACCTGGAGCAAGATCGGCAAGCTCTTCAACTATCCCTTCATCTACGGCCGGGGCCTTGATTCCCGGCCTGGGGTGATGGGCGGCGGGGCGATGGAGATCAACACCGTTCCCGCTTTCGAGTCGCGGGACGCCAAGGGCGTCGCCTACACCAAGCTGCCGGATCTCAGGTTCCCGGTCGACGGCCAAGGACGGACCCTGCTCGTTCAGGACGTTACGTATTACTCGAAGGCGGCCCTCTACGATGCGTTCAAAGCTTGGCGGGACGGGGGCCCGGTCTGTTCCGGCGCCTTCGACGCCAAAGGCGCCTGGCGATCGACGCTGAAAACCGAAACGACCCGCTTCGACCAGGGCGGGAAGGTCATCGGCGGCGTTGAAAAGGTCTTTGACACCAGGATCTTCGACGGCAACGTCTGGGGATTGGAATGGTTCGACGGGACGAAGAACGCCATGGGGCATTTCCCGATGTACTTCCGTCACACCGGGGACGAGCGTGTGGCCGTCCCGTCCAAGGCCGTACCCGCCGAGACGCGTCTTCATGGTCAGGAATTTGAGCGGGCCGTGCCGGGGGCTCCCTACACTTCGCCGGCCGGCGGGGCCTGGGGCCGGCCCGGCCCCGTCAAGGGTCCATTCCAGGTCCGGCTGGCCGACGGGTCGCTCGTGACCTATTCCTGGTATCGCTTCGTCGACCAACCCTCCTTCCAGCAGTATGCCTGGAGCGCGGAGAAGAAAGCTAAATTACAGGCGTTCGTCGAAAGGGTCCACGCCGCCTGGCCCATCGACAGGGACTATATGGCGCCGCCCCGCTTCGGGAAGCTGGCGACGCTCGATCCGGCCCTGCTCGTGACCCCGCCCAAGGGGCTGGAGGTCGGATACGTGCCCATCGTCACGAGGCAGGAGGCCGGACCGCCGTCCGGGAAATAGGCCGGGTCGCCGCCGTCTCGCGCCTAGAGGACGACCTTGTTCCCGGCTTTCCGAAGGGCGTACTGCTCCTCGATCCAGGCATAGGTCCTGGCCATGCCCTCGCGGAGCGGCGTCGACGGCTCCCAGCCGAGGACCCTGCGGATCATGGCGTTGTCGGAGTTGCGGCCGCCGACGCCCTGCGGCTGAGTGAGATCGTAGCGGCGCGCGACCTTGAACCCGGCGATGTCCTCGATGACGCCGAGGAGCTCGTTGACCGAGACGAGCTCGTGGGAGCCCAGGTTGATGGGCGTCGCGATGAGCTCGTCGCTGTGCATGATCATGTCGATGCCGTTGACGCAGTCCCCGATCCACATGAAGCTCCGGGTCCGCGTCCCGTCGCCCCAGATCTCGACGGCGCAACTGCCGTTGTCCTTCGCCTCGATGACCTTGCGCGATAAGGCCGCCGGGGCCTTCTCGCGGCCGCCGTCCCAGGTGCCGAACGGGCCGTAGACGTTGTGGAAGCGGGCGATGGCCGTCTTGAGGCCTCGCTCGGCCCAATACTCCTGGCAGACGATCTCCGAAAAAAGCTTCTCCCAGCCGTAGCCTCGCTCGGAGTTGGCCGGATAGGCGTCGGACTCCTTGAGGGCCCGGCACAGGGTGTCCTTCTGAAGGTCGACGTTGTAGGCGCAGGCGGAGGAGGAGAAGAAATAGCGGTCGGCGCCAGCCCTCTCGGCGGCCTCGATCATGTGCGTGTTGATGAGGACGCTCCGCAGGCACTCGACCCGGTAGCGCTCGATGAAGCCCATGCCGCCCATATCGGCGGCCAGGTTATAGACCTCGACGGCCCCGTCGCAGGCCTTGACGCAATTGTCGCGGAAGCTGACGTCGAGGACGAGGTCCTCGACGCCCGGCGTCCTCCGGTACCACCCGTCGAGCGGCTTCTTGTCGACAGCCCGGATCCGGGTGAAACCCTTGTCGTGAAAATAGCGAACGAGCGACCCGGCGATGAAGCCGCCGGCCCCCGTGACGACCAAGAGGTCGTCCTTCTTCCGGAGATCCTCGATGCGCTGGGGTCGGATCGCGGCCATCGCCTCTCCTCCCGGGTCCGGAACCGTCTTAATGGCTCGTCAGCGTGATCTCGCTCTTGCTCGTCTGGGTCGCCGGGATGCTCATGCCCGCGGCGGGAACGTCGATGGACATCTGGGTCGTGGACTCGGCGGTCCCTTTGACGTAGATCCCTTCCTTGACCGCGAAGAACCAGACGTCCTTGCCCTTGCTGGTCCCCGAGAAGGTCAGGTCCATGCCCCCCTGGTTCCCGGTGCCGGTGATCGTCCCGGTAACATCGGAGGAGATCCGGGCGCATTCCATTCCATTGACCGTCTCGAAGCCTGCGAGGGTGTTGACGTTCTGGAGGTCGACCTTGATGTTCATCGAGCCCGTCTTCTCCTCAATGGAGGAGCTCGACGGCCAGGTGTCCCCGATCTTGACCGGCTTTCCCGCGAGATCGGGAAAGAACGCCTTGAAGCCGGCGCTCAGATTGCGGGTATCGCCGCCCATATCGTAGCTGATGGCCTCGGCGCCGGTAACGTCCACTTCCGACCCCAGAGGGGAGAGGACCATGTTGAACGACTTGCCCTTGACGGCCGTCATATCCGGGGACATGTCGCCTTGAACGCTGCTGGTCACGGTCACGGCGATTTCGTCGATCGTCACGCCGAGGAGGAAGTTCTTGTCCTTGTCCCCGGTCGCCTTGAAGGTGAAAGTGTTCGTTGCTGAGGTATGGGTGTCCATCGTTTGGCCCTGGATCTCCATGACCTGCGCCTCCTCCGACTTGCCCTGATAGGTCAGGACGCGGCCGGCCGGCATCTTGTACTCGAGGAAGACGTCCTTGCCGGGCTTGGCCTGGGGTTCGGCGGCCAGCGCCGGGGCTGCGGCCGCGGCCAGGACGAGGATGGCGGCGGCCGCCGCCAGCGCGGGCCGTCGGGTGAATGTGTTCTTCAGTTTCATAATCGAACCTCCTGAATGAAATCACATAGATTCTATCATGAACGAGGCTTTTTTTCTCTGTGCACCTTCTTGATGAAGTCCCAGACCTCCGGGGCGATCATGTTGTATTCCTTCGGGATCGCGCCCGCGTTATAGGCCTGGGCGATCTTGGTCTTGAGCTCGGGTTGGCCGCCGTAGACCTCGTCGAGAAGCGCCGTCCAGCGCCGGCCCAGGTCCTGGGCTTTCTCGCTCGCGGGGTCGAGCCCGAGGCTGTTCTTGACCTCGTCGATGAGGGCCGCCCAGCGGTTCTGGCAGGCGGTCATCATCTCGGGGGTGTACTTCTTCCCGAGCTCCTGGAATTTCTTGAGCTCGTCCTCCGTGTAGAATTTCTCGTGCCAGCCTTTCTTGACGTCTTCGCCCATTTGAATGACCTCCATGATCTTGATGAGTTTTTGCCTGTGGATGCGGCCGTCCTTCTCGAGGCGGATGAGGACCTGTTCGATGGCCCGCGAGGCCTGGCGCAGCCGGGCGATCTCGTCCTTGACCGCTTCGGCCTGGACCCTGAGGGCCTTGACGGCCTCGTAGCCCTTGCTGTCGAGGAGGCGCCGGATCTCGCCGAGGGAGAAGCCCATGAACTTCAAGGTGACGATCTGCTGGAGCTTGAGCAGGTCGGCATCGGTATAGACCCGGTAGCCGTTGGGCCGCTCGACGCCTGGCTCGAGAAGCCCGACCTCGTCGTAGTAATGGAGGGTCCGGACCGTCACCCGCGTCAGCCTGGCGAACTCCCTGATGAGATAGCCGTTCTTCTTCATGGCCTTGTCCACGACTCCATTATGAACTATGACGTAACGTTAGAGTCAAGCGTCCGGCCAAAATATTTTGAGAAATTTTCGGCGGCCGGAACGTCTCCCTTCTATCGGGATGATCCGATGGCCTTCGAGATCCAAGGTCTTGATTTTAGAGGAGGAGCGTATTACAATGTATTACATGAAAAAGGCAACTTTGACCATTCGCCTGGATGAGGGCCTCGAGGGGCTCTTGGACCTAGCCAGCCGGAAAACAGGGAAGAACCGGAGCGAGATCGTCCGCGAAGCCCTTCGGCGCCAGATCCGGCTCGAGGTCTTCGAGGACCTGCGGCGCCGGATCATGCCTTTCGCTGAAGCCAGGGGCTACCTCACCGATGAGGATATCTTCTCCCAGATCTCATGAGGATCTTCCTCGACACGAATGTCATCGTCGCGGCCGTGGCCACGCGGGGGCTCTGCGCCGACGTCGTGCGCGACGTCCTTGCCCGCTGCCAACTCATCGTTTCCGTCGCCCTGTTCGAAGAAGTCACGACTGTTCTCACAGAAAAGATGAGGGTTCCCGCCGCGCATGTCTTTGATCTGACCGCACTGCTCCGTGAAGGAGCGGTCCTGTCGAACCCATCATCGGATGCGGAGGAAATCCCGATCCGCGATCAGGCGGACAAGGTCCTCATTTCCGCCGCTTTGGCCGGCAAGGCCGAGCTCTTCGTGACGGGGGACGTCGAGCTCCTCGAGCTCCGCGAGATCGGGCCCATGGCCGTCGTTTCCCCGCGCGGATTTTGGGAGCTCGTGAAGGCGGTCCCTAAAAGCTGACGAGCCCCGCTCTCTTCAACAGCTCGAGATGGGCGATGACGGCCTCGAGGGGCGTTTCGTCCCGGAACTGCGTGTCGAGCATCTTCTTGATGTCCAGGGCGCTCGTCTTTCCGTCGCAGAGCAGCTGGATCTCCCCGGTGTTCCGTGACGCGCCGCGGCCGGGCGTTGGCGGTTGACCGCCAGCGGCTTTTCGCGCCTCCTGGATGGCGACCTGGTAGCCCCCGTAGCCGTTGGCTTTGATCTTGGCCAGCGGCTTGGGGATGATGGCGGCCGCTCGTTTTTCGGCCTCCGAGGGCCGGAGGTCGACCGGCTTGAGTCCGAGCGATGCCGCGCGCCGGCCCATGGCCTGGTCGATCGTCCGCAGATGGGCGGTCTCGATCCCCGAAACCGAAGCCTTGAGCTCGGAGAGGAAGCGGGCGAAGGCGGCTTTGTCCGCGGCCAGCTCGGCGACCGCGTCGAGGGTGGCCCGTTCGTTCCGGGAAGAGGCCTGGAGATAGCCGCGGGCGCGCTTGTACGCGGCCGGGAACGCGGCCGCGTCGGCGCGGGTCATCTCCTCGAGGCCCCGGGCCAGCTGGTGCCCGATCCGGGCCGAGGCGTTGGCGACGATCTCGGAGGCGATGCGCCCGGCCATGACGTCGTCGGCCGAGGCGATGGTATAAGCGGAGGCCGCGGTGATGATCACGGCCCGCTTCATCTGGGTGGGGTCGAGCTTGTCGGGCCGGTCCTCGGACGTGTGGTACCACTTGTCGGGCCAGGTGTTCAGGACGACCCCGGGGACGCCGATCGCCCAGTCGTTGAAGACCTCGTGGTCGGAGGAGCCGAAATGGGTCCCGACATAGTAGTACATCGGCTCTTCGCTCCCGCTCGGAGCGACGATGCGCCGGGCCATGGCCTCGTCCATGCCGTTCGTGACGTAGGAGCGGGTGGCTTCGCCGACATAGCGGAAATAGTTCTCGAGG
>Ga0105107_10002572_pt1 | contig 11959 bp, 7 predicted proteins | sample PPLLaktember2015_6_FD_79335 | JGI IMG/M metagenome (GOLD analysis project Ga0105107, IMG submission 79335) | Freshwater sediment microbial communities from Prairie Pothole Lake near Jamestown, North Dakota, USA - PPLs Lake P8 Core (1) Depth... | ecosystem: Environmental > Aquatic > Freshwater >... | reverse complement strand
GCCTCGGCGAGCGCATCGGCAAGGCGCTGGACGCGCTCGCGGCGCGCCACCCCGAGATCGTCGAAGTGCGCCGGCTCGGCGCGATGGTCGCCTTCGAGCTCGGCGAGGGCGGCGACCCGCACCGCCCGGCCGCGGAACTCACGAAGAAGCTGACCGTCCGCGCCCGCGAGCTCGGCCTGATTCTGCTGTCCTGCGGCATCTACGGCAACGTCGTGCGCATCCTCGTGCCGATCACGGCCGAGGACTCGGTCGTGGACGAGGGCCTCGCGATCATCGCGAAGGCGGCTTCGGAACTGCTCTCCGACGCCAACGCCACCGTGCCGCGGCTGCGTCCCGCGCTGTAGCGGTCCGCCCGTGCAATCATCTCGCCGCGGCCGGCTCGCGTTCCTCGCGGCGGTCCTCGGCCTGGCGGCGGCCTGCGCCGGCGATCCGCCGGCGGACCGCGTGTTCCTGAACGGTGCGATCTACACCGTCGACACGCGCCGCAGCCGCGCCGTGGCAGTCGCGGTGCGCGAGGGCCGCATCGTCCAGTTGGGCAGCAACGCCGAAGTGCGTCGCCTCGTCGGAAGCGGGACCGAAGTGACCGACCTCGGCGGCGCCATGCTGCTGCCGGGCTTCCACGATTCGCACATCCACATCCTGATCGGCGTCGCGACCCAGGACGATTGCGATCTCCTGCGGCTCGATTCGCAGGCTGCGGTCGATGCGCGGCTGCGTCAATGCCAGGCGCTGCCGGGCTATGGTCCCGAGCGCTGGGTGCTCGGCGGCGGCTGGTCGGAGTGGTTGTGGCCCGACGCCAACCCGGGCAAGGCGCAGCTCGACGCCTTCTTCCCGGACCGGCCGGTGTACCTCGAGTCGAGCTTTGGCCATGCCGCCTGGGTCAACAGCCGCGCGCTCGCGCTCGCGGGCGTCACGAAGGCGACCGGCAATCCCCCGGAAGGCGTGATCGAACGCGACGCCGCGGGCGAACCGGGCGGGACCCTGCGCGATGCGGCGATGCTCCTGGTCAAGCGCGGGCTGCCGGCGGCAACGCCGGCGCAGGACCTCGAATCGGTGCGCGCCGGGATCGACCTCGCGCACAGCGTCGGCATCACGGCCGTGATCGAGCCGGGGCTTGACGCCAGGCTGATCGCCCCGGTCGTTTCGCTCGCCGACGCGAACGAGCTTTTCCTGCGCGTGCGCGCCTCGCTCTCGCCGATCAACTGGCAGCCCGGGACTTTCGACGACGGCGTCTTCGCCTTTCTCGAAGGCCGCGACCGCTGGCGGCGCCCCGGCCTGGACGTCGACTCGGTCAAGGTCTACATGGACGGCGTGATCGAGTACGGCACCGGTGCACTGCTCGAGCCTTACGCGAAGGCAGGCCACGGCCTCGGCCCGCGGTTCTATACCCAGGAGCAGGTTGACCGCTACTTCACGCGCTTCGACGCGATGGGCCTCGCGATCCACGTGCACGCGACCGGGGACGCCGCGATCCGCAGGGCGCTCGACGGGTTCGCGGCAATGCGCGAGGCGAACGGGATGAGCGACAACCGGCACCACATCGTGCACCTGCAGCTCATCAACGAGGCCGACCGCCCCCGCTTCGCCGAACTCGGCGTCACGGCGACATTCCAGCCGCTGTGGGCCTATCCGGATCCCTCGGCGCTCGAGCTCGACATCCCGATGCTCGGGGAGCAGCGCACCTTCGAGATGTACCCGATCGGCAGCATGGTGAAAAGCGGCGCGCGGGTCGCAGGCGGCAGCGACTATTTCGTCACTGACCTCAACCCGCTGCACGCGATGGAGGCCGCCGTTACGCGCCAGGACCCGTACTCGAACTCGGGCCCCGTGCTCGGCGCGGACGAACGCGTGGACCTCGACACCATGATCGCGGCCTATACGATCAACGGTGCCTGGCTGATGGGCCTCGAGAAGGAACAGGGCTCGATCGAGGTCGGCAAGCGCGCGGACTTCGTCGTCCTCGACCGCGACCTGTTCGCGGGCCCCGCCTCCGCAATCAACGAGGCGAAGGTCCTGCTGACGGTTTTCGACGGCCGCACCGTCTACGACGCGCGCGCCGACTGAGCGAGGTGCCCGGTCAGGCCGCCTTGCGGGTGGCGATGTAGTCGTTGACGAGCTCCTCGAGGATCGTCAGCGACACGGCGCCGTTCTTCAGCACCACGTCGTGGAAGTCGCGGATGTCGAACTTCGGGCCGAGCTCGCGCTTGGCCCGCTCCCGCAGGTCGAGGATCTTGATCATGCCGATCTTGTACGAGAGCGCCTGGCCCGGATTGTCGATGTAGCGCTCGACTTCCTTGGTGGCTTCCTCTTCCTTCATCGGGTTGTTCGCGAGCATGTAGTCGATCATCTGCTCGCGCGTCCACTTCTTCGCGTGTGCGCCGGTGTCGACGACCAGCCGCGCGGCGCGCAGCATCTCGTTCTGCAGGCGGCCGAAGTCCTGCATCGGGTCGGTGAACCGCCCCTCCTCCTTCGCCAGGCGCTCGGCGTACAGGCCCCAGCCCTCGACGTAGGAACCGAAGTAGGCGAACTTCTGGAAGGTCGGCACACCCTCCAGTTCCTGCTGGATGGCGATCTGGAAGTGGTGGCCCGGCGCGCCCTCGTGATAGGCGATCGTCTCCATCTCGTGCTTCTGCTTGCCGGCCATGTCCTTCAGGTTCACGTAGTAGATGCCCGGGCGGCTGCCGTCGAGCGCCGGCTGGTTGTAGAACGCGATCGGCGCGGTGTCCTGGCGCCACTCCTCGACCCGGCGCACCTCGAGCGCGGCCTTCGGCAGCACGTTGAAGTACTTGCCGACGTCCGCATAAATCGAGTCGATGTAGGCCTTCGACTGGTCGAGATAGGCCTGGCGGCCGGCGTCGGTGTTCGGGAAGAAATTCGACGGGTCCTTGCGCAGGTACTCGAAGAACGCCGGCAGGTCGCCCTTGAAGCCGACCTGCTTCATGATGGATTCCATCTCACCGCGGATGCGTGCGACCTCGGCGAGCCCGATGTCGTGGATCTGGCCGGCCGTGAGGTCCGGCACGGTGGTCCAGAACCGGACCTGCGACTGGTAGTAGTCCGCGCCGTCCGGCAGCGCCCAGACCCCGTGCGGGCCGGGCGATCTCGGCCGCAGCGACTCGATTGCGGCGATCATTGCCAGCGTACCGTTCTTCATGGGCCCGCGCATCGCGGCCATTCCGGCGTCGAGCAGGCGCTTTTTCTCCGCATCCGGGGCCTCGAGTTTCTCCACCTTGGCACGGAAGTCGGCGAGGATCGCCGAGTCCTTGCCGCTGTCGTCGAACGGCGCGCCCGTCAGCACGTTCCGCGCATCGGCGATCACCGGTTCGAACGAGAATGAAGTCGGCACGATGCCACGGCGTGCCGATTCGTTGATGCCGTCGATGAACTGCCGGTAAGCGTGGTCCAGCGCGTTGAGGCGGGAGATGTACGCCTCGGCGTCGGCCACGCTGGCAATGCCATGGACGTTCTGCATGAACGTCACCAGCGAGGTCGCCGGGTTGGACTGCGTCTGGAAGGAGTAGCCGTGCCAGCGCCACTTGAAATTCCGGATCGAGGTTTCCTGCTGCTCCTCGAAGATCCGGTAGCTGACTTTCATCCGGTCGGAGAGCTTGGCGTAGTCGAACTCGGAGCGCAGCCGTTCGAGGTCCTGCTGGCTGAGCTTGTCCCGTCGTTGCGCCTCCTGATCCGAGAAATCGTCCCACTTGCCGTAATCCGGGCCTTTCATGCCGAGATACGACTGGAATACCGGGCTGTCCTTCAGGTTGCGCTGGAACACTTCCTCGAAGAACGCCGCGAGCCGCGCGTCCTCGGTCGCGGGTTGCGCGGCTTCGGTGGCGGGTTGCGCGTCCTGGGCGGCCTGCTGGGCGCCGGCAGCCGTCGCGGCGAGGCCCATCATCACGAGGCCGCAGGTCGCGGCCAGTCGGCGAAGGAACGCGGTCATTCGAGTCTCCTCGTGGATTCCGGCGCCCACGCTAGTGGCTCGCGCCGCCCCGTGCAGCGTCGTCTGTCGCGGCATCGGGGCTTTCTGTCTCAAAGCGGGCGAATAAATGGTGGCTAGGGAGAGAATCGAACTCTCGACCCCGGGGTTATGAATCCCGTGCTCTAACCAGCTGAGCTACCTAGCCACGCGGCGGGAAGGTACCTCCGGGGAGGCGCGATTGTCGGGACGCGCCGCGTGGCTGTCAAGAAATCAGGGCGGGCAGGACCCTTTCTCGCGGCAGAAACCGCCGGGCTTGAGGGACCGCAGGAAGCGTTCGTCCCAGACGTGCTGAAACACGTCGACGCGCGCCTTGAGCTCGCCGAGGCGGTTGTAGGGATCAGGGCCGCTCGCGGCGGCGGGCAGCAATGCCTCGAATTCGGCCACGTAATCAGCCGCCAGGCCGCAGATCCACGACTGGTAGTAATTCGTCGCGTAGAAGGCCGAATTGACGCAAAGCTTGACCTTGAAGTCGGCTATGGACCAGAGCGACGCCAGCTTCCTGCACGTCGTGCTCGGGAGCGGCGCCGCGCCGCCGGCAGGCGCCGGATCGGCCTGCTTGCAGGCGTACTGGGACCGCACCTCGCCGAGGTCCTTCCACAGCGACTGGACGAACCGCGCGAACACGGCGTCATTGTTCACGGTGACTTTCGCCCCCGAGCTCTTGATCGTCGGCCCGAAGGTGTCTGGCGCGGGCTCGAGGTTGATCGAGAACAGCGACAGCCTGGAATTCTTGGACTTGGTCGGATTCTGGCACCCGACGTTGACCGGCGTATCCATGTACCGGCCGCCGACGCTCTTGGCGATCTCCGAGACGGTCGTGATGACATCCCAGGCGAGCAAGTCTCCGGGCACCGCCACGCAGCCGAGTTCGCTGCCGGTCAGCACGGACACGTCTATCAGCCCGTCGAACGCATCCGTGAACACGACACCCGATTCTGTCTTGAAGAAGAAGGCGTCAATCCGGTGGTCATTGACCGCCTGGCCGCGCCACCGGGGCCCGATCTCGAGACGCGGCAGGCCACCGGGCGGCGTGCCGCTCGCGTCGAACAGCGAGGTGACTTCGATCGGCAGCAGGGGCGTGACATTGAGCACCTGCGTGGCCGGGTTCAGCTTGTGCGTGCCGTAAGGATCCAGGGTACGGATGACGCCGAGCCCGATGAGGAGTGCGCGTGCGGCATCGTCGCTCGCCGCGGAATCGCCGACGGGCGGCAGCAGGTCGAGGCAGGCCTGCGGCACGTAACGGCAGTCGGGGAACTGCACCGGGATGACCAGCGCCTCGGTGCTGCCGGTCGCGTTAGCAGCCTGCACCGAACTCAGGCTGAAGGCGACCGTCCCGTCGACGGTCGAGACCGGGCAACCCGCAGCATCGGCGCAGTCCTGCAGGTCGACGATGGTCTGCGCCGCCACGTCGATGAAGCCGATCGCGTAATCCGAATTGCTCGAGCCGTAGCCCTTGAACGGCGGGCCGCCCGTCAGCGCCTGGAATGCGAGCGCGCTCACGGCGCCGGGAAATGGATCCTCGATCAGGAAACAGCCGGTGCCGGTGGCCGTCGTGCCGCCGCATTTGCTGACCGTCCCGGAACCCGTCCAGTCCGCGGCCGCATCGTCGGCATCCTTGCGCACGGACAGCGTGTAGGTCGTGCCGTCCGCCGTCACCGCTGCCTTCTCCGCCTTGTCGCTGAACTCCGGGCCGTTGTAGAGGAACAGGACCTTGATCGCGACGACGGAACGCGGCTGGCCGAACTCGACGCGCAACTGTTCGCCGATGTCGATCTCAGGCCCCGATGCACCGCCGTTCACGCCGAAACCGGTGGCGCCGTTGTGCACTTTCTTCGCGAGCGTGCCGCCGACCGTCGAGAGGTTGACGCCTTCGACCGTGCAGGCCGCGAGCCCGAAGCAGCCCGCCGCATGGAGCGCGCTCGGATCGATTGAGATCGTGTCCGTCGACCCGGTCGCACCCGCGGCGGATGCCGTCATCATGTACGCAATCGCGAGGATCGCGCGCACCTTCAGATCTCGCACCATGTGGCCCTCCCTCCCCTCTGGACCCGGAGGTTACATCACTGCCGATGGCAATCGCATGACGATCGCGGAGGCGCGCCGCGACCCTCGTTATGTGAAGCAAGAAGCTCTAGCGTGCGTACTCTGCCGCCTTTCCCGGCTTGCCCCAGGAGGCGTACAGATTCGCCAGCCTTTCGCGCCCGCGCTCCGGCAAGTCGGCAATCGGGGATCCCGCTAGGGCCGGCAAGCTCGCGACCAGCAGCTTCTCGGCCTCGGCGTAGCGCCCGAGTCCCGTGAGTGCGGCACCCTGCACGTTCTCGGCCATGGCAATCAGCCAGTGATCCGCGGGCAGGCGCGGTTTCAGGATCTGCAGCGACTCGTCCGTGACTTCCAGCGCCTCCGCGTACCGCCGGCGCGCGACCAGCAGGTTGGCCTGTACCGTCAGCGTGCTGGCGACCTGGGGATGCTCGTTGCCGAGCGACTGCCTGCGGTACGCGAGCGCCTCATCCAGCAGTGTCGCGGCTTCCTCATGTTCGCCGGCGGCGGTGAGCCAGTACGCCAGGCTCGTCTCGGCGCCCGTCACGTCGGGATGCCCGGGACCGAGCCACTGGCGGCTCATCGCGATGGACTCGCGCATCATCCGGATCGCCTCGCGCCGGTCACCCTTCGCGTAAAGGACGAATGCGAGGTTGTTCATGCTTCCCGCGATCTCGGTGTGGCTCTCACCGAGCAGCTTGCGGTTCATCTCCAGCGACTCGCGATATGCCTGTTCCGCTCCGCGATAGTCGCCGCGCGTCTCGAGCACGAATCCGAGATTGTTGAGCCCGGTCGCGAGGTCCGGGTGGGCGTCCCCGAGCAGCCTGCGCTTCATCGCGAGCGACTCGCGATAGAGCACCTCGGCCTGGCTGAAGTCGCCGAGTTCCTGCAACGCCCATGCGAGGTTGTTCATCACCTCCGCAAGTTGCGGATGCAGGCCGGCATGCAGCTTGCGCTGCTGCTCCAGCGCCTGGCGCAGGTAGACCTCCGCCTGCTTGAAGTCGCCGCGCTCGCCGAAATTGAGGCCCAGGTCGCCAAGGCTCTGGGCGACGTCTGCGTGCATCTCGCCGTACAGGCCACGGCGGATGCCGAGGGCCTCCTCGATCAGCGGCTGGCCCTTGTCGTACTCGCCCGTGTAGGACATGAGGTCGGCAATCGCGCTCAGCGTGTCGGCAATGTCGGCAGGCGTGCTGCCGGGCGCCGTGCGCTGGATCGCGAGGGCATCCTGCAGCCGTTTCCCGGCTTCCTCGTAATCCCCTTTGAGCATCAGCGCTTCGCCGAGGTGGCCGAGGGTCCTGGCGATCTCGGCCGCCGTGTCACCGGACAGTGCCTGCCGCTTCCTGAGGGATTCGCGCATCAACGGGATCGCGGTCGGGTAGAGGCCGAGGCCCGTGTAAATGGTGCCCATCGTGTCCATCAGCGTCGCCTGGATGGCCGGCTGGTCCGCGAGCTCCGTCTCGATACGGGCCGCGCCCTTGTCGAGGATCTCGCGCGCGGTGATGGTGCTGCCGACTCCCTCGTCCGGATCGTAGATATTGAAGAGATCGACGATGAAGGCGGTGACCTTGCGCGAGGTTTCCGCCTGGCGCACCGCCTCGTTGCGGGCCATCCAGGCCGCTGCCGCGAGGACGGCCGCGATCAGCATGCCGGCCACGGAAGCGGCGACGAGCGCGAGCAGGCGGCGGTAGCGGCGGCTGACCTCGCGCCGGCGCAAGTCGTCGAAGCCGATGCCCAGCATGCCGGCGAGCAACCGGAGAAGCGCGGTGGCCTTGCGGTCCTTGCCGGGCCGGACGTCCGCGGCAATCGGCTCACCGCGCTCCGTGCTCAGCTCGTCGTCCGCGCCCAGCGCGAATAGCAGCGCGGGCGGGAAGCATTCGAGGCCGGCGCGCGCCGGGTCGCCGGCAACGCCTGGCTCGCCGTCGACGATGAGGCTGAAGATGCGGTGCGACTTCCCGAGCCGCTTGAAGGTCAGGATTTCCTCGTTGACCCAGCGGGATTTCGCGGCGGCCGGCGAACAGATGACGATCTGGCAGGCCGACTGCTCGAGCGCCGCGATCAGCGTCGCGCCGAGGTCTGTCGCCGTGGCGAGCTCGTCGCGGTCGCGAAATACCGGTGCGAAGCGCGCCGGCACCGGGCCGAACTCCGTCTGCGTGCCGGCCAGGCGGGACGGCAGGCGGTAAGTCTCGAGGCTCCGGTGCAGCCAACGGGCCCACTTCTCGTCGGCGTGGCTGTAGCTGATGAACGCGCGGTACTTGAACGGGCTGTCCATGGACGGCGCTTCAGGGCGACTCGGCGAAGCTCCGCAGCGAGTGCCACTCGATCACTTCCTGCAGCAGCGCCCGCTCGGTCTTGAGCACGATGTGCTCGAGGCTGTTCCAGGTCAGGCAGGCGGCGACCTCGGCGCGGTTCGCCACGAGCAGCGCCCGCATCTCCTGGTAGCGGGCGACGCGGCGCTGCAGGTCGTTGATCGAGATGATCGAGATGAGCGAGGCCGCCACGACCGGTAGCGAGATCTGCAGGAACACGAACGCCGTCGCGTGCAGCCAGCCGGGAACCTCGATGTCGAGCGTCCTGGTCACCGCGTAGCTCGCGACGCACACGATGGCGAGCACGGTCGCGACCCAGAACCCCGCCATCAGGCGCCGGTAAACCGGCAGCGAGCGGTCGACCTGCCGGTTGAAGTAGGCGATCTGGTCGTCGATCCGCCGGGCGAGGTAGACGGGCTTGAACTCCTCGATCGGCAGCGTGCGCGCGGCGGAGGAGCGCGTGTGCAGGACGTAGAGCGCGCGCGTCAGCCGGCCTGCGCCCACCAGGTCGAGGTCCTGCAGCAGCGGCGCCGCGCGCGGCAGGCCCCAGGTCGCGAGTGCGGAGCGGCAGAACTCCGCGGCCAGGCGGCAGCGCACCCAGCTGTGGTGGGAGCGCAGGTGCCGCCGGAGCGCCAGCGCCGCCACGAGGCCGAAGGTGACGAACATGAGCTTCGCCCAGGGCAGCACGAGCATGTGCAGCGCGTAGGCGACGGTCGCGGTCGCGATCAGCGTCGCGATGACGTGCGACATGACGGTCGCGACGATCAGGCGCCGGAAATGCGGGGCGCCCTGGCTCGCGTAGTAGTCGCACTTCTGCTGGAAGCGGACCACTGCCTCGGGCGCACTGAAGGGATTGTCCGCGTCGGTGACCGGCGCCTCCGGCAGGGCGTTGAGGCCCTCGAGGATGGCGTCGCCGATCGCGAGCCGGTCCCAGTTCTCGCGCCGCGTCGCACCCGTGTCCGGATGGATGATGAGGACCGGTTTGCCGATCGACTTGGCGTACTGCACGACCTGGGCCGTGCCGCCCTTGCCCCTCTCACGGTTGCCGTCCCAGACCGCGAGCAGCAGGTCCGCGCCATTGACCGTCTCGACGCCGCAGTCGAGGTAGCCGTCTTCGCGGTCGCCGTATTCGTGGATCACGCGCAGGTGATCGGCAGTGGCGAGCGTCGCCTCGACGGCGGGCCATTCCTCCGGCGTGAAGTCGCGCGCGAACTCCGCCCGCGACAGGGGCAGGATGCCGTGCCAGGACAGGCCTGCCGCCCGCGCTTCGCGGACGAACAGCTGGTCGCTGCCGCGCGCGATCGAGGACAGCGCAATCCACTCGCCCGGCACCTCGCGAGCGAGCGTCTCGAGCGCGGCTCGGATCGCGCGCGCCGCGGCCTCCGGGTCGGCGAGGTGGCGGTGACCGGTGAAGCCGACGACGTTGAACAGCGGCAACCTGCCGGCCGTGATTTCCGGCGACGGCGGTGTCACGTTTTCGGGCATCAGGTGGCTGCTGCCGGGTCCGCCGGCGATTCCGGCTGCAGCGAGAACTCCCCTTCGGCGCGGAACCGGTGGTAGCCGAGCTTGCCGCTCATCGAGTAGCGGATCGGGCCGGCAGGCGCACCGTCTTTGAGGCCGATCACCTGGCGCACCATCCGCAGCATCGACACGGTGACCGGCACCTCGACGACCGCTTCGCTGAAGCCGGGCAGCGTCCCGCCCGCGTCGCTCACGCCGGACGCAAAGGTCTTGTCCTGGACTTCGACCTTCACATAGGCGCCGTCGTAGCTGACCGGAGTCGAGTTCGGGTTCTGCACGCGCAGTTTGACGAGCAGCCGAAGTTCGAGTCCCTCGCCCTTCTCCTGCATCGGCTCGATGCCGGCGACCATGACCTGCAGCGGGTCCTTGCCGGCGAGCGACGCGCAGCCGGCGAGAACGAGGACGGCGAGGGCGATCGCGAGTACGTGGCGGACCATGTGAGCTACCTCAGACGTTGAAGCGGAAGTGAAACACATCCCCCTCGCGGACGACGTACTCCTTGCCCTCCAGCCGGAGCTTGCCTGCATCGCGCGCCCCGGCCTCGCCCTTGCAGGCGAGGTAGTCATCGAAGGCGATGGTCTCGGCGCGGATGAATCCGCGCTCGAAGTCGGTGTGGATCACGCCGGCCGCCTGCGGTGCGGTCGCGCCCGCGCGGACGGTCCAGGCGCGCACTTCCTTGGGCCCCGCGGTGAAGAAGGTCAGCAGGCCGAGCAACTGGTAGCCCGCGCGGATGATGCGGTCGAGCCCCGCCTCGGCCAGCCCGAGATCGGTGAGGAAGGCGGCGCGGTCGGACTCGTCGAGCTCGGAAATCTCCGCCTCGATCGCGGCGCAGACGGCGACGACGGCCGAGCCCTCGCCGGCCGCGAGCTTCTCGAGCGCCGCGAGGCGCGGATTGTCCTTGAAGCCGCCCTCATCCACGTTCGCGACGTACATGACGGGCTTCGCGGTGAGCAGCGAGAGCTCGCGCAGCCGTTCGCGTTCGAACTCGTCGAGCGTCATCGCCCGCACCGGCTTGCCCTCGTCGAGCCAGGCGCGCATCCGCTTCAGCGACTCGCGCCAGCGGATCGCGTCCTTATCCATGGCCTTCGCGGCCTTGTCGGCGCGCTGGGCGGCGCGCTCCACCGTATCGAGGTCGGCGAGCGCGAGCTCGGTGTTGATGATCGCGACGTCCGAGGCGGGATCGACGCGCCCCGACACGTGCACGACGTCCGGGTCCTCGAAGCAGCGCACCACGTGGGCGATCGCGTCCACCTCGCGGATGTGCGCCAGGAACTTGTTGCCGAGGCCCTCGCCCTGCGAGGCGCCGGCGACCAGGCCGGCGATGTCCACGAACTCGACCGTCGTGGGCAGTATCTTCTCCGGCTTCGCGATGGCGGCGAGCGCTGCGAGCCGCGGGTCGGGCACGGGCACGATGCCGATGTTCGGGTCGATGGTGCAGAACGGGTAGTTCTCGGCCGCGATGCCGGCACGCGTCAGCGCGTTGAACAGGGTCGACTTGCCGACGTTCGGCAGCCCGACGATGCCGCAGCGGATGCCCATTACTGTGTCGCCGCCGGGGGCGCCGTGTGCAGGCGGTTCATCATCTTCTCCGAGCCCTCGCTGAGCAGGCGCGGGAACTCGGCCACCGCGAGCTCGATCGCCTCGCGCATCAGGCGCTCGTCCACGGCGCTCGGGCGCTCCAGCACGTAGTCGATCACCTGGTCGCGGTGGCCGGGATGGCCGATGCCGATGCGGATGCGCCAGAAGTCCTCGCCGAGATGGGCGATGACGTCCTTGAGCCCGTTGTGCCCCCCGGCGCCGCCTGCCCTCTTCAGGCGGGCGGTGCCGGCCGGCAGGTCGAGTTCGTCGTGCACCACGAGCACCTCCTCCGAGGGGATCTGCAGGTACTCGCAGATGGCGCGCACGGACTGGCCGCTGCGGTTCATGAAGCCCATCGGCTTCAGGAGCCACAGCGGCACTCCGGCGATCGTGACGCGGCCGGCCTCCCCGTTGTAGCGGCGCTCGGTCTTCAGGCGGCCCTCGTGGCGGCCCGCCAGCTCGTCGACGAACCAGAACCCCGCGTTGTGGCGCGTGTCCTCGTGTTCGGCGCCCGGGTTGCCGAGGCCGACGACCAGTT
>Ga0105107_10002571_pt1 | contig 11960 bp, 9 predicted proteins | sample PPLLaktember2015_6_FD_79335 | JGI IMG/M metagenome (GOLD analysis project Ga0105107, IMG submission 79335) | Freshwater sediment microbial communities from Prairie Pothole Lake near Jamestown, North Dakota, USA - PPLs Lake P8 Core (1) Depth... | ecosystem: Environmental > Aquatic > Freshwater >... | reverse complement strand
GCCCCGCGCCGCTAAAACCGGCGTAATCTTTTTTATTTCTGCCAGAACCTCGGGCGTATCGAAATCGCCGGCATGAACGATCAGGGCGGAACCTTTTAATTCTTTGACGACACGTTTGCGCAGCAGCCCATGGGTGTCTGAAATGACCCCGATAACGGTCTTGCCTGTTTTCACATGCTGAATACCCTTATTTTGCGCTTCCCATAAGCTGAAAGGACGCCCGCTAAGGTCAGCCCCTGCTCCACCAGCGATCGATGTGTTCATCGGAAAATTCCCCGGCCAGAAGCACTTTCCATTTTTCACTCGTGACGATCCACTGTTCTTCCTTAAAAGGCACTTTCCGCAAAAGCTTTTCGGCGCTTTCCGCCATAACATCTTGTCCTTCCTCGGCAAAACGTTCCTTGGCGCTTTGGAGAAAATCCCTTGTTTCCTGCCAACCTGCGCGCGAACCTCTTTTCCGCATGAATAAAAATTCAACATTTGCCCTCAAGGTCAGCGATAGGCCCACTCCGAAGAATTTATCGTCGGTATAGCTTCTGAGCCTCTCTTCGAAACGCGCCGCCAGATTCTCCAGATCGAACGCGTCGGCAATCTCAAAGCCCGGGTTGAATTGCATCATAAAGGCGGCGATCTCCTGCCGGTGAGGCACCGGCAGACTTTTGTACCAATCCAGGAAGGCATCGAGCGGCGATTTCATAACCACCTCTTTTTCTTTACCCTGCAGTTGCAAATGCCGGGGATGCGCCAGATCCGGGGAAAGGAAAGATCGTTTGAAGTTTAAAAATAGTTGCATTCAACCTTGTCGGGCGCAAAATCGGTTACCTCCAGACGTTTCGTTCCAAACTGGATGCCGTCGAGAAGCTGCGCCAGTTCCGCACTGGTCCCCTTGAATCTCAGGTCCAATACCACAAGCCCCCCGGCCTTGTTCCAGCCCTCTTTTTTGCAGGACACAACCCGATCCAAGGTTTCAATGTTCGCTGCCAGGACACTGTATTCCTGGAAACTTGTTACTCCCGTAATGTGGAGTTTTAGAGGTGCTCCGTTATTCAGGTATTCCTGAAAGGAATGGGTAATTGTGTCAAGAAGATATTCATCGACAGCCTTTTGCGCCGATATACGCAGGGCCTGCGATGCTCCGGTAACGGGACTTATGTGGGCGGAAACGCCATTCTTGACCACCGAACCCAATACAAGCCCGGTATTTGTCTGGATGAGTTTGAGTTGCAGGCTTGCCTGAAGAGATTTCAGCCCCGAATCGGGATAGGCTTCCCCGATATCCTGAACAAGGGCTTTACCAATCACCACATATTGGGCGCCCAGATCGAGGCCGAGACTCTTTGCGGCGGCAATATTTCCTGTCAGGGCAAGCTTGGCCTGGTTGCGCCTGGTGAGTTCTTCCACCTGAGCCTTATCGACGAGATCAAATCCTTTTGCGGCGAGGAGCGCAGAAAGCTCCGTCTCGGCCAGGCGCATCCCTGCAGGCGTCGTATCAATGTACTCCTCTTCGACAAGTACCATTACCTTGGGGCGCTGCATGCTGTCCAGGAGAATCCGCAGCGCGATGAGGTCATCCTTGATCTTGTCGAGGGACACTTCGGCTTCTATCTTAACATAGAACTCATCGTTCTTTTTCTCTTCTTCCAGAACGGTAACCCGCGTAATATATCCCTGCGTTCGGGACATGATTTTGTCTTTCTGGACGACAAAATTTTCCACCTCTGTCCGGGAGTGGACAAAAACGCCCACCGCCTTTTCAACCGCCGCACGTTGCGCCTGCCGGATGGCATCCTCCCTGTTAAAAAAACTTCGCCCTTCCGTTGCCACAACCTTCGTCGCCGCCAGCCCTTCTGAAGTGCAGGCCATAATTGCAAGCACTACGGTAAAAGTCGAGATCAATTTCTTCATCACTGTAATCCCTGGATGTTATCTACCTGCCGCTTGTAGGAAGGATCAAGGTCGATGCATTGTTGAAAGAGTCTTTTGGCCTCTGTCCCGTTACCCTTGTCGAAGGCATCCACACCCCTTGAAAAATAGAGGGCGGCATCGATAGGACTGCGTGTTGGAGCTGTTTTGGGTTTGAAAGCGACTTTGAGCGAGTTCGCTATCTTTTCGGCCAGATCACGCTCAAGCTGCATGAAGGCAGTGTTGCTCCCCGATATACTTTCCGCCATAATCAATTCGCTTGTCTCCACGTTTATGATGCGGATGTCGATGCGCACACTGCTCCCGAGAACGATAAAGGAGCCGAAGGCAATACTCTGGGCGCCGAGAATTTTTCCAGCCCGGACAGCCGTCGATTCGTCGACGCTTCCCGTCTGGCTGAGGGCGATCTCCTTGAGTAGCGCGGCTATCTTATTTCTCTCGATAACCTTCAAGGCAGTCTGGCTTTGATTGATATCGGTTATCAGCATGGCCGAAAGTCCCCTGCTCAGGGGTTCATATTTTTCGGGATCGGTAACGGAATTATTTTCAAAGGGGAGAATCGCCAGCGTTTCAGGGACCCGTTCCCCCTCCGGAACACCCCTGCCCACGCCTGATTTTTGAGGGCTTGCGCAGGCGCTGATTATAATCATAAGAAACAGAACCCCGCCTAGCGGCACCGATTTTCTTGCATGCATTAATAAACTTGCCTCCACATTTTCATTTTGTTTACGATCAATGGGGGTTATACCAAACCCTGTCGTTGCACCGTCAGGGTAAACATCAGTGACTGTCGCCGCCGCCATCCCCTTCAGCCTCTTGCGCCGCTTCTGCTGCTGCTTCTTCATCCGCAGCTTTCTGATCCATTGCCGCTTGATCTATGGATGTCACAACGTGTCCGGTCAGTTGCGAGACAGACATTTGTGCTATCGTATCAACACCTGGCGAAGCAGATGATGGGGTGGATTCGGCGCCTTCGCTTGCAAGATCAAACTTTGGATCCAGCTTCAGTGCCTTGTTGAAGAGATCCTTTGCGTCCTGCCACTTTCCCTGATCGAGCGCATTCAATCCTTCGCCATAATAGATAAAGGCCTGGTAATTCTTTGTGTGCGAAATGCCGATAGACTGTTTCTCTTCCGGCGTCAATTCTATCCCCTTGATCTTTGCGTAGTTTTCGATGATGAGTTTGGGCAGTTCGTAAAAATTCTCCTTCTCAACCTCGACTACTGAACTCCCTGTGACGTTGCCGGCGCTGGCCGAGACTAGCGAAGTGGCCGCCCGGATGCTCCCCATGGTAAGGTTTCCCGTTACCAGATTTTCGGCGCCCAGCAGGTGCCCCACTCGGGGCGCCGTGCGTTCATCGACAATTCCCGTCTGACCTAGTTTCATCTCCTGAAAAAGTGCCTGAAGACGCAGTCTCTCCACAACTCTAAGGGATTTTATTCGGGACATATCCGTAATCAGCATGGCGGCCAGGCCTTTTTGAAAGGCACTGAGGCTTTTGTCGGGGGAGAGGTCCTGATAGTAACAGACTGAAACGGTATTGGAATCAGGCTGTTTGGCCTTCAATTGTTCCTCCTGCGCCAAAGCCTTTCTGGCCAAACGCTGACTCTCCGCAATTTCTACCACGGTCAGAAGACGTTTGATCTCGGCCTCAACAAGCGGTTCCTTCTCGCTTCTGTATGCCTGCCATGTAACAAGGGCCTTTCCGAAATCTTCTTTATTCAGATATCCCATGCCAAGGTATAAGATCGCATGGCTGTTATTCGGTTCAACCTTCCGCACCGTTTCAAACTCCTTGATTGCGGAATCCAGTTGACCGGTTTTCAGATAGGCGAAACCCAGTTTATTATGCGCCGGCACTGAATCCGGATTTTTAGCGAGATACGCTTGATAAAGCGGAATAGCTTCCTCATATCTGCCAAAGTCCATATTGATGTTGGCCTTTGTCATACCCAGGCAGCCCGATAAGAGAAGGGAAAGTGCCGCCGCACAAATGAAGCCTCTATGCCCGTGATTGTTTCTGAACATTCAATATTTCTCCTTTTGTCGTGATGTTGAAAGCTATCATGCAACGCTTCCGGTCCATCCGGAAATGCCGTTTCGACGGCAGGAAGATATATAGGATTTCTCAGCCGTAAAGACTACTTTGAAATGACAGCGGAGCGTCAACATGGCAATCGGGTGGTTGGGAGCGGATGCCCATCACTCCCCCCATATTGCGTTCAACAATAACAGTTTTTTTGGCCCCGGAAAAGGAATTTTTAACCCTTTTATTTCTTAAGACCATTTCTATTTGCGGCGCTGATCGAAAATGGTGCTTCAGGGGCTTCCGACCTTTGCGGCAAGGTCCTTGGACAGCTTTATGAGGGTGGTCTTTTCCGCCAGCCCGTCTAGAAATCGCTGCGGAATGCCCGCCAGTCCGGTCTGGGCGCCGGTGAGAGCGCCGGTGAGAATGGCGCGCGCCTGGTTTTGACCGCCGCCGTTAACGGCCTGGAGCACGGCTGATTCGAAATCGTTGTGAAACCGCGCCGCAAGATAGTAGGCCGCGGGAAGCTGGTGGTAAATGGCGCAAGGCATGCCGTAAACGATAGACACCTTCCAGGCCGGCTCGATGCGGATTTCCGGATCGACCGCCGCCCGGGCCATATAGGAAGGCGTCAGCAGGGCATCCGGCGAGGCGAAACGGCCCGCGGCCGGCGGATCGGGATCGCCCGGACGCGGCGGCTTCAGATCGTCGCCGGTCACGGCATGAAAAGGCAATTCACCGTTTTTGACCCGTTTCATCAGCTTGCCCGAAAGTTCCGGGTCAAGACTGTGCCCCTGAACCAGAAGACCCAGCACCGCGCCGTAGGCGACCGTCATCGAAACCACGGTGTCATCCGCCTGGGTCAGAATGGCATTTGCGGAAACGGCGGCGGCGAGCCGGGCGGGATCCAGCGCGTAGCGAACCGCTATGGCCAGCGTGCGTTCGATGGCTTCGGTGGTGTCCGCATGACCGCCGGTTTGCCCCCAGGGCAGGTTCTGCTGCACGCGCCGCCGCCATGCTTCCCGGATGGATTGACTGGTGTAATTGCCCGGCCCCTTCACCGGCGTGCCGTCAAGGAGCGGAAAAAGTTCTGCATCCATCCGCCGGCAAAAATCCTCGGCATCGTAACCGCCGCAATCAACCAGGGAGCGGACCATGAGAGCGAGGATAAAACCGGCCTGGGAAAGCTGTCCGGCCTTAAGTCCCTCGTGGTATCGGCCGGGCCTGGGATCGGTATAGTCGTCGATCCAGTCGCCGTAGTCCCGGCGAAGTTCAGCAAGGTCGTAATACCAGTGCGGCCCGAGACCCAGGGCATCGCCGATGAAAGCGCCCATGATGGCTCCGGCGGCGCGATCGCGGATGTTTCGGTTTGACATTTGCGTCTCCTTCTTTCGGGCTAAACGCCGAACAGGGATGTACCGGGCATATCTGTCCCATTCAATCACTGGTCAAAATCTAAGCATGTTGCTCCGCATGTCAAATACCGCCGTATTCAAGCCAAAATAGGATATTTACCCCATTGCCGCCCTCATTTAAAAAAGTTAATTAGTAAAGACTCAAATGGACAAAAGGAGAATTCGCAATTATGAACGCTAAAATAAGCCGTGAAATCAGGCTCAAGAGCAGACCGGCCGGAATGCCGGATGAAGGCAACTTCGAGCTGGTCGCAACTCACATCCCGGAGCCCCGGGATGGAGAAGTCCTCGTTCGCAACATCTACATGTCCGTCGATCCCTACATGCGCGGGCGAATGAACGAGCGCAAAAGCTATGTTCCCCCTTTTGAACTGGGGAAGCCCCTTGAGGGTCACTGTGTGGGAAAGATCATCGCTTCCCGTTCAGATCTGTTCAACCCGGGCGAATGGGTACAGAGCATGTTCGGATGGCGGGAGTACTACCTGTCGAACGGAACCGGACTTCTTAAAATAGAACCCGGGGCCGCTCCCCTTCAGGCCTACCTGGGGGTCCTTGGGATGACGGGTTTTACCGCCTATGTGGGGTTGTTGGATATCGGACAGCCCCGGGAGGGTGAAAGCCTTTTCGTGTCTGCTGCTTCCGGGGCCGTCGGTTCCATCGTATGCCAGATCGGCAAAATAAAGGGGTGCCGGGTGGCGGGAAGCGCGGGATCTGCCCGGAAAATCGACTGGCTTAAGCAGGCAGCAGGCATTGACGCGGCCCTTAATTACAAAGAGACGGACGATATTTCCGCCGCTGTGGAAAGACTCTGCCCGGACGGCATCGACATGTATTATGAGAATGTGGGCGGCCGGCACCTCCCGGCAGCCCTCGCGCACATGAACAACTACGGCCGGATTATCTTGTGCGGCATGATTTCACAATACAATGCGGACAAGCCGGGTCCGGGTCCGGCCAATTTGTTTCTGGCCATTTCGAAACGGCTGCGACTCCAGGGTTTCATAATCAGCGATCACTTAGATCGTCATGGCCAGTTCATCTCCGATATGCGGCAATGGATATCCGACGGTAAAATCAGATGGAAAGAGACGATCGTCGACGGCATAGAGAATGCGCCCAAGGCCTTCACGGGCCTTTTCAAGGGTGAAAACTTCGGAAAAATGCTGGTCAGGGTCGGCTCTGAATAAAGACCGCACATCTCCTCTTGCGCAGGACCGGTGCCGTCATCACCGCCAGAATCAGAACCGTTGCGATGATAAATGCCAGGCTTGTTAAAATCCCCCCATCCCCTTTTTCAAGGATGGAGGGATTTCTCGTTCGCCCGCTTTACCCGAATCCGGCCGGCAAAATACATCACCGGGTTCAAAAAACAGGACAGTCGGCTGTAATTGCGCCTTAATCTTCCAACTCGATCTCTGTCCAGGCACCCAGGGCGCCGGTTGCCCCGTCTACAGTTCTGCGGGCCTTGACCAAAGCGCCCACCGCCAGTTGGTTCATGAATCCGGTTCGGCCGATGACCGCGTCGTCCTCAGCTTTGAACCCGCCATCCGGAATGGTACTCGTGTCCACGTTTATGCCCATGATCGAGATGGAGTCGCCGCTGAAAGTATCCACGAGGCCTTGGATGATGAGGCGGTTATCCGGAGTGTCCGACTGCTTCTCGATGCGCGTGGCCATGATCGTGCCGGCTTCGCCCGACATGCGTCCCCGGACCCTCATGTTGTTGCCAATCGCCAGCGTGTTCAGGGCGGCATCGAAGCGCGTGATGTTGCTGTCGGTGATAATCGTGAATCCGGGAAGTCCTTGAAGTGTCAGCGTTCCCCCGACCGCGTCCACGGTCTCAATGTTTGCTTCGAACCGGACGCTCTCCTTGAAGGTGACCTTTACGGCTATAAGCACTCCGCCGGAGATGGGTCCTTCGGCTTCCACCTTCATGCCGTTGACGAGCTCGTTCTCAAGCCCGCCCCGGAAGCTGGCGCTGCCGAAGTCCACCGGCTGCCCGGCTACCAGCATGGTGCTTCCGGTCAGATTGGTGACAAATCCCTCGACCTCCGCCTTGGGAATGTCCAGGTCCGCGAAGCCGCCAGCTTTGACCTCCACATCGGTTGCGATCAGTGTGGTGCCGTCGAAAACAGTTCCCTTGGTTTCAGCCGGGACGCCGTTCGCAAGAACCCCGTTTCGCGGCACAACGCCGCTAAAATCGATGGTCAGCGCATTGATCTGGAAGGTAGTGGCCGTAAGATTCTGGACGATACCTTGCACTTCAAGCACGCCGCCTGCAAGTTTAGACTCGATGAAGGTCGCCTGAACGCTCCCGTCCGGCCGGGGATTGCCGCTCACTTCCACCACACTGCCGACACTTGCCGGCCCCAGCGCGGCAAAAGAGAGGGTCGAATCGAAAACCGTTATATTGTTTTCCACGACCACGGTCTGGCCCATGACGATCATTGTTTTCACCAGTCCGGCGGTCGTTTCCGTAACCGCGGCAATGGGACCTTCCACGATGTCTTCAAGCCGGACCTCGTCAGCCCTGCCGGTGACGCCGTCATCACTGAAAGCGCCTTCAACCTTCGCTATCTTGCCCTCCTGCAGGTCACTCAACTGGCCAGGCCCATCTTCGATTTTCACGACGGCATCTGTCGTTTCAAACTCAACACCGTTTACAAAGATGCTCCCGAGCCTTTCTATTTCGCCGCCGGAAACACCCGCTGTTGAGCCGCCGCCGGCCGCGCCTCCTCCGCCCCCGCTGCAGGCCGTCAGAAAAATGGAAACCGCAAAGAGGGCCGCCGTTACTACCGTTAATGAAAAATGTTTTTTCGTCATTTTCCGTCTCCTTTCCTGATCCTGGATTTCATCCGGATCGTCTGAAGCTGCTTTGCCAAAAACGTTTTCAGAAAGCCCGGTTCCGCTGCGCTTTAAACCGAAGCTTCCGAAGCATTTCGCTTTCTGAAAATCCCCTTGCCTTAATTGGGAATTTAATCCCAAAAATGACTTTGTCAAGGGAAGCGGCACGATATATCGAAATTTGTATCCATTTAGCTGTTTCTCAAATCATCGAGCCTGATTGGGTTTGGGCCGCAGCGCACCGCAACAATATTACTCAGGATTCTGCAACGGCAGCATAACCCGCTCAGGTCGTTCCGGACAGCCCCAGAGGATAATCTCGCACGACAGCGGGTATCCCGCCTTTGGCGGGACTGCCTGTGAAAATTCTCTTAAAAGTTTGGGGGCGTTGGGCGAAGGTACGGTTGCATTTGTTGCGGCGCGCTACGGCCAAACCCAATCAGGCTTATCGTATTTTTTCAAAAAGCTAAACTATTACCGAAATTTAAGATTGAGGGTTCCCGCGCAGGGGATGACCCTGTTTTTGAATGCTGGAATCGATTCGGCAGAAATCTTAAGGGGTTGAAGCGTTCAGGTAGTCGTTGCGGAAGTGGTTTTTTTCTTTCCCTGGCCCTGCGGTTTTGCGGAGCGGACTGGTTTCAGCGCCGGAATCGAGGCCGTCTCGGCCTCGAGATCTTCTTCAAAGTAAAAGATGCCGACCCCGGCCTTCCACCTGCCAGTCCCGCCCACCGCCGGATTGACGTCGCGGTCCTCCCGCGAGAGCCACGCATTGATCCGCTCGAGGAAGTTCTGACCCTGTTGCTTGATTTGCTTGCGAATCCCGGAAATAGCCTTTTCCGGAATGTTGTCGTAGGAAACCTTTCTTTGCAGAAACCGTTCATTTCCGGCGATGTTGTGATCAATGGTCCTGATCAGATCAGCCACATCCGTTCCCAGGATGACGAATTGCTCGGGCTGCCCGCCGCGGGGGACATAGGCGCGCGAAAGGAGCCGGATCTTCCTGTCTTTCATAACATCCACCGCCTCGACATGGAGCAGTTCGTCCAGAACGGCCCGGGCCGGCACATCGCCGCTGAAGTCTTTGACCAGTAGGCTGAAGTTGGCCTTCCCAGTGTCGAAGGGGAGGATTCGGGGGCGCCCATCCGCCTTGAGAAAACGCCTGTCCCGGATCCAGCCGGAGACGACCCGGGCAGCGCGATTGTACCGTTCGAATGCTTCCGCGTCCACCGGCTCCTTCATCCGCCGCAGCCGCAAGACCTCTTTCCTGGAAAGGCCGGTGATAATGGAAATCCGCGAATTGGTCTGCTTCCTGCCGGCGACGCCGAACTCCCTTGCGGCGAGATCCACGTACACCCAGCGGGCAAGGTCGGAAAACGCATTGAAGGGAATTCCGTGCCGCAGGAGAATCCGTACCAGCGGCCGAAGCAGCCGCAAAACGGCTGCAAACAGTGTCCGTTTAACCTGTTCTTTCATGATAGAGATATCGTTCAAGTCCATCGGCGCCTCTTTGCGTCGAGCCTCTGTTTATCGGTTTGAAGAACCCTTCAGTCCCGCTGAGGCGGGACCTTTCCGCCCGAAGCGGGACGGGGAATGCGCTCGCTATTGCGGTTCAAGGCGCTCATTTTTCCAATTCCGCTTCGAAGACCGCGATCCGGTTTTCTGCCGTCACTCTGCCGCTGATTTTCACCAGGGTTCCTCCGGCAAGGGCGGCAAAGAAGTCCTCCCGATCGAGCGGGCTGTCATCATCATCCGCGAACCGGACCGAACCACTCATATCGGCCTGGATGCCAAGAATAGTCAGGGAGCTAAGGTCGATCGGGGTCTGCGTCAGGGGGCCTTGCACCGTGACCAGATCGATGCTTGCGGCAGCCGGAGGATCATCCGCCTCCAAACGGCTGGCGACCACCTTTCCATCGGTTAACCGCCGGCCGCGGACTTTCAGGCTGTCGTTTGGACGGATGCCGGCCACAAAGGCTCTCCCGTCAGCCGCCCCAGCCGGAAACTTCCGCTTGTCCTCCAGATTCGTGCCGAGATCGATGGAAACCGGGATCGCAGGAAGCCCGAAAAAAGTGATGCGCAGCGCCGCCGCATCGACCTCAGCCGCGACCCCTTCGATCTTTATCCCGTCCCGGAAGAATATCCGGTCCGCCACCAGCACGCCGCCGGTCACCGACCCTTCCACCTCCACCTTGTTCCCTGCCAGGAGGTCCACCGCCGAACCGCCTAAGAATCGGGTGGCGCCATCGACAGCGACCGTCTGTGGCCCGGCCGGACTGTTGAGCCTGAAGCCGGCGGCAGTCACGGACCCGATGAAGCCTTCCATTTCGGCCGATTCGCCTTCGCCCGGAAGCACCTTCCGGTTTTCGATCCTTAAGGCAACCAGCGCTCCGGAGAGCGGATCGAGAACACTGCCGCGAACCTCCACGAAGTCGCCGTCGACCGGTTCCGGAGCGGGGAAACCTTCGATCTGCGCCGCACTAAAGTCGATTCGCAGATCATGGATGCCGAAGGCGCTCGCCGTCTTTCCAGAGACAAATCCGGTAACCATTAAGCCGTCCTGAGAGGTCTTGCGTTCGATGAAGGTGGCTCTGATTGTACCGGTTGCATCGATCTGGCCGCTCGCTTCCGCGAATTCGCCCGCGGCTAAGGCGGAGAGCGCACCCACGCTTTCGTGAAACAGGGTCTGTTCGTCCACCAGGACCGGCTGACCGAGAATTGTAAGGCTCCCGGTTGCCGGATCGATTGCACCGATAGGACCGCGCACGTTGCCGTCAAACCGGACCGAAGTTGCCTGGCCCGTTGCGCCGTCCGCATTCAAAGTTCCCTCAACCCGGACGACCATCCCCACCCGGAGGGCCGTCTCACCCGCGGCCAAATCGTCAACCAGAATCCTAGCCCCGGCCGTGTCAAAGGTGATCTCGTTCACCGTGACGCTGCCAAGCCCTGAAATCCGTCCGGCGCTTATAATCCCGGTTCCCCCGATCCCGCCTCCGGCGTCTCCTCCGCCCCCGCCGCAGGCGGCCAGGGCTGCCAGGAGGGAAAACCATACAATGCAGATCCAAAAACCTTTCTTTTCCATGCTCCTGCTCCTTGGGGCCGCCGGTCGGAGCTGTCGCTGGCCTTCAAGATCGTTGCGGGCTTTTTCCGATATGATGGGCTGCGCTCGGCCCATGGCAGAAACCCTCCCCATTTTTCCTCCGAGTGGCCTTTATTGGGAAGATAATCCCAATTCTATTTTCTGTCAATCAAATTCGCCCTCGCCCGGCGTCCACTCACTTAATGACATGATAACCCCGATCCGGGCAAAAAATCCAAAACTATTTACAATATCAGCCGCTTCCGGTGGCCTGACCTCAGTCCCGCGAATCTGCGGGCGGTTGCGGATTTGACTCTTTCTGAGATTGCTGTATTATAAAAATAAGGGACGGCATGCAAGACCCGCTGAAAAAACCATATTAGATATACGTGATCGCCCCGTGGATGCAGGCAATCAAATGAAAATGATTTCCAACATAAACTGTTCCAGAGGAGGGGAGATTTTTGCACTTCTGCTCATGGCGGTCTGTTTGCTTTCCCTGGCTTGTCCGGCGCCATTACAGGCGGCCGCTGACAATATCCAGATAAATTATAAAGACCAGCTGTTGACACTCAAGGCCCAAGATGCCGACATCAAGAACATTTTACTGAAAATTTCCGATCTGGCCGGGATCTATGTCCGGTTTCCCCAAGCCATAGAAAAACAAATCACCATT
>Ga0105107_10002569_pt1 | contig 11962 bp, 11 predicted proteins | sample PPLLaktember2015_6_FD_79335 | JGI IMG/M metagenome (GOLD analysis project Ga0105107, IMG submission 79335) | Freshwater sediment microbial communities from Prairie Pothole Lake near Jamestown, North Dakota, USA - PPLs Lake P8 Core (1) Depth... | ecosystem: Environmental > Aquatic > Freshwater >... | reverse complement strand
GTCGGCGTTCGCTTGCGCCCATCGTGGGGACTCACGCCCGAGTTACGGCGTTCGTGACCGGCGGCACGGGGGTCGTGATCGTCCGGCGCCCCGCGGCCACTACCGGGGCAGACCCATGATCGCCGCTTGGACTTGTCTCGCGCTGCTCTCGACCCCACCCGCGCCCGCCGAGGCCACGGCGGCTCCGGCCCCTGCGACGCCCGCGGCGGCTGTATCCGCGCCGGCGCCCGCGGAGTCGCTGCCCGATCCGCACGTGGAGGACCCCGGCCTGCGCGTGGCGAAGCCGGGCTACGACCTCGGCATCGACGAGGTGCACGTGAAGAAGGCCAACGGCACGCAGTACCGGCTGACCGCGCGGCAGTGGAACGATCTCGTGCGCGAGGATCCGGAGCTGTGGCGGCTGCACACTCGCGGGCGACTGCTCGTGCCGGGCATCGTGCTCGGCTCGGTCGGCGGCGTGTGGCTCACGCTGTCGACCGCGCTGCGCATCGACGGGTGGCGCTCCGACACCGCCACCGGGGCGCTGTTCCAGTGGGGGCTTCCGGCCGCGATCGCGTTCACCGGGGTGGCGATGACCATCGTCGGGGTGTCGGCGCGTCGCCGGCTGTTCGAGGCCCGGCGGCGCATGTACGTGTCGCCGTATGCCAACGGCCGCACCGCGGGCGTGACCCTCGCGGGCCGATTCTGAGGGACATTCCCGCGCCTCGCTGTTCGCGTGAGACAAACGCCGCGCTCGCGTGACTGCGGGGACGTGGCCCGCCGCGCCCCTGTCCGAGCCCTGTCCTCACCGCGTCTCGCCCTGGGCCTCGTGCTCGCGACGGGCTGTTATCGCGGCGACACGGGTCACGCCGACGGCGAGGCGGACGCGAGCGCGGGCAGTGGGACCGACGGCGACACGAGCCCGGACACGGGGGGCGAGACCGAGGGGGATGCGTGCGGCGGCGAGGCCAGCATCTCGCCGCTGCGCCGGCTGTCCGAGGCGCAGTATCGCAACACGCTGCGCGATCTGTTCGCGCCCGCGGGCATCGACGTCACCGTCGAGGCCGTCGACGCGCTCGATCGGATCCCCGCCGACGACGCGGGATCCACCTTCGGCATCCTCGATGCGCGCGTGTCGGACCAGCACGCGCGAGCGTACTACCGGCTCGCCGATCGGCTCGCCGCGGTCACCGTGCAGGACGCCGATCGGCTCGCCGCGGTCGCGGGCGCGTGCGCGACGGCGGCGACCGCCGAGGCAGCGTGCATCGACGCGTTCCTCGACGACTTCGGTCTTCGCGTGTTCCGGCGCCCGTTGACCGCGACCGAGCGCGAGCAGTACCACGCGGTCGCGGCCCAGGAGGCGACCGGCGCCGACGCGTTCCGTGCGCTCGTGTTCTCGCTGCTCCTGTCGCCGCAGTTCCTCTACCACGTCGAGGTCGACGGCGAGGGCGACGATCTGCGCTTCGATCTCGACGGCTACGCGCTCGCGTCGCGGCTGTCGTTCCACTTCTGGCAGACAATGCCGGACGCCGAGCTGTTCGCGGCCGCGGCCGACGGCTCGCTGCTCACCGACGACGGCTACCTCGCGCAGCTCGATCGCGTGTTCGCCGATCCGCGCACGCAGGCCACCGTCGATCGCTTCTACGACGAGTGGCTGCAGCTCGGCTGGCTCACGCAGTTCCCCACCACGCCGGCGTTCGCCACCTTCGCCGAGGGCACGAGCATCGGCGATCCGGAGGCCGATCACCTCGCGGCCGCGCAGGCGGAGATCCACGAGCTGGTCCGCTGGTACACGTTCGTCGAGGACGGCACCCTCGCGGACGTGTTGCTGAGCGATCTGTCGCTCACGCGCTCCTCCCACCTCGCCGAGCTGTACGGCGTGCAGGCGTGGGACGGCACCTCGGATCCGCCGCGCATGCCGGAGGGCGAGCGGGCCGGCCTGCTCACGCGCGTCGCGTTCCTGCTCACGGGCGATCAGGAGACCCATCCGGTGCACCGCGGCGCAGCCGTGCACCGACGCATCCTCTGCAACGAGCTGCCGCAGCCCGATCCCGCCTCGCTGCCGCCGGGCTCGCTCGACAAGCCGCCGGTCACCGAGGACCAGACCACGCGCCAGCGCTACGAGACGAAGACCGCCGACGAGGCGTGCGCGGGCTGTCACTCGATCATCAACCCGGTCGGCTTCGTGCTCGAGCGCTACGACGCGCTCGGCCGCCATCGCACCGAGGAGCGGATCATCGACGAGGTCACGGGCGAGGTCCTCGCGGTGCTGCCGATCGACTCGTCGGCCGCGCCCCTGCTCGCGAACGACGAGGTCATCGATTCCGGGCTCGCGCTGTCCGAGCAGGTCGCCGCCAGCGGCAAGGCCGAGGCGTGCTTCGCCCGCCAGTACTTCCGCGCGACGTTCGGCCGCGAGGAGGCGATCGAGGATTCCTGTGCACTCGCACGCGTCGAGGATGCGCTCGTCGAGGTCGGCTCGATGCGCGAGGCGCTGCGGTCGATCGCACTCGATCCGATCTTCCGTTCGAGGAGGGTGATGTGAACGCGACGCGACGCATGTTCCTGCGCACCGCGAGCGGGCTCGCAGTCGGGCTGCCGTTCCTGCCGTCGTTGTTGCCGCGCTCGGTGAAGGCCGGCGGCACGCTCGGGCCGCGCCGGTTCGTCGCGGTCATGTCGCAGAGCGGGCAGATGGTCGCCGACTGCTGGCCGACCGCGACGCCGCCCGGCTACCAGCTGCGCGACACGATGTACGGCGGTGCGCGGGCCGACGGCACGACCGCGCTGAACACGACGATGCCGGGCAGCACCGCGAAGTGGGCACCGCTGGCCGACTTCGCCGGCGCGGATCTGACGACGGTGATGCCGGCGAGCCTGCAGCCGTTCCACTCCAAGATGCTGCTGTTGCGCGGGATCGACTACCTCCAGGGCACGAGCCACGGCAACGGCATGATGCTCGGCAACTACGCGAACTGTGCGTCGGGCGGCGAGTTCTCGTCGCGCGGCCTCGGGGCGATGCCGACGATCGATCAGGTGCTCGCGTACTCCGATCGCTTCTACGAGGCGCAGCCGCGTACGCGCTCGATCGTGCTCGCGACCGGCAGCCCGAGCTCGCTGTCGGACACCGACTACGGCATCGCCGGCGGGCCGATCGAGAACATCCCGGCGTACCTCGAGCCACACGACCTCTGGGAGGATCTCTTCGGCGACTTCATGGATCCCGACATGCCGATGGAGCACCCGAACCGCAAGCTCGTGAACGCGGTGTACGAGGACTACGCGCGGCTGCGGCAGAACAGCCGCCTGAGCGCCGACGATCGCCTCGCGCTCGATCGCCACATGACGTTCCTCGACGACATCGAGCGCGAGCTCGCCATGGGCCTCGGGGCCGGCTGCGTGAAGCCGGCCGAGCCGCCGATGTACGGCGTGGGCTACCCGTGGCAGGAGGTCAGCAGCGTCACGGACTTCGAGACGTGGGTCGGGCTGCTCGTCGACATCGCAGTCGCGGCGATCCGCTGCGACATGACCCGCATCGTCACCTTCCAGGCGCAGATGGGCATCACCGACGCGACCGGATCGAAGGTCAACTCGTACCACAACAGCGACGACGTCGCGGGCGACTGGCACGACTTCGCCCACGATGCGGTCGCCGAGGCGACCGATCACGACCACATCGTGAGCCTGAACCGCTGGGTGATCACCGCCGTGTACCAGCGCTTCCTCGAGCAGCTCGACGTCGAGGAGATCGACGGCCAGACGTACCTCGACAACAGCCTCGTGTACTTCGGCAGCGAGCTCGCGATGGACCACTACGTGATCGGCATGCCGACGATCCTCGCCGGCAGTGCCGGCGGCGCGCTGCAGACCGGGCACTACGTCGACTTCAGCCAGCTCGACGGCGACTACGCGAATCCGATCCTGCCGTGGGGCGTGCTGATCCCCGGCGTCCCGCACAACCGCCTGCTCGTGACGATCCTGCAGGCGATGGGGCTGTCGCCCGAGGACTACGAGCGCGACGGTCGACCGGGCTACGGCCACAACGACATGTTCCTCGGCCCGTACAACTGGCCGGCCGACGCGTACGCGATGGACGAGATCGGCTCGCCGCTGCCGGGCATCTTCGTCGGCTGATCACTGTCGGCCCAGCTCGAGCGCGGCGACCGACTGGATCCACGCCTCGAGATCGCCGAGCAGCGCGGCACGATGGGCATCGATCGCCGGCAGCGTCGCAATCGTCTCCCGCAAGGCCTTCCGGGCGCGCGAGAGCCTGGTCGTCAGGGTGCTGATCCCGACGCCGAGCACCGCCGAGATCTCGGTCGTGCTCAGCCCTTCCCAGTAGAACAGCACGAGCAGGAGCTGCGTGTCGACGTCGAGCGTCTGCAGCGCGCGCAACAACAGGGTCTGTTCCTCGTGGCGCGCGACCAGGCGGCTCGCGGTGGGGCCCGGATCGGGCGCGGTGGTCACGTCGCCGGTCTCGAACACGTTCGCCTCGACGGTGCGCGTGCGGATCTGGTTGAGCAGCAGGCCGCGAGCGATCGCGAACAGGAACGGCCGGAAGCTGTCCGCGTTGCGCAGCCGTGCACGGCTCTCGACGCAGGCGAGGAACGTGCGCTGCGTGAGGTCCTCCGCGAGCCAGCCGACGCGCAGGTCGAAGAAGCGGAACACCGAGCGGTAGTAGCGGCCGACGAGCTCGGTCGCCGCGGCGTGATCACCCGCGGCCCAGGCCTCGAGCAGCTCCGCGTCCGAACGCATGCGAGACAGAGTGTGGGCGCACCGGTGCTCGGCTCGCAACCGCGTTCAGGGCGTGTACTTGCGCACCCAGATGTCCCAGCCGGTCGCCGGCATCGAGATGTACCCGCACGCCCAGAGGTCGCCCGCCGGATCGAACGCCAGCCCCCACACCGTGTCGCGATCGCCCGCCGGTCCGCTGATCGTGTCCTCCCAGCGCGGCGTGCCGTCGGCGGCGTAGCGGCGCAGCCACGCGTCGGTGCTGCCGGCGCCCGCACCCAGCTCGCCGCCCACGACGTAGCCGCCGTCGGGTGCCGCCGTGGCTGCGTTGCCGCGATCCTCGGCGCCGCCGGGGCTCGCCACGATCTCCTCCCACAGCACCGCGCCGTCGGGGCTGCGCCGCTGCAGCCAGATGTCGGCGTCGCCGGCCGGCGCATCGATCCAGCCGACGAGCAACAGCTCGCCGTTCGGCAGGGTGGTCACGGTGGTCCATCCGCCGTCACCTGCATCCGGCAACGCGCCCTCGTCGGTCCACACGTCGTTGCCGGCTGCGTCGAAGCGCGTGATCCACGGCCGCGCGCGGACGTCCGCATCCTGGCGGAAGCCGACGCCGACGAAGTCGTCGAGCAGCTTCGTCACCGCGTGCCCGCGATCCTGCTGGTTGTCGGCGACGCCCGGCCGCGTCTTCGTCCAGCGCACCTGCTGGCCGTCGGGGCTGCGGCGCTGGTACCAGATCTCGGTCTCGTGCTGCAGATCGATCGTGCTGTAGCCGACCGCGACGACGTCACCGTCGTCCGCGAGCAGGACGCCGCGGACCTGATCGATCCGGGCCTGGCCGCCGTCGACCCGCGCCTCCCACAGCTTGAACCCGTCGCTCGTGAGCTTGGCGACGAACCCGTCGTTGCCCGTCGCGAGCGTGGTGATGTACCCGCCGATCACGAAGTCGTCGTTCTCGTCGACGACGATCGACCAGCCTTCCTCGTCGGCGTTCGCGTCGCCGCCGATCACCCACGTCCACTCGGGCTCGCCGTCGGTCGTGTACTTGCGGACCCACAGGTTGAAGCCCTCGCCCGCCTCGCTCGTGTGCCCGATGATCGCCGCGCTGCCCCGGCTGTCGATCGCGATCGCATACGCGCGGTCTTCGACGTTGCCGGGGCTCGCGTAGGTCTGCGTCCAGATCTCCTGGCCCGACAGGCGACAGTCGCGATTGCAGCCGTCACCGTCGACATCGTTGCCGTCGTCGCACTGCTCGCCCTCGGACGGGATGCCGTCGCCGCACGCGGCGTCGGTGCACGCGTCGGCGAGCCCGGCCCCCGCGAACTCGTGGAAGCGCCGGCCCGACGTGCAGCTCGGATCGAGCACGCTGCAGTAGCCGATCGGATCGCACTGCGCCTCGTCGCCCAGCCCGCGGCAGTCGTCGTGCTCGTCGCACTCGAACACGGGCGTGGGCAGGCAGCCCGCCAGCGCGATCGCGAGCGGCATGCTGCATCGCTGCGGCCTTCTGCCCCCCACCGCTCGTTCGTACCAGTTCGCCGCGTCGGCGGCCACCGCCCAGGGGGTGGTCGGGCACCGCGTGTTATGCTCGTCCGGCCATGGTGCCGGTGCCTGCGCCCGCGCGCCCGTTCGCGGTCCACCCCACGTCCACGCGCAGCTACACGATGCTGCGACGGCTCGCGGTCGGCGGCATGGGCGAGCTCTTGCTCGCGCGGGCCTCGGGGGCCGGCGGCGTGCAGAAGCTGGTCGCGATCAAGCGGGTGCGATCGGAGTACGCCTCGGACCCGGCGTTCGTCGCGATGTTCCTCAACGAGGCGCGGCTGTCCGCGACGCTCGATCACCCGAACATCGTGCGCACGTACGACCTCGTCGAGGAGTCCGGCGTCTTCGCGATGGTCATGGAGTACCTGCACGGCGAGTCGCTCGGCCGGGTGCTCAACGCCGTGTCGGAGGCCGGCGGGCGCGTGCCGCTGCAGCACGTGCTCACCGTCGCGCTCGGAGTCGCCGCCGGTCTGCACTGCGCCCACGAACGCTGCGGTGTCGACGGACGGCCGCTCGACATCGTCCACCGCGATCTCTCGCCGGGCAACGTGTTCATCACCTACGAGGGCGGGGTCAAGCTGCTCGACTTCGGCATCGCGAAGGCGACGAGCCGCACGTCGATCACCGTGGGTCCGACGCGCAAGGGCAAGGTCCCGTACATGTCGCCCGAGCAGTGCGTCGGCGCGGACGTCGATCGGCGCAGCGACATCTTCGCGCTCGGCGTGGTGTGCTGGGAGCTGTGCACCGGTCGGCGGCTGTTCCGCGGCGACAACGAGTTCGCGATCATGAACCAGGTCACGACGCTCGATGCCCCGTCGCCGCGGTCGGTCGTGCCCGAGCTGCCCGAGGAGCTCGCCGCGATCCTCGGCAAGGCGTTGCAGCGCGATCCGGCCGCGCGATTCCAGACGGCGATGGAGATGCACGACGCCCTCGAGGCGTTCGCGCGCGGACAGGGCCTGTTGCCGTCGTCCGCGGCACTGGGCCGCTACCTCACCGAGATCTGTGGATGCCGCGAGGCTCCGTCGGTCGAGCCGACGGCCGAGTTCGTCGACGTGCGAGGTGCGACGCTCGTGGTGCCCGGGACCACCGAGCCACCGCGCCGGCGCTGGAGTGTCGTGGTCGCGCTCGCGGCCGGGGCCGCGGCCGGTGCCATCGCGGTGGCCGCGTCGACGAGCACGGCGTCGAGCGAGCGCGCGGCGCCGGTTCCCGTCGAGGCTGCGGCGGCCCGCGAAGCCTCGAGCCCGCCGGTGCCGGTGCCGGTCTCTGCCGCCACGCCCGCGAGCGTCGCTCCGGGCATCGCCCCCGAGCCGACCGTTGCACCGCCGCCGACCGAGCCGGTGGCGCGCACGAGTCCCCCGCGGCGCAGCACCGCACGCGATCGCCGGGCGAAGCGCGAGTCGCCGGCACCGGCGAAGCCGACGACGCCGGAGAAACCGGTGCGCGGTGTCGATGGCCTGCTGCCCGGTGGCTGAGGTCGTGCGTCGATGACCCGGCTGCTCTGCGTGATCCTGTCGGTCGCCCTCACGGCTCCACCGGTGGCCGCACCGGAGATCCCGGCGGAGATCACCGACACCGCGGCGCGCGAGCACTTCTCGGCCGGCATGACGGCCTGGCTCGCCGAGGACTATCCCACTGCGCAGCGCGAGCTCGAGGCTGCGTATGCGATCCAGCCGGTGCCGCTGTTGCTGTACTCGCTCGGGCAGCTGTCGCGTCTGCAGGGCGACTGCGAGCATGCGCGCGAGCGCTTCCTCGCCTATCTCGAGACCGATCCTCCGCCGCGTGCCGCCGAGGACACGCGCGTGAACCTCGAGCGCTGCCAGAGCAGCGCGCCCGCACCGGCACCGGTCGTGTCGCCGCCTGCCGTCGTCGCGGACGAGCCGGAGCCGGTCGTCGCACCCGCACCGGTCTCGCGGCGACCCGATCCGCTCGGCCTCGGGCTCACCGTGGGCGGCACCGTGCTCGCGTTGACGGGGGCGGTGCTGTTCGGCAGCGCGTTCGCCCGCCAGGATCGGGCCGAACGCGAGTCCGACGTCGATGCGTTCGAGCGCGGCGTGCGTGGGGCGACCGCGCAGTACTGGAGCGGTGTCGCGCTGCTCGGGGCCGGCGGGGCGGTCCTCGTCGGCGGGATCGTGCGGCTCGCGATCGAGCGCCGCCGCGCGCGGACGCGAGCCGGCGTGCGCGCGTCGTCGCGGTGAGTGAGCGACAGCGATTCTCGGAGACAAATCGCCGGCTCGCGTGACTCCCGGGGCATGCGCCGCCTGCTCGTGCCGTGGTTCGGGCTGTGTCTGTCGTCGTGCGGCGACGCGTCGTCCCCGGCCGGGGACGACGAGACCGGTGGGAGCTCGTCCGGGGGCGGCGCGACGACGGCGCCCGCGACCGTCGCCGACGAGGAGGGCTCGGGCGACGCGACGACGAGCGATCCGCCGCCGACCACGACGACGACGGACGACGGCGGCAGCTCGAGCGAGAGTGGCGACGCGGCCGACGGTGTGCCGATCTTCGTCGCGCAGGGCATGGTCGGGCGCACGACGATCTCGTGCGACGACGGCCACACGTGGATCGCCGATCGCTCGTGGGACCTCGAGGGCGATCCGCACCTGTGCGGATCGACGGAGCCGGTGGTGTGCTTCGCCGACGGCGCGACGTGCTCGCAGCAGTGGTACGACGGCACGTGCAGCGAGGGGCCGTGCGATTGCGGGCACAGCCCCGGGTTCGCGAAGGGCATCGCGTTCGGGCAGGGCCGCTTCGTCGCGACGTGGGGCTGGGGCTGGCCCGGCGCGGTCGCGACGAGCACGAACGGGATCGACTGGGAGACGACGCTCGACGGCGATTCCTTCGGCGGGCTGCGCTTCGGGGCCGACACGTTCGTCGTCGCCTCGCGCACGCCGTACACGTCGATGGACGGGCTCGCGTGGACGCCGTCGATGGAGGCCGACTTCCGCAACGCCGACGGCGAGATCCTCTGGAGCGTGCGCCGCTTCGGGTTCTCCGACTACGACGGCGGTCGGTTCGTCGCGTGGGCGAGCGGCGAGGGCATCGACACGCTGGTGAGCTCCGACGGCGGCACGTCGTGGTGGCGACCGACGACGATGCCGGCCGACTGTGTCGGCGAGGGACCCGGCGCGTACGGCGACATCCTCGGCAACGGCGAGGTGACGCTGATGGCCGACGGCGACGGTCATGCATGCCGCTCGATCGACGGCGGCGTGACGTGGGAGTCGTTCACGATCACCGACAGCCGCATCGCGTCGTCGGGCGTGTGGACCGGCGAGGAGTTCTGGTTCTGGGGCTGGGGCAACCGCTACAGCAGCCCCGACGGCGCGACATGGACGACGACGCCCGTGACGTCCGACGCCGACATCGGCCCGGTCGCGCGCAGCCCCGAGGGCACGCTCGTCGCCGTGAACAACGTGTGGGTCGGCTACGCGGAGCAGAGGTTCCTGCGCAGCGAGGACGGCCTCGTGTGGGAAGCGCTGCCCGAGGGCGCGTTCACGCCGGGGCATCCGATCTTCTTCATCGAGCACGGCACGGCGGAAGCGAGCGAGCTCTGCCCGGGGGGCTGAAGCCGCCCGCTCGTCCCTCCTCGAACGAAGAACCCTCGCGGCTACCAGAGCCACAGGCTCGTGTAGCTCACCGTCAACCCGCGGCGCTCGAGGATGCGCAACGCGAGCGCGGCGTTGCCCTCGAACACGAGCGTGCGCAAGAGCTCGATCGATCCGCCGTCCCACGTGCACTCGAGCGCCTGCCACTTCTCCCAGATGCGGCCGTCCATCCGGAACGTCACCGCCGACAGCGGCACGACGGTGCCGTCCTCCCCGTAGGCGACACCTTGCGCGAGGTCGACGACGAAGAACGGCTGGATCGGCGTGCGTTCCTGCGCAACCCGAAGCTCGCGGATGTCGCGGAACGCCTGCAGCAGCAGCAACGGACCCGCCGCCCCGAACAGCGTCGCGAGGGCGAGTCCCTCGTTCGATCCGAGATAGCGGATCAGTTGAACCAGCGCACCGAAGATCAACGCGGAGCCGACGAGCGACAGCACGAACACACCGAAGCCGCCCGCGGTGCCGCGCTGACGCCCGAACACGAGCCGCTCACCGTCCTCGACGAGCAGGCGGTCGCGGCAGCGGAGAAGGACGGAAACGCGCGTGGGGTCGAGCAGTGGCACCGTCGGTGCTATCGGCCGCGGAGCGTCCGTATTGCACGGGTACACCGGCGGGGCGGCGGAGGACGGAATCGCGCGGTCGGCTGCCGGTGCGGTTGCGCCGTTGCTCGTCGCTTGCTCCCCGTCGAGCCGCTCACGCCCACAGGATCGGCACGCCGTACGGCTCGAGCTTTCTATCGCGAGAGACGATCGTCATCGACTCGTGCCGCGCCTGCGCGACGAGCAGGCGGTCGAACGGATCGCGGTGATGGTTCGGCAGCTCGGCGACGGCGAGCGCGTGTACGGGAAGGACCGGCAGCGGATGCGTGCCGCTCAGCACCATGCGTTCCGGGACGTAGCGAGCAGGGGGCGCGGTCAGCCCCAGCTTGCCCAACGCGAACTTGATCGCGATCTCCCACGCGCTCGCGGCGGACAGGAACAACTCGTGCTGCGGATCCTCGAGCATGGCGAGCGTCGCGGGGGCGAGCGCGGCGGGTCCGTGCTGCAGCCAGAGCCACACGTGGGTGTCGAGCAGCAGCTTCATCGCTCGAACTCCGCGAGGAGCTCGTCGGGCAGCGGGTCGTCGAAGTCCTCGGGGATGCGCAAGAGGCCCGCGTCCGCGCCGAAGATCCGGCGTGAGCTGCGCTCCAACGGGACGAGCCGCGCGACGGGCGTGCCGCCGCGGGCGATGACGATCTCCTCTCCCGCCTCGACCCGCGCCAGGAGGGCCGACAGGTGCGTCTTCGCTTCGTGCACGCTCACTTGGGCCATGGGCACGAAGATGGACTAAGTCATGGACTAAGTCCATCGCGTCGGCCCGCGCCGGAGGCTGGGTTTCCCGCACGTTGCGGTTCGGAACGCCGCTTGCTATATGCCGCCCTCCCTCGTGCACCCCCGTCGGGCGTGGCCTCATTCCGGGCCCGCATCGGCGCTGCGTGCGTGCAGGGGAGAAGCCGGCCTGACAGGGAGCCCATGCGCGACATCTTCAGTTTCTTCGAGAAGCCGAAAGAGACCGCCCAGTTCAACGCGCTGCGCATCAGCATCGCGTCGCCGAAGACCATCCGCGACTGGTCGTTCGGGGAGGTCAAGAATCCCGAGACGATCAACTACCGCACGTTCAAGCCGGAACGCGATGGGCTCTTCTGCGCGAAGATCTTCGGGCCCATCAAGGACTACGAGTGCCTGTGCGGCAAGTACAAGCGGATGAAGCACCGCGGCGTCGTCTGCGAGAAGTGCGGCGTCGAGGTCATCCACTCCAAGGTCCGCCGTGAGCGGGCGGGGCACATCGACCTCGCCACTCCGGTCGCGCACATCTGGTTCCTCAAGAGCCTGCCCTCGCGCATCGGCAACGTCCTCGACATCGCGCTGACGAAGCTCGAGAAGGTCCTCTACTGCGAGGCCTACATCGTCATCGATCCGAAGGACTCCGGCCTCGAGGAGCGCGAGCTCCTGTCGGAAGAGCGCTACGACCAGCTCGTCGACGAGCTCGGCCCCGATGCGTTCACCGCGGGCATGGGCGCCGAGGCGATCAAGGAGCTGCTCGCGCGCATCGACCCCGTCGTCGAGGCCCGCTCGCTGCGC
>Ga0105107_10002567_pt1 | contig 11969 bp, 10 predicted proteins | sample PPLLaktember2015_6_FD_79335 | JGI IMG/M metagenome (GOLD analysis project Ga0105107, IMG submission 79335) | Freshwater sediment microbial communities from Prairie Pothole Lake near Jamestown, North Dakota, USA - PPLs Lake P8 Core (1) Depth... | ecosystem: Environmental > Aquatic > Freshwater >... | reverse complement strand
TGCTCCTCGGCAGCGGCGGCCGAGAGGATGATGAGGTAGGTGTCCTTCATCTCGGGCATGGCCCGGATGATCTGGCAGAGCTTCTTGCCGTCGATATTGGGCATGATGAGATCCACGAAAATGATGTCGGGGTGCCAGGTTTCCAGTATATCCAGGGCGTGCAGGCCGTCCTCGGAGGTGCGGACCTCGTGCCCGGTCTTGCTCAGGAACTTGGACATGTACTCCAGGATGATCGGGTGGTTGTCCACGACGAGAATCTTTTTCTTTTTCATGCCGCGCATCCTTTCGTCTCGGGTCCGACGGGTCTCGCCCCCCGAACCGTGTTTCTCCCTTCGCGCTTTGCCTGGTACAAAAACACGTCGGCCTGCTCCATCAATTGATCCAAGGTGATCCTCTCGGCCTGCAGGGCCGGCCTGTGGCTGGTCACGCCGAAACTGGCCGTGATGCGGCACTCCCCGCCTTTGAGATGGAAGGGGGTTTCCGCCACGAGCCGGCGCAGCCTCTCGGCCACGATACAGGCCGGGAGCAGGTCCGTTTCCGGCAGCACGATGAGGAACTCTTCGCCTCCGTAGCGGGCTATCCAGTCCACGTCGATGCGAATGGAGCCCGCTATGCAGCTCGCAAAATCCTTCAAGATCTGATCGCCGCCCCGGTGCCCGTACCGGTCGTTCACGTCCTTGAAGTGATCGATGTCGCACATGATGACCGACAGCGGGTGCCCGTAGCGCTGGGAGCGTTTGATCTCCTGGTGGAGACGCTCCGTGAGGTACACCCGGTTGAAGATCCCCGTGAGGGGGTCCCGTATGGACAGGGCGCGCACCTCTTCGTTCGAGAGCCGCAGCGAGCGCTCGAGATCGATGACCCGGCGGGCGGCCTTGAGTCGGGCGGCAAGATCGGCCGGATCGACAGGCCTGGCCAGGTGGGTGTCGGCCCCGGCCTCGAGCCCCTTGAGGATTTCGGACTTCCGGCTCCCCCGGGTCAGCATCAGGATGTACACGTAGCCGGGAAGGTTGCGGGCACGGAGGGTCCGGCACAGCTCGAAGCCGTCCATCCCGGAGAGGCGCGGGCCCGCAATCACGATGGGGAAGAACTCCCCCGCCATGGCGGCGACGGCCTTGCGGCCGTCTGCTACGGTCACGACCTTCCGGTATCCCGCATCCGCGAGGGCCTTCCCCAGAGCCTCCCGGTCTGCGGGATCCTCCACGGCGATCAGGATCGGTACGGATTGCTTTTCCATCATTCGGGAACCCATCCCCGGGAGCGTGAAACCCCGGGACCTCACAAACGTCATTCCCTGTTTTTTCTTCCCTGAGGGCTCATCCACCGCCTGCCTGTCAATGCCCCTCGAGGGCCGCTGAAATCGAGGTGAGCTTCTGTGCGATCTCACCGATGGCCTCATCGGCCCCGTCAAGCTTCTGCGCCCGGGCGTCCGCCTCGACACGCTTCGCAATCTCATAGATGTCGGTGAAGCCCAGGTTGGCCGACGCCCCCTTCAGGGAATGGGCGGACATGACCACGCCCTGACAATTGCGGCTCTTCCAGGCATCGCGCAACTTTTCGAGATCCGTCACCCCCACGCTGACGAACAACTCGGCCATTTCCCGAAAATCCTGCTCATCCAGCCCGATATTCTCCGCCATCTCGTTGAAATTCATCTCTCACTCCGGTCTTCTTTATTGTTCGTCTTTTCCGCTCTTCCTGACTTCCCAGCTTCCTAACTTCTATTTCTTCACCGGTGTCCACTTCCGGAGCATCTCCTGGATGGCTTCCCTGCGGATCGGCTTCGCGATGTAATCGTCCATGCCGGCGGAGAGGCACTTCTCCCGGTCGCCCTGCATCGCGTTGGCCGTCATGGCAACGATCGCGAGATGCTGCCCGCTTTCCCGCTCGGCCTGCCGGATCGCCGCCGTGGCTTCATAGCCGTCCATTTCAGGCATCTGGCAGTCCATGAAAATGAGGTCGAAGGCGGTCTTCTCCAGCATGTCGATGACCTCCCTGCCGTTTGCCGCGACATCCACCGCCAGGTTGCACTTCTCGAGCATCCGGATGGCCAGTTTCTGGTTCACGGGGTTGTCCTCCGCCACGAGCACGCGCACGCGCTCGGCCGCCGCCGCTTCGGGCTCAGGCGCCTTCTTTTCCGCACGGGCCTCCGCCAGGCTGTGGCGGGTGATGAGCTGCAGGGGCATCCCCTTGAGGCTGGCGTTCCAAGCCGTCGCCAGGGCATCCATCAGAATGGACTGGTGGACCGGCTTGACGAGGTATGCCGCAAACCCGACGTCCTGCATCCGCTTGGCGTCGCCGCGCTTGCCGATGGAGGCGATCATGATAAGCACCGTCTGCCGGAGACGGTCATCCCCTTTGATCCGGCGGCCCAGCTCTTCGCTTTCACTGTGCTCATCGTGGTATGCGATGATCGCCAACTGGAAGGGATCCCCGGCCTCATGTTCGCGGAGCAGCATCTGAATCGCCTCATCGTTCGAACTGCAACTGGCGTAGCGCATGCCCCAGCCGGCGACCTGTTCCTCCAGGGTGCGGCGGTTGATCTCGCGGTCGTCGACGATGAGAAGCCGAACCCCCGAGAGATCGGCCTCCTCGACGACCGTGACGGCGGCCTCCTGATCGATCGACATCGGAAGGGTGAACCGGAACGTGGACCCTTTCCCTTCCCGGCTCGTCACCCCGATCGTGCCGCCCATGCATTCGACGAGCTGTTTGGAAATGGCCAGTCCCAGACCCGTGCCTCCGTATCGGCGCGTCGTGGACGCGTCGGCCTGGGTGAACTTCTCGAAGATGTATTCCAGTTTTTCGTCCGGGATCCCGATCCCCGTGTCTTCCACGCTGAAATGGAAGGACGGCAAACCGTCCGGTTTCGTCTCGCAGCTCACGCTGATGATGACGTGGCCCTTCTCGGTGAATTTGACGGAATTGCTCACCAGGTTCGTCAGCACCTGCCGGATGCGGCCGGGATCGCCGATCACGCGGCGCTCGGCCCCGCAGAGATAGCGCACGATCAGGCTCAGTCCCTTCTCGTCGGCCCTCACGACCAGCAGGTCGGCCAGCTTTTCGACCGTGGTGCGAAGATCGAAGGGAATCGGCTCGATGGTGAGCTTTCCCGCCTCGATCTTCGAAAAGTCCAGAATATCGTTGATGAGGGCCAGCAGGTTCTCCGCCGACGCCTTGACGGCCTCTGCGTATTCCCGCTGCTCGCCATCGAGGTCCGTCTCCTGCAGCAGCGTCGAAAACCCGATGATCCCGTTCATGGGCGTGCGGATCTCGTGGCTCATGTTGGCCAGAAATTCCGACTTGGCGCGGTTTGCCGACTCGGCGGCCTGGGCCATGATGCCGGCCCGCTCGATGGATTCTTCAAGCTGGCGGTTGATGGCCTCGAGCTCCCGGTTGATCCGCTCTGCTTCCTCCTTGGCTTTCTTAAGGCCCTCCTCGGCCTGCTTGCGCTCCGTGATGTCCAGCATGGAGGCGACGCTGTGCGTGGTGCCCGGAATCAGGGCAACGCTCATGAAAATGTGCCGGACGCGGCCCTTACCGTCCCGCATCTTGAGTTCGTAGCGGCTGGGAGCCGCGTCAGGATCTTCCCGCCTCGTGTCGTGATAGGTTTTGAGCCGCACCAACTCGTCGGGAGGCGTGAACTCGATCCAGCTTCGCCTCCCCTCGATTTCCTCCCGGGAGAGCCCCGTGAATTTTTCGAACTCCGCGTTCACCAGCGAGATGGTGGTGTCGTCCTCGACGATCACCATGGCCGTGCCGGAACCATCGAAGATGGCCCGGTACATCGCCTCGGATTCCCGGAGGGCGGTTTCCGTGCGCTTGATGTCGGAGATGTCGACGACGATGCCCCGGATGCCTGCGGCCTTTCCGCCCCGGCTGATCGGGGCGGCATTGATGATCACGGGAAAGGTGCGCCCGTCCTTGCGCTTTGCCGTGTACTCGACATCGGGCAGGATCTCCCCCTTGAGGATCCGGATGATGTTTCTCTGGATGCGTTCCTGGTCCTCGGGGATGAAGATGTCGAGAGCGTTGATGCCCCTTACCAGGTCCTCCTGCGTGTATTGGAGCACCTCGAGGCCCCGGCGGTTGCCGAAGGTGATCTTGCCGACCACGTCCGTCTCGAAGACGATCTGCGGCAGCGAATCGGCCAGCCCGCGGGTCCGCTGCTCGCTGTCCTCGATCGCACGCTGGATCCGTTTCTGCTCGGAGATGTCGACAAAGCTTTCGATGAGGCAGCGTCTGCCGTCCATGGATGCCGGGACGATGGTCTTGACGATCGGGATTTCCCTGCCTTCGGCCGTGCGCAGGACCCGCTCCGACTGGTGAACCGCCTGGCCGAGATCCGTAACGGGGCACTCTCCCTCCTCGGCGGGACAGACGAAGCGGTGACAGGCAGAGCCGACGATCTGATCCCGGGGAAGGCCGATCATGCGCGCCGCCGACGGGTTCACGTCGATGATCCTGTGCGTTGCAGGATCAATGACGAGAATCCCCGTATGGACCGCGTCGAAGAGGGCCTTCAGATACTCCTCATTGCCGGTCGGCAGGATTTGCGTTTCCCCGATGTTTTGACGGATCTCGATTCCCATGCAGCGATCCTGTTTCGGAAGTCGGTGTGGCTGCCCGCACAGCGCGGCAGGACACTTATCCGCAGGCATTGCACACCTCACCGCCAAGATAACGATGCATGAAGCATACCAGCAACCGGCCGAAGTGAATCAAGCCGCAAGCCGCAGGCCAAAGGGCTTCAAAAGCGTTGGATTTCAATTGGTTATCCGGTGAGAGTTTGCACCCTTTATCAGCTGCCTTTTCTGTGATAAAGAAGCAGTGGATGAGCCGCCGCCAACCGGCGGAATCGGAACGGAAAGGGCAGGATCATCATGACAGCACCTCCGCTTGTTCTGGCCTCGGCCTCGCCCCGCCGCAAGGAGATGCTCCGGCTTGCCGGGGTTCGCTTTGTCATCCTGCACGGCAACGTGGACGAGGCGCCGGGGCCTGGGGAGGCGCCGGAGGATTATGCCCTGCGGCTCTCCGAATCAAAGGCAAGGGCCGTTGCGGCGATGCGCCCCGGCCGCTGGGTTCTGGGGGCGGACACGATCGTGACGATCGACGGTGAGCTTCTGGGGAAACCGGCCACGCTCGACGAGGCCCGGTGCATGATCCGCAAGTTGAGCGGGCGCGAGCACACGGTCATCACCGCTTTCACCCTGGTCAACAGTGAGCGTGGGGAGGTCATTCGGCGGGCCGTCGCCTCACAGGTCCGCTTCAAGGACGTCCCCGACGACGAGGTGGAGTGGTACGTGGCGACCGACGAGCCCTACGACAAGGCCGGCGGCTACGCCGTCCAGGGGAAGGCGTCTTTTCTCGTCTCCGAGATCCACGGTTCCTGGACCAATGTCGTAGGGCTTCCGCTTTGCGAAGTCGTCGAGGCGCTGAAGAAACTGGGCCTGGTAGATTTCAAACAGGAGTGATCCATGTCCGAAGTGAACGAGAACATCCGTCGGATCCGGGAGCGGGTTGCGGCGGCAGCCGCGCGCGCAGGCCGTGACCCGGCCGGGGTGCGCCTCATGGCCGTCACCAAGACCGTGAGCGATGAACGGATCCGGGAGGCCATCGGGGCCGGGATCGAGATCATCGGCGAGAACTACGTCCAGGAGGCAAAGCGGAAAATCGAGCTGATGGGCAAGAGCGTGGAATGGCACCTCATCGGCCACCTGCAAACCAACAAGGCAAAGTATGCCGTGCGCCTCTTCGACATGATCCATTCCGTGAACCGGCTGAGCCTGGCCGAGGAGATCAACCGGCGGGCCGCCGCCGCGGGCACCGTCTGCAAGATTCTCGTGGAGGTCAACCTGGGCGGGGAGGAGTCCAAGAGCGGCGCCCCGCCCGATGAGGCGCCGGGTCTGATCCGCGCGATCGCCGCAGGGATGCCGAACATTTCGATCCAGGGACTCATGACCATGGCGCCCTGGTATGACGATCCCGAGAAGGCAAGGCCATGCTTTGCGGGCCTGCGGGCGCTGCGCGACCGCATCATCGCCGAGAGCATCCCGAACGTCTCCATGCGGGAGCTCTCCATGGGGATGACGGATGACTTCGAAGTGGCCGTCGAGGAAGGCGCAACCCTCGTCCGCATCGGAAGGGCCATATTCGGGCAGCGTCACGCATAGCAGGACGCGGGCCTCAGGCATCGGGCTTCAGGCTTCCGGAAAAGAATCTTTAGTGCCTTTACCCTTTACCCTTTACCCTGTCCCCTGTCCCCTGTCCCTTACGCCCCAGCTTTCCCCTTGTAGAGGAAGCGCTCAAAGAAGCGGTGGAAGAGGGTCCACTCCGATTCCTCGCCGCCGGAATTCCCGATAAACTCCCGGAAGGCCATCACCTTGGCGTCCAGATCGTCGACGAAGTGGACGATGAGGGCCTCTACGGTCTTGGGACGCTTGGGAGAGCCGAAATCGAGCTCGCCGTGATGGGCAAGGACCACGTGCTTGAGCTCCAGGGCCAGGCCTTCCGGGAAGCCGTCGATCGCTGCGATCTTCCGGTCGAGCATTTCCACTCCGAGGTAGATATGCCCCAGGAGCCGGCCCGGCGTCGAGTAATCGATGGCCCGGTCGTAGGAGAATTCCTCGATCTTGCCGATGTCGTGCAGGATCCCGCCGGCAATCAGCATGTCGCGGCTCGCCGTCGGGTAGTGGCTCGCCAGGAAGTCAAGGATCCGCACCATGGACAGGGTGTGCTCCAGGAGCCCCCCGAGATAGGCGTGGTGGAATCCTTTTGCGGCGGGCGCCCTTCTGAGCCGCGCGGCCAGATCGGCGTCGCCCAGAAAGCTCTCCAGCAGTGTTTTCAGCCAGGGGTTCTCGACGGAGGCCACATAGCCTGCAAGCGCGGTGAACATCTCATCCACGTCGCCCTTCGTGGTCGGGAAATAGTCCCAGGGGTCGAGGTCGGTCTCCTCTATTTTGCGGATGTCGAGGACAGCGAGCTGCGTGTTGTCGCGATAGCTGACGGCGCGGCCCTGCACGAAGACGATATCGCCTTTCCGGAAGAGCGGGTCGAGGGCCGCCACGTTGTCCCAGACTCGCCCCTCGATATCCCCCGTCCGGTCACGGAGTTTGACGCTGAGATAGGGCGCCCCTTTCTGGGAATAAGCGAGATTCTTTTCCATGACGAGAAAGGACGCCTTGATCTTCTCGCCTGCCTTGATATCTTTTACGAATAGGGATTTCATCCAGTTCCTTCCTGTTGTTTATTGCCCGGTGCCTGACCCCGTGGATCGTTCAGATCGATTCGCCCGAGTTCATATCTTTCACAGAGACGGTTCTCTTACTCCGCATTCGAAAACCCATCATTCCAATATTCCATTATTCCATCATTCCGAAACGATGGCGTCCTCGCCAGCGTACACGATAAACTTCCCGCCCCGCACATACCCCACGACCACGATCCCCAGCGACTCGGCCATCATGACGGCGCGCGAGGTGGCCGCCGAGTGGGAGACGATGACGGGGACCCCCATTCGCCAGGCCTTGGAGACGATCTCGGAGGAGATGCGCCCCGTCGTCAGGAGCAACTTGTCGGCAAGGTCGACGCCTTCGGTGAGCGCCCAGCCGCAGAGCATGTCGATCGTGTTGTGCCGCCCGATGTCCTCGCGCGCCGCAAGGATGCCCTGCGGTCCGGCCAGGGCCGAGCAGTGAGTGCCCCGCGTGCGCTCGTGGATCACTGTCGCCGCAAGGAGCGCATCCATCAGGCGGAGAACCGTTGCCGCATCGAGCTCCGGGCGTGCTTGAAGGACGGCCGTTTCCTTCCCTTCCGCCTGGAACGAGCGGCTGCCGCGGGAGCCGCTCGAGGCAATCGTCTTTCCCGTTGCGTGGGAGGGCGCCCGGCCGCTGCCGCCACGGGTCCGGATGTCGACCCGGTCGGACGAGAGGGTCATTTTGATGATATCCTCGGCCGTCTCGATCAGGCCTTCCTGTCTCGCAAACCCTGTCGCAAGCTCCCGCAGGTGAATCCCCGCGCAGGCAATGGTCACGACGAGGCCGCCATCGACGAAGACCTCCAGGAGCATTTCGCGGACCACGTCCACCGGGGCCCCGGAGAATCGCTCCCCGTCGAAGCGGCGCAGGCTCAGCTGCTCGATCCCTTCCGTGCCGGCCGGCTTTTTCATCGCTGCTGCCTCTCCCTCAGCGTCCGGTGATCGCCTACGCGGATGGTGAGCTTCGTGGCGTCGAAATATTCCATGAGGGGGATGATGTACTTGCGGGAAAGACCCGTGAGGTCCTTGAAGGTGGCCGGTGTCGCCTTCCCGTCCCTCGTCAGAGCCGCCGTGTAGTCCTCTTTCAGCTTTCCTATCGCCTCGCTGTGGAAATAGAGCTCCTCGGTCACCTTGACGAGCACCCCCTCGTTGAGAAGCACCCCGAAGACGCTCACGCTCTCGGCCTTCTTCCCCTTGAGCGCCTCCATGACCTCCTTGACGGAAGGCGGCGTCAGCTGTGCATCGCGGTAGATCGTCTCGATCCTTCCCCCCAGGTCTCCCAGATTCCCCTTGAGATCGACGCGGTGTGCCGCGAGCCGCACGTGCTCCCGGTCCGCAAGGATCTTCTTCTCGTTTTCCAGCTCCTTCAGGGCCATGTTGAAGAGCTTGCTCTCGAGCTCCTGGCCTGCCGTCGTCCTCAGCTCCTCCTTGGGCACGCCCTCCTTGAGGGGGAAACGCTGGTGGTAGAGGCCGATCTCGCGGAGAAGCTCCTCCTTCAACCCCTGGTAGGCGGGGAAGGATACGATGCGGGTTTCCTCCCGGTCGATGCGGATGATGGCCTTCTTTTCAGCCATGTCCTTCAGGGTCCGGGTGAGATCGCCCAGCGGGATCCCCGTCCTCACGGCAAGCCGGCTCGACGTGAGCCCTTGAACCCCCGTGCGCCCCAGGATCACGGCCACCCGCTCGACGTCAGTCCCTGTGCGGAGCGACTCCAGTTCCACGGCAAACCGCTCCTTTGTCTTTTTCTGCTTCACGGCATCGGGGTCGAGGATCTCGCCGCCGCCCACCGTGCGGATGGGGGAGTAGCTTCGGATCACGAACCGGTCCCTCCCCATGGCTACGACGGGCTCTTCCAGCAGCAGCTGGGCGTAGACCTTCTGCCCCGGCTGGAGCTCCTCCCGGTCGAGAAGGACGACGCGGGCCATGATCTCGTTCGTCCCCGTGTGGAAACGCACAAGCGCCCGGTTCTTCAACACCCGGCCGGCCCCCTTGAGATACTCGAGATGGACGTCGAGACGCTGGGAGGGCTCGAAGATGTTCGGATGGGCCACCACGTCGCCCCGCTTGAGCGCGGTGCGCTCGACGCCCTGCAGGTTGATGGCGGTGCGCTGCCCGGCTTCGGCGTCTTCCTGCGACTCGTTGTGGACCTGGATGCCGCGAACCTTGGCGTGGATGCGCTGGGGCAGGACCTCGACGGTGTCGCCCACGCTCACGCGGCCGGAAACGAGGGTCCCGGTGACGACACTGCCGAATCCCTTCATGGTGAAGACCCGGTCGACAGGAATCCGGAAGAGGCCGCTGTCGCGGCGCTCGCCGATCCGGGAGGCCATCTCCTCGATGGCGGCCGTGAGCTCCGGGATCCCCTCCCCCGAGACAACGGACACCGGGATCATCGGCGCTCCATCCAGGAAAGTCGTCTTCATGAACCCGCGCACGTCATCCTGCACGAGCGAAAGCCAGTCAGGATCGACGAGGTCGATCTTGGTGAGCGCGATGATGCCGCTTTTGATCCCGAGCAGGGTACAGATGTCGAGGTGCTCGCTCGTCTGGGGCATGACCCCTTCGTCGGCGGCAATGACGAGAAGGACCATATCGATGCCGGTGGCGCCGGCCACCATGTTCTTGACGAATTTCTCGTGGCCCGGCACGTCGACGACCCCGAGGGAATCGCCGTTTTCGAGGGGCAGGGAGGCAAAGCCCAGTTCGATCGTGATCCCCCGCTCCTTCTCCTCCTTCAGCCGGTCCGTGTCCACGCCGGTGAGGGCCTTGACGAGCGAGGTCTTCCCGTGATCGACATGACCTGCCGTGCCCAGAATGATGTGCTTCATGAATGACTGTCCTGCGTACCGGATTCCCTGCAATCGCGCCGGACTCGACGCGAATACGCTATGAGATAACAGAATTCCGGCCGTTACTCAATCTCAACGTTGCGGGTATCGGGTACAGGGTCTAGGGTATCGGGTCCAAAGGTACGTAAGAAATCCATGTAAAAGAAATCTGCTTCCTTCCCTATACCCGAGTCCCGAAACCCTGTTTGAGGGTTGCTATTCGCAACCCCATCCTTTATATATACCCCCCATGAGAATCCTCGCGATCGATTACGGAGAGAAACGAATCGGCCTGGCCGTCTCCGACGAGATGGGGATCACGGCACGGGGGATCTCCGTCATCGAACGCAATTCGAAGCGAGCGGACCTGGACGCCATCGCTGCGGCCGTCTCGGAGTACGGCGCCGGCGCGATCGTCGTCGGCTACCCCCTGAGGCTCGACGGATCGGCGGGCATTCAGTGCGCGAAAGTGGACCGCTTTATCGCCTCTCTCAGAGAGGTCGTTTCCGTTCCCGTCATCCCCTGGGACGAAACGCTGTCGACGAAGGAAGCCGAGGAGCTGATGCGCGAGGCAGGCGTAAAGCGCAAAAATAAGCGGGGCATGGTGGACCGGATAGCGGCCGCCGTCATCCTGCAGGACTACCTGAACAAGAAGACCCGGGACGAGACGGAACGCCCTGCGAGTCTTGAAGACAAATGCCGATGAAGCCCTTCGAATTTCTCCGCCATCACCGCCTGTTGATCGTTGCGCTCATCGCGGCGGCGGGAATCCTTGCCGCAGTATGGTTTCTCGGCACCCTCCAGCGGCCCGCCACCGGCAATGGCGAGATCGTCCTCGTGAACATCCCCCGGGGCACGCCCTTCGCCCAGGTCGTCAATCTCCTCGACGAGAAGGGTCTCATCCGAAACCGGCTTCTCTTCCGGGCCATGGCTTATTTTTACAGTGCCCCCCAGCAGATCAAGGCCGGCGAGTATGAATTCTCCAGGACCCTGCTGCAGGGGGAAATCCTGAGGAAGCTCATCGACGGGGACGTGAAAAAACACGCCGTGGTGGTGCCCGAGGGGTTCACCGTGCGCCTGATCGCCGCGCGCCTTGCCGCAAAGGGTCTCGTGGATGAGAAGGAATTCCTGCGGCTGGCGGGGGACAGGGACACCCTGGCCGCCCTGAAGATCCCGGCGTCCGGCGCCGAAGGGTTTCTCTTCCCCGACACGTACCACTTCGACCGGACCATGGATGCCCGGACGATCCTGAAAACGATGTCCGACCGATTCCAGGTCAAGGTGACGGGCGCGATGATCGAGAAGGCCCGCGCGCAGGGGCTCGGCCTCAAGGAGTGGGTGACGCTCGCCTCGATCATTGAGAAGGAGACGGGCCGCAAAGAGGAGATGCCGCTCGTGTCGGCCGTCTTCCACAACCGCCTGAAGCAGAAGATGCCTCTGCAGAGCGACCCGACGGTCATCTACGGCATCGAGAATTTCGACGGAAATTTGACGCGCAGGCACCTGGAGCGCCAAAATCCCTACAACAGCTACCTCAACCGGGGCCTGCCGCCGGGCCCCATCTGCAACCCCGGCATGGATGCCCTCACGGCAACCCTCAACCCGGCCCCGGTCGACTATCTTTATTTCGTTTCCCGCAATGACGGGTCCCACCAGTTCTCCGCGACGCTCGCCGAACACAGCCGGGCCGTCCGGAAGTACCAGGTCCTTCGAAAATCCAGCGGAAATTAAAGTTTTTTCTTGACAGGGATGGAAGACGGCCCTAGTATTGCATCCAGGTGGAGCAAAGTGGATGATTGTGGAGGAGTATCTCGCATGTCTGTGTTCCGGGGGAGATATTACCATACCATTGACGACAAAGGAAGAATCATCTTCCCCGCCAAGCTCCG
>Ga0105107_10002566_pt1 | contig 11970 bp, 13 predicted proteins | sample PPLLaktember2015_6_FD_79335 | JGI IMG/M metagenome (GOLD analysis project Ga0105107, IMG submission 79335) | Freshwater sediment microbial communities from Prairie Pothole Lake near Jamestown, North Dakota, USA - PPLs Lake P8 Core (1) Depth... | ecosystem: Environmental > Aquatic > Freshwater >... | reverse complement strand
GAAGCTCGGCGATTCGTCGCGGTCGCTGTCGGTCACGATCTGCACCTGCCGGTTCTCCAGGTCGAGCAGCGCCACCTGGAACTTGCCGGCGTTGCGCGCGATGTAGGCGAGTGTCCTGCCGTCCGGGGAGAGGCGCGGCGACACATTATAGCCGCCCTCGAATGTGACGCGTTGCGGCGTCCCGCCCGCCGCGCTCATGCGGTAGATCTGGGGGCTGCCCCCCCGGTCGGAGGTGAAATAGATCCACTTGCCGTCCGGCGAGAAGCGCGGCTCGGTGTCGATGGCCGACGACGAGGTCAGACGCCGCAGGGCGCTGCCGTCGGGGTTGATGAGGAAGATCTGCGAGCCGCCCTCGCGCGACAGCGACACCGCGAGGCGCGCGCCGTCGGGCGACCAGGCCGGCGCGGAGTTCGAGCCCTTGAAGTTCGCCGCGACGTGGCGCTTGCCGTCGAGCAGGGAGTGCACGTACACCACCGGCTTCTTGTTCTCGAAGGAAACGTAGGCGAGCCGCCGCCCGTCGGGCGACCAGGCCGGGGAGATGATCGGCTCGAAGGAAGCGAGCGCGGTCTCGGCGCCGGCGCCGTCGGCGTCGGCGATCTGCAGCTCGTAGCGCTCGCCGCGCTTCACCACGTAGGCGATGCGCGTGGAAAAGACGCCGCGCTCGCCCGTCAGCTTCTCGTAGACGAAGTCCGCGATGCGGTGCGCGGTGGCGCGCACCTGGTCGCGCGAGAGCGTGTAGGCGATGCCGCCGAGCGCCTCCTGCTTCACCGTGTCGAACAGCCGGAAGCGCACCTCGTAGCGGCCGTCCGGGCGCGTCGCCACCGAGCCGAGCACCAGCGCGTCGGCGAGCCGCGCGCGCCACGCCGCGTAGTTGACCGCGGTGGCCTCGGTCGGATGGGGGATGAGCGGCGGCACCTCGAGGCCGCGGAACAGGCCGCTCCTCTCCAGGTCGGCGCGCACGATGGCGCTGATGCCGGGGCCGAGCGCCGCCTCGCCGGCGAACGGCACGACGGCGATGGGGATGCGCTGGGCGCCGGCCCCCGTGATCTCGATCGAGAGCTGCGCGCGCGCCAGGGGAAGGCAAAGCAGCAGGGCTGCACCCAGCAAGAGGGATAGACGTGCCGGCAAGCGTTGGCTCCTCCTGATCTTGTTCAACCGGAACATGTTATTTGTCCTGAGGCCTGAAGCGAAGTTCCAGCCGGCGCTGGAACAGCGCCGGGTCATCCGGCTTAGGCAGCGGCGAAGACTTGAGGATAGCGCGTTCGACTGCTTCGTCATAACCGCGGTGGCCGCTCGACTTGCGCCTCGTGATATTCAGCACATCGCCGCTCGGCAGCAGGGTGACGTCGAAGATCGCCTCGGGGTTGCCCTGCACCTCCTCCACCACGCTCACGGGGATGTTGCCGCGTATCTTGCCGCTGATGCGCCCGATCCAGGCGTCGAGGGCGCTCTGGCGCGACGCGGCCTGCTTCTGCGCGATCAGCGCCTGCAGCTCGCGCTCGCGCTGCTGGGCCTCGGCGAGCCGGCGCTGCTCCTCCAGCGCCCTCTGCTCGACGGCCACCTGCTCCTGCAGCCGCCTCTCGAACTCGAGGTCGCGCTTGGGCGGCTCGGGCTTCGCGACCGGCTTGGGCGGCGGGGGCTTGGGCTTGGGCGGCGGGGGCTTCGGCTTTGGCTTCTCCCGGACGACGATGTCGGGCTTCTCGACCTTGGGCTCGGGCTTGGGCTCGACCTTGGGCGGCGGGGGCGGCTCGGGCTTGGGCTCGGGCTTCGCCTCGACCTTGGGCGGCGGGGGCGGGGGGGGTTCCCAAAGCTCGACCGTGACCACCTGCGGGCTGTGGCTCTGCCAGCGCACGCCGATGAACATCGCGCCGAGCAGGACGAGGTGCACCAGGAGGGCGAGCACGAAGGCCCGGCCGAACGCCGGCTCGCGCCGCTCGGGGAAGCCCGAGCCGCCGACCGCCTCGGCGCTCATTGGGCAACCTTCACCTGCAGGCCGACCTTCTGCACGCCCTGCTTGCGCAGCTCGTCCATCACCTGCAGCACCGCCTCGTAGCGCGCGTTCTTGTCGCCCCCCACCAGCACCGAGAGCTCGGCGCCGCGCCCCGCCCTCTTGATGAACGCCCCGAGCTCGCCGCGCGAGATCGTCCTCTCTTCGATGATGTGCCCGGTGCGGTCCCGGCTGCGCACTACGAGGCCCCGGTCGGCCTTGACGAACACCTCGAGGGGCACGACGCGCGGCTGGCTCGCCTTGTCCACGGTCGGGAGGTCGATGACCCCCGGCGTGATGAGCGGCGCGGTGACCATGAAGATGACGAGCAGCACCAGCATCACGTCCACGTACGGGACCACGTTGATCTCGTGCATGGGTCCGCGCCGTCGCGATGCCATTGCCTTACCTCACGGCTTGCCGGTGGAGGATGTTGGAGAACTCTTCCATGAAGCTCTGGAAGCGGTTGGCGAGCCGGTCGATGTCGTGCGAGTAGCGGTTGTACGCGACGACCGCCGGGATGGCGGCGAACAGGCCGATGGCGGTCGCCACCAGGGCCTCGGCGATGCCCGGGGCGACTTGCGCGAGCGTCGCCTGCTGCACGTTCGCGAGGCTGCGGAACGCATGCATGATGCCCCAGACGGTGCCGAACAGGCCCACGTAGGGGCTCACCGAGCCCGTCGAGGCGAGGAACGAGAGGTGCCGCTCGAGGAAGTCCATCTCGCGCTGGAAAGTGGCGCGCATGGCGCGGCGCGCGCCGTCGACCATGTCGCTCGGGTCCGTTCCGCGCTGGCCGCGCAGCTTGGCGAACTCGCGGAACCCCGACTCGAAGATGCGCTCGAGGCTGCCGATGCTGTGGCGGTTGTTCACCGCGCCCTGGTAGAGCGCGTTCAGGTCGTTGCCGCTCCAGAAATCGCGCTCGAACTGCTCGGTCTGGCGCGTCGCGCGCCGGATCGCGAACCACTTCTGGAAGATGAACATCCACGACAGGAACGAGACGACCATCAGCAGCACCATCACCACCTTGACGACGAGGCTCGCGTTGACGATCAGCGTCCAGATGTCGAGGTCGGGCGTGGCGTTCATTTTTGCAGAGCCTGTTCGAGTTCTTCCGGAATGCGCGTCGGCTTCATGCGCCGGCGATCCACCAGCGCGACCCTGACATCGGCTTCGACCAGCAGCAGCCCGTCGCGTTCCACGCGCTGGCGGAACAGGAGGCTCGCGCGACCCAATTCTACGACGTCGGCGCTGACCGAGAGCATGTCGTTCAGCCGCGCCGGCTGGTGATATCTCACGTGCAGCTCGTGCACGAGGAAAAGCACTCCTTGCTGCTCGGCGAAGCGCGCGAGGTCGATGCCCGCGCCGTTGAGGAGCTCGGTGCGCGCGCGCTCCATGAACGCCAGGTACTGCGCATGGAAAACCACGCCGCCCGCGTCGGTGTCCTGGTAGTAGACGCGGACCGGTATCTTCAAGAATCTGAAAGCAGATCCTTCGCCGCGACCGGCGCGAGGAAGCCCAGGTGGCGGTACGCCGCCGGCGAGGCGACGCGCCCGCGCGGCGTGCGCTGCAGGAACCCCTGCTGGATGAGGAAGGGCTCGAGCACGTCCTCGATGGTCTCGGCGTCCTCGCCGATGGCGTGCGCGAGGTTCTCGAGCCCGACGGGGCCGCCGCCGAACTTGTCGATCACGGCGCCGAGAAGCTTGCGGTCCATGACGTCGAGCCCGAGCGCGTCGACTTCCAGCATGGCGAGCGCCGCCTCCGCGACGGCCTTCGAAACGCGGCCGTCGGCCTTCACCTGCGCGTAGTCGCGCACCCGGCGCAGCAGCCGATTGGCGACGCGCGGCGTGCCGCGCGAGCGGCGCGCGATCTCGCCCGCGCCTTCCTCGGCAAGCTTTACGGACAGCAGGCTGGCAGAGCGTCGGACGATCGCGGCGAGTTCGGCGGCGCTGTAGAACTCCAGGCGCGCCACGATGCCGAAGCGGTCGCGCAGGGGGTTGGTGAGCATGCCGGCGCGGGTGGTCGCGCCGACGAGGGTGAAGGGGGGAAGGTCGAGCTTGATCGAGCGCGCCGCCGGCCCCTCGCCGATCATGATGTCGATCTGGAAGTCCTCGAGCGCCGGGTAGAGGATCTCCTCCACCACCGGCGAGAGGCGGTGGATCTCGTCGATGAAGAGCACGTCGCGCGGCTCGAGGTTGGTGAGCAGCGCCGCGAGGTCGCCGGGCCGCTCGAGCACGGGCCCGGAGGTATGGCGCAGGTTGACGCCCAGCTCGCGCGACACGATATGCGCGAGGGTCGTCTTGCCCAGTCCCGGCGGGCCGAACAGCAGCACGTGGTCGAGCGCCTCGCCCCGCGCGCGCGCCGCCTCGACGAAGATGCCGAGCTGCGCCCGCACTTTCTCCTGGCCGACGTACTCGGCGAGCGTCGCCGGCCGCAGCGAGCGCTCGATGGTCTCTTCCTGCGCCGTGGCGGGCTTGCCGGAGATCAGGCGGTCGGTCTCGACGCTCACCCCGGCGATTCTAGTGGAACGTCAGAACTGCAGGACCACCCCGGCGTTGATGTAGTCGATGTCGTCCTCGCCGGTGCTCGAGCCGCCGATGTTGTCGTAGCGCTGCCACTCCGCGCGCAGCGAGACGGGGCCGCCGCCGAAGCTCCAGCGCACGCCCAGCCCGTAGGTCCAGGCCGTGTTGCGCTCGCTCTCGCTGCCGCCGCCGCCCAGATCGCTCACCTGCACCTTGGAGCGGTAGATGCCGAAACGGCCGAAGATCGCGAATCGCTCGCTCAGCGCCCACGCCGGAAGCACCGACAGGTCGAGCGCCTCGACCGTGGCCTCGAAGTTCGTCGGGATGCCGCCGACCGAGCCGTCGACGAGGATCCTGCCGAAGTCGCCGTAGGCCGCCTCGATCGCCAACCCCGGGCTGACGTTGTAGCCGCCGAAGACCCGGAACGCGGTGTCCTTGTCGTCGCACGAGCCGTCGATGAACTCGCAGGTATTGCGGTACTGGGATTGCCCGAGCGAGGCGCCGGCGTAGAAGGAGCCGGGACTCTGCGCGGATGCGGGCTCGAACACGCCGAGGCCGAGCACGAGCACCGCGGCGAGAGCCGCCGAAGGTTGTTTGACGTTCATATCGCGTGTCCCCTTTTTCTTGGCGATCGTGCGCGCACACTACACCAAAGCACTCTGTTGCGAAATAGCAACGCCTAGCTCTTGGCAAGCACCTTGAGCGCGGCGCGGATCGCCTCGGCGACCGGCAGTCCAGGCGCGAGGCCTTTCACCGCCGCCGCCGCTTCCTTCTCGCTGTAGCCGAGGCCGAGGAGCGCGTTCACGACATCCGATGGACGCTCCTGCGCAGCGCCGGGCAGCGCCTCCGCGAGCTTGCCCTTCAGCTCGAGCAGGAGCCGCTCGGCGGTTTTCTTGCCGATGCCCGGGACCTTCACGAGGCGCGAGCCGTCCTGCAGCGCCACCGCCTGCGCGAGGTCGCCGACCGAAAGTCCGGACAGCACCGCGAGGGCGGTGCGGGCCCCCACGCCCGAGATGCGGATGAGCTGCCGGAACGCGCCGCGCTCCTCGAGCGTGGCAAAGCCGTAGAGGACGTGCGCATCCTCGCGCACGATGAGGTGGGTGTAGAGGCTCACGGCTTCGCCGCTCGCCGGCAGGCCGTAGAAGGTGCTCATCGGCACGTCCACTTCGTAGGAGACGCCGCCCACCTCGACCAGCACTTGGGGCGGCTGCTTGGCCGTGAGCCGCCCGGTGAGGCGCCCGATCAAACCAACCTCCCTCTTTTCATTCTCAAGTTAGTGGTTTTCAGGCTGCCCAGCGCATGCCCATGCGCGTGGCAGATGGCGCACGCCAGCGCGTCGGCGGCATCCGCGGCCGGACTGCCGGGCAGCGCGAGAAGTCGCCGCACCATGTGCTGCACCTGGTCCTTGGCCGCATGGCCGTTGCCTACCACCGACTGCTTGACCTGAAGGGCGGTGTACTCCGCGACCGGCAGCCCCGCCATCACCGCCGCGCAGATGGCGGTGCCGCGCGCCTGTCCCAGGGCGAGAGTGGATTGCGGGTTGGCGTTGACGAAGACCTTCTCGACGGCCACTTCGATCGGGGCATGCGCCGCGATCACCTCGCGCAGTCCCTCGAGTATTGCCTTGAGCCGCGCGGCGAGCTCGCCCGTCCCCGACTTGACGCACCCGCTCGCCACATAGACGAGCTTCCTGCCGCTGCAATCGATGACGCCGAAGCCCGTCACCTGCAGGCCCGGGTCGATGCCGAGGATCCTCAGTCGAGCACCGCGGTGGTGTAGACGTCCTGCACGTCGTCGAGGCTTTCGAGCGCCTCGAGAAGCCGGCGCATGCGCGCCCCCTCCTCCTCCTTCAACGCATTCTCGATGGTGGGCTTCATCGTCACCTCGGCAAGGTCGGGCTTCAGGCCCGCCCTGGCGAGCGCCTCCTTCACCGCGACGAAGTCGGCGGGCGCGCACAGCAGCTCCACCGAGTCGTCGTCGTTCTTGAAGACGTCCTCGGCGCCCGCGTCGAGCGCCGCCTCCATGACCTTGTCCTCGCTCGTTCCGGGCGCGAACACGAACTGCCCGCAGTGCTTGAAGAGATAGGCCACCGAGCCGTCGGAGCCGAGGTTGCCGCCGTTCTTGGTGAACGCGTGGCGCACCTCGGCGACGGTGCGGGTGCGGTTGTCGGTGAGGCAGTCGAGCATCACCGCGGCGCCGCCCGGCCCGTAGCCTTCGTAGCGCACTTCCTCGTACGTTGCGCCCTCCAGGTCGCCCGCGCCGCGCTGGATGGCGCGCTGGATGTTGTCGCCCGGGAGGTTCTGCTCCTTCGCCTTGTCGATGGCGAGCCGCAGCCGCGGGTTGCCGGTCGGGTCGCCGCCGCCCAGGCGCGCCGCGACGCTGATCTCCTTGATGAGGCGCGTGAAGATCTTGCCGCGCTTCGCGTCGGCGCGCTCCTTGCGGTGCTTGACGTTCGCCCATCGGCTGTGGCCGGCCATAGCCCTATAATTTTACGCATGGCTTCACCGCTTCTCATAGCGAAGAAGGGAAGCGCAGAGCTCCACCTCCTCCCCGCGCTCGCCAACCGCCACGGGCTCATCACCGGCGCGACCGGCACGGGCAAGACCGTCACGCTGCAGGCGATGGCCGAGCAGTTCTCGCGCATCGGCGTACCGGTGCTCATGGCCGACGTGAAGGGCGACCTGTCCGGCATGGCGAAGGCGGGCGGCGGCAACGCGAAGGTGCTCGCGAGGCTGAAGGACCTGAAGATGCCGCCGGCCTTCGCCGCCTGCCCCGTGGTGTTCTGGGACGTGCTCGGCGAGGCCGGCCACCCGGTCCGCGCGACGGTGTCGGACATGGGGCCGCTGCTGCTCGCGCGCCTGCTCGGTCTGAACGAGACCCAGGAAGGGGTGCTGACGCTCGTGTTCAAGGCGGCCGACGACGCCGGCCTGCTGCTCCTCGACACGAAGGACCTGCGGGCGATGCTGCAGCACGTCGGCGACAACGCCGCGCAGTTCACCACCGCCTACGGAAACATCTCCGCGGCCTCCGTCGGCGCGATCCAGCGTGGCCTGCTCGGGCTCGAGAGCCAGGGCGCGGACCGGTTCTTCGGCGAGCCGATGCTGAACATCGCGGACCTGATGCAGACCGAAGGCGCGCGCGGCGTCGTCAACGTCCTCGCCGCCGACAAGCTCATGCACGCACCGCGGCTGTACGCGACGTTCCTGCTCTGGCTGCTCGCGGAGCTCTTCGAGCAGCTGCCCGAGGTCGGCGACCCGGACAAGCCCAGGCTCGTCTTCTTCTTCGACGAGGCGCATCTGCTCTTCGATGACGCGCCCAAGGCGCTCGTGCAGAAGGTCGAGCAGGTCGTGCGCCTAATCCGCTCGAAGGGCGTGGGCGTCTATTTCGTCACGCAGAATCCGCTGGACATTCCGGAGTCGGTGCTCGGCCAGCTCGGCAACCGCGTGCAGCACGCCCTGCGCGCCTTCACGCCCAGGGACCAGAAGGCGGTGAAGGCGGCCGCGGAAACCATGCGCCCGAACCCCAGGGTGAAGATTGCCGAGGCGATCACGGAGCTCGGCGTGGGCGAGGCGCTCGTCAGCCTGCTCGACGAGAAGGGCCGGCCGGGCGTCACCGAGCGCGCCTTCATCGTGCCCCCGGGGAGCCAGCTCGGACCCCTTACGCAGGAGGAGCGATCGCAGGTCATGCGCTCGTCAGGGCTGGGCGGTGCGTACGACAAGCCGGTCGACCGGGAATCGGCCTACGAGAAGCTCAAGCGGCGCGCCGAGGAAGCTGCGCCGGAGAAGGCGAAGGCGCCCGGCAGGCAGCCGCAAACGCTCGTCGATGCGATGACGAAGAGCGCGGCGCGCGCCATCGGCTCGCAGATGGGCCGCGAGATCATCCGCGGGATACTCGGTTCACTCATGGGCAAACGGAGATAGCGATGGAGCTGGGAATCCGCGGCAGGACCGCGCTCGTGTGCGCGGCATCGAAAGGGCTCGGCAAGGGCTGCGCCATGGCGCTCGCGCGCGAAGGCGTCAACCTTGTCATCACCGCGCGCGGCGCCGAGGCGCTGGAGGCGACAGCCAAAGAGATTCGTTCTCGATTTGGAGTAGAAGTGAAAGCCGTGCCGGGCGACATCACCACGCCGGCCGGCCGCGAGGCGGCGCTCAAAGCCTGTCCTTCTCCCGACATCCTGGTGAACAACGCCGGCGGCCCGCCGCCGGGCGACTTCCGCGCGTGGGAGCGCGAGGACTGGGTAAAGGCGCTCGACGCGAACATGATCGCGCCGATCCTCCTCATCCGCACCGTGATCGACGGCATGATCTCGCGCAAGTTCGGCCGCATTGTCAACATCACCTCGGGCGCGGTGAAGATGCCGATCCCCGAGCTCGGGCTCTCGAACGGCGCCCGCACCGGCCTCACCGGCTTCGTCGCCGGCCTCTCGCGCACGACCGTGCAGCACAACGTGACGATCAACAACCTGCTGCCCGGCCCGTTCGACACCGACCGGCTGCGCTCGACCATCGACTTCAACGCGAAGAAGCTCGGCAAGACGCCCGCCGAGGTCGCGAAGGCGCGCGCCGATGCGAACCCGGCGAAGCGCTTCGGCACCATCGAGGAGTTCGGCGACGCCTGCGCCTATCTCTGCAGCGCGCAGGCGGGGTTCGTCACCGGACAGAACCTTTTGCTCGACGGTGGCGCGTTCCCCGGCACCCTATAGGTATAGGGCTTGAAGGCCCCGACCCAGCTCTGACGCTGTTCCGCTATGTTGACAAGGACGATGGGAAGTCCGTAGATTCATTCGCTTCCAGAGGAGGAAACCACGTGAAACGAAGAGCAGCCGTCGGCCTGGTCATCGCCGCCGCCATCGCAGTCGCCTTGCCCACCGGCACGGCATCGGCCCAAGCCACGATCAAGATCGGCGCGGTGGCGCCGAAGACCGGGCCGCTCGCCGCCGGCGCAGCCATCACGCATTGGCCCAACATCCAGCTCTGGGCGCACCAGGTCAATGAGCGGGGCGGCCTGAAGATGAAGGACGGGTCGCGGCGCAAGGTCGAGATCATCGAGTACGACGACCGCACCAATCCGGGCGAGACGATCAAGGCGGTGGAGCGGCTCGCGACGCAGGACAGGGTCGACTTCATCGTGGCTCCCTACAGCACCGGACTCAACGTCGCCGCGGCGCCGGTATTCGCGAAGCTCGGCTACCCGCAGATCACGGCCACCTCGATCACCGACAAGATCCCCGAGCTGACGCAGCGCTATCCGAGCATCTTCTTCGCGCTTGGCGCTACCACCGCGCTCGCCGGATCGGTCGCCGACGTGCTCTCCAAGATGCGCAGCGAAGGCAAGATCGGCAACAAGATCGCGATGGTTAACGTGGCCGATGCGTTCGGCATCGAGCTCGCGGAAGTGTCGCGGCCGGTCTTCAAGAAGGCCGGCTTCGAGATCGTGTTCGACCGCTCCTATCCGCTCGGCACGCAGGACCTGTCACCGATCATGAAAGGGGTGAAGGCGTCCGGCCCGGACGCGTTCGTCGCGTGGTCCTACCCGCCGGACACCTTCGCGCTCACCGAGCAGGCGAAGATCGAAGGCCTCAACGTCAAGGCGTTCTACACGGCGGTGGCGACCGCGTTTCCCGCGTACGGTGGCAAGTTCGGCAAGTCGATCGAGGGCCATCTCGGCGCGGGCGGCGTGAACATGGACAGCGCCGAGATCAAGGCCTACATGGCGGCGCATCTGAAGGTCACGGGCAAGCCGGCTGACTATTGGGCGAGTGCCGTCACCTACGCCTCCCTGCAGGTGCTCGAGCAATCGATCGAAGCGGTGGGGCTGGACCGCAAGGCCGTCATCGACCACATCAACAAGAGCGCCTTCCAGACGGTGATGGGACCCTGGAAGTTCAACAAGCAGTCGATCGACAAGTACTGGACGGTCGGCCAGTGGCAGAACGGCGTGTTCCACGGCGTCGCCTCGACCGGGCTGCCCGGGGCGAAGCCGGTCATTGTCAAGACCGGCTGGTAACCGGGCGGCGCCCGCTCCGGCTCAAACCCGCCCCGGTGCCTGACGCAGGCGCCGGGGCTTCTTCTCGATGGACATCCTGATTACCGGCGTCTTGCTGGGCGCCACCTACTCGCTCATCGCGATGGGCCTCACGCTGCAGTACGGCGTGGCGCGCATCATGAACCTGGCGAACGGCGAGATGCTGGTGGCGGGCGCCTTCGGCGCCTTCTGGGTGTTCACTGCGCAGCGCCTCAGCCCCTTCGCCGCCGCGCTGTTCGTCGTGCCGGGCGCCTTCCTGCTCAACTGGCTGATCTATCGCTATCTCATGCGGCCGCTCGTGCGCCGCGCGAAGAACCGCGGCATGCTGGAGGTCGACACGATCCTCGCGACGTTCGGCCTGAGCTTCGTGTTCGTCGGCCTCATGCTGCTCGCCTTCGGCGGCGAGTACTTCACCTATTCCTATCTCGCCGAGCCCTACCCCATCTTCGGCAGCCCGTTCGGCCTGAACCGGCTGGCGGCGAGCGCGACCGCCGTGGTCATCTGCGGGCTGCTCTACTGGGGCATCCACCGCACGCGTCCCGGCATGGCGCTGCGCGCCGTTGCGGTCGACCCGCTCGCTGCCGGGCTGGTGGCGATCGACGTGCCGAAGGTGTCGGCGTTCGCCTTCGCCCTTGGCGGCGCCGTCACGGCGACCGGCGGCATAGTGCTCAGCACCTTCCTTACCATGGATGCTTCCATCGGCGTGGTGTTCACCATGAAGGCGCTGATCATCGTCATCATGGGCGGCGTCGGCGACGTGCGCGGCGCGATCATCGCCTCGCTGATCCTCGGCCTCGCCGAGACCGCGGTCGCCAGCCTGCTCGACCCGGGTTTGACGCTCGCCGCCGCCTACCTGCTCTTCGTGCTGGTGCTGCTTTTCCGGCCGGAGGGCCTCTTTGGGAGGCGAGGGTCGTGACGCGCCGCGAGACGACATTCCTCGTCGCGGTCGTTGTGCTGTTCGCCCTGCTGGCCTGCCTGCCGCTGCTGCGGCATGGCTACCTGCTCACGCTCGGCGTGAGCATCGCCATGTACACGGTGCTGGCTACCTCCTGGGCGCTCTTCTCCGGGCCCACGCACTACATCTCCCTCGCCACAGCCGCGTTCTACGGCATCGGTACCTACGTAGTGGCGGGGGGCATCGGCGCTTTGCCCTACCCCATGCTGCTCGTGCTGGCCGCGCTCGCGGGCGCCGTGGTGGCGGCGCTGGTCGGCGTCGCCACGCTGCGCCTCTCGGGCGTGTACTTCGTCATCTTCACCCTTGGCCTCGCCGAGCTGATCCGGCAGATCGTCACCTGGGTGCAGAACAACTTCACCGGCAGCCGCGGCATGTACGTGCTGACCGATATCACCGAGCGCGTGATCTACTGGGAGCTGTTGGCGCTCGCCGCCGCGGTGTACCTGATCGGCTGGTGGGTGGCGCGCTCGCGTCTGGGCTTCGCG
>Ga0105107_10002565_pt1 | contig 11977 bp, 8 predicted proteins | sample PPLLaktember2015_6_FD_79335 | JGI IMG/M metagenome (GOLD analysis project Ga0105107, IMG submission 79335) | Freshwater sediment microbial communities from Prairie Pothole Lake near Jamestown, North Dakota, USA - PPLs Lake P8 Core (1) Depth... | ecosystem: Environmental > Aquatic > Freshwater >... | reverse complement strand
TCGCCCCACCAGTTCCAGCGGCTCGAGTGCGGGTGGCCGGCGCGGGCGTACTCCAGGAATCGGGTGCTCCGCTCGGACCATGGCTTGCGCAGCAGGTACAGGTCGCGCATCTCGGCGGCGACGTCGTCGGGCAGCGACGCAAGGCCGTCATGCCACACCGTTTCGGGAATGTAGATTCCCTGGCTGTCCCACTGCTGCCGGGCCGCCGTGGCCGCCGCGTCGTACATGCCTGAATACATCGAGAACACGGGATCGAGGAGGTCGATTCGGTTGGCGGCGAAGAGCGCCTCGTAGTAGCAGCTCAGGTTGGCGAACCAGTGCTGTGTGCCCCATGGCCGGAGATCGCCGGCGGTGTTCCACAGCATGCCGTTGAACTTGGGAGGGAACGCGCCGCGCGACGTCGCCCCCATCAGGTAGAGGTAGTAGTGGTAGTGCTCGGCGACATACTCCGCAACTCCGTCGGCGCTATGCAGCTCGATCGTTCCGCGCTGCCAGAACGCGTGCCACCATTCGGCGTTGTCGCCGGCGAGATCGTCGAAGCTCTTCGCGGCGGCCGCGTCCACGTTGCCGAGCGCGGCGGCCGCGACATCCTGATTCGCGTCGAGCGTGGCGGCGCTCCCGACGAGAACGACGATGCGTCCGCGCTCGGCCGGCGCGACCAGCCGGACTTCGGTTTCGTCGGCGAACCGCGATACGGTCCTTCTGCCCAGGAGGGCGATGGCGACTGCGGATTTCGCGCGGTGCGCGCCTTCCGCGAACTCCTGCGTCAGCAGGATGCGTCCGTCGCGCGCGGCAATCTGGGACCGTGCCGTGTGCTCGCGCGTGCGAACGGTCACGATACGATCGGCAATCATCTTCTCCATCGCGCCGCCGAAGTACTGCGAGCCGGAGCGCAGCATGCGCAGGTTGATCTGGATAGGGTCTGGCGCGGACCGCCGGTCGTCGATTTCGATCGCGATCACGTCGCGTTCGTGCCACGCAAGGAGGCGCACGGCCACGCCGTTGCCTTTCACGTCGACGAGCCCTTCATACACGGACAGACGCTGGGTTGTGCCGTTGGCCGGGAACGCATCCGCGCCGGCGCCGGCCAGTTCGAGATCGACGAGCCCGGCTCCGCCCATGTAATCGCCGTTGCGCTCGAAGAACGATCGCGTGTCCTTGTTGATCGGCTGAATGTCTACCCTGTTGATCTGAAGCTTCAGCGCGGCCGGCGTGGTCCAGACGAGCGTTCCCATCCGGCCGTTCCCGATGGGGAGGCCTTCTTCGCTGCGCGCCGCCGGTGCGGCATACACCAGATCGGATCGCGAGACGAGCGCGCGCCGATCGGCGACCTGCTGCGCGATCGGCGCGTGAGAGGTCGCGAACAGCGTCGCGCATGCGGCAAGCACGAGGCGTCTGGACATGGTCGGCGTCATATTTTAGTTTGTGGCCCAGCCCGTTTTCGCGCCTTGATTCTGCGTGTCGAGCCACGCTTTGAGGGGCGCGAAGTAATCGAGCATCGCGGTGGCATCCATTCTTGATTCCCCGCTCAACGCGGCGATCGCCTCGGGCCACGGACGGCTGCTCCCCATTTCGAGCATCTTCGCGAGCTTCGCGCCGGCCTGCTTGTTGCCGTAAATCGAACAGCGGTGAAGCGGGCCGGCGTATCCCGCCTCCCGGCAGAGCGCGCGATGGAACTGGAACTGCAGGATGTGGGCGAGAAAGTATTTCGTGTAAGGCGAGTTTGCCGGGACGTGATACTTCGCCCCAGGATCGAAGTCGGCCTCCGTTCGCGCGAGGGGAGCCGTGACCCCCTGATACTTCTCACGCAGCTGCCACCAGGCCCTGTTGTAGTCGGCGGGCGGAATCTCGCCGGAGAACACCTTCCAGCGCCACTGATCGATGAGCAGGCCGAATGGCAGGAACGCCACCTTCTGAAGGGCGGTCTTGAGGAGATACTCCAGATCCCCCTTCTCCGACGGCGTCCGTTGGATGAGCCCGATGTCTTTCAAGTATCCAGGCGTTGCCGACAGAGCCACGGTATCGCCGACCGCTTCGTGAAACGCGTCGATGGCGCCGTCGCGAAACAGGTACGGCTGCTTCGCATACAGCAGCCCGTAGTAGTCGTGGCCGAGCTCGTGGTGAACCACCTGGAAATCTTCCGCGTTGATTTCGATGCACATCTTGATGCGCACGTCCTCGGGAGCATCCCAGCCCCACGCGCTGGCGTGGCACACGACCTCGCGATCGGCGGGTTTCTTGAAGAGCGAACGCTCCCAGAACGCCGGCGGCAGCGCCTGATAGCCGAGCGAGGTGAAGAACCGTTCGGCATACTTCACCAGGCCCGGCTCGTCGACCTTGCGGCGCACGAGCTCGGCCGTCAGGTCGTAACCCTCACCGGACGCCGGTGCGGCGACCAGAGGATAGATATTCGTCCAGTCCTGCGCCCACATGTTGCCCAACAGGTGGGCGGGAATCATGCCGCTTGCGGGAAGCACGCCGGTGCCGTATCTCGCCGCCAGCTTCGATCGCACGTAGGTGTGCAGCGAGAGATACAGCGGCTGCACCTGTCCCCACAGCCGGTCCACTTCCGCGGCGAACTCGTCTGGCGTCATCTCGTAGTACGACCGCCACAGCGCGCCCGTGTCGGAAAACCCGAGCTCGCGTGCGCCCTTGTTGGACAGCTCAACGAACCGCGTGTAGCGAGCGCGCATCGGTGCACCCACGCGGTGCCATCCGTGCCACACGTCCATCAGCTCTTTCGGATCGCGACTGGAGGCGAGCACGCTCGAAGCCTGGTCGATGTCGAGGCACGTCTCCTTCCCGCCCGCGCTGCGGCAGTACTTGCCCTTGCCATATTCGCCTTCGAGCCAGCTTCCCAGACTCGTCAGCTCGTCGCGCTCGACAGCATCGGCGGGCGCGGGCGCCGCCAGTTGCAGCTTCAGCAGCTTCAACTTGCGCGCATCTTCCTGGGGCAGTGCCAGTCTCTCGAAACGCCGCGCGTCGAGCGCGAGCTCCGTGACGGCGGCGGCGAAGTCGCTCTGCGCGTCTGCGGCAATCCGCTGCGTGTCAACCGTGATGAAGGTGTTCTGCACCCACGCCGCGCGAGCGGCTTTTCGTCCCAGGGTCTCGAGCCGCTTCTCCGCGGCGGCGACGAACTCGTGCGCCTCGTCAACGTCAGGGGAGGCCGCTCGACGAACCACGCAGCCCGCGGTCGAGACGACGTAGAGCGCACACAGCAGCACGAGCTGGCATCGAAGAAGTATCATGTCGGCCTCTCTGTGAGGGACAGGTTACCTTGCGTGCGTCCGCTGTCAAGGCTACCATCCACCCATGCTGAGACGCGTTCCGGCGTGGTGCGCTGCCGTGCTCCTGCTCGCGGGTGCCGCTGATGCCACGGCACAACAGGCGCCTTCGAACATCCTCTTTTATACGCACCCGGCCCGCGAGTGGAACCAGGCGCTGCCGCTCGGCAACGGCCGGCTTGGCGCGATGGTGTTCGGCAACGTCACCAGCGAGCGCATCCAGCTCAACGAGAGCTCGCTGTGGATGGGTGGCCCGCGCGATACCAACAACCCCGAGGCGTTGAAACACCTGGCCGAGGTGCGCCGACTGCTGTTCGCGGGCATGCCGGTCGAGGCGTATGCCGTCGCCGAGAAGTATTCGATGGGTCAGCCCTTCAGGCTCGAGTCGTACCAATCGCTTGGCGATCTGCGCCTGACGTTCGAGCACGAAGGCACGCCCGACGACTATCGGTTCGAGCTCGATATCGACAGCGCCATCGCGCGGTTGAGCTATCGCCTCGGCGGCGTGCGCTATACGCGCGAAGTCTTTGCCAGCCATCCCGCCCAGGCAATCGTGATGCGCGTCAGCGCAGATGCGCCGGGCAGCATCACGGTGTCGACGTGGATCGATCGGCCGCAGGACGCGACGACGGAAGCCGTGGGGAACGATCGCCTGAATCTCGTCGGTCGATTGGCAGGCGGCAAGGGACTCGCGTTTCTGGCTTCGGTGAAGATTCTCGCCGACGGCGGCAGGCTCGAGGCATATCCCGAGCGCATCTACGCGGAACGAGCAGATGCGATGACGTTCGTGCTGGCGGCGGCCACCAGTTATCGCGGCAACGACCATCGCGCGGCCGTCGAGCGCGCCTTGTCTGCCGCCGCGGCGATGCCGTACGAAACGCTGAAGGCGGCCCATGTCGCCGATCATCAGCAGCTCTTCCGCCGTGTCAGCCTTCGCCTTGGAGCGCATCGCGATCCCCTTGCGGCGACTCCGACGGACGAGCGCCTCGAGCGCGTGAAGCGCGGTGAGGCCGATCTGGGCCTCGAGGCGCTGTATTTCCATTTCGGCCGCTATCTGCTGATTGCGAGCAGCCGCCCGGGCGGTCTGCCGGCCAACCTGCAGGGGCTGTGGAACGACAGCATGTTCCCGCCGTGGGACAGCGACTACCACCTGAACATCAACCTCCAGATGAACTACTGGCCGGCCGAGGTGACCAACCTCGCGGAGCTGCACCAGCCGCTCTTCGACTATCTCGAGTCGCTGCGCGAGCCGGGGCGAAAAACCGCGCGCGTGCACTATGGCGCGAACGGCTTCGTCGCGCATCACATCAGCGACATCTGGGGGTTCACGACACCAGGCGACCGCCCGCGATCGGGTCTGTGGCCCACCGGCGCAGCGTGGCTGACGCAGCATTTGTGGGAGCACTATCTGTTCGAGCCCGACCGTGCGTTTCTCGCCAGGGCGTATCCCGTCATGAAGGAGGCCGCGGAGTTCTTCCTCGACTATCTCGTCGAGGATCCGCGCTCGCCAGGTCGGCTCGTCAGCGGGCCGTCGGTGTCGCCAGAGAATCGCTACCGCCTGCCGAACGGCCAGGTCGGCATTCTCTCGATGGGACCGTCGATGGATCATCAGATCATCACGGGCCTGTTCACGCAGGTGACCCGGGCGAGCGAGATCCTGGGGATCGATGGCGAGTTCCGCCAGAAGGTTGCCGCGGCACAGAAGAAGATTCCGGGTCCGGCCATTGGCAAGCATGGCCAGATCCAGGAATGGTCCGAGGACTACGACGAGCCCGATCCCGGACATCGACACATTTCGCAGCTGTTCGCGCTGCACCCCGGCGATCAGATCACTGTTCACGGGACGCCGCAGCTCGCGAAGGCCGCTCGAGCGACGATCGAACGGCGCCTGGCCAACGGCGGCGGCCATACCGGCTGGAGCCGCGCGTGGATCATCAATTTCTGGGCGCGGCTGCAGGACGGCGAAGAGGCGCATGCGAACGTGCAGGCCCTCCTCGCGAAATCGACCCTGCCGAACTTGTGGGACCTGCACCCGCCATTCCAAATCGACGGAAATTTCGGCGGCACGGCAGGCGTGGCCGAGATGCTGCTCCAGAGCCACGATGGTGCGATTCATCTACTGCCGGCGGTGCCGCGCGCGTGGTCTGATGGGCAGTTCACGGGTCTCCGCGCACGCGGCGGTGTCACTGTCGATGCCGCATGGGCGGGCGGGAAGGTGACGTTGGCGACGTTGCGCCCGTCGTTGAGCGGTGTGCAGAAGCTTCGTGTACACGCCGGTACGGCCATCCAGTCGATTCGCTCGGGCGATCTCGTCGTCGGATTCCGGCAGCATGCCGATGGCGCGGAAATTCGCCTCGAGTCCGGCCGTCTTTACGAAGTGAGCTTTCGCTGACTGTCGGCCGGGGTTTTGCGTACATCGCTTGCCGAGGAGACTGAACCTATGAAAATCCGCGACGTGATGACCCCGAACCCGCGAACAGTGTCGCCGAACGATACCATCCAGACCGCCGCACGAGTGATGCAGACCGAAGACACCGGCGCCGTTCCGGTCGTGACCGACGGACGTGTGCTTGCTGTCGTGACCGATCGTGACATCGCCGTGCGGGTGGTTGCCCAAGGCGGTTCGGCCTCCGGTCCGGTCAGCGACGTGGCCACCAGGGGTGTCATCTGCGCAACCCCCGACATGTCGACGCGCGAGGCGGCCGACCTGATGGCCGAGCATCAGGTTCGCCGGTTGCCGGTGGTCGAAGCGGATCGACTGGTCGGAATCGTGTCGATTGGCGATCTCGCCGTGAAGGAAGGCAAAGACAGCCGTATCGGCGACACCCTGCAGAGCATCTCGGAGGGTGTCAAAGAGACGATCTAGGAATTAGGGCTTGAGCACCACCTTCAGGCAATCGTCTTCTTTGGCGTTGAAAATGTCATACGCCTCGGGTGCGTCGTCCAGGCGCATCCGGTGCGTAATGACAAAGCTCGGATCGATTTGCCCCTTCATGATTCGTTGCAGGAGCGGGCGCATATAGCGATGCACGTGCGTCTGGCCCGAGCGAATGGTCAGCGCGCGATTGACGATGGCGCCCATGGGGAACTTGTCGATGAATCCTCCGTAGACGCCGGCGACCGAGATGGTGCCGCCGCTGCGGCACGCGAGGATGGCCTGCCGCAGCGCCACGGGCCGATCGGTCTCGAGCATCAGCGTCGTCTTGACCTTGTCGTACGCGCCGGCAACGCCGGGAGCGTGACCTTCCATGCCCACGGCGTCGATGCACGCGTCCGGTCCTCGTCCGCCGGTGATCGCGTCGAGCGCGTCACGCACGTCCACTTCCTCGTAGTTGATCGTCTCGGCGGCGCCGGCCCGCTCGCGCGCAATCTGCAGGCGATACGGGAAGCGATCGATCGCGATGACACGCTCGGCGCCGAGGAGATATGCGCTCGCAATTGCGAACTGGCCGACAGGTCCACAGCCCCACACCGCGACGACATCGCCCGGCTGAATGTTGCACGCCTCGGCAGCCATGTAGCCGGTCGGAAAGATGTCCGACAGGAAGAGCACTCGCTCGTCGGACAGCTCGTCGGGCACCTTCAGCGGGCCGACATCGGCGAACGGCACGCGCGCATACTCGGCCTGTCCGCCCGCATAACCGCCCAGCATGTGCGAATAGCCGAAGATGCCGCAGGGTGAATAGCCCCACATCTTTTCGGCCATCCACGCGTTGGGATTCGAGTTTTCGCAGAGGGAGTAGTTCTCGCGGTCGCACTGCGAACAGTTCCCGCACGCGATAGGGAAGGGCACGACGACCCGGTCGCCCACCTGGAGGTTCTTGACACCGGAGCCGAGCGCGACGACTTCGCCCATGAACTCGTGCCCGAGCACGTCTCCCCGCTTCATCGAAGGAATGAAGCCGTTGTAGAGGTGAAGGTCCGATCCGCAAATCGCGGTGCTGGTGACCCTCACGATGGCGTCGCGCGAGTTCAGAATCCTGGGCTCCGGCACGTCCTCTACATGAACTGCCTTGGTTCCCCGCCACGTCGCCGCCCTCATCACAGCACCTCCGCGAGCTTCCTGACTTCCTGCGCATCGCTCGGCGGCTGCGCCGGCCTCCACAGTCCAGGCCCGTCGGACATCAGGATCTCTCCGGTCTCGAGCACCTGCTTGAAGCGCCGCAACTCTTCACGGATAGCGCCTTTGGAGCCACCCCCTGCGAGGTGCACCTCGGTGCCGCGTGCTCCCGGGGCGGGCTCGAATCGCACGGCGTAGTTGTTCTTGAGCTTCGTGTGGCTCGACGAGCACCACAGCACCCAGGCTGCTTCGACCGTTTCGAGGGGCGCCTTCACCGTGACGGCTTGCTCGTCCGCGACGCTGAACCCGAACTCGTCGAGGGGCGTCTGTGCCGATCGGGCCGCGAGCACGTCGAGTGCGGTCACACCCAGCACCGCAGCGGTGGCAAGCGAGAGCCTCGTACGGTTGGTGTCATTGCGCGCCGCTTGTCCGAGCGTCGCCAGGTCGACGGCATCACCCCCGACCCGAGACCACAGCCATTTTGCTTCCGTCGGCTGAGCAAGAAGCCCGACGCCGCTCGCCATCTGGCGCGCGCCGAACGCGCGAACGATCGTCGTCGTCCGCTCGCTCGGCGAGAGGCCGACGAGCCGCGCCATCTGTCGCGGGGCGACCAGCTCGGCCACGCCAAGCGCGATGCTGAACCATCCGAGCGCCAGCGACCGCGCCGTCCTTCCATCGCGTTCGTAGTCATCACACTGCATGGTGAACCTCCGTGCGGGCGTGGGCGGAGCGTGCAATCGTCGAGCCGTCGAGAATGTCCTGTTCCGCCCGGGATTCCGCCCCGACGTGTCGGAAACTGATTCAGTGTCCTGAGGATCTGTTGGCAGGTGATTCTGATCGGTGGCGAACGAACTACCGCTTGACATGTTATTTCTTTAGCAGTAGTGTTATAAAAATAACATGACGACCAGGACGGGACGCGACCACACCGCGCTGACACGCCGCGAGCGCCAGATCATGGACATCCTCTACAAACGCGGCCGGGCGACGGCCGGCGAGGTGATGGACGACCTGCCCGGCGACCCGCACTCCTCGACGGTGCGCACGCAGTTGCGTGTGCTCGAAGAGAAGGGGCACGTCACACACGAAGAGCAGGGCCTGCGCTACGTCTACATGCCCGCGCTGCCGCGGCGCGCCGCCCGCAAGTCGGCGTTGCGTCATCTCGTGGACACGTTCTTCGACGGCTCGGCCGAGCAGGTCGTCGCGGCGGTCCTCGGCGGAGAAGGCGCGAAGCTGTCGGAAGAGGAGCTCGCCCGCATCGCGGACCTGGTTGAGAAAGCCAAGAAAGAAGGAAGCCGATGAGGATGTCGTTGATCGTCCTGGGCGCGCTGGCGATGACCGTTCTGCTGCGACGGCGGTCGGCGGCGATACGGCATTGGGTGCTGGCGGCCGGCGTCGCGAGCGCCGCAGCCAGTCCGGTGCTGGCGACGATCGTGCCCGCGTGGAGTCTCCCGTTCGGCACGCCTGCCGCGTTCGTGGCCTATGAAGAGGCTTCGGGCGCCGGCGCTTCGGCGCCCCCGGCCCGACGACCGGCGGCAGCGGACACTGCCGCCACTCTCTCGCGCTCACAGTCCCCGCTGCCGGTCACCAACGGGCGCAGCATCGGCGAGACGCTCCAGGTGATCTGGGCCGCCGGGGCCGCCGCAAGCCTGGCGATTCTCCTGATCGGTGTCCTTCGGCTCACATGGCTGGCCGCCCACGCGCGTCGAGTCACGCACGGACGCTGGGCCGACCTCGCGCGCGAAATCTCGCAGGCCTATGGACTCCGCCGCCAGGTCGCACTGCTCCAGAGCAGTCATCCCTCGCTGCTCGTGACCTGGGGATTCGCTCGGCCCAAGGTGATTCTGCCGGCCGCAGCCGACGAGTGGTCTGACGAGCGCGCGCGGGTGGTGATGTCGCACGAGCTGGCGCACATCCGCCGCGGCGACTGGATTGTGCAGCTCCTGGCCGAGCTGCTGCGCGCGGTCTACTGGTTCAATCCGTTGATGTGGGTGGCGTGCCGGCGTCTGGGGCTCGAGAGCGAGCATGCTTGTGACGACGAAGTAATGAACCAGGGCGTGGAAGGTACCGATTACGCGACGCACCTCGTCGAGCTCGCGCGCGCGCTCAACGAACGGCGGCATTCGTGGTTTCCGGCGCCAGCGATGGCGCGCCCTTCGAGTCTCGAAAGGAGAGTTCGCGCCATGTTGAACAACCGTCTCGATCGTGGACCCATTACCGGGGCGACTCGCGCGGCGATTTTCGTGCTGTTGTTTGCCGCGGCCGGCGCGGTAGCGGCGGCGCAGAGCGGGTTCGTCAGTTTCACCGGCCGAGTGAGCGATGAACAGCGTCGAAACGTTCCGGGTGTGACTGTTGCGCTTGCCAACGAGGCACGCCAGGCGAAGTACGAGGTGAAGACCGGCGCAGACGGACGCTTCGAGTTCGTGGGGCTGCCGTCTGGAGACTACGCGGTCGAGATACGGGGAATCGGGTTCCAGTTGATTAAGGATGCGATAACGGCGGCCGGCAAGAATGTGCAACGCGATTTCGAGCTGAAGCTCGGCACCTTGCAGGAGACGATCATCGTTCGCATCAATCCGAACGACACCACCAGCGCGGCTGGTCAGGAGCCACGGGATGTGCCGACGGTGTCGGCTGAGATTCCGATGCCGCCCCGCAAGGAGTGCGTCGCGTCCGCCGATGGCGGCCGGATTGTGCCGCCGAAGAAGATCCGTGACGCCCGTCCGTACTACCCGACTGCCCTTCGCGGCACCAACACGTTAGGCACGGTGCAGCTCGAGGCCCATATCGGCGTCGACGGGTACGTTGCAGACGTTCGACTGCTCGGCGATCCGCAACCCGATCTTGCCCAGTCGGCCGCCGCAGCGGTGCGCGAGTGGAGGTACACCGAGACGCTCCTCAACTGCACGCCTGTTGAGGTGATGATGACGGTTACGGTCAACTTCACCAACACGCCACCTGCGCCGCGCCGTTAGTACACATCTGTGCGGCGTGTGCGATGTTTGCACATCGTACACGCCGCCCCTGTCGTCCCTTCACATTTTTCATCAGTAAAACCGCGCATCCGCATGCACCGCCGGCGGTCGTCCGTGGCAATCGGATTGCACATCACGCGCGCGCATGGCTTCCGCTTCTCACGCTTCCATCGAGCCCCTGTCCGAGTTCCGCGTGGAAAAGTCGCAGGCTCGCGCGACCCTGACGCTCTCGAACGGCACATCTCTGCGCGGCTCGTTCTTTGTGTCGCGCAACAGCCGGACCCATGACGGGCCGGAAGGCATCAAGGACGTGCTGACCAGCGAGACGGGATTCTTTCCGTTCGAGGTCGAGCGCCGCGACGGCGCGGGCACGATTCTCCTGAACCGCGATCACGTGGTGTTTCTGGAGCTCGCCGACAGGGCCGAGGCGCGCCGCGATCCTGGCTACGACGTCGCGACCGAGAGAATCGTCACCATGCTGCTCTCGAACGGCGCACGGCTTCGCGGCGCTGTCCGGGTATACCGCCCGCAGGGACGCGATCGGTTGAGCGATTTCGCGCGGGCCCCGGAGACCTTCCGCTATCTCGAAACCGAGGCGGCCACCTACATCATCAACGCCCGCCACGTCGTGGAACTGGCCGAGGAGACCGCCGCGTCATGACGCTCGCATCTGCAGAACCGATCATCACGCCGCCCGCGCCGCAGCCCGGGACGCCCATCGACCGGCTGTTCTTCGCGATGTGCCAGCTCGGCGCGTCCGACCTCCACCTGTGCGTCGGCTCGCCGGCGCTCGTCAGAAAGGACGGCCGTATTCAGGCGCTCGATCCGAATATGCCGGCGCTCAGCGACGAGTACCTGCAACGGCTGCTCGACCCGATCATGCCGCCGCCCAACCGTCAGGAATTCGCGGAACGGCACGACACCGACTTCGCGTACGAGATTCGGAACCTCGCGCGGTTCCGCGCGAACGTCTTTGCCGATCGCAGGGGGCGCGGGGCCGTGTTTCGCGTCATTCCGTCGAACATCCTGACGGCCGAGACGCTCGGTCTCTCGCAGCACATCCTGAACCTCTGCAAGCTCAACAAGGGGCTCGTGCTCGTGACGGGCCCGACCGGCTCGGGGAAGAGCACGACGCTCTGCGCGATGATCGACTACATCAACCGCACGCGCGACGAGCACATCATCACCATCGAAGACCCGATCGAGTTCGTGCACCAGAACCAGAAGTGCCTGATCAACCAGCGAGAAGTGCGCACGCACACCGACTCGTTCAAGGCGGCGCTGCGTGCCGCGCTGCGGGAAGATCCCGACATCCTGCTCGTCGGCGAGCTGCGCGATCTCGAGACCGTGGCGATTGCCATCGAGACGGCGGAGACCGGCCATCTCGTCTTCGGGACGCTGCACACGACGACGGCCGCGTCCACGGTCGATCGCATCATCGATCAGTTTCCGTCGGATCGGCAGGCGCAGATCCGCATCATGCTGTCGGAATCGCTGCGCGGCGTCATCGCGCAGACGCTTTGCCGCAAGATCGGCGGCGGGCGCGTCGCGGCGCTCGAGGTTCTCATCGCCAACGGCGCGGTCAGCAATCTGATTCGCGAGGGCAAGACCTTCCAGATTCCCTCGCTGATGCAGGTGAACAAGGCCATCGGCATGGT
>Ga0105107_10002564_pt1 | contig 11978 bp, 9 predicted proteins | sample PPLLaktember2015_6_FD_79335 | JGI IMG/M metagenome (GOLD analysis project Ga0105107, IMG submission 79335) | Freshwater sediment microbial communities from Prairie Pothole Lake near Jamestown, North Dakota, USA - PPLs Lake P8 Core (1) Depth... | ecosystem: Environmental > Aquatic > Freshwater >... | reverse complement strand
GCGGCGGTGCTGCTCGGCGGGCTGCTGATCTGGGGCCTGCAGCCGGGGCCGCTCCTCTTTCAGGAGCAGAAGGAGTTCGTCTGGGGCCTGATCGCGAGCATGTACCTCGGCAACATCGCGGGCCTGATCGTGGTGCTCACGTGCGTGCCGCTCTTCGCCGCGATCCTGCGCATCCCGTTCGCGATCATCGCGCCGGTGATCATCGTCATCTGCGCGATCGGCGCCTACACTGTCCACACCTCGATGTTCGACGTTTACCTGATGCTCGTGTTCGGAGTGGCGGGCTACATCATGCGCAAGCTCGATTACCCGCTCGCGCCGCTCGTGCTCGCGCTTGTCCTGGGCGACCGCGCGGAGGATTCGTTCCGGCAGTCGATGCTCATGTCGCAGGGCGACATGTCGGTGCTCTTCTCCAACGCGCTGGTGGGGGGGCTCACCGGCCTCGCCCTGCTGATGCTGTTCTGGCCCCTGATCTCCGCCGGCATGCGGAAGATCAGGGGCGGCTGACGAGCCGGAGGCCCACATGCCCGTGATCGCAATGACGATGGAAGTCGGGACGCGCGGCTCGGAGGTCGCGGCGGGTCTGGCGCAGGCGCTCGGGATCGCTTCGGTCGGGCACGAGCTCGCCGAGCGCGTGGCCGACAAGATGAACGTGAAGAAGAGCCTGCTGCAGCGGCTGCGCGAAGGCAAGGCCTCGGTGCTCGAGCGCATCTCGACCTCGCAGGCCGAGATCGCGGTGTACACCGCCGAAGAGGTGTACGCCCTCGCGCTGAAAGGCGACGTCCTGATCCGCGGCTGGGGTTCGACGCTGCTCCTGCGAACGGTGCCGCACATCCCGTGCATTCGCGTCTGCGCCCCGTTCGAGGACCGGGTCAGGTCCCTGATGCAGCGGCTCGACACCGACGACGAGGCGTTCATCCGCGACGAGATCGAGCGCAGCGACGAGGCGCACGCCGCGGCGATGCAGGCCCGGTTCCACGTCAAGTGGGGCGACCCGCTGCTCTACGACCTGACGCTCAACACCGGCCGCGTGTCGATCGCGTCCTGCGTCGAGCAGGTCGTCGCGCTCGCCAGGCGGCCCGAGTTCCAGGAATCGGACGGGTCGCGCGCGAAGCTCGCGAGCCTGTCGCTGGAAGCACGCGTGCGCGCCGCGTTCGTGGCGCACGACGCGACCGCGAACGTGGAGGTCACGGTGCTCGCCGAGGGCGACCGGGTGACCCTGCGCGGGATGGTGCGGGACGAGGGCGAGCGGAAGCACGCCGTCGAAGTCGCGCACAAGGTGCCGGGCGTCACGCACGTGCACTCGGAGCTGCGGACGTTCACCCGCCCGCGGCGGTAGCGGGGTGTTGAAGGCTAGGGCTGCGCCTGCCGCTGCTTGAGTCGCGAGAGCGTCTCGGGCGTGAGGTTCAGGTAGGACGCCAGCTCCTTGTTGGGGATCCGGCCGAGATAGTCCTGGTGCTTGCGCTGGAATCGCGCCAGCCGCCCGGGCGCGTCGAGCAGGTGGAGCGTGATGGTATGCGCCATCACCTCCGACATCAGCTTCATCACCTCATACTCGAACCGCGCCTTGACCGGGGCGTGCCGCTCCAGAAACTCGACCCAATGCGGCATCGGCAGCTTGGCGACCCGGGTCTTGGTCACTGCCACGATGCTGTAGGGGACCGGGGTCTTGAGCCGCCAGGCGGCATAGGAGGTGTCCATGTCGGTCTCGGCGGCGAAGCGCAGGATCATCTCCTTGCCCTCGGCGTTCGCGACCACCCGCTTCAGGATGCCGTCGAGGACGAAGAACTGCTCCATGTCGGTGGAGCCCTGGTGCACCAGCAGGTCGCCCTTGCGGTACTCGGCGATCTCGAGCCGGGGCTCCAACTCGTCCCAGTCGGCCTTGTCCATGCCGTCGAGGACGCGGTTCTGCCTGAGCTCGAGGCGGATGGTGTTGCGTTGCGGGTGGGTGGCGATGTGGGACATCAGTCCGGCGGGGCGTTCGCGATTCGGGATGCGGCCACGGAGACGATCAAGTTAGCTGGAATGATTGACCGCAGTCAAGGTGGCCGGACGGCCCGTTTGCCTATCCTAACGTCCCGTTTGAACGCAGGTTTCTTCGTCCTGTAACCCGGCGCCGGCGAGCGGCGCGCTCGATTCCTAGAGGAGGTACCCGGATGGGCACCGTCGAACCTCAAATCGCGACCACCAGCGTCGCCACCGATGCACCGTTGACCGACGGCTTTCATCTGGTCATCGATGCCCTGAAACTCAACGGCATCGACACGATCTTCGGTCTGCCCGGCATCCCGATCACCGACCTCACCCGCAAGGCTCAGGCCGCAGGCATGCGCGTGATTTCGTTCCGGCATGAGCAGAACGCCGGCTACGCGGCGTCCATCGCCGGCTTCATGACGCAGAAGCCGGGCATCTGCCTGACCGTTTCCGCCCCCGGCTTCCTCAACGGCTTGACGGCTCTTGCCAATGCCACCACCAACTGCTTCCCGATGATCCTCATCAGCGGCTCCAGCGAGCGCGAGGTCGTCGACCTGCAGCAGGGTGACTACGAGGAGATGGACCAGTTGGCCATCGCAAAGCCGCTTGCGAAGGCCGCCTTCCGCGTGCTGCACGCCGAGGACATCGGCGTGGGCGTCGCGCGCGCCATCCGCGCTGCCATCTCCGGCCGCCCGGGCGGGGTCTACCTCGACCTGCCGGCCAAGCTGTTCCCGCAGACCGTGGACGCGGAAGCCGGCAGGAAATCGCTGATCAAGGTGGTCGATCCGGCGCCGCGCCAGATCCCGGCCCCCGACGCCGTGCAGCGCGCCCTGGAACTGCTCAAGAGCGCCAAACGTCCGCTCATCCTGCTCGGCAAAGGTGCTGCCTACGCCCAGGCGGACGCGGACATCCGCGCGCTCATCGAGCGCACCGGCATCCCCTACCTGCCCATGTCGATGGCCAAGGGCATCCTGCCCGACACGCACGAGCAGTCCGCTGCTGCCACGCGCTCCTATGTGCTGCCCGAAGCCGACGTGGTGATGCTGATCGGCGCGCGCCTGAACTGGCTGCTCTCGCACGGCAAGGGCAAGACCTGGGGCGGCAAGAGTCCCAAGGACTGGGGCAGCCAGAAGTTCATCCAGATCGACATCTCGCCGCAGGAGGCGGACAGCAACGTGCGCATCGACGCCCCGGTGGTCGGCGACATCGGTTCCTGCGTGTCGGCGCTGCTCGCCGGCATCGGCTCCGGCTGGCCCAAGCCGCCGGCCGAGTGGCTGGGCGCAATCGCCGAGCGCAAAGAGAAGAACGTCGCCAAGATGGCCGAGACGTTGGCAAAGAATCCATCGCCAATGAATTTCCACAGCGCGCTGAACGTGGTGCGCGACATCGTCAAGGCGAACCCGGACGCGTGCCTCGTCAACGAAGGCGCCAACGCGCTCGACTTCACCCGCAGCATCGTCGACATGTACAAGCCGCGCAAGCGCCTGGACGTGGGCACCTGGGGCGTGATGGGCATCGGCATGGGCTTTTCGGTCGCGGCCGCCGTCGTGAGTGGCCAGCCAGTGATCGCGATCGAGGGCGACAGCGCCTTCGGCTTCTCCGGGATGGAAGTCGAGACCATCTGCCGCTACAACCTGCCGGTCTGCGTGGTGATCTTGAACAACAACGGCGTGTACCGCGGCGACGAAGTCAATCCGACCGGCGGCCGCGATCCGGCACCCCTGGTTTTCGTCAAAGATGCGCGCTACGAGAAACTGATGGAGGCCTTCGGCGGCGTGGGCGTGCACGTCACGACGCCGGCCGAGCTGCGAAGCGCGATGGAGGAAGCCATCCGCTCGCGCAGGCCCACGCTCATCAATGCCGTCATCGACGAGACCGCCGGCACCGAGAGCGGCCGCATCACGAGCCTGAATCCGACCACGAAGAAGAAATAGCCGCTAGAGGTATTGGAGATCAGAATGGAAGCTCTGAAAGGCGTACGCATCCTCGACATGACCCACGTGCAGGCGGGGCCGACGTGCTCGCAGCTGCTCGCGTGGATGGGCGCGGACGTGATCAAGTTCGAGAATCCGGCCGGCGACGCGACCCGCGGCCAGCTGCGCGACGTACCCAAGGCCGATAGCCTGTACTTCACCATGTTGAACTGCAACAAACGCTCGATCACGGTCAACATGAAGAGCGCGGAGGGGAAGCAGGTGTTCGTCGAACTGCTGAAGAAATGCGACATCATCATGGAGAACTTCGGGCCCGGCGTGCTCGACCGCTTCGGCTTCAGTTGGGAAAAGATCCATGACCTCAACCCGAAAATCGTGATGGGCTCGATCAAGGGGTTCGGCTCGTCGGGCCCTTATGCCGACTTCAAGGCGTACGAGAACGTCGCGCAGGCCATGGGCGGCGCGATGAGCACCACCGGCGTTCCCGACGGCCCGCCCTTCGTCACGGGCGCGCAGATCGGCGACTCCGGCACCGGTCTGCACCTGGCGATCGGGCTGCTCGCGGCGTTGCGCCAGGCGGAGAAGACGGGCCAGGGCCAGTACGTCGAGGTGGCGATGATGGACGGCGTCATGAACCTGTGCCGCGTCAAGTTCCGCGACCACCAGCGCCTGACGCGCGGGGACCTGCCCGAATACTCGGTGCCGACCTACAAGGACATGGGAGAGGTGCCGCGCGCCGGCAACGACTCCGGCGGTGGCCAGCTCGGCAACGCCATCCACTGCAAGCCGCATGGCGCAAACGACTGGCTGTACATCGTCGTGCAGGAAGCGGTGTGGGAGGCGCTCGCCAAGCGCATCGGTCCGGACGTGCACATTCCCGACCTCGCCACCGATCCGCGCTTCGCCACCATCGGCGAACGGCGCAAGAACCAGGCGCTGATGTGGACGCTCATCAACAAGTTCGCGGAGCAGTACACCAAGCGCGAGCTGATGGCGATCCTCAACCCGCTCGACGTGCCCTGCGGGCCGATCATGAGCACCGACGACCTCGCCAACGACGAGCACGTGCGCGGCCGCGACATGTGGGTCGAGCTCGACCACCCGCAGCGCGGCAAGTGGTGGAACGTCGGCATGCCGATCAAGCTCTCCGGCTCGCCGGCGGTGATCAAGCGCTCCCCGACGCTCGGCGAGCACACCGACGAGGTGCTGCGCGAGGTGCTCGGCTACGACGAGTCGAAGGTCGGGGCGCTCAAGCAGGCGGGCGCATTCAGCTCGCCGCCGAAGAAGGCAGCCTGACGATGCGCATCGCGATCATCGGCCAGCAGGATTTCGGAAAGGCCGTCCTCGAGGCGTTCCTCGCCCGCAAGGACGAGGTCGCCGGCGTGTTCTGCGCACCGGAGAAGGAGGGCGCCAGGGCCGACCCGCTCAAGGTCGCCGCGCAGGAGAAGGGGCTGAAGCTCTTCCAGTTCGCATCCCTGCGCGCGCCGGAAGCGCAGGCTGCCCTGCGCGACCTGAAGGTCGACCTCGGCATTATGGCGTACGTCCTTCAGTTCGCGCCGCAGGAGTTCGTCGCAATCCCGCGCCTTGGCACGATCCAGTATCACCCGTCGCTGCTGCCGAAGTACCGTGGCCCGAGCTCGATCAACTGGCCGATCGCACGCGGCGACACGAAGACCGGCCTCACCATCTTCCGCCCGACCGACGGGCTCGACGAAGGTCCGGTGATCCTCCAGAAGGAGACGCCGCTCGGACCCGACGACACCTTGGGCAGCGTGTACTTCGACCGCCTGTTCCCCATGGGCGTCCAGACGATGCTGGAGGCCGCCGACCTCGTCTACGCCGGCACGCACAAGGAGATCGTCCAGGACGAGGGCCAGGCGACCTACGAGGGGTGGTTCCGCACGGCGGAGGCGAAGATCAGCTGGGCCAACCACGTCGACTTCATCTACAACACGATCCGGGCGGCCAACCCGGCGCCGGGCGCGTGGACCACCCTCAACGGCAAGAAGATTCAGATCTTCGACGCCAAGAAGCACCCCTTCCGCACCTTCGGCGCGGTCAGGGGCAAGGTCGGCGAGGTCTCCGAGGTCACCGCCTCCAGCTTCTTCGTGACCGCGCAAGGCGGGCGGATCGAGGTGCTGAAGGCGAAAGGCGAGGACACCAAGAAAATCGGCGGGGCGGAGCTGGCGGCCGCCCTCGGTCTGGCTGTGGGCACGGCGTTAGGTACCTGACCGGATCCCGGGCATCGGGTGCGGAGACGGCGAGCCCGCGGGCTCGCCGTCGTCGTTTTGAGGCGCCCACCGCACTCGTCACGCGGCTTCCTCGCTCGCCCGGAGTGACGGTAAGTCGGCAGAGAATTTGACTAATTTCATACCCGACTGTAAGAATGGCAATTATGCTGCTGTTTCTACAGCAACTTAGGGGCACTTAGGGGCTGGCGAAACGGTTTCGCGCGCCGCGGCGGGTGGCCGCGTGGGACGGGCGCGCGCGGCCGGACGGCGGTGCGCGCCTGCGCGAGGGCTCGGCGACCCAAACCCTAGGCACAGAACAACGAGAACATCGGCGGGGAGACGAACCTCGGTGAGCAAGGCGGGATTCTGGAGAAGGGACGGGTTCCTCGGCCTCGCGGTCGCGGTCGGCCTGTTCCTCTTCGCCGGCTCCGACCTGCTCCAGAGCCTCGAGCGCAAGGCCTACGACATGGGCGTGCGCGCCATCGACCGCGCGCCGTCCGACCGCATCGCCGTAATCGCGATCGACGACGCAAGCCTGCGCAACATTGGGCGCTGGCCCTGGTCGCGCGACGTCCACGCCCGCATGACCGAGAGCCTGACGACCGGCAAGGCGAAAGTCGTCGGAAGCCTGGTCTTCTTCACCGAGCCGCAGCTCGATCCCGGCCTCGCCTACCTCAACAAGATCTCCGGCGAGTACCGGAAGCTCGCGCCCGATCCGGCCGCGCTGGAGCTGGGTTCGCCGCTCGCGCAGATGGGCGCGCTGCTCCAGGAGGCCGAGGGCGCGCTGAACACCGATCGGAAGCTCGCGGACAGCTACGCAAGGGCGGGCAACGTTCTGCTGCCGATGCTGTTCGCGCTCGGCGAGGCACGCGGCAAGGCGGACCGCCCGCTGCCCGATTTCGTCACCCGCAACGCGCTCAAGAATGTCCAGGGGAACACCGCGGAAATGCCGTTCTCGACGGCCGCGGACGTGATCGTGCCGGTCGACCTGCTCGGCCGGGCGACCGCCGGGATCGGGCACCTCAACGCGCGCGTCGACGTCGACGGCGGCATCCGCTCCGAACCGCTCGTCCTGGCGCATTTCGACCAGCTCTATCCGTCGCTTTCGATGCTGATCGCGGCGCAGAGTCTCAACCTCGGCCCGGGCGACATCAAGGTCGCGCTCGGCGAGGGCGTGAATCTCGCCAATCTGCGGATCACCACCGACCTGCGGTTGCAGATGTACACCTACTTCTACAAGGATCGCGACGGCCGGCCGGCGTTCCCGGTCGACTCGTTCTTCGACGTTTACTCGGGGAAGATCCCCGCCGACCGGTACAAGGACAAGATCGTCCTGGTGGGGCCCACCGCGCCGGGGCTCGGCACGGCTTCGGTCACGCCGGTCTCGCCCGCCATGCCGCCGGTGCTCGCCCTGGCGCACGCGGTGTCCTCGATCCTGCAGGAGCACTTCTTCGTCGTCCCGACCTGGGGCGTCTGGGCCGAATACGGCGCCTACCTCCTCGTGGCGCTGTACCTGATCGCCGTGCTGCCGCGGCTGAAGGCCGGGATGGCGGCGGCGGTCACGGCGGCGCTGCTCGTGGCGATCGTCGCGACGCATTTCGGACTCATGACCGGCAAGGGCCTGTGGCTCCAGCTCATGCTGCCCGCCGTGCTGCTCGTGCTCGGCCATGTGGCGCTCACGACCAAGCGTTTCCTCGTCACCGAAGAGGGCAAGGAGAAGTCGGACGCCGAGTCGGCCGCCTCGAACCGCATGCTCGGGCTCGCGTTCCAGGGCCAGGGTCAGCTCGACATGGCCTTCGACTACTTCCGCAAGTGCCCGGTCGACGACACGCTGCTCGACAACCTGTACAACCTCGCGCTCGACTTCGAGCGCAAGCGCCAGTTCAACAAGGCGGAGAGCGTGTTCCGCTACGTCGCCGAGCGCAACCCGAAGTACCGCGACGTCGGCCCGAAGGTGTCGCGCGCCAAGCAGCTGTCGGAGACCGTCATTCTCGGCGGCGGCGCGGCGCGCACCAACACCAGCATCCTCACCGCCGACTCGGTCGAGAAGCCGATGCTCGGGCGTTATCAGGTCGAGCGGGAGCTCGGCAAGGGCGCGATGGGCGTGGTCTACCAGGGGAAAGACCCGAAGATCGGGCGCATCGTGGCGATCAAGACGATGGCGCTCGCGCAGGAGTTCGAAGCCGACGAGCTCGCCGACGTGAAAGCGCGCTTCTTCCGCGAAGCCGAGACCGCGGGGCGCCTGAATCACCCGAACATCGTCACGATATTCGATGCCGGCGAGGAGCACGATCTCGCGTACATCGCCATGGAGTTCCTCAAGGGCCAGGACCTGGTGCCGTACACCAAGCCCGGCAGCCTCCTGCCGCCGGAGAAGGTGGTGTCGATCGCCGCGCGCGTCGCCGAGGCGCTCGGGTACGCGCACCAGCAGAACGTGGTCCACCGCGACATCAAGCCCGCGAACATCATGTACGAGCCGCAGACCGACACGGTGAAGGTCACCGACTTCGGCATCGCGCGCATCACGGATGCGTCCAAGACCAAGACCGGCATGGTGCTCGGCACGCCCTCCTACATGTCGCCGGAACAGCTGGCCGGGAAGAAGATCGACGGCCGCTCGGACCTCTTCTCGCTCGCGGCGAGCCTGTACCAGCTCCTGTGCGGACGGCTGCCGTTCGAGGGCGAGTCGATGGCGCAGCTCATGTTCAAGATCGCGAACGAGCCCGCCCCCGACATCCTGCAGTTCAACGCGAAGGTGCCTCCGGCGGTGGTCGACTTCCTGGCGCGCGCCATGGCGAAGGACGCGGACCAGCGGTTCCAGACCGGCGAGGCGTTCGCGCAGGCGCTCCGTGCATGCGTGGGCAGACGCGGAGCGCAGCAGCGTGACGTCGACATTGCCCTCTAGATCATGAACTTGAGCCAGGCACTCGAAGTCGCGAGCTGTACCGATCCGGGGATCGTCCGGTCGCACAACGAGGACTCGATCGCGGCCGACGCGACCAAGGGGCTGGTGGTGCTCGCCGACGGGATGGGCGGCTACAACGCCGGCGAGGTCGCGAGCGGCATGGCCACGACGGTGATCACGACCGAGTTGCAGCACCTGCTCGAGGAGACGCCGCCGTACCGGCTCGAGCCCGCGTCGGGCCGGCCGTGGGCCGAGAAGCTGCTCAAGGACCAGATCGCCAAGGCGAACACCTCCATCTTCCAGGCGGCGCAGAGCCAGCCCCAGTATTCGGGGATGGGCACGACGCTGGTGGCCGGGCTGTTCTACGACAACAAGTTGATGCTGGCGCACATCGGCGACTCGCGCGCCTATCGTCTGCGCGGCGAGGCGTTCGAGCAGATCACGCGCGATCACTCGCTGCTGCAGGAACAGATCGACAGCGGCATGATCACCCCGGAGCAGGCCAAGTTCTCGCAGAACAAGAACCTGGTGACGCGCGCGCTCGGGATCGACCCGACGGTCGAGCCGGAGCTCAACTGCTTCGAGGCGCAGCCCGGAGACGTCTATCTCCTCTGCTCCGACGGGTTGAACGACATGGTGAGCGACGAGGACATCGGCATGACGCTGCAGACGCTGTCGGCGAACCTGCGGCTGGCTGCCCAGCAGCTCGTACAGATGGCGAACGACAACGGCGGACGCGACAACGTGTCCGTGATTCTGGTCCGAGTGGTGAGGGACTACGCCGCGCCGAAGGGCTGGCTCTCGCGCTTGTTTGGTTGGTTGAAATAGACGGGGACACTGCCATGCCTGCAAAGCTGATTCTGAGTATGGACGGGTTGGTGCTCAAGGAGATCGCGCTCACCAAGGAGCGGACCACCATCGGGCGCAAGCCGCACAACGACATCCAGATCGACAACCTGGCGGTGTCGGGCGAGCACGCGGTGATCGTGACGATCCTGAACGACTCGTTCCTCGAGGACCTCGGGTCGACGAACGGGACGCTCGTGAACGGCCAGCCGATCAAGAAGCACTTCCTGCAGACCAACGACGTGGTCGAGCTGGGCAAGTACAAGCTCAAGTACATCAACGACCAGGGCCAGAAATCGGTCGCGCCGCAGGACTTCGAGCGGACCATGGTGCTGCGGCCCGGGGCGGTGCCCAAGGCCGATGCGCCCAAGCCCTCGACCTCGCAGGCGATGCCCGCGATGGGCGCTTCGCCGCCGGCCCCGACGATGGGCGCCTCGCAGCCCACGCCGACCGCGGCGCCGTCCGCCTCGCAGGGCGCGCCGACCATGGGCAGCTCGCAGCCGATGTCGGCGTCGCAGCAGCTCGCCCTCGGCGGCAAGGTCGCGGCCATCCAGATCCTCTCGGGCTCGAACGCCGGCAAGGAGATGGAGCTCACCAAGGCCCTCACAACGCTCGGCAAGCCGGGCGTGCAGGTCGCGGTCATCACCAAGCGGCCGCAGGGCTTCTTCATCACCCACGTCGAGGGGGCGAACTTCCCGATCGTCAACGGCAAGCTGCTCGACGCGCAGGCGCACCCGCTCAACGACCACGACATTGTCGAGCTCGCCGGCGTGAAGATGGAGTTCTTCTACAAGACGTAAGCCGCTCCCGCGAGAACACGGGGCGGCGATCGACCGGGAGTCGCGGTGAGGCAGCACGTCGTCTGCACCGCCCTCGGGCTCGTCGTCGTCGCGCTGTTCGTCGGTTACGCGGCGAGGTTCTACTACCGCGTCGATTTCGTCACCCGCTTCGATCATCTCCTGTACGACACGCGGCTGCGCCTGACGGCGCCCGGCGGCATCGACGATCGCATCGTCATCCTCGACATCGACGAGCGCAGCCTCGCCACGCCCGAGCTGGGCCGCTGGCCCTGGGGACGCGACGTCCAGGCGAGGCTCGTCCGCAAGCTCTTCGAGAAGTACGGCGTCGCGCTGGTCGCGTTCGACGTGGTGAACGGAGAGCGCGACCGCTCGAGCGGCCTGCCGGTGCTCGAGCGGCTCGCCACCGGCGAGTTGAAGGACGTGCGCGAGTTCCAGGAGGCGCTCGAGCGCGTCCGGCCGCGGCTCGATCACGACGGTGAGTTCGCGGCCGCGATCAAGGGCCGCCCGGTGGTGCTCGGCTTCTACTTCACGAACCCCGAGACGGAGGCGAACGGCACGCTTCCGGCGGCGGTGCTCGATGACAGCGTCTTCCGCGGGCGCGGCGTTCAGTTCGCGCGGTACACCGGATTCGGCGCGAACCTGCCGGAGTTCCAGGCCGCGGCGCTGGCGGCCGGGCACTTCACGCCGCTCGTGGACGAGGACGGCATCATCCGGCGCGTCCCGATGCTCGCGGAGTTCAAGGGGCAGTACTACGAGCCGCTCTCGCTTGCGGTGTTCCGCGCGCTCACGGGCGCCGCGCCGGTGGAGGTGAACGTGGGTGACATGGGCTCGCGGCTCCGCAAGGCCTACACCGTCATGGGCGATGCGGTGAATCTCTCGTCCCGGGTAGAGGGGCTCACCAAGGAGTACGGCGCTCCTATCATCGTCGGCCCGGCGACGCGGGAAGCGGTCAGGGGGATCGTGTTCCGCGAATTAGACCGCGTGCGCGTCAAGGGCAAGGACGAGCCGGTCGCGATCTTCGAGCCGATCGGGCCCGAGAACGAGGTCGGGAGGGAGCGTGTCGAAGAGCTTAAGCTCTGGGGCCAGGCGCTGAAGCTCTACCGCGCCCGGAGCTGGGACCAGGCGGAACTAATCCTCTTTAATCTCCAGAGGTTATATCCACGTGTACCACTTTATTCCTTATACGCCGACCGGGTGGCTAGGTACCGTCATGAGTCGCCCGGCCCCGGCTGGGACGGCGTGACTTCGTTCGAAACGAAATAGCCAGTGGGAATACCGATGCCGAAGG
>Ga0105107_10002563_pt1 | contig 11980 bp, 11 predicted proteins | sample PPLLaktember2015_6_FD_79335 | JGI IMG/M metagenome (GOLD analysis project Ga0105107, IMG submission 79335) | Freshwater sediment microbial communities from Prairie Pothole Lake near Jamestown, North Dakota, USA - PPLs Lake P8 Core (1) Depth... | ecosystem: Environmental > Aquatic > Freshwater >... | reverse complement strand
GCGAGAAGCGCAGCGACGAAGCAATCCCGGGGATCCCCGCGCATGTTCGTTTACCGGCCGAGGTGGCTGCCGAATGGCAGCCACGGCACGCTGTGCCTCGCGATGACAGTTTTGCAGAGATTTTCTAGATGATTTCCGCACTGCGGAGGCTGCGTAACGACCAGCTGTCCGGCCTCCTGCTGACCGCGCTCGCGATCTTCGTCGGCTGGGAGAACCGGGCTTACCCTCTGGGCTCGCTGCAGGAGCCCGGTCCCGGTTACGTGCCGCTGCTGATCTCGATCTTTCTCGGCACGATCGGCCTGCTGATCGCGTTGAGCGGAGCCTCGTCGGCGCGGCTCGGGGACACGCGCTGGCCTGAAGCGAAGCGCGCGATCGTCATCCTCGCCGCGTGCGCCGTGGCGACGTTCGCGCTCGAGCCGATCGGCTATCGCATCACGGTCGCGGCGCTCCTCGTTTTCTTCCTCGGCGTGCTCGAGCGCCGCAAGCCGCTCGCGGTCGCGGCCGTGGCCGTCGGTTTCTCGCTGATTACGTTCTATCTGATCGGCGAGAAGCTCCGCGTCCCGCTGCCGCGAGGCCCGTGGGGCTGGTGATGGACAGGCTGCCCATTCCCTCACCCCCGACCCCTCCATCCCTCACCCCCGGCCCCTCTCCCGGGGGGAGAGGGGAGGAGGCAAATGTTTCCCTTCTCCCTTCGGGAGAAGGGTCAGGGATGAGGGCGGGAGAGGGGAGATTTGTCGTGCAAACGGCCTCGAGCCATTTGCACGGAGCGTGACGATGGACACGCTCCAGAACCTGCTCCTCGGTTTCTCGGTCGCGCTGCAGCCCGAGATCCTCGTTTACGCGTTCGCCGGCTGCATCATCGGGACGCTCGTCGGCATGATGCCGGGGCTCGGCCCCCTCGCGGGCATCAGCCTGCTGCTGCCCGCGACTTTCGGATTGAATCCGATCATCGCGATGGTGCTGCTGGGCGGCGTCTATTACGGCGCGATGTACGGCGGCTCGACGACCTCTATCCTGATGCGCATACCGGGCGAAGCGGCGTCGGTCATGACGTGCGTGGACGGCTACGCGATGACGCAGAAAGGGCGCGCAGGAGCGGCGCTTGCGATCTCGGCGATCGGATCTTTCTTCGCGGGCACGCTCGGGGTGCTGGGGCTCATGCTGCTCGCGCCGACGCTCGCCGCCTTCGCGCTGCGCTTCGGGCCGCCGGAATACACCGCGCTGCTCATCATGGGATTTTTCATCCTTGCATACATGAGCGGCGGGTCGATGCTGAAAACGCTCGCGATGGCCGGCTTCGGGCTCATGCTCGGCATGGTAGGCATCGACGCGATGAGCGGCTACACCCGCTTCAACTTCGACGTGCTCGCCCTCGGCGACGGCGTGGGCATCGTGCCGGTGGCGGTGGGCCTTTTCGGCATCTCCGAAATCCTGCTCGTTGCAGGTGCCGGAAAGGGCGCGCCCATCAAGCGGCCGAAGCTGCGCGAGCTCCTGCCTTCACGCGAGGAGCTGCGCCTCTCGGTCGGCCCGATCGCGCGCGGCAGCGTCCTCGGCTTCATGATCGGGATCATCCCGGGATCGGCGCACATCATCTCGTCGTTCGTCTCGTACGGCATCGAGCGACGGATATCGAAACACCCCGAGCGCTTCGGCAACGGCGCGATCGAAGGGGTTGCGGGCCCCGAGTCTGCGAACAATGCCGCGGCGACCGGCGCGTTCGTGCCGATGCTGGCGCTCGGCATACCTACCGGACCTGTGACCGCGGTGATGATCGCGGCGGTGATGGTGCACGGCATCTCGCCGGGGCCGCTCCTGATTCAGCAGCAGCCGGAGCTTTTCTGGGGCTTCGTCGCGAGCATGTATATCGGCAACACCGTGCTCCTCATCCTCAACCTGCCGATGGTCGGTCTTTTCGTGAACCTGCTGCGCATCCCCTACGCGTACCTCTATCCGTGCATCCTCTGCTTCTGCATCGTCGGCTGCTATTCGGTCTCGAACAGCGTGGTCGACGTCTGGATCATGCTCGTCATGGGAGGCATCGGGTACGTCCTCCGGAAGCTCGGATACGACCTCGCCCCGGTCGCGCTCGGCCTCGTGCTGGCGCCGATGCTCGAGCTTTCGCTGCGCCAGTCGCTCGCAATGAGCGCGGGCGACTATTCGATATTCGTCGAGCGCCCGATCGCGCTGACGATGCTCGTCCTCGGCGCGATACTGCTCCTCCTCGGGTTGAAACCGCTGCTGACGAAGGGCAAGGACTGGAGGGCGCAGCTGGATGATGAGGCGCTACCGCAAGAAGTGACGGCTACCGAAGGAGTGACGGGGCTATCGCAAAGAGTGACGGGGCTACCGCAAGAAGTGACGAAAAGGAGTGACGAAAAGGAGTGATGAAAAGGGGTGATGAGAAGGGGTTCAAGCAACCCCTTCGGTAGTCGTCACTCCTTCGGTAGTCGTCACTTTCTGCAATAGCCCGGTCACTCTTTCGGTAGCCGTCACTCTTTGAATCCGTAGAGCGTCGCAGGATTCGCCACGAGCACCTGCTCGCGCAGCCCTTCGGGCACCCACTCCAGCAGCAGGTCCGCGAGATCGCCGTCGTTCGGCATCGCGCCTTTCACCATGACGTGCGGCCAGTCGGTCCCCCACACGACGCGCCCGGGCGCGGCTTCCAGCAGCGCGCGTGCGTAGGCGACGGTATCGCCGTGCGGCAGCGGCTGAGTCGAAATACGGTAAGGCCCCGTCAACTTGACCCAGCACTTTCCGCGCTGCATGAGGCGCAGCATCGACTGAAACCCCGGATCGGCAATGCCTTTGCCGGTTTTCATGTAACCCAGGTGCCCGAGCACGATGTCGACGGGGAAGTCCGCGAACTGCCGGTCGAGGTCGGGATACTCGTCCGCGTGCATGAGGAACTCGACGTGCCAGCCGAATCGCTGGACGCGCGAGCCGAGGCGCGAGAGCGCCGCCATCGGCAGCACGCCTTTGCCTTCGGCCACGTCGACGACGTTCACGCGCACGCCGCGTACTCCGGCTTGATCGAGCTGCGCGAGCACCTCGTCCGGTATGTCGTCGTCGACCACGGCGACCGCGCGGCAACGCTCGCGGCCGAGCTGAGCCATTGCCCCCAGCATCACGCTGTTGTCGGTGCCGTAGACGCTCGGCTGCACCAGCACCGCGCGCTCCACGCCGAGCGTCCGGAGCATGTGACGGTAAGCGGTCAGCGGCGCGTCGGGCGGGGTGTAGATGCGCCGGTCCGAATACGGATGGCTTTCGATCGGACCGCAGATGTGTGCGTGCGTATCGCACGCTCCCGGCGGCATCGCGACCCGCGGCTTGCGGGGGACCGGATCGAAGGCCGAGCACAACGGCGCTGAATCGGAAGCTGCGTGGGGCGGGGGCTTCGCCATGGCGTTGGAATTTTGCTGGATAATGGTAGGCCGATATTAACGCACCGGATAAACATGTCCTCGCTCAAGTTGCTTGCCCGATCGGCGCTGCTCTCCTTCGCGATCGCGACGGCGGCCGCCGCGGCCGACGTCGAGCGCACCGGCGGCCCGTACGTGCCCACCCCGCAGGTCGTGGTCGATGCGATGCTCGCGCTCGCAAATGTGGGACCGCTTGATTTCGTGGTGGACCTGGGCTCCGGCGACGGCAGGATCGTGCTGACCGCCGCGCAGCGCTACAGCGCGCGCGGGCTGGGCGTGGACATCGATCCCGAGCTCGTGAAGCAGAGCAACGCCGATGCGAAGAAGCGCGGCCTGAGCGCGCGCGCGAGCTTTCGCCAGGAGGACGTGCTGCAGGCGAAGATAGACGAGGCGACGGTGGTCACACTCTATCTGCTGCCCGGCATGATGCAGCAGCTTCAGGCGAAGTTTTCGAAGGAATTGAAGCCCGGCACGCGCATCGTTTCGCACGATTTTCCTTTCGGCGACTGGAAGCCCGATCGCGAGGTGAGCGTCGACGTCCCCGAGAAATACGGCACGCCGGGACACTGGAAATCGACGCTTTTCTATTGGGTGGTGCCGGCGCGGGTCCACGGCGCGTGGCATCTGAGCGCACCCGGCCTGATCGATGAGCTGCCTCTGGCGCTCGATCAGAGATTCCAGTTCGTGCTGGGCGAGGCGACCGAAGACGGCAGGCGGGTCTCGATCGGGAACGGCAAGCTCGAAGCCGAGCACATCACGTTCAGGCTCGCCCTTTCCGGCGGCAGCGCCGAGTTTCGCGGCGTGGTCCAGGGCGATCGCATGAGCGGCGTCGCGGTGCACGGCGGACGGTCGATCCCCTGGAGCGCCGCGAGAGGCGCGGCGGCGAGCCTCGCCTCGCGTTGAGACGTTCCGCGCCAGCGAAGTCCTGTCGCGCCGCACCGACAGGAACTTTCCTGTAGCGTCGGGCACTTGACGTTCGCGGGCTGGCGGCCGGTCGCGCCGAAGCGACACTTCGTCCGCGATTTAGCGTCGCTTCTTCAAGACAGAGCGAGCATACCGGTTCAAGGTATTGAATCCCTATCGTTTTAGCCGGCAGGCACACGCATTGCGACAGGATCATCGACGGGAGCCGGGCGGCTCACGCGGATGAGGTGCGTATGCTGGGTCGAAAGTGCGTAAGCGTGGCGGCGATCGGTATCGTGATCGCGCTCTCCGCGCTCGCTGGCGACAAAGCCGGCGTCGGCGAACGCAACACGGGGTCGACCACATTGCGGCCCCCGGTGCCGCTCGACAGTAAAGCGATGAAAGCGATGCTGCGCGCCGACGTCGACAAGGACGGCACGCTGAGCCGCATGGAGCTCGAGCGCTATGACATGACGCTCGGAGGCCGCTTCAGGGACGTCGACGGCGACCGCGACGGTAAGCTCACGCTCTACGAATTCGAAAAACTGCTGGAGGATCCGCAGGCTTCCGCGAGCCGCAGGTAGGTACAGGACCGGATGCACCAGAGCCGCCTTTCGAGGCGGTTTTCTTTAGTAACATAGCCGGCGATCCGCCTGCTCCCAACAACCAGAAAGACCGCGATGACTATCGCCCGCCGGTACGCGCTGCGCCGCCTTGCCGCCGCGTCGTCCCTGATGCTGCTCGGCGCGTGCGCCGCGCTCGAGCCCGCCCCCGACTACCGCAACGCGGTCGTGAGCGCCGACCGCACCGATGCCGATCGCGTCCTCGACCAGCGGCGCGAGCCGCAGAAGCTCCTCGAGTTCTACGGGGTGCGTCCGGGCATGCGGGTGCTCGACGTGAGCGCGGGACGCGGTTACAACTCCGAGCTGCTCGCGCGCGTCGTCGGTCCGAAAGGGCGCGTCTACGCCCAAAGCAGCCCGAAGCTCATGTTTCCGGCCGCCAAGGCGGCGATGCAAGAGCGCATGAAGAAGCCGGTGATGGCGAACGTTGCCTACGTCGTTCGCGACTTCGAGGACCCGGCGCCGCCGGAAGCGCGCGAGCTCGATCTCGTCACCTTCAATTTCAACTACCACGACACGGTGTGGCTCGGCACCGATCGCGCGCGTATGAATCGCGCGGTCTTCCAGGCGCTCAAGCGCGGCGGCGTCTACATCGTCGCCGATCACTCCGCGAGTGCGGGCGCCGGCACAGGCGTCGCCAAGAGCCTGCACCGCATCGAGGAAAGCGTGGTGCGCCAGGAAGTGCTGGCCGCAGGCTTCAGGCTCGCCGGATCGGGAGACTTCCTGCGCAACCCCGAAGATACGCGCAAGCTGCCGGTGTCCAAGAACACCGTGCGCAACGACGAATTCGTGCTGAAGTTCGTGAAACCTTGAGAGCTTGAAGGAGTGACGGCTACCGAGAGAGTGACGGCTACCGAGAGAGTGACGGCTACCGAAAGAGTGATGAGAAAGAGTGATGAGAAAGAGTGATGAGAAAAAGTGATGAGAACGTAGGGTGCATCGATTATGCACCGCGAACGATGCGGAAATTCCTGGCGGCGCTGTTGTGCTTCGCGTTTTTGCTCGCGCCGTCCGGGTTCGCGGCGGAGAAGGAGCTCGAGCGCACCGGCGGGCCGTACGTCCCGACGCCGAAGGTCGTCGTCGAGCACATGCTGCGCATGGGCAACGTCGGCCCGAAGGATTTCGTCATCGATCTGGGGTCGGGGGACGGCGTGATCGTGCTCACCGCGGCGCGCGAGCACAAGGCGAGTGGATTCGGTGTCGATATCGATCCGGAGCTCGTCGCCAAGAGCAACGCCGAGGCGAAACGCCTGGCTATTGCCGATCGCGCATCGTTTCGCGTGCAGGACGTATTCAAGGCCGACCTTTCGAAGGCGACGGTGATCACGCTCTATCTGCTGCCGTCGATGATGGTCGACCTGCGAGAGAAAATCTTCCGCGAGGCCCGGCCCGGCACGCGTATCGTTTCGCACGATTACAGCTTCGACGAGTGGCAACCCGACGATCACATCGACCTCGAGGTGCCGGAGAAGGAGTACATAACCGGCTCCCCCACGGCGACGATTCTGCTATGGATCGTGCCGGCGAGAGTGGGCGGCCGCTGGCAGGTGCGGCTGGACGACGGCACGCGCTACGATCTCGACCTGCAGCAGGAGTATCAGGCGCTGACCGGAAAGGCGGGCGCGCCGGGAAACTTGGCCAGGCTCACCGCAGGTCGAATGCGCGGAGAGGAGATTCAGCTCACGCTGAACGACGGCGGCGCGCGGCGCGAAATGCGGGGCACCGTCGCAGCCGACGGCAGCATGTCGGGTACGGTGGATCTGGGCCGCGGCAAGCCGGTACGGTGGACGGCGAAGCGGACCGCGGGTTAAGCGCCAACGGGTTCCTGTTTTAGGAAACCTCTGCAAAACTGTCATCGCGAGGCACAGCGTGCCGTGGCTGCCATTCGGCAGCCACCTCGGCCGGTAAACGAACATGCGCGGGGATCCCCGGGATTGCTTCGTCGCTGCGCTCCTCGCAATGACAATTACGGATGTTATGCAGAGCATCCTTAGTTGACCAGCAGTCCCCGCGGCGCGCCTTCGACGACCGAGCGCCGGTACACCATCTGCATCTGCGCGAGATCGTGCGCTGCCGGGTTCACCGCGTCGGTCACGATGCGCCCGCCGGCGAAAAGCGCCGGCGTGAGCGGCAGCGGCGCCGAAAGCATGTTCCAGAGGGTGCGCTCGTGACGCTGCGGCACGTGCTCGAGTATCACCCGTGAAGTTTGCGGAAGCGGCTCGGCGGCGGCAACGACGAAGCTGTTGACGAGCTCGCCGCGCCCCTCCGGGCGGTACAGCGCGAGGTGCGGCAGCTCGGACCTGAGCGTGGCGAGCAGGTGCGCGTAGGCCTGCGGCCGCTGCAAGTCGGCGAAAGTGTTGAAAACCGCGATGCCGCGACCGGCGAGGCAGCGGCGGAGGTCGCGGAAGAATTCGCGCGTCACCAGATAGTCCGGCGTGCCGTCGCCGTGGAAGAGGTCTGCCACCACCACGTCGTAGCCGCCGCTGCAATCGCGAACGAAGGTTCGCGCGTCGGCTTCGTGCATTCGCACACGGCCGGGCTCCAGACCGAAATAGTCGCGTGCGACACGCGCCGCCACGGGGTCGATGTCGACGACTTCCACGGCCGCGCCCGATCTCGCGAGCGCCATCGGGACCATGCCCGCGCCGAGGCCCAGCACGAGTGTCGAGCGCGCTTGCGGGCGGTAGGCGCGTGCCAGCCCTTCGAGCGCATACGTATAGAAGGATGTCGAGCGCTGCGCCGAGTCGACGATGTTCTGCGTGAGCCCGTCCTGGAAGTACATGCGCTGGAAGCGTTCGCTTTGCGCCTCGGGCGCGCTGCGCAGCACTTTCACCGTCCCGAAAAGCGATCGGTAGCTCGCCTCGACGCGCCACTGCGCGCCCGCGTAGGCGAAAGGTCCCAGCCTGCCGGTATAAGCATCGGCGCCGATCAGGAGCGCGACCGCGGAGAGTCCCGCCGCGAGCGCCGCCGCCCCCACGCCGCCGCGGCCTGCGACCGGTTCGCGCACGAGGCCCAGAAGCGCGAGCGTGAGCAGCGCGAGCACGAGCGCGACGCCGAGGACCGCTCCGAAGTTGCTCGCGTAAGGGATCACGGCAAACGCGGTGACGACGACCCCCGCGACCGACCCGATGGTGCTCACGAAGAACACCTTGCCCGCGCCGGCATCCCCCGTGCGGCCGCTTTTCTCGCGCTCGATCAGGATTGCGACCAGGAGCGGATTCATGGCCGAAGCCGCGACCAGCGGCACGAACAGCAGCACCAGGGACGCCGCGAAGGCGCCGGCAACCAGGCTCGCGCGGGCGAGCCCGCCGAACGCGAGGGGATAGACGAGGCACGCCGCGACGATCGCAAGGGCGGCGATCGCCGGCATGAGCGCGTAGAGCTGGAGCAGGCGCGGCATGCCCGAAGCGCGTTTGCGCCGGCCGGACGCGAGCCGTCCGCCGAGCCAGTAGCCGAGGGCGAGCGACACCAGCGTGATGGAAAGTATCCCGGTCCAGATGTGGAGGCTCACGCCGAAATACGGCGTGAGGATGCGCGAGGCGAGGAGCTCGAGCGCGAGTATGGCGCCTCCCGAAATGAAGATGATCGCGTAGAGCAGCATGCAGTGGCTGTCGCTATAATGAGCGGCTGCAAATCTATCACAGGCGCGAGCGGGAGCTTCCCGGCGCCGACCAGCAGGAGTAATCCTTGGCTCCGAATCATCTGCTCAACCCGCTGCGGGCATGCCGCGCCGCGCTCGCCGGCGCCGCGGCGGCGCTGCTCGCCGCGCTGCCTGCGGCACACGCGGCCGATGCGAGCGTGCCTTACGTACCGACGCCCCAGAACGTCGTCGACCGCATGCTCGAAATCGGCAAGGTCGGAGCGCGCGACTACCTGATCGATCTCGGTTCGGGCGACGGGCGCATCGTCGTCACCGCCGCTGCCAAGTATGGCGCACGCGGCTTCGGCGTCGATCTCAATCCGACGCGCATCGCCGAAGCGAACGAGAATGCCCGCAAGGCGGCCGTAACCGACAAGGTCGCTTTCTACCAGCGCGATCTTTTCGAGACCGATCTCACGCAGGCGACCGTCATCACGATGTATCTGCTCCCGCGCGTGAATCTCGATCTGCGGCCGAAGCTGCTGGAGTTGAACCCCGGCACGCGCATCGTGTCGCACGACTTCAGCATGGGAGACTGGAAACCCGATCACCACGAGCAGTTGGACGCGCACGACAAATACGGCGGCTCCGGGGGCCGCAGCGACATCTATCTGTGGATCATTCCGGCGAAAGTCGCCGGTACGTGGCAGTCCCGGCTCCAGGTCCGCGGCAAACCCGTCAACTACCAGATCGCGCTGGGGCAGTCGTTCCAGCAAGTCAGTGGCACCGCGCGCGTGGGCGGCCGCACGGTCAAGCTGCAGAACGCGAAGCTGACAGGCGAGCAGCTTTCGTTCGATTTCACGGCCGACTTGAACGGTGCGCCGATCAAGCACCATTTCAGCGGCAGGGTCGACGGCGACATCGTGAGCGGCACGGCCGACCTCGCGGGCGCGAGGCTGCAGGCGAAGCTCGACTGGAGCGCCAAGCGCGCCGGCGCGAGCGCGGCTGCTCCCGCGCGAGTGCGCTACGCGTCTGCCGCCGACGCTCACGCACAGAGGACACGATGAACGCAATCGCACATTCCCGCCGCGCTGTCGCGGCCTTCGCAACGGCGTGCCTCTTCGCCGCTCCGGCGCTCGCGCAGGACTACGGCGACACCCCTTACGTCCAGACCCCGCAGAACGTGGTCGACAAGATGCTCGAAGTGGCGAAAGTCGGCCCCAGGGATTACGTGATCGATCTCGGCTCGGGCGATGGCCGCATGGTCATCACCGCGGCGAAGAAGCACGGCGCGCGCGGCTTCGGCGTCGATCTCGACAGGCGCCTCGTCACGCTGAGCAACCGCCTTGCCGCCAAGAACGGCGTCGCGGACCGCGCGGTGTTCTACGAGCGCGACATCTATCATACGGACCTCTCGCCGGCATCGGTGGTCACGATCTACCTGTTGCCCGAAGTGAACCTGATGATGCGCCCGAAGCTGCTCTCCATGCTCAAGCCGGGCACGCGCGTCGTCTCCCACGATTACGACATGGGCGAGTGGCCTCCCGACCAGTCGTTCACGATGGACGCGCCGGGCAAGCCCGTCGGCCGCGACCAGAAGAGCAAGGTTTTCTACTGGGTCGTTCCTGCACGCGCTGCCGGCAGGTGGATGTGGAAAAGCGCGATCAACGGCGCATCTGCGCGGACCTTCGAGCTTTCGATCAACCAGAATTTCCAGAAAGTCGAAGGCACGCTCAAGGTGGACGGCAAGCCGGCGACGCTGGAGGAGGCGAAGCTCGTCGGCGACCGCCTGTCGTTCGTCGCGAAGCTCGACCCGAAGGGCGCCGCACGTCATGAATTCAGCGGGCAGATCGTCAACAACGCGCTCGACGGCACGGTGCGCGCGCTTGGAAAAAACGCCCCCACCCGCGAGCTGACGTGGAGCGCGGCACGCACCGAGGTGTGGGAGCCGCGCCACTTCACGCTGCCGCCTCCGACGCTCATCCCGCCTCCGCAGTGAACTGGCAGGTGCGCATCCGGAGCTTCGCTTTCTGGTGTTGCTTCGCTCCGGTCGTCGGCGCCGCCACGCTCGACGTTCCGACGCCGTACGTTCCCTCCACGCAGGGGAATGTCGACGAGATGCTGCGTCTTGCCGCCGTGCGGCCGGGTGACGTCGTATACGACCTCGGCTCCGGCGACGGACGCGTCGTCATCTCGGCGGCGCGCGACTGGGGCGCCCGGGGGGTCGGCGTGGAGCTCGATCAAAAGCTCGTCGCGCAAAGCCGCGAGCTGGCGCAGCGCGAAGGGGTCGGCGACCGCGTGGTGTTCCGCGAAGGCGACGTGCTCAAAGCCGCGATCGGGGACGCGACCGTGGTCACGATGTACTTGCTCACTCCACTAGTGGAGCGGCTCAAGCCGAGGCTCCTCGCCGAGTTGAAGCCGGGAACGCGCATCGTCGCGCACGAATACGGGTTCTCCGACTGGAAACCGGACCGGCACGTCCAGATCTCGAAGAACTTCTACCTTTACGTCGTCCCGGCGCACGCCGCCGGCAAGTGGCAGCTCAGCGTGGCGCTGCCGGACGGGCCGCGCGAGTACGAGCTGGAGCTTACCCAGCGCTACCAGGAGGTGCGCGGCGGCGCGCGAGTCGCCGGAGGCTACCTGCCCGCCTTCGAGCCGCGGCTCGCAGGAGACCGCATCGAGTTCGTCCTGAACGACGACCATCTCGCCTATCGCTACGAAGGCCGCGTCTCGACGCACGAGATCGAAGGCGTCGTGCGCTGGGGCCACGGCCCGCGCCAGCAGCAAGCGAAGTGGCGCGCGACGCGGATCACGGCGCTGACGGAAGGCTAGGGATGGCCCTCTCGCGCAGGCGGTTCGTCGGCGGCGGTCTCGCGCTCGCGGCCGCAGTGCCGCGCCTCGCGCATTCGCAGTTCCTCGACGTGCCTTTCGTGCCGACGCCGCAGGTGGTCGTCGACGAGATGCTGCGCATGGCCGCAGTCGGGCCCAACGACGTGGTCTACGACCTGGGCTCGGGCGACGGCCGCATCGTGATCACGGCCGCGCGCAAATTCGGCGCGCGCGCGGTCGGCGTCGAGCTCGACGACCACCTCATCTACCAGAGCGAGGAGAGCGCGCGCCAGGCGAACCTGCTCGAGCGCGTGAAATTCCTTCAGCAGGATTTCTTCAAGACCGATTTTTCGCAGGCGACGGTGGTGACGATGTATCTCCTGCCGGGCGTCATGAGACGGCTGCGCGAGCGCATGCTGGGGCTGAAGCCCGGCACGCGCCTGGTCGCGCACGATTTCGATTTCGAGGATTGGCGGCCCGACAGGAAAACGACGATACGCAAGAACGTTTTCCTGTGGGTCGTCCCGGCCCGGGTCGGCGGGCGCTGGCAGGTGCGCACGGGCGTGCCCGGAGGCGAGCTCGCTTTCGACATGGAGCTGCGCCAGAAATACCAGGAGCTCGACGGCTTC
>Ga0105107_10002562_pt1 | contig 11981 bp, 12 predicted proteins | sample PPLLaktember2015_6_FD_79335 | JGI IMG/M metagenome (GOLD analysis project Ga0105107, IMG submission 79335) | Freshwater sediment microbial communities from Prairie Pothole Lake near Jamestown, North Dakota, USA - PPLs Lake P8 Core (1) Depth... | ecosystem: Environmental > Aquatic > Freshwater >... | reverse complement strand
CTAGGCTCACCACCACCCCGGATGCTCAGGAGACCTGGCCCACCTGGTCACCCGACGGGACGAAGATCGCCTACACCTCCAACCTCGACGACCCGTTCCAGGACATCTACGTGATGGACGCCGACGGGTCGAACCAGACCAGGCTGACCTCGACGTCGGGCTTCGACGCGTTCCCCGAGTGGTCCCCGGACGGCTCCCGGATCGCGTTCTCCAGCGACCGCTCGGCGCTCGACGACATCTGGGTCATGGGCGCCGACGGGTCGAACCAGACGCGCCTCACGAGGGGCAGGAAGATCGACGAGCGGCCCGACTGGTCGCCGGATGGGACGACGATCGTCTTCTCGAGGAACGGCAACGACCTGTGGACCGTCGGGCCAGACGGGACCGCGCTGACGCAGGTCACGTTCACCGAGAGGCGGGACGAGTTCGCGCCGACGTACTCGCCGGACGGCACGAAGATCGCCTTCAACCGCGTCACGAAGTCAGGGCGCCTCGGCGTCTGGATCATGAACGCCGACGGCACGGGCGCGAGGCAGCAGACGTTCGGGCTGCAGGATCTCTTCCCCGACTGGGGGCCGGCCTGATCCCCACGGGGTCGTCACCTCCTCCCCGTTGCACGAGCTTCAACTCGCCGTGCTCGAGATGCAGCACACCGGTCAGGCGCAGCGGCGTCGTCCCCTCGGGTGAGTCGAACTCGGCCTGCGCGGCCAGGCCCGACCTCTCGGGCACGTCGGTCACGCCGTGAGCTACGCGGCAGCGCGTCGCCTACTCGGCCGCCGGCGGCGAGATCGTGGTCTCCTCGCTGGTTCACGACCTCCTCGCGCAGACCCGGAAGTTAGGGTTCGGCGAGCCGCGCACGGTCGAGCTCAAGGGGATGTCGGGTACGCACCGCGTGTATCCGGTCGGCTGAGCATCAGGTCCGGTCGTGGCCCCCGCGGCGGGAGGCAACACTCGCGTATCTTCGCTCGATGGTCGCACGCACCCGAACGCTCAGCCGCCGCGCGCTCAACCGAGCGCTGCTCGAGCGCCAGCTACTCCTCCGGCGCCGTCGGCTGCCGCCCCTGCGGGTGGTCGAGCGGCTCGTCGGGATGCACGCGCAGGTGCCCCGCGACGCGTACATCGGGATCTGGTCGAGGGTCGACGGGTTCCGCCCGCAGACGCTCTCGGACGCGATCGAAGATCGGCGAGCGGTGCGGATGACGCTGTTCCGAGGGACACTCCATCTGGTCACCGCGGAGGACGCCCTCGCCCTGCGCCCCGTCGTCCAGCCGATCATCGAGCGGACGTTCCGAAGCTCGAGCCCCTACCGCACGGCGAGGGACACCGTGGACGTGGACGAGCTCCTCGCCTTCCTCCGCAGGCGCTTGGAGGAACGACCCAGCAGCCGAGCCGAGCTCGTTGAGGCGATCCGCGAGCGATGGCCAGGTCGCGACGCCGAGGCGCTCGGATACGCGATGTACCTGCTCGACACGTGCCAGGTCACGCCGCGGGGCCTGTGGGGACGTTCGGGCCGGGCGGCCTTCACGACCCTCGGTCGCTGGCTCGGCCGAACGCCCTCGACGACGGGCGATCCCGAGGCGCTGATCCTGCGATATCTGGCTGCGTTCGGGCCCGCCTCGCCGGCGGACGCGCAGGCGTGGTCGGGTCTGGGCGGGATGGGCGAGCTCCTCGAGCGCCTCCGGCCTCGGCTCCGGACGTTCCGCAGCGAGGACGGCCGCGAGCTGTTCGACGTTCCGCGTGGGGCGCTGCCCGACCCGGACACCCCCGCACCGGTCCGCTTCATGCCCGAGTACGACAACGCGAGCATCGGGTTCAGGGATCGATCCCGGATCGTCCCTGAGGGTGTGTCGTTGTGGACCAACGCCGGGTGGGGAGCCGTCTTCGCCGACGGCATGGTCACCGCCCGCTGGCGCCTGACGCCCGCGACCGACGCTGCGGTCCTTCGGATCGAGCCGTTCCGTAGCCTCACGCGCCTCGAGCGCGCCGAGGTCGCCGAGGAGGGCGCCCGCCTTGCCGCGTTCCTCGTGCCGGACGCTGAGACGACGATCCGGCTCGCCTCCACGCCTGAACGGTGACCCGAACGGGTGGGGTGGCGGCAAGGTCCCGTTCGCGAGTACCGTCGAGGGATGGACCGCGTCGAGGTCGACGGACTGACGATCGGCTTCGAGCGCGCCGGGAGCGGTCCCCCGCTCGTCCTGCTGCACGGCGGGATGTCGGACCATCGCGAGTGGCGGATGCAGCTCGACGATCTCTCCGACACGTTCACGATCGTCGCGTGGGACGCCCCGGGGGCCGGCATGTCCTCGGACCCGCCCGAGACGTTCCGCATGCCCGACTACGCGGCGCGCCTGGCCGGGTTCATCGACGCGCTCGGGCTGGCGCGGCCGCACGTGCTCGGCCTGTCGTGGGGGTCCACCCTCGCGCTCGAGCTCTACCGACAGCGGCCGGACGTCCCTCGGACGCTGGTCCTGACCGCGGCGTACGCCGGCTGGGCCGGGTCGCTGTCTCCGGAGATCGTGGAGGAACGGCTCCGCTCCAACCTCCGGGACCTCGAGGCGCTGCCGCGCGAGGGATACGCGCGAACGTGGGTGCCGTCGCTGTTCACTGACCGCGCACCCGTTGAGGTCGTGGAGGGCTACACGGCCGTGATGTCCGACTTCCATCTCAGCGGCGTCCGTCCCATGCTGCTCTCGATCGCCGAGGCCGACATGCGCGACGTCCTCCCCACGATCCGGGTGCCGACGCTGCTGCTCTACGGCGAGGAGGACGCTCGGTCACCCCTCGCCGTGGCCCGCGAGATGCATGCGAGCATCCCCGGCTCGAGCCTCGTCGTCCTGCCCGCAGTCGGACACATGAGCAACCTCGAGGCCCCGGAGGCCTTCAACGCCGCGGTCCGGGAGTTCCTCTCCGCCCGCACCGAGGCATGACGCGCGCGCCACGACCGCTGACCGAGGGATCGCTCCTCACCGGGGTCCGCGCGCTCGCCGCCGATGACCCGGCGATCGCGGCATCGGTCGAGCGGTTCGGGCCCCCGCCGCTGTGGGCGCGCAAGCCGTCGTTCGCGACGCTCGTGCACCTGATCCTCGAGCAGCAGGTCTCGCTCGCGTCGGCTCAGGCCGCGTTCGAGCGGTTGCGGACCGAGACCGGCGACGTGACACCGGCCTCGTTCCTCGGGCTCGACGACCGGACCCTGCGCGAGATCGGGTTCAGCCGCCAGAAGGTCGGGTACGCGCGCGACCTGGCGCTCGCGCTCACCGACGGGTTCGACCTCGGTCGGCTCGAGCGACTCTCTGACGACGTGGCGCGGACCGAGCTCATGCGCCTCCGCGGCATCGGCAGGTGGACCGCCGACGTCTGCCTGACGATGTGCCTGCTCCGCCCCGACGTGTGGCCGCACGGCGACCAGGCGCTCGCGATCGGCGCGATGGAGCTCCTCGGGCTGTCCGGGCGACCAACCTTCGACGAGCTCCAGGTTCTCGCCGAGCGGTGGCGACCGCTCCGCGCCGTCGCGGCGAGGGTGGTCTGGCACCACTACCTGGGCCTGCGCGGACGCTGACTGCTACGGCTCGAACCGCTTCTCCCAGACGTCCCAGCCGAGCGCCTCCGACATGCCCGCCCGCTCGTACAGACGGGTGGCGCCCGTCGGGCTCTGGGCGTCGACGGCGAGCTCGGCGGCTGGGATGCCCCGGCGGTGGAACTCGACGAACGCGGTCTGGAGCAGCGCCTGCGCGACGCCGCGACGCCGCCACGGGCGACGCACCGCGAGCTCGGACACCTGCGCCGTGTCCTCCATCCGCGGTGAGCTCGGCCGGCAGCAGGCGGCGCCGACGACCTCGTCCCCGTCGACGGCGAGGAACCACAGGCTCGGGTCGAACGCCGAGCCCTCGCCCTCGATCTCGTGGTGGCGCCACTCCTCGAACGCGGGGAACGCACCCCAATGGTCGATGAAGGCCTCGGCGAGCGTGGCGTGGGTAGCCGCCTCGTCGAGGCCTGGACGGAAGGTCCGGATCGAGACCCCCTCGGGGAGGCGCGGAGGCGGCGGCGCCTCCTCGAGCCCGATCCGCATCATCCAGAACGTCCGCACGCGCTCGTATCCGAGCGCGATGAACAGCCGCGCCGCGGGCTCGTTCCCGGTGAACCGCGAGACGCGCAGCGCGACCTGCTCGCGGCTCGACGCGGCCATCTCGCCGGCCCGCTCCTCCGCGTACCGCAGGAGGTAGGTGCTGAGCCCCTGGCCCCAGAAGCTCGGGGGCACGAAGGCAAGGCCGTGGATCTGCACCGGCTCGGTGGACACGTCGAAGCTCAGGTAGCCGGCGAACGTCCCGTCCGGCGCCGAGAGGGCGACATCGGCGAACCCCGGGAACCTGCCTGGGGAGGTGAGCGCGTCGCGGACCTCCTCGACGCTCGTCCAGGGCAGCCCGACCTCGGCGAGGGTGACCTCGTTCATCAGCTCGGCGATCGCGGAGGCGTCCTCGACGAGCGCCTCCCTGACCCGGAACCCCTCCGGGGGGTGGAGGTCATCCACCGCGCTCACCGAGTTCCGTCACCCCGAGGCGCTCGAGGATCGCGCGTGCGCGGCCGCGCGCCGCCGCGTCGTCCGCCGTGCGGGCGAGGCCGAGCAGCGCCATCGCCTCCTCGAACGGATCGCCGTACCCGTGCAGTCGCTCGGCGAGCTCCGCGTACCGTTCGCCGACGTCGGGCTCGCCGCGCGCCTCGGCGAGCATCGCGCGCGCCACGTCCAGGAGCATCCGGTCGCGGAGGACGAGCGGCTCGGGTCCGGCGATCAACCGCTCGGCGAGGTCGGGGCGGCCGCACGCGAGGCACGATCGCACCGCGCGCACGCGCTCGACCGCCCGGTACTCGGGCGCGACGCCCTCGGTCACGGCCTCGAATCGCTCGAGGTGCTCGACGGCCTCGGCGACGTCGCCGTCGGCGAGCGCGATCGCGGCGGCGCCGACCAGCGCCGGACCCAGCGCGGCGACCTCGTCGGTACGCTCCGCGACGGACAGCAACTCCGTGGCGTCGCCCACGTCTCCGCGCCGGCCGCGGGCGAGCAGGACGTGCGCGCGTGTGACCCTCGCGATCACCGAGATGGCGAGGTCGAGCCGACCAGGCGGCGAGGAGAGCAGGTCGTCGCTCCACGCGAGCACCCTGTCCCACCCGCCGGCTTCGAGCAGCGCCCAGAGTGCCGCGCCCTTCGTGTACATCGCCTGCGAGTGCACGTTGCGGCGCTCGGCGAGCTCGAGCGCCGGCTCCCACTCCGCGAGACCGGCCGCCGGGCCTCCGGTCGCCCACCGCCATTCACCCAAGTAGTTGTGTGACGTCACGATGTCCCCGACGCGCCCGGACTCCTCGGCACGGCGGAGCGCCTCGGACAGGTCGCCCAGGCCGCCGTCGAGGTCTCCCATCGAGCACCGCGCATCTCCCCGGAGGTGCAGGGCCATCACCGCGATCTCGTCGAGATCGTCCTCGAGGAGCGCGAGCGCGCGGTCCGCGAACGCCTTCGCGTCCGGCGTGTGTCCGGCCAACAGCTCCTCCTCGGCTCGATAGGCATACGCCCTCGCGAGGGCTCGGCCGGGCGGATACCGCTCCAGCGTCTCGACGGCCTCCGCGAGCGCCGCCCGCGAGCGCTCGAGCTCCCCGGCCACGGCGAGCTGGGTGCCGAGTCGCGTGAGGCCCTCGCCGACCGCGATCCCGTCCTCGAGCGCTCGGGCGATCGCGAGTGCCTCCTCGTAGTGCGCGAGCACCTCGTCCGCGCCCATGCGCCCGCTGCGCCGGCCCGCCACCCCCAGACGGGCGACGACCTCGCCACGCTCGCGCGACCCAGCGGATGCGAGCGCGAGGGCGCGCTCGAACGTGGTGAACGCCGCCGCCGGGTCCAGCCGTGCCGCTCGATCGCCGGCGACGACGAGCCAGCGCAGCGCCGGCCCTCGGGCCTCGTCGGCTACCGCCTCGTCGCGTGACGCCGCGCCGAGCTCGGCCGCCGTCGCGTAGTGACGTGCCAGCGATTCCGCCCAGTCGTCGGCGCGCGCGCCGGTGCGCTCCTCCAGCCAGCGAGCGGCGGCCAGGTGCAGGCGGGCCCGAGCGGAGCGGGGCAGGCGACCGTACGCGACGTCTCGGATCAGCGAGTGGGTGAACCCGAGGGCCTCCAGCCCGGGGAGCGAGGACGCTCGTCGCTCGAGCAGCCCTCGGCGCTCGAGCTCTCCGAGCCCGTCCAGGACCTCGGGCAGCTCGCGGTGTCGCAGGCGCGCGAGCGCCTCGGCCCAGATCTCCTCCCCGAGCACAGCCGCGTCGAGTGCGAGCGCACGTGGATCGGCGGGCACGCCGTCGAGCCGAGCGGCGATCACGGCCTGCACGGACGCCGGCGTCCCGGCCTCGTCGCCCGACTCCGCCAGCATCCGTGCGAGCTCGATCGCGTACAGGGGGTTGCCGGCCGCGCGCTCGAGCACCGCTCCACGGGCCGCCTCGGAGACCGCGCCTTCGAGCAGCACGGTGCCCAGCAGCGCCCGGGTCTCGGCCTCGTCGAGCGCTCCGAGCTCGAGCGTCGACGCCCCGGCGAGCGCAGCGGGGAGCGCGGTCTCGGGCCGGGCGGTCACGACGAGCATCACCGGGTGGTCGGCGAGCAGCTCGGCGGTCATCGCGAGCACGTCGGTGAACGTCGAGGCGGCGTCGTGGAGGTCCTCGATCGCCAGCAGCACGGGTCGTTCGCCCGCCGTCGCACCGAGCACGCGCGCCCACGCCTGCGCGATCTCGTCGGCGTGCACCATCGTGCCCTCGGGTGAGGGATCGAGCCCGAGGACGGCGGCCAGCGTCCGCACGAGCCAGCGCCGATCTCGGGGATCGGGCTCGACCCGCGCCGCCAACGCCTCGAGCGCAGCGCGCGAGGTGTCGCGGTCGTTCGACATCGCGACGCCGGCGAGGGCACGCAGCGTCTGCTCGATCGGCGCGAAGGTGACGCCCTCCCCGTATGGCAGGCAGGCGCCGGCGAGCGTCCTGACGCGGTCGCCGAGTGCCGCGGCGAGCTCGGCCACCAGCCGCGACTTGCCGACGCCCGCCTCGGCCACGATCGTCACCACGTGGACCGAACCCGAGCGCTCGACCCGCTCGAACCGCTCCGTGAGCGCCTCGAGCTCGCGCCGCCGTCCGACGAACGGCGGGCGCTCGGACTCGGCCTGGGCCTCGGCGCGCTCGGCGACGACCCGCCAGACCTCGAGCGGCTCGCTCTTGCCCTTCACGGCGACCGGGGGCATCGCCTCCACCTCGAAGCGGTCGCGCACGGCACGGCGCGTCTCGGCGCCGATCACGACCGCGTTCATCGGCGCGAGCGACTGCATCCGCGAGGCGGTGTTCACCACGTCGCCGGCCACCGCCTCGCCAACCTGGGGTCCCGTCCCGAACGAGACGACGGCCTCGCCCGTGTTGACGGCGATCCGGACGGCGAGGTCGGGGTCCTGACGACGCAGGTCCTCGATCGAGCCGATGATCGCGAGCGCCGCGTGCACGGCTCGGACCGGATCGTCCTCGTGCGCCACCGGCGCGCCGAACACCCCCATCGCCGCGTCGCCGATGAAATTGTCGAGCGTCCCCCCGAAGCGCTCGATCTCCTCCTTCACGCGGGCGTGGAACGGCACCAGGGTCCGCCGGACGTCCTCGGGGTCGGCCCGGTCCGACCGCTCGGTGAACCCGACGAGGTCCACGAACAGGATCGTGACGGTCCGGCGCTCCTCGGTGATCGGTCGGCGCTCCTCGTCGGCCGGCGCGACGGTCTCGACGCGCGCCCCGCAGAAGGCGCAGAAGCGCGCGCCCTCGGGGAGCTCCGCGCCGCAGGATGGGCAGCCGACCACCGCCCGAGTGTAGGGGGCGCTCAGTCTCCGCGCGTCCTGCGCATCGACTCACGGGCCTTGCGCTCCGCCCAGTCCGGAGAGAACACGCCCAGGAAGGTCGTCAGGTGGATGAGCAGCCCGATCCCCCAGATCCCCATCACCCACAGGACCCACCAGGTGCCGTCCGCCCCGCGCGTGAAAGCGTTGATCGCGAACAGGCACCCGTTCACGATGGCGTAGACGATCAGGTGGATATAGAGCCCCTGGAGGTTCTCCGCCCGTCGCTTGGCGGCCGCGAAGGCCTTCTCCTGATCGCTCTCGGCCAGCTCGGGCTCCGGGGTCGCCGATGGGTTCGTCGACATGGTTCCAACCCTCCTTAGGTCGGCAATCGTTACCCGGGCGGATCGGTCGGCGGCAGGGGACCCCGACCCGGCCGACGCGGGCCGAGCGTCCTCGCCATTGACTTAGTCCATGACTTAGTCCATCATCGCTTCATGCCCGTCAACGTTCACGAGGCCAAGACGCACTTCTCGAAGCTCCTCGAGCGGGTCGCGCTCGGGGAGGAGGTCGTCATCGCTCGCGCTGGGCGCCCGGTGGCGAAGCTCGTGCCGATCCGGCCGGACGTTCCCGAGCGCCACCCGGGAAGCGCTCGCGGGGACGTCTGGGTGGGTGAGGACTTGGACGCCCCGCTCCCAGACGAGATCCTGAGCGGCTTCGAGTGAGGCTCCTCCTCGACACGCACGCGTTCCTGTGGTGGGTCGCGGACGATGAGCGCCTGTCCCCTCGGGCGGCGGCGCTCATCGCCGAGCCTTCGAACGAGGTCCTGGTGAGCGCGGCCACCGCGTGGGAGGTCGTCGTGAAGAGCGCCCTCGGCCGGGTCGAGGTCCCGACCCCGGTCGACCGGTTCCTCACCGCCCAGATCGAGGCGAACGCGTTCATCCCACTGCCGATCCACATGCGCCACGCGCTCGGGCTCGCGGCGCTTCCGCAGATCCACCGCGACCCGTTCGATCGGATCCTCGTCGCCCAGGCGGTCGCCGAGGACCTCACGATCGTGAGCCGCGACCGGGTCATGGGCGGGTACCCGGTCACGGTCGAGTGGTGACGGCAGCGCGCCACCCTAGCGTCCGGTCGGAAGAGCAGCTCCCGATGATCTCGATGTCGAGAACGAGCTGGCCGCTCCGACCACGTCGATGAAGCGGGCTGGGACGAGAGCCCGAGCGGGGTGAGGAGGGACGGGATGAAGTGGATGATCATGATGTTCGGGGACCAGGCCACCATGGTCGAGACCCGGTCGACGGAGTGGATCCGGGAGATGATCCGGTTCATGCAGGGCCTCGAGCGGGAGCTCACGGACTCGGGCGAGTTGGTCGACTCGCAGGGGCTCGCCGATCCGAGCCAGGCCACGACGGTGCGATCCGAGGGCGGCATGCCGGTGCCGACGGACGGGCCGTTCGCCGAGGCGAAGGAGTCCCTGGCCGGCTACTGGATCATCGAGGCCACGCGCGAGCGTGCGATCGCGTTCGCCTCCCGGGTCGTCGCCTTCATCGAGGGACCCGTCGAGGTGCGCCAGGTCATGTCCGAGCCGCCGGCCGAGTTCACGGACTGAGGCGCCGAGCGGTCACGAGCCCGGCGTCCCAGCCGGGGGCCCGCCCGCCCGCCGGCGGTCGGACCCCATCGGTCGGCAGACCGCTCCGCGCGAGGAGCCACGACACCACCGAGTTCGAGTTCCACATCTCGCCCGTCCCGAGCTCGTCCCTGCCCCAGACCGGCGCGGGCACGGACGGCACGAGGTCCAGCACCCGGTAGGCGCGGTCGGGGTCGTCGGAGAGCCGTTGCGGGCTCGCCACGGCCTCGCGGATGTCGGGGATGACCCCGTCCCGCCACCGGCGCACCTCGTACCGGAAAGCCCGGAACCGAGCGATCCTCCGGCTGATGACCGGTCCCTCGACGACGACCCCGCGCGATCGCGGATCGGCGTCGGGGATCGGCCACGCGGTCTCGATCACGAAGCGTCCCTCCGGCACGTGAACCTGGAGCGCCGAGTGGTACAGGTCGGACGCCCGCCGCCGTTCACGCCACGCCTGGATGCCCTCGTACACGCGCCCGTTCAGCCGGACGAATTGGCCACCCGCGCCGAGCGGGAGCCAGTACAGATCGACCCCATGACCGCCCATGTCGCCCACCTTCCGGGAAACCGAGCGCCGCTGACAAGCTCCCCCCGGTCGGCCAGACTGACCCGAACCCGATGTCGAGGACCGCTCGGCGGCTCCGACCCATCATCGAGCGCACACCGACGCAAGGAGGAACGCATGGACACGGTCACCCCGTTCCTGTGGTACGACACCCAGGCCCTGGAGGCCGCCGAGCACTACGTCTCGGTCTTCTCGAGCCGCCCCGGAGCCGACCCCGACGGCTCGAGGATCCTGGACGTGGCCCGCCAGGGCGAGGCCGGTCCGGGCGAGGCCGGTCCGGTGTTCATGGTGACGTTCGAGCTGGAGGGCCAGCGTCTCATGGCGCTGAACGGCGGCTCGCACCACACGTTCAACGAGTCCTTCTCGCTCTTCGTGCGCTGCCAGACGCAGGAGGAGGTCGACCACCTCTGGGACTCCCTCACGTCGGGCGGCGGCGATGAGAGCATGTGCGGCTGGCTGAAGGATCGCTACGGCCTGTCGTGGCAGATCGTCCCGAGCGCCCTGATGGAGCTCATGGGCGACCCCGACCCCGCGAAGGCGCAGGCCGTGACGCAGGCGATGCTCCAGATGCGCAAGATCGAGATCGACGGCCTCCGGCGCGCGTACGAGGCCGCGTAGGACGGCGAACCGCCCGGACCGGTCCACCTAGACTTGCCCGATGCAGCCGATCCGGTACACGCAGGGCGAGCCCCAGATCGCGTACCAGGTGCTCGGCGACGCCGGGCTGGATCTGGTGTTCGCCTTCGACTGGGCGAGCAACGTCGAGCTGATCTGGGAGCACCCGAGCGTCGAGCGGTTCCTGCGGCGGCTCGCCTCATACGCTCGGCTCGCGCACGACGACGACCACGAGCCCGGCATGCCCGAGGGCGTCCAACGGTCGTCGAGCAGATCCAGGCCGGGTGGGGCACCGATGGCACTCGCCGTCATGGCCCCGGACCCGGCGAACGACAAGCAGGCCGCCCGATGCCGGGCGTGGCACCTGTTCGCACTCACGTCGTGAGCGCATCGTCCCGGCCGGGAGGTCCGATCGCGACGCCGAACGCCTCCATCGACGACCTGCTGCGTGAGCTCGCCCCGCGGGTGCTCGGGACACTCGTGCGGCGGCACGGACGCTTCGACACGTGCGAGGACGCGGTCCAGGAGGCGCTGCTTGCCGCCGCGAGGCAGTGGCCGACCGAGGGCGTGCCCGAGAGCCCGCGCTCATGGCTGGTGACGGTGGCGAGCCGGCGTCTGGTCGACGAGATCCGCAGCGAGAGCGCCCGGCGTCGCCGCGAGGAGACCGCCACCACGCTCGAGCCCGCCGACGGGCCGGAGCCGTCGGGCGAGGACGACACGCTCACGCTCCTGTTCCTGTGCTGCCAACCTTCGCTCTCGGCGCCGTCGCAGCTCGCGCTGACGCTCCGCGCGGTCGGCGGCCTCACGACCGCCGAGATCGCCAGCGCGTTCCTGGTCCCGGAGGCCACGATGGCCCAGCGCATCAGCCGCGCGAAGCGGACGATCCGGGCGAGCGGCGTCGGCTTCGAGCTTCCGCCCGAGCCCGAGCGCGCCGACCGCCTGCGCGTGGTCCAACAGGTCCTGTACCTGATCTTCAACGAGGGTTACGCGACGAGCTCGGGCCCGGAGCTCCACCGGGCGGACCTCACCAGCGAGGCGATCCGCCTCGCTCGGATGCTCCACCGCCAGGTGCCGGACGAGCCCGAGGTCGCCGGCCTGCTCGCGCTCATGCTGCTCATCGACGCACGCCGCGTCGCGCGGACCGACGCGGACGGGTCGCTCATCCCGCTCGCTGAGCAGGATCGCGCCCGCTGGGACCGGGCGGAGATCGAGGAGGGCGTCGAGCTCCTCACGGGCGCGCTCGGCAGCGGACCGGTCGGTCCGTACCAGGTCCAGGCCGCGATCGCCGCCGTGCACGATGGGGCGCCGAGCGCGGAGCAGACCGACTGGCCACAGATCCTCGCGCTCT
>Ga0105107_10002561_pt1 | contig 11982 bp, 10 predicted proteins | sample PPLLaktember2015_6_FD_79335 | JGI IMG/M metagenome (GOLD analysis project Ga0105107, IMG submission 79335) | Freshwater sediment microbial communities from Prairie Pothole Lake near Jamestown, North Dakota, USA - PPLs Lake P8 Core (1) Depth... | ecosystem: Environmental > Aquatic > Freshwater >... | reverse complement strand
CTTCCCTCGTGGGGCTTGATGTTCTCTCTGTACCTGATCATGGCCGCCATGGTTCTCGCCGCGTCTTCGGGAAACACATAGTTCGGCAAGCCGTTCTGCTCCAGATAGGTGATCCCTTCTGAAACGTCCACCAGCCCCATGAAAGAACAAAGAATGGGTTTGTCGATGTCCTTGGCCACACGGGGGACGATCTGGGCGGTCTCCATGATTTCAGTGATCGCGGCCGGCGCAAGAATGACAATGGCCCCATCTACGTTCTCATCTTCCAGGGTGTACCGAATCGCCGCCTCGTAGCGCTTTGCATCGGCATCCCCGATGACGTCCACCGGATTGTTGACGCTGGCCGTGGGAGGGAGCTTCTCTCTGAGCTTTTTCTTCGTTTCCTCAGAAAGAGCGGCGAGGATGATTCCCGGCCGAATGAGGGCATCGGTGGCCATGATCCCGGGACCTCCGGAATTGGTCACGATGGCGATTCGGTTTCCTTTGGGCAGAGGCTGAGTAGAGAAAGCGAGGGCATAATTGAACAACTCGCTCACCCCATCGACGCGCTGAATGCCTCCTTGCATGAAGATCGCGTCATAGGCGGCATCTGACCCGGCCATGGAGCCCGTGTGAGAAGCGGCGGCTCTGGCCCCTTCAGGCGAGCGCCCGGCTTTGAGGGCCAGAATCGGCTTGCCCGCCACCAGGGTGATTTCCCTTGCCACTTGGATGAAGGCATGGCCGTCGGTGATGTCTTCCAAGTACATGATGATGACTTTTGTATCCGGGTCATCTTTTAAGTAACGGAGCAGGTCCACTTCGTTGATGTCCGCCTTGTTCCCGATGCTGATGGATTTGGAGAAACCCATGTGACGGCCTGCCGCATAATCCAGGACGGCCACGCACATGGCTCCGGACTGGGAAATAAAGGCAATATTGCCTGAGCTGGGCATGGAAGATCCGAAGCTGGCATTCATGCGCACGTTGGGGTTTGTGTTGGCGGCCCCCAGGCAGTTGGGTCCAAGGAGGCGGATGCCGTGGGCCTTGGCCACGGACTTCACGTGTTTTTCCAGTTCGACCCCTTGGCCGCCGATTTCCTTGAAACCGGCCGTGATCACGATGCATCCTTTGATCTGCTTTTTGGCGGCTTCTTCGATCGTGCCCGCCACATGGCCCGGAGGCACGATGAGAACGGCCATGTCCACGTCGTCAGGGATCTCCAGGAGAGAAGGATAGGCCTTCACTCCCTGGATGGACTTGGCCTTGGGGTTCACGGGGTAAAGAATTCCCTGGTAGCCCCCATCCAGCAAATTCTTGAAAATGGCAAGCCCCAGGCTGCCGGGACGGTTTGACGCACCGACCACGGCAATCGACTGGGGACTCAATATGTGTTCAATGCCTTCCATGTTTGACGCCTTTCTTTTTTCAAGAAAAATGACCGGCTAAAGCAGGATTAACGCCGGAGAAAAAAGCATTATAGATCAAAATGAGGAAAAGACAAACTTCCGTGGAGCCCGGAGCCGTTTACTATCCCTTGGTCGTATGCTAGCATTCCGAAAGTAATGGAAGCAGGCGCAGAGACGCATCGAAGAGAGTATTTGGAGGCGGCCTTGAACCCTTCTGCCTTAAATGCCGTCCTGGAAAAGGCGACTGTGCCGGAACACTCGGTGCGATTCATGCAGGCCATGTCCGGCGGAGAGCCGTTCTTGATAGGGCCATACCTTTTCCTCGCGGCACAGGACTGGCTCATAGCCGTTGGATATCCGCTTTCGGGCGAGCCCGGCGCCGCGGGCTTTGATCAAGCCCTTGCAGAGGCTGTGCGACGTTCCAGGGCAAGGACATGCTGGGCCATCGGCCCTTCGCTGCCCGATCGACTGAAGGCCTATTGCCAAGACCAGGATAACTACTGCGTTCTTTCCTCTGACGCCAAGGTGCCCCAGCGCCTGGAGCGGCTGGCGGAGAAGACGGCAGGTCTCTTGCGGGTGGAGGAGGGGAACACCTTCACGGCAGGGCACCGGCGCCTTTGGGCCGAGTTTGTGGGCCGGGCGGCGCTGCCTTCCAATGTGCGTGAACTCTTTGCCAAAACCGAGGCGGTTGTGCAAAAGGCCCCGGGACTTGTTCTGCTCAATGCGTGGGACTCACACGGTCACCTGGCCGCCTGCCTGCTGTTGGACACCGCTCCTCGCGCTTTCCTGACGTATCTGATCGGCGCCCACTCCCGCACCCACTACACCCCCTATGCCTCGGATCTTCTTTTCCGGGAAATGATCAGGCTTGCACGGCGGCAGGGCAAAGAGCTCATCCATTTGGGTCTCGGCGTCAATGAGGGCATCCGCCGCTTCAAGACCAAGTGGGGCGGCGCTCCGGCGTTGCCCTATGAGATGGCCTCCTGGCAGGAAAAGGAGACCGTCCGATCCGGCGTGAACGAGCTCATGAGAGCGCTGGCTTCCTCGTCCGGGGAGTCCATGTCCAAAGCGCAGTTTCTGGCCAGCCTCCCTCGGCAGCGGCGCTTCGCCATGCTCTGGGAAATCGAGAAGGAGGGCCGCAGGTCCTGGATTGGTGGCACGGCCCACTTTTTCTGCTACAGCTTCGAGTCTTCCTTCCGCAAGCTTTTCGACCAAGTGGACATGGTGCTCTTCGAGGGACCGCTGGATCAGGCAAGCCTCGACCAGGTCTCCGAGGTCGGCCGGAGCCCCGATTCCGGCAGCTCGCGCCTTATCGATGCCCTCACCGAGGAAGAACTTCGCCGGCTGGAGCGAGTGGTGATCGGGCCGAGGGGCCGCTGGACGCGACTGTTGGGCCTTGAGCGGCCAGACCCTCCGGACGTGCGCTTTTTTCTCGCCGAAACCCGCCACTGGATGGCGTTTTTCTCCCTCTGGACAAGCTATCTGAAACGCCATGGGTGGGACCAGTCCGTGGACCTGGAGGCATGGCACCTGGCTCACGACATGGGAAAGGCGGTGGTCGGTATGGAGACCATTGCGGAACAGATCGAAACCCTTGAGAGCATTCCCTTCTCGCGTGTCGTCAATTTCCTCCGCCTTTGCGATCGCTGGGACGGGTACATCAAACGCAACGAGCGCGCCTATCTCAAGGGAGATCTCAAAGGCATGATGGGAACCAGCACGGAATTCCCTACGCGCACCGAACAGGTCATCCACCGCCGTGACGCCTTCTTCCTGGAGCGCATGAAGCCGTTCCTGGAAGCGGGCCGCTGCGCGGTCTTTGTCGGCACCGCGCACATGATCAACCTGCAACACCTTATCGCCGGAGCAGGCTTCACCATAAGGAAGAGCCGATGATCGTGCCCGGACAGCTCGCGGGAGTCACCGCCCAAGCCGAGACGCCTGAGCAGGTGATCCCTTACGTCTGCGCCGTGTCAGAATTGAAACCACGCATGATGGGACCCTGTGTGGCCTATGAGAGGGAAGGTGAAGTGGTGCTTGTGGGATATCCGCTGCACGATCCCAAAGACACAGGGGCCATGGCGGAAGCGGTCGGCCTGGCGCTTCGACTTCCGGGTCTTCGCCGGCTCACGGTCATAAGCCCGGCCCGGCCGCCCCAGGCCCCGGAGAGCGCCGTGGTGGAAGAGGACTGGTACTATTCCTTACCTGTGCCGCCTCCGCTGCCGGGCCAGAAACTGAGAAACCTCCTGCTCCGAGCTAGGCGGGATCTTACCGTCGAACGCGGGGATCCATGGGGGGAGGATCACATGGCCCTTGTCCGGCGTTACCTGGACGAACGCCCGCTTGCGGCCGGCACGCGACACATTTACACAATGATTCCCCGCTACCTGGCGGAGTCCTCAGGCAGCTTGCTTGTCTCCGCTCGTCTGACCGACGGACGATTGGCGGCCTTCTCCGTCGGGGAGTATGCCGGCCTAGCCACGGCCTTCTACATGTTTTCATTCAGGGATCCTGGGGTGGCCCCGCCGGGCGCAGCAGATCTTCTTCTTTCTCGACTGCTGGAAGAGGCGAGTGAGCGCGGCCATTCGCAGATAAATCTGGGGCTTGGGGTCAACGAGGGGATCGGATTCTTCAAACGCAAGTGGGGGGCTGTGCCTTTCCTACCTTATATGCAGACGACTTGGGAGACCGCCCAAGCAGGGATCTCCACGGTGCTGGCGGGCTTCTTCAGACGCCATTCCTGAAAAATCCGTCTCACCGTAACATTTTGGCTTTTTGAAATTGGAAGTTGATGACTGAGGCCATGGCCTTTACCGGGGACCATTTCAAAAAGCCAAAAGGTTAAGTCTCAATAGCAACAGCGCGGCAGGGGCTTCCGCTGAACCCCTTGAACAGAGGCGGGAGCACGATCAAGTCGCATTCATTCCCTCGGATCAGATGAAGGTTGATGAGCCCTTCCACCAGGACAATGCCTGCGCCTAGGAGGGTTTTGTGGATGCTTTGATCGGGATCATCGATCGGACTGGGTGAGGGTGTGTCCAGACCGAGAAGCGCCACGCCGCCATGTGCCAAATCCTGGGCCGCTTCCAGAGTCAAACAGGGGAAATCCTGGAAAAAGAAAGAGGATCCGTAGTGCCTGTCCCAGCCGGTTCTTATGAGAACCCTCGCGCCCGGACGGAGAACGTCACCGCGAGTTTGAAGATCCTTTCGCGTGATCCGGTCCTTTTTCCCCTTGCCCGTGAAATCGAGAAGGACGGCTTTGCCGATCAAGATCTCCAGGGGAATCCGATCAAGCGTCATCCCGCCTTTGACGACATGCGAAGGAGTATCTAAATGGGTTCCCAGGTGGTTGGAGAAGCAAATGGTCTGCAAGGCATACCCATCCTCCTCCAGGCTCTTGACCTCTCTGCACTCAGGCCCTGAATCCCCAGGCCAGACAGGCATGCCCTCCCGGATAGGAAGGGTCAGGTCAATGTACCGGACCATCCGCTTGCTCCAGGAGGAAAAGGTTTTCCAATTATGCCGGTCCGGAAAGAGGAGAGACCTTGCCGGATTTCTTCATTTTCTTCTCTTCTCTTTTTTCCTTGAGGGATTTGGCGGGTTTCTTTCTTGCATCCTTTTTTGTGTCTCTGGCTTTTGACATAATCTTTCCTCCTTGTATGCAGGGAGAGACTGTGAACTCCTCCCTGATTTATTCTTCCTCAGCAGTGAAAGTCCCGGGAGGTTTTTCTTTCGACGAGTGTTATATCTTATAGCGTTTTACCGATAAACGTCAATCCCCTTGATCCGTTATGTGATCCGTTAATGTTCACTGTTCAGAATGGTCAGCTGGTCGTTCAGGGTCCAGTAATCATAGATGTATCCGATAAGAAAAAGCCCTCCGGTGAGAAGGTAGAGGATTCCCGTGAACCACTTGCCCATGTAAAACCGGTGGACCCCGAAGATCCCGAGAAAGGTGAGCAGAACCCATGCCACATTATAATCGTACCTGCCGGATCTGAACCTGAAGTCGGCCTGGCGATCCATGGATGGAATGAGGAAAAGATCCACAATCCAGCCGATGAGAAGCAACCCCAGAGTGAAAAAATAGATGGTTCCGGTCACGGGTTTACCGTAGTAGAACCTGTGGGACCCTGTGAACCCGAAGATCCAGAGAATGTAGCCGATCGCCTTGCTGTGCGTGTCACCTTCGATGTTCCTCATCTCCCTTCCTCCTATCCCTTGATCACGCCAATCGGTTTGAGCCTCACCACCTTCTTGCTGATTCCGGCCCCATGAACCACATTGACCACGTCGTTCACGTCCTTGTAGGCCTCCGGGATTTCCTCCACCAGGGTGGCTGTGCTCGCGCCTCTCACGATAATGCCCTGGTCTTCCAGTTCGCGGGCAATGGCCCTGCCCTTGGCCGCCTTGATCGCTTGATGTCTGCTCATGAGGCGGCCGGCTCCGTGACAGGCGGAGCCGAAAGTCTCCTCATATCCCTGTTCCGTGCCTGCCAGAACGTAGGAGCAGCGGCCCATGTCTCCGGGAATGAGAACCGGCTGCCCCACCCTTCGATAGTCCGAAGGGATCTCCGGATGGCCTGGAGGAAAAGCTCGGGTGGCTCCTTTTCGATGGACGCAGAGACGTTTTTTTTCCCCTTGCACCTCGTGGGTTTCCATCTTGGCCATGTTGTGGCACACGTCATAGATCAGCCGCAGGCCAAGGTCTCTCGGCCCGAGCTGGAAGACTTGTTCGAAGGTCTCGCGGATCCAGTGGGTGATCATCTGGCGATTGACAAAGGCGAAATTCGCGGCACCGGCCATGGCGGCGAGATACCTTTCTCCTTCCTTGGAGTCCACAGGAGCGCAGCAGAGTTGAGGATCAGGCAGCTCGATGCCGTATTTTCTGGAAGCTTCAAGCATCACCTTGATGTAGTCGTCGCAGACCTGGTGACCCAGGCCGCGCGAACCGGTATGCACTAGGACGGTCATCTGGTCCTTGTGAAGACCCATGGTCGAGGCCGCTTTCTCATCGAAGACCTCTTCCACGTATCCGACCTCGACGAAGTGATTCCCTGAGCCCAGGGTGCCCAGCTGGGCTTTGCCCCTTTCCAGGGCACGGGAACTGACACAAGCGGGATCAGCGCCGGGGATGCAGCCCTGGGCTTCGATGTGGTCGGTATCTGCTTCTGACCCGTAACCGTGTTCAAGGGTCCACAAGGCCCCTTTTTCCAGGACTTTGGAGAGTTCCTTGGGCGCAAGCCGCAAATCCTTTCTGGTTGAACCGACTCCTGAAGGAATGTTGCGGAAGAGAGAGTGCACAATGTCATGGATTTTCTTTCTCGCATCGTCGGCGCTCAAACTTGAGCTCAGGAGTCGCACGCCTCAGTTAATGTCATATCCCACGCCGCCCGGCGAGATGATGCCTGTGCTCACGTCAAAAGCCGCTACACCGCCGATAGGAAAGCCGTACCCCCAGTGGATGTCCGGCATGGCCATGGAGTTCCCGACGATGCCCGGCAGGGTGGCCACGTTGACGACCTGAGAAAGGCTCTGATCGGTGCGGATGTCCTTCATCATCTTTTCGTCCGAGTAGACCAGCCCTTCAGTGCGCATTTTTCCTTCCCTGGGAATGCGCCATCGCCATTCATCGATTTTCTGGATTTTGATGTCAGCCACGATGCATCTCCTTTATTCTCCCCCTCTGTCAATGGGAGAAAAACCATCGCTCTCAGGCGAAGACTTCAGTTTGGTTTTTGCACCACGATGCAGGCACAAAGGTGCAAAGGCACAAAGGCACAAAGCAGAAAAACCACTCCGCTCTGTCCCTTTGGCCCTCTGTGCCTTTGTCCCTCATGCAGCCGGTTTCAGCCGGCTGCTGATTAAAGATCGAAAATCACCTGCGCGGTCCAGACTCCCTGATGGGTTTCAATTTTCAGCTGATGATAGGTCGCCGCCTTCACCGCTGTCTTGATCGGATGACGGCCTTCATCGTAGATCTCACCCTGAGCCAGAGCCTCAAGATGGTGATCGTGAACAGAGAGAACGTCATAGGTCCTGAAAAGAATCCCCTCTGTGTCAAAGAGGTAAACGAGCTCATTGAGCCAGGTAATCAGGAGTTCTTCGTCCGTCTTTGCTTCCAGCAAAAGCCTTCGGCTTTCGTTGATTCGAATCGCCTGCGGGTCCGTGAGGATGAAGGTCAACGCTTCCGCCGCTTGCTCAAAGAGCCTGGGCAAACTGTCCCCAAACAGCCGGACTCCAAGGTCCCCCGTATGGTCAACAAATTCGAATCGGCCTGTCATCCCTCCTCCCAGAAAAAACCCCTTCTCAGTATGGGAGATGGGGTGCATGGAAACAGCAAGAGAACCGTGAGAAGCCTAGCCTCTTATATCAGAGCTGGGTTGAAACCGTCAATACTACGCCTGTCCGTGTATGGAGCGGACTTTGTCCAGGATGCCGTAGCGATTGAGGAAGTCGCGGGGATCTGCGTTGGGGATAGAAAGGATCTTTTTAAGGTATTCTTTTTGCCTTTCGATGGCCTCTGCGTAGAGATTGGTGGTCACTCCCCAACGTGCCGTGAGATGGGAAATCATAAAGGCATTCACCCGATCCATGACGGGGCTGAGTCGCCTTTCAATGAATTCATAGAAGCCGATGGTTTTTCTCAGGAGATCGACTTCGCTCTCGTAATTCCCGGTGTTGCCTTCCTTGTACTCATGGTAGAGGAAGAGGAGCTTTTCAAGGTATATTCGGTCGGCCATCTGAGCCAGAAGATCTGCAGCATTGAGAACCCTTCCGAGGAGTTCAACGGATGAGGATGAAAACATCGAGGCCGTAATCTCCACCCCAATGTCTGTGCAAAGAATCATGGTTCTGCCTTCTGCAATCTCCTCTCCTGAAAGGCCGCATTCTCGGCCATGGCGTAGCAGGAATTCCATGCTTCGCCGCACATGATTCGCCGTGTATTTGGCTCCTGTTCCTTCGTTATCCTCTTTGTCCTGAATGTGGCCCGCGTCGTGAAACAGGGCAGAAACCAGGGCGGTGATGGTTCTTCTCTCACCGAGGTCTTCACCGATCAGCGTGGCCCCATGAACAAGTCTCGCCGTTGCAAGGAACGCGTCCATCGTGTGGCGCAAGTCATGGTAATAGGTATTGCAGGCACGGTAGAGGGGGTGATCTCCAGCATAAACCCTGCGCACCATGTGGAATGCGGATACGACAGGCTCGATTTCGAAGTCGGGCGAGAGAAGTCCCAGAATGACAAGGACCTCATCTAGCACGGCGTCAGGGGATTCCATCTCCAAAAGGTCGTAGAGGTGGATGTCCTTTGAGATTCCGTTGATCAGAGGGCGAATTGTTTCCATAGAAGGCAAAGGAAGGAGCCCCTTCTGTATTCGCAAGATGGTTCTTCGTCGCAGCAGGAAAGAGGGGCACGAAGAACTTGCCACCGAAAAAGCCGGAAAGACTTACCGCTTTGGCAGGGATTGTAGCAGATGAACCGGCAGAGGGTCAAGGAACTTCATTGGATCAGGGGGGGGCTCTGGACGCGCAACCTCATGAAAAGATTTCGATTTGAGAGCGGCAAGCGATTGACGCCTCTGCCTGCCTCAGGGACAACGTGTTCCGCTTTGCGTGGAACCGGAGTTCCGCGATCATCGTCGAGGCATTGTGCTCTGCCTAGCAATAGCAAGGAAGTTTTTGCTTGAATGTTCATTTAACGGTTGTTTAGTCAATTTCACCAAAAACACAGGATAGCATGGACTATTTTGATAAACTAAAATGTAACCATCTAAATTTGATAAATAAAACTTAGATAGTTTTTGCTTGACAACTTAACGGGCGTTTAGTAAAAAAGCGTCACCGTCAGCCGAAAGTTTGTTTTTTTGCCGCCCCGAGGGACATGCGTAAAAAGCTTGGAGGGAGAATTTTGGCAAGAGCAACGAAGGGCAAAGTATCCGACCGGCGTGAAGAGATAGTCGCAGCTGCGACGGAGCTCTTTTATGAGTATGGTTTCCAGAAGGCTACGATGCGGGATATTTGCCGCAAGATAGGCATTACCCAGGCAGCTCTGTATTATCACTTCCGAAATAAGGAGGATATCCTCTACACCATCATCGAGAGGTCATCCAATAACCTCTACCTTCTTTTGAGGTCGTGCTTCTCAGAAGACAAGGATCCCATCAAAAAACTCAAGAACGCCATATCCCAACATATCCTTTCCATAAAATACGCACGAGAAGGCGCTAAGATCATCATTGAAGACAAGAGATTCCTGGGCGGGGATTTGAACCGACTTGTGAAAGAAAAGGAAAAAGCGGTTTTCTATCTGTACCGGAACAAGCTTAAGGAACTGCAGGAGCTGGGGCGGATTAAGCCTTGTGACCTCACCGTGGCCACTTTCAGCATTTTCGGCATGATCAATTGGCTGTATCACTGGTACCGACCAGATAAGGGTCTTTCACTGGAAAAAGTTGCAGAGGAACTCCTTGAGATTATCTTTCACGGCCTTTTAAGCGAGTGAGTCGTTTCACTCAGATCGAAGCATCTAGGCACAAAAAATTAAAGAGGGAGGAGCGGGGCATGAAAAAGCATCTGATGATTGTGGCGTTAATGGTACTGGCTATTTCGATCTTGATACCCAATTCATGGGCGGCTGAGCCGATACGGATCGGTTCACCGGTTTTGCTGAGCGGCGCCGGTGCCCATGTGGGAGGTGGTGCGAAAGACACCCTGGAGATGATGGCTGCCGACTTAAACAAAGCAGGCGGCATCAACGGAAGGCCGATTGAATTCATATTCTATGATGAGGAGGCCAAACCGGACGTGGCGGTGAATCTGGTCAAACGGCTTATTCAAAAGGACAAGGTGACGGCCATCGTCGGTATTTCGACCAGTTGGACCGCGTTGCCGGTTCTCCAGATTGTTGAAAACGAGCAAGTGCCTACCATCATGCTCGCCTCAGCTATCCAAATCGTAGATCCGGTCAAGAAGTGGGTATTCAAAACACCGCCGGACGACAGGATCGTCGTAGCCAAGCTGTTGAGTTACATCCAGTCCCAGGGCATTCAGCGGATCGCAATGACATCCGCTCAGGATGGTTTCGGGGACGGCGGGCGCACCCAACTGATTGCCCAGTCACCGAACTTCGGGATTAAGATTGTTTTTGATGAGAAGTACACCATGGAAGATACCGACATTACTCCCACCCTGAACAAGATCAAGAAAACAGACGCCCAGGCAGTGGTCAATTGGTCTTCCAACAGGGCTCCGATCATCTTTACTATGAACTATCGTCAAATTGGCCTGGAACTCCCTCTCTTTCAGAGTCATGCAACCTTTTCAAAGGAATTCCTCAATGCAACGGGGAAGAACTCAGAGGGGACCATATTGGCGAGTAGTAAATTTTTTGGGGCCGAAAACCTGCCGGATTCCGATCGTCAGAAAAAAATCATTTTAGATTACCAGGCCGCCTTCAAGAGCAAATATGGGAAGGATGCCAACATGTTTGGAGGGACGGCTTTTGATGGATTCAATATCCTGGTCACCGCTCTGAAAAAAGCCGGAGACGACAAGGGGAAACTTCGCGATGCCATTGAGCAAACCAAGGGTTATGCGGGAGTCACCGGCATTTACAATTATTCCCCTACCGATCACGGCGGATTAACGAAGGATTCTGTCTCGGTATATCAGGCCGTCGGAGGGGCTTGGAAGTTTATTCAATAAGGGAGCAAGTACGCACCGTGGTAAAATAAGAATTCACGCTCCCCTGAAGGCGCCTGGAAATATCCTTTTATGATTACAGATATTATTCAAGCAATCGTCGCAGCGCTGCCCGTTGGGTGCATGTATGCGCTGGTCGCGCTCGGGGTGGCGTTGATCTACAACGCCACCAACATCATCAACTTTGCTCAGGGAGAGTTCGTCATGCTAGGGGGCATGACCATGGTTACTCTCTATGGGGACTTGCATTGGCCTCTCATCTTTTCCATCCCGGCGACGATTCTCATCACGACAATCATAGGGATGGCTTTGATGAAGGTCTCGTATCGCCCCGGCAAGAGTACCTCCCTGATAACGGTCTTAATCATCACGATCGGTGCGTCGATGCTGGTTTCCGGGTCGGCGATGCATATTTGGGATACAGACGTTCACCGATTCCCCCCCTTCTCCGGGGATACCCCCATCAAACTATTCGAAGCCGCCATCGCACCTCAGTCGCTATGGGTTATAGGGCTCACGATCGTTGTGGTGAGTTCTCTGGTCCTCTTTTTTCATTTCTCAATTTACGGAAAAGCCATGAGAGCCTGCGCCCTGGACAGGACGGCTGCGGGTCTCATGGGGATTCGTGTGAAAAGCATGGTTCTCCTCTCCTTTGCCATGAGTGCTGCCTTGGGTTCCATAGGAGGGATTATCATCACCCCCCTGACGATGACGGACTACTCGGGGGGGATGCTTTTGGCCATCAAGGGATTCTCCGCTGCCATGCTGGGGGGCATGGGGAGCTTTGTGGGTGCCGTGATTGGCGCCTTTGTGTTTTCATTTCTTGAGTCTTTTGCGGCAGCTTTTATCTCCAGCAGCTTAAAGGAACTCGTAACCTTTATTGTGATCATCAATGT